>WNFD01010884.1_pt1 | contig 13835 bp, 10 predicted proteins | sample 5400491 | NCBI WGS metagenome assembly WNFD01 (sample SAMN13153343, study PRJNA577476) | soil metagenome | isolation source: 120 cm saprolite under Douglas fir tree site 2 hole 2 replicate 2 | place: USA:California | collected 2015-04-18
TTGAGCGGCTGTTCCTTGACGAAACGCTTGCGAATCGACTCAAGCACGGGCATCTGCTGCCCGGCCCATTCGATCTTGCGCTTGCCCGCGTCGGCCAGGCTAATGTCCTTCACGTCACCTTTTTTCAGTTCAGCGATTGCCAATGTCTTGCTCCTCAATTTTGGATTTCGATCGTGAACGGAGTGAACTCGCATACTCCGTTGGATGCCTGCGAAAACGCGGAATGTTTTCTTATCAGAAACTTGAAAGTTAGCCCCGCGCTCCGACTTCCGCCGTCGCGGCGGCGCCGAGGCCAGCGGCCTTGCGGAGAGCATCGGCGCGGTCCGTGCGCTCCCAGGTAAACCCCGCTCCGCTGCGGCCGAAGTGGCCATAAGCCGCGGTGGCCTTGTAAATTGGGCGGCGCAGATCGAGCGTCTCAATGATGGCTTTGGGCGTCAGCGCAAAAAATTCACGGATCAGCGCGGTGATTTTTTCTTCCGGGAGTGCCGCGGTACCAAAAGTTTCGGCCATAACGGAGACGGGTTCGGCTACACCGATGGCGTAGGCCAGTTGCACTTCCGTCTTTCGCGCCAAGCCAGCGGCAACAATGTTCTTGGCGATGTAGCGCGCCATGTAGCAAGCCGAGCGATCCACCTTCGAGGGATCCTTCCCGGAGAAAGCTCCGCCGCCGTGCCTGCTGTAACCGCCGTAGGTGTCGACGATGATTTTGCGTCCGGTCAAGCCGGCGTCGCCCATGGGGCCGCCGATGACGAACCGTCCGGTCGGGTTAATGTGATACTTGGTTTTCGCGTCCAGCATGGAGGCGGGGATAATCGGCTTGATGACGTGCTCGGTGATGGCATCGCGCAGGTCGGTGTTCGAGACCTTATCGCTATGCTGGGTGGAAATCACCACGCAATCGACGCGCGCGGGGCGGCCGTTGCGGTACTCGATGGTGACTTGGGACTTTCCATCAGGCCGGAGAAAATCAACTTTGTTGGCTTTGCGAATCTCGGAGAGGCGCTGCGTGAGGCGGTGGGCGAGCTGGATGGGCATGGGCATCAATTCATCGGTTTCATCGCAAGCGAACCCAAACATCAAACCCTGGTCGCCTGCCCCGCCGGTGTCCACGCCCATGGCGATGTCCGGCGATTGGCGCTTTACGGTGCACATGACCGCGCAGGTGTCTGCGTCATAGCCAAACTTCGCGCGATCGTAGCCGACGCCGCGGATGGTGCCACGCACCAATTCGTCGTAATCCACATGCGCGCTAGTGGTGATTTCACCAGCGACGACGGCCACGCCCGTGGTAACCAGCGTTTCGCAAGCTACGCGTCCCTTGGGGTCATGCTTCATGACTTCGTCAAGGACAGCGTCAGAAATCTGGTCGGCAATTTTGTCCGGGTGACCTTCCGTCACGGACTCTGAGGTAAACAAGAAGTTGCGTAAGGCTTCGCTCAAAACAAACTCTCCTTCGTTGGCTGTGTAGGGGTACACCCCGAATGTGCCGCAAAAATACTATGCGCGTAACCTTCCAAAGGTACCATCGGCTCGGGCGAGAATCAAACTATTGAATTCAAATGCCTTAAAAGGGGGTTGAACGGTCTAAATTGAGGGTCGAATGGAAGAAGATTGCCGTTTTAATGAACCACTTGCCTAGCCTGCGGGCTCACAGCTCTGCCCGGCGGCCAGTTATTCTGCGTCGCGATTCGTGATCGACACGCGAAATACTGGCTTGGACTTCTCGGCTGGTTCGATTTCGTAGGTCTGAGCGGTCTTGCCGGGATCATAGTCCCGCCAGAGCCAGATCATCTCCGTCGGAAATTCAGCCGCGCCGTGGCCGGTATTGTGCGTACCTTTGCCGAAACTAAAGTGGAAGTCGTAGCCTTTGAGTTTTAGGGCGTTGGCAAGGCGGAGGTTGGCCAGCGGCCAACTGCCCCAACGGTCCAATTCGAGATCTTCGGCGCCGTCCTGCAACCAAACGCGAATATTACGCTTGGATTCGCGCAAGACCTTGTCTGGATAGTCTTGGCCGCCGTCCTGCACGTTTGGATCTTCCCTCCACTGGATGCTGCTGAAACTGCCAATCCAAGAAATGACCCGGCTGAACTGATCGGGCATCTGCCACGCCGCGTTGAAGGCGCAGATGGCGCCCGAAGAGAGGCCGGTGATAGCGCGGCTGTAAGCATCCTTGCGGATATTGTATTTGGCAGCGACCTCGGCGAGCACTTCATCACGAAGATAGCGAGCGTAGCGGTCGCTTACCGTGTCATACAGCGTGCTGCGCATGGAATCCTTCAGGGAGCGCTGCCATTTGTCCGAGTGGGCCTTCACAAAATTATAGGTGGGAGTGCCCGGAGAATCGGTGACGTCGCCTGGATTGAAGAAAACACAGATCATCATGGGAATCTTTTTTTGAGCGATCAAGTTATCGATGACGTTGAGAGCGGGATTGTTGCCGTTGCGATCGATGTACCCGCCACCATCCTGGAAGACCATGAGCGCCGCGGGCGTGTCCTGGCTGTATTGCGCGGGAACGTAAATCCAATATTCACTCTTCATGCCGTCGTAAATCTTGCTGGTGTGCGTGATCTTCGGAGACAGCGTGCCTGAAGGAACGCCTGGTTGCAGATAGGAAGACGGGCCGAATGCCGGCAAGTCCAGCCGGCCGCCAAACTTTTTTCCGTCAATGAGGTAATGGAACGCGTGCAACCGGCCCACTTGCTCGATGCGGGCAGGCGCATACCAGAGAGTTGAGCCAGCTAACTGCTGCAACTGCGGCCCGGGTGCATCATCAATGACGAGCGACGGTTGCGAAGACGCTTCGGTGGCAAAAAAGAAGTCCGGGCCGCGCCCTGCCCAGGCAGTCCCTTCCTTGAGATCCTTGGGTTCGAAGGTAGCTGTGATGGCATCGCGCAGACTCGGGCTGTTGGACTTGGCAAGTTCGATCAATTGCGGTGCGGTAAATTTTTCCGCGCCGACAGCGGACGCGGCAAGGGCCAGTGAGCAGAGCACTAGCCGCCATGCAAAACTCAAGAACCGAACACGTTTTGTGGCTGGCATCTGGAGACTCCTTTGCGCTGATTAAGCCAAGCCTGCATCGTCGTCCGCCTGGACCTCGAGCTTTCCCTTGGTCTTCTTGGCCATCAGATATGAGCGAATGAAAGGGTCGAGGTCACCATCCATCACGCGGTCGACATCGCCCACTTCGAATTTCGTGCGGTGGTCCTTGATCAGCCGGTAGGGCTGCATCACGTAGGAACGAATTTGACTGCCAAAGGAAATGTCCAGCTTGCTTTCGTCGAGTTTGTCAGTGTGCGCCTGGCGCTTCTGGATTTCCAGATCGTAGAGGCGCGAGCGGAGCATCTTCATAGCCATCTCACGATTCTTGCCCTGACTGCGCTGGGCTTGGCACGCCACGACGATGTTTGTGGGGAGGTGGGTGATGCGGACGGCAGTCTCTACTTTGTTGACGTTTTGACCGCCTTTGCCGCCCGAGCGGAACGTGTCAACGCGCAGATCTTCCGGCCGGATGTTGATCTCGATGCGGTCGTCAATTTCGGGGATGACGAAGACGGACGCAAACGAAGTGTGGCGCCGCGCGGCTTGATCGAATGGGGAGATTCGTACCAGTCGATGAACTCCGGTTTCTCCCGCGAGAAGGCCGTAAGCATTCTCGCCGGAAAATTGAATCGTAGCGGACTTGATGCCCGCTTCTTCTCCGGGTGTCTCATCAAGGACCGCGGCGGTCATTCCCTTGCGTTCCGCCCATCGCAGATACATGCGAAGAAGGATAGAGGCCCAATCCTGCGATTCCGTGCCGCCCGCGCCGGGTTTGATGGTCATAATGGCGTTGAGGTGATCGTTTTCACCGGAGAGCAGCGTCCTGGTTTCCAGTTCGGAGATGTAGCTATCGGCAGCGGTGAGTTCGCGGTCCAGCTCTTTCAGCAAATCGTTCTGCTGCTCGACGTTGGTTTCTTCGTGGGCGAGGTGGATGTATGTCTCGATGTCGTCGGAGATGGACACGAGCTTTTCGTCAGCGGCAATCTGTTCTTCGGCGCGCTTGCGCTCGCGGAGAACGCTTTGCGCGGCCTCCTGGTTGTTCCAAAAACTTGGATCAGCGACGCGTTGTTCGAGAGCCTTCAGGCGCTCGCGATACTGCGGCGCGTCAAAGATAGCTCCGCACGAGCGTGATGCGCTGCTTGAGCCCGTCGTAGCGATGCTGGAGGTCTTCGAGGATCATGCTTTCTCTTGTAAACCGCCCGTCAGCAAACGGGCGTCACTCTGCCTTTCGAAAAGTTGCGGCAACTAGAATAACGGAAACGAGCACGCAGAGCCAGGCGAACCAGTCGCCAAAGCGCGTGTAAATCGTCTCATCCGTTCGAAAATCATAAGGAAGATCGGCGGCGGCTCGCACGTCCGGCGGAAGCGGCTCGAGAATGCGGCCATACGGATCGACCGAGACGGTGAAGCCGTTGTTTGTCGAACGCACGAGCCAGCGGCGGTTTTCCACAGCGCGCACGCGGGCCATGCGCAAGTGCTGCTCGGCGGCGGCGGATCGGCCAAACCATCCGTCATTCGAAATGTTGATGAGGAGCTGCGCGCCGCCTGCGGCGAACCGGCGCACTTCGCCGGGATAGGTCGCTTCATAGCAGATAAAAACGCCGAAAGTATTGCCCCGCGGAAACCGCCCCACAACATACTTGTTGCCTTTGTGGAAGCCGCCCACTTCGCCGGACACGCTGGTCACCACGCGGTGGATCAGGGGAAACGGCTCGTATTCGCCGAATGGAACGAGATGTATTTTGTCGTATACGAATACGCGCTGGCCTTGCGAGTCAAAAAGTAGTGCGCTGTTATAAGGCAGAAGACTGCCATGAGGCGCAACGTCCGTGGGGTCCACGGGCGATTTCCATTCGATCGACCCCGCAAGAAAGGGGTGACCGAAACGGATGGCGAGCGCGGAAGCAATCTTTGCGAATTGCGCGTCTTGAAACGAAAAAGGCGCTGGCGCTTCGGGCCAGATGAGCAGGTCCGGCTTTTCCACGGAGGGGGCGAGGCTGATTCGCGCGATTTCATCAAGTTCGGTGGCGTGCGCCTGAAACCAATCTACTGGATAGGACTCCGCCTCTGGAAAATTCAGTTGCACGGCTCTGGCGAAATTGCACGACTCTAGCGAAATGATGCGCTTGGCTCCGCGGCACCAGGCGCGGCCCGGCCAGCATGGCGATCAAAAGAATTGCCGTTGCTATGGCCGCGCGCGCGATTCGTCCGCGAGTCGTCAGCGCGTTCGAAGCAATCGTCCACGCGAGCAGCGCATTGAAAGCCACAGCAAGAAAAGATAACCCGTAGATTCCCGTAATGGTCGTGAGCTGAACGAGACCGAGGTTCGCCGCGGCGGGATAGCCAAGCAAGTTCCAGGGAAAACTAATCTCCGGCAAATGCGCGCGAGCAAATTCGAATGTCACCCAGAGGAATGGCGCTCCGAGGCAAGCCAGTTCTACGCTGCGGTGAAACAGCCGTTGAACCGCCCAAGCGAAACCACCAGTGAGAATTCCCCAGGCCACGCCGATCAGCAGCAACAGGCCCCATCCGCCGGCTACCGAGAGGCCGCCGTGAACCGTGAGTACGGTCGCAATCCATGGCAGCGACGTTAGAACGAAAAGAAGTCCGTGAAGAAATCCACATGCAAATGCCACGCGAGGCCGCGCGCCAAATAGCGAGAAAAGGAGAATCCCCACGGAAACCCAGGAATAAATGCTCAGATAGAGGCCAGTGAAGGAGAGCGAAAGCGCCGCTCCGGATGCAGCGGCGATCACGAGACGCATTCCCATTGGCGTTTCCGCGCCGGCCTGTGGGCGAAGGTAGTTGAGCCAGCTGCCCCCGGGCATCAATGTTTCACGATGGCTTTAAAACCGGCGCCCTCTAAGCTTTTCCTGGAGGCCTCAGCGGACTTCTGATCGGCGTATGGACCAACCTGCACGCGGTAGTAGTTGTCTGTCTGCGGAGAAACAACGAAGGCGGGAAAATTCTTTTTCTGCAGGCCCTTCGCGAGTTCCAGCGCCACCGCTTCTTTCCTGAGCGCGGCCACCTGCAGCGTGTAAGAGCCCCCAGGAACGGCCTGCGTGTTCGGAGGTTTTGATGTTGCGCTTGCCGCTCGCGGCGGCGCCGTGGTGCGCACGAGCACCGGCGCATTTTTCTGCGCAGCCGCGGGAGCCGGCGCTACGGGTTTGAGATGGTCTTCTGTTTTTTTGCTGTCCCCGGCGCGATAAAATTCCCAATCCGAATTCGGCGGCACCGCGGTGTCCGTCGGCGTCGTGGAAGGAGCGGAATTGTTCGTGCGCTTCGCATTCGCGTCCGGCTTGGGAGAGACGGAACTCGCGGGCTTCTTGAAGAAATCCGTTGCGGCGCGCACCTGTCCGCCATACTGGTCGCGTCCCATCATGTAACCCAGCGTGAAGAACACGCCCGAAAACAGCAGCATCAGCATGAACAGGCCGATGACATGCCGGCTTTCGAGCACACGTTCTCCAGTGCCCCCGCGTTTTTCTCGGTAAGCCATGCTTACTTCTGCGGCCCTCCCAGGTTCTTAGTCCACTGATTAATGATATCGATGGGCAGGGGAAACACAATCGTTGTGTTCTTCTCGACACCTATCTCCGTCAAGGTTTGAAGGTAACGCAGCTGAATCGCGGAGGATTGCGTCTCCAGAACTTTTGCGGCATCCGCAAGTTTCTGGGAGGCTTCAAACTCGCCCTCGGCGTGAATAATCTTTGCTCGGCGCTCGCGCTCGGCTTCCGCCTGTTTTGCAATCGCGCGTTGCATCTGCTCGGGGATGTCCACCTGTTTCACCTCGACTTTGGAAACCTTGATGCCCCAGGGTTCCGTGTCCGTATCGAGAATGATCTGGAGCTTGGCGTTGACCTTGTCGCGCTGCGAGAGTATTTCATCGAGTTCGAACTGTCCGACGACGCTGCGGATAGTGGTCTGCGCGAGCTGCGAAGTCGCGTAGGTGTAGTTCTGCACCTGCGAGAGGGCCAGATTGGCGTCCACCACGCGGAAGTAACAAACCGCATTCACCTTCACGGAAACGTTGTCGCGCGTGATGATGTCCTGCGGCGGAACGTCGAGCGTTTCGATTCGCATGTTGATGCGGTAGAGCGTTTCAATCGGCCAAAGCACCAGATTTATGCCGGCGCTCTTCGCTTCGGGAATCAGCCGGCCGAGTCGAAGTACCACGCCGCGTTCCCATTCCTTAATAATGTAAATCGAATTCCAAAACCAAATGAGCCCGAGTCCGGCGATCAATGCGATCCCGACAAAACCAATTTCCATGTTCTCCTCCTGAACGTAGAAAATCTTATTTCGCTGCCGGGGCGGCCACACCGGCCGGCTCAACGTACAGCTTCAGCCCTTCCACTCGCAAGACCTTGACGGCCTCGCCTTCCTGCACGGGCTGCGAAGATTCAGCGCGCCACAGCTCGCCATGCACGCGAATCATGCCCTCAGCGCCGGCCGATAGCCGCGCAACCGCAACGCCGTGCGCTCCAATCAACTCTTCTTTTCCTGTCGCAGACTTCCATTTTCGGGAACGCAAGACTAGTCTCATTAAGACTACTGCCAGGACTCCAAACGGCAGCGTCCCCGCGAGCGCCACGCCTATGCTCACACCTCCGGAAGTGAGCGGCGAGCGGATCAGGAAAAGCGCGCCCAGAAACATGGAAACGACTCCGCCGAAGGCCAGCACGCCGTGACTCGGCGCTTTCGCCTCCAATATGAAAAACGCCAGCGACAAAGCAATCAGGAATAGTCCCGCGAGATTCACCGGCAGAAAATGCATGGCGTAGAGCGCGAGAATCAAGCAGATGCCGCCGATCACTCCGGGAGCGATCACTCCCGGATGCGTGAACTCGGTGTACAGGCCAAGAACACCGAGAATCAGCAGGACAAAAAACACGTCGGGCTCCACGATGCGCGCCAGAAACTTCTGCCGCGCGGAAAGCTCAAACGGAGTGCGCGCCGCGCCCTTCAGCATCAACTTCACTTGCGTTCCGTCGAAGCGCTTGATCGTTCGCCCATCGAGTTGCCGCAGCAAATCATCGGGCGAGTTCACAATCAAATCGATCATTTTCCCGTCCAGCGCTTCTTTCTCGGTAAAAGCTTTCGACTCCGTGATGGCTTTTTCCGCGAGTTCCGGATTGCGCCCGCGCCGCTCGGTGAAGCTCCGCAGAAACGCCATCGCATCCTGGTTGATCTTCCTTCGAAAAACTTCGTCAATTTGCTGCGGGAACCCGCCAATGGCGATGATCGGTGAAGCCGCGCCCGCATGGGTGCCTGGAGCCATTGCGGCAATGTCCGCGGAGAGAAGAATGTAGAAACCCGCAGAGGCCCCTCGCCCGCCCGTCGGCGAAACGAAGACGGCAACCGGCACGGGTGACGCCAGAATGTGTTCGATCATGTCTTTCATCGAATCGCTCAGGCCGCCCGGCGTATCCATGGTGATCAATACCAGCGCCGCGTGACGCTTCGCTGCATCCGCGAGACCTTCGTCGATATAAGTGGCCAGGATGGGCTCCACTTCGCCATCAAGACTCAGTTCAAGCACGAACGGACGCGAGGAACTCTCGTCCGCGGCAACAGAAGGCAAATGCAAGAAAATCGCAGCAGCGCCGAGGCCCAGAACCCCGAGAAGAAACAACGCCGCCGCAAGTCTCAACCGGTCGAGATAAAAGGAGAGATTCACCCGATGGGACCAGCCGCTCATGGTGCACCTCCTCCTGGTTTTTTCCCGCTGGGCTTGAAATTCTTCAGATTATCGAGCAATTGCTTGGCCTCTGTATAGTTGGGCGCGAGCTTCAGCGCTTTCTCCACTTCCGCTCGCGCGAGTCCCGGCTTCTTTTGTTCGAGGTAGATTTTCGCCAGCATGGTTCGCGTCACTGCGGAATCGCGGGCTTGCAGCGAAGCCTGCAATTCCTTCACTGCATCATCCATCTTGCCCTGGCGCCGGTCAATTTCCGCGAGTCCGGAGCGCGCAGCGGAACTGTTCGGATCGCCGGCAAGAGCAGCGCGAAACTCTTTCTCCGCGATATCCGCGTGTCCCGCGGAGAGTTCCTGCCGACCGCGCCGGATATGTGTCATGGGAGTATCGTTCGTGGCAGCGGTAGCGGCAGCACTCGCGGAGGGTTCGGCCAACTCGATCTCCGCGCGAAGCGCCGTTACGTCCAGCTCGGTCTTGATGCGATTGAGCTTGGCATACTCGTTCTTGGCATCCGCTCGAATCGCAGGGAGTCCGTTCGGACCAAAAGTTTCGTTCGCCGATTCGCGTTCCTGGGCGGCTTCATCCTTGTTTCCAGCCTTTTCCAGCGCCAGGATCAACATCGCCCGGTCTTCTGGATTGTCCGGTTCGCGTTGCGCGGCTTCGCGAAAATATCGCGCCGCCGCGGCTGCGTCATTGGTTTGCAAAGCAAGCAGGCCGAGATTGAATGGATAGTCGTCCTCGTCGGGATCCAACTCCGCAGCCTGCCGCAGATCGGTTTGCGCTGCAGCCATCTTGCCCTGTCGTGCCCGCGCAATTGCCAGATCGTTCAGGACTTCGGGCACATCCGCTCCGGAGACCATGTTGCTGCGCGAAGCCGCCTGCAGCGATGTGAACACTTCCTCCGCTCGATCGGGCTCATTGAGAAGAAGCCGGCAAACACCGGTTGCGAAAACCGCTTGCACGTAGCGGTCATGAGTCTTTGGTACCCGCGCGTACCAGAGCAGCGCGGATTCGCAGTCGCGCCGGGTGAAATACGCTTCGCCCATCGCGAAGTTGGGTTCCGGCCATTCCGGCTCGAGGCGCGAAGCTTCGCGCAGTTCACGCAGACGCGTGTCATCTTCACTGGCCAGCAGCCCGCGAACGTAATGTTCAAACGCGTCCAGGCGCAGCGGGCGCTGGCGCTTCGTGAACGCCGCAAGGTTCAGCGAGTAGTTTCGGTCGCCTGAGGAAAGCATCCGCCAAATCAGCCGGGTGTGCAGGTCCATGAGCGAAGCCAAAGTACCAGTTTCCCGTATCGCCGGCAGCAATCGCGCCGGACTGACCTTTAAGATCCGCGATTCGATTGTGAGCGATGTGGCGTTCGCGGTGTATCTGCCAAAAATGACGAAATCCGCGTCGAGGTCTTCTCCGATATGCAGCATGGTCGCGCGGCTGAGTTTTGATGAGCGCGGCAAGCCGTAGCGTTCCTGTTCGACCAGCCGGCCCGCGCGCGAATACACCTGCTCGCCGGCTCCCGCTAGCCGCTGGATGGTCAGTTCTTCCAAGCCCTCGCCGAGCCAATCCAATCGTGGCGAGGCCCCCGCATTTTCAAAAGGAAAAACGAGGTAGATTCGTTGCTGAGTAGCAACGGAGGATCCCATGCTGGCTTGAGGCGCGGATTGCCGCGCCGCAACCGAAGCGGTTCCGAAAACGGCAGCGACAGAGAGTAAAATCAGAAAACGCGCGCTGAAGGAAGGGCGCCTCATGTCTGTTGCATTGTAGCAGACACGAACACGCGTTTCGCGTCAGAGGCGCAGATCGAGGTTGTACATCGACAAATCGAAACAGGTTAGGGCTGCGTCGTGTCCGGAGGTTTGGGAGCGAGAACCTCTTGTATCGCAGGATCTTTCAAAACCGTTGCAAAAGAGGGGTCGGATTTCACTGCCGACAATTCCTTGTAACCCTCGTCTTTTGCCTTCCGCAGATAAATCACGCAGCGCTCCAAATTCCCGGCTTCCGCGAAGGACTTTGCAAGCAGGAAATAGAACCGGCCTCGGTCACTTACAGAGCGGTCCTGCAGGATCGACCCATTCCTCGAGCTGTTGCGCTCGAAGAGCTGCGGGTCCAGCGACAGCGCCTGGCGGAAAGACGCGATGGCTTGCTCGTAGCGTTTGTCGCCAAAGTAGGCGTAGCCGAGGTTGCTGTAGAGCACGGCCATGTCGGTGCGGATGTTAATCGCCTTTTGATACGCCTTGATGGCCTTGCCGTATTTCTTCCTTTGATACCAGATTGTCCCGATGTTGTTTTGCGCGTCGGCATAGGAAGGATCAACCTTCGACGCGCGCTCATAATACTTCAGGGCCAACCCGAGCGCCTCTTGCTGGTGAAGGGCAATCCCCAGTTTATTCAAGTACACCGGATTCTGAGGGTTCTGGTCGGCGAGCCGCTTGTAGACCAGGGTCGCCTCCCGGTATTCCTTCCGCACCATGTAAAGATCCGCCATCTGCTCATCGGTAAGCCCGGGCTTCACGACGATGACGGAAGACTCCGCGGGAGACTGCGATTGTGGCTGCGACTGCACCGCACGCGGCACTACGGTTGTATCTTTAGTCTCCGCGAAAGATTGTCCTGCAGAGGGTATGGAAAGAGTGAGGAGGAGGACGCTTGCTGGAAACGCCATTCTAAGACTGATCATGGCGGATCTCCCTTCTCCGGCTTAGGCTTAGCCTGGTCGGGTTCCTTCTTCTTGCCTCCAAAGATACCAAAAATCTTCCGTAAAGGGTTCTTTTTCTTTTCCTCGGATTCCACGGAAGGATCGGCCGGGCCCTGTCCAGTCGCATTGGGCGGCCGGTTGGGGTCATTGGCATTAACCGGCTGGCCGTTGGCGTCCGTTTGCGGCTTTTTGGTTTCACCGCCGAACACCCGCGAGAGGAAGGAGCCCGTGGAAGTTAACAGGTTGTGGCCGCCGTGCAATTCGCAATATACCGTTGGCGCCGAACCTGCCACATACACCTCTTCCCTGGTAGTGGGACAGTTGGCCGTCGCGAGCTGCAGCGTCTCGGGATCAATGAGGACGGATTGCACCCCATCCGGCATCGCAAAGTCCTTCACGTCCCGGTATTGCGCAAGCGAGGTGGCCCGAATCATGAAGTCCGCCCAGATCGGCGCCGCCACCACACCACCAGTAAGTCCTATGTCACGATTGTCATCAAAGCCAATCCAGATCACGCACAGGAGGTTGGAAGTGAATCCTGCGAACCATCCGTCGCGAGACGTGCCGGTCTTTCCCGCCGCAGGCAGGGTGAAGCCGCGAGCGCGCACACCCGCGGCGGTGCCACGGTTCATGACGTCTTTCAGCAGGCTGTCCACAAGGAAGGCGACCCGCGGATCGAGCGCCTGGTGCGTTTGCGGGGCAAACTTTTCAAGGGGCGTGCCGTCCGCATTAACGACGGTGCGCAGAAACTGCGGTTCGGCGCGCGTCCCGATAGTGGCAAATGTTGTGTATCCCGCGGCGACGTCGATCGGCGTCATTTCATAGGCGCCGAGAGCGACAGCAGGCGTAGGCTGAATGTTGGTGCCGAGGCCCATTTTCCGTGCGACTTGCACCACCCGGCCATAGCCGATGAGTTCGGCAACTTTGACGGTAGCCACGTTGAGAGAATTCGTCAGCGCGTCCCGCACCGTGACACGCCCCATGAATCTCTCTCCATAATTATTCGGCGTATATTCCTTGCCGTCGAACTCGAAGGTCGTCGGTTCGTCGTCAATTGTCGTCGCAGGTGTGATGATGGGCTGCACGCCGTCAACCGCGTTGTCCAACGCAGCCGCATACACAAACGGTTTGAACACCGAACCGGGTTGGCGATGCGCCAGAGCATGGTTAAGCTGGCTCAGGCCGTAATCGCGTCCGCCGATCACCGCCTTGATTTCTCCGGTGCGCGGGTCCAGCGCGACAAGCGCGACCTGCGCCTGCGGAACCGGCTCGTTACTTCCCTTCTTGGCTAGCTCTTTCCGCCACCTGTCGTACTTCTTCGCCAGGAGCAAATCCACATTCTTCATCCCCGCATCGATGGCCGCGCCCGCGGCACGCTGCAAGGCGGGATCGAGCGTCGTATACACGCGGAAATTTTCGCTCAGCAGTTCGTTTTCGGAATATTTATCCAGCAGGTGGTCTTTCACCATGTCCACGAAATAGGGCGCTTCACTCCCGGAAATGGAAGTCCGGATAATCTTCAGCGGCGCCTTCTTGGCATCCTGAAGGTCTTCTTCAGTGATGTATTTGTTCTCCAGCATCTGCGTCAATACGCGATCGCGGGCCTGCACGCCGCGCTCCGGGTGACGGTCGGCGGACGAATAGTAATTCGGCGCGCGAATGATTCCCGCGAGGTAGGCGAATTCCGGCAGCGTCAACTGCCTTAAATCCTTGCCGAAGTAGGCCACGCTGGCCTGGGAGAATCCGCGGATGCCAAAGCTCCCGCGATTGCCGAGGTAGACTTCATTGGCGTACAGCTCGAAGATTTGCTGTTTGTTGAAGCGTTGCTCGAGCTCCACGGAAATCATCGCTTCCGAGAGCTTCCGCCGCCAGTTGCGGTCGGTGGAGAGAAAGAACGTCCGCGCCACCTGCATGGTGATGGTGCTGGCGCCCTGATAGTGCTGGCTGCTGTGACGCACGTCGGCCCAGGCCGCCCCTGCGATTCGAATGAAATCGAAGCCACCGTGTTCGAAAAAGCGCTTGTCCTCGGAGGAAAGAATCGCGTTCACGAGCATTACCGGCAAATCTTCGTAGCGCATGGGCCGGCGCTTCTCCCGGGCGCTGTCGAAAAGATTGGTGATGAGCTCCGGTTCGATTTCCGCGCTGTCAATCTCTGCACCGCCGCTGAGCGGCTTGATGGATCGAATGCTCCTTCCCCTGAACTGCACCGCCAAAGAATTGTTACCCGCAAAGTAGGAAAGTTTTGAAGGACGGATATCCACTGTGTTGTTCTGCACCGTGAATTGCCCGATGGCGTTCGAGTCCTGCACCGGGCGGTATCCCACGCGGGTCAGATAGCCGGTCAGGTCTTCCGCACCCCAGGCCTGGCCTGCCGAGATATGTTCCGGCGCGGAGAAAATCTGCGTG
>WNFD01009661.1_pt1 | contig 13834 bp, 11 predicted proteins | sample 5400491 | NCBI WGS metagenome assembly WNFD01 (sample SAMN13153343, study PRJNA577476) | soil metagenome | isolation source: 120 cm saprolite under Douglas fir tree site 2 hole 2 replicate 2 | place: USA:California | collected 2015-04-18
CTGGGCTTCGCGGTTTGGGCGCTATTCGGCTGGCTGGTTTTGCTGTTTTGCGGACGGCTTTCCTATTCTGCTGATTCTCCGTGCTTGCCTTCTCCGGTTTCGGGTGGCTTGGTTTGCGGGCGAAGGAGCGGAAAGAGGATGACGTCGCGGATGGATTTGGAGTTGGTGAGGAGCATGGTGAGGCGATCGATGCCGATGCCTTCGCCGGCGGTGGGGGGGAGGCCGTAGCCGAGGGCGCGGACGTAATCCTCGTCCATCTGATGGGCTTCGTGGTCGCCGCGCTCTTTTTCGGTCATCTGCTGTTCGAAGCGGGCGAGCTGGTCGACGGGATCGTTGAGCTCGGAGAAGGCGTTGCCGACCTCGAACCCGCCGATGTAGAACTCGAAGCGCTCGACCCAGTCGGGCTCGTTGGGCTTTTTCTTGGAGAGAGGGCTGACGGCCAGGGGGAAGTCGTAGATGATGGTGGGCTGGATGAGGTGGGGTTCAGCTACGGCTTCAAAGACACCGGCAATAACTTTTCCGAGCGATTCATCGCGTTGAAGATCCTTGAAAACAAGGTTAAGAGCGTTGGCGATTTTGCGAAATTCACTATCTTGGCTGTCCGATATCGATGACGGTTCTCCTCCACCACCTAAGGCAAGCTGCAATTTGAGGAATAGACGTTCTGCGCTGTCAAAGTCGCTCATTTCGAGAGGTATCTCGAAATCTTTCGGCCAGAACTTGAGGATCGCCTCGCGCATCGAGAGCTTCGTCCACTTGCCCAAGTCGATCTCGTGGCCGTTGAAGTGGGTGATAGTGGTGCCGTTGACCTTTTTCGCGATGAAGATGATGAGTTCTTCGCTGAGCTTCATCAGGTCGTGGTAGTTTGCGTAGGCCTGGTAGAACTCGAGCATGGTGAACTCGGGGTTGTGTTTCGTACTGATGCCTTCGTTGCGGAAGTTGCGGTTGATCTCGTAGACGCGGTCGAGGCCGCCGACTACTAAGCGCTTGAGGTATAGCTCGGGGGCGATGCGCAGGAAGAGGTCGAGGTCGAGCGCGTTGTGGTGCGTGGTGAAGGGCTGGGCCATGGCTCCGCCGGCGACCTGGTGCATCATGGGAGTTTCGACTTCGAGGTAACCGCGATGATCGAAGAAGGTGCGAATGGCGCGGAGGATGGCGGCGCGCTTAACGAAGACTTCGCGGACGTTTGGGGTTTCGGCTTCGGCGGGCTCGGGTGTTGGTTGTTGTACTGTTTCGGACTCGGCGGCTTCGGTTGGTGTTGCGGGTGGTTGAGGTGCAGCCGCCTTCGTGGCGCCGGTGTTCATGAAGAGGTCGACGTAGCGCTGGCGGTAGCGGAGTTCGGTGTCTTCGAGGCCGTGGTACTTGTCGGGGAGGGCGAGCATGGCCTTGGCGAGGAAGGTGATGGCGGGCTTGCCGTTGCCGGGTCCGACATGGACGGTGAGCTCGCCGGTGCGGGTGCGGAAGAGATGGCCGCGGACGCCGATATGGTCGCCGAGGTCGAGGAGCTTGTAGAGGGCGAAGGCGTTTTCGCCGACGTCGTCCTTGCGCACGTAGATCTGGAAGCGCTGGCCGCCCTGCTGGAGCTGCGCGAATCCGGCCTTGCCCTGAACGCGGATCGCCATGATGCGGCCGGCGATCGAGACCTCGATGGGATGAGCCGCGGATTCGAGCTGCTCGGCGCTGAGGGAGTCGTAGGCGGCGCGCAGCTCGGGGATGGTGTGCGTGGCGGCGTAGTGGTTGGGATACGTGGCTTCGGCGTAGGTGAGGCCGTTGTGCTGGCCGAGGGCGGCGATCTGCTGGAGCTTCTCGCGGCGCTGCTGGTAGAGATTTTTTTCGAACTCGGACTCGTACACGAGGGTTCCTTTGGCGTGAGGGTTGAGATTTTAGTATAGCGAGGAGTGGCTGTTCGTGATGTCAAAGCACAAGCAACATTAACGGATCTGCGACTGGTGAGCGGTGTACATCCCACCCATCGCAAGAGCGCGATGGAATGGGGCACTCGATCGGATGGCGCGGTGCAGGCTTGTGTGACCGTGTGATGCTGCGCGTGGTGTAATGGTGCTGCTATGGCGGACGACGGAGCAGGGAACGACAGCAAGGTGAAGAGCGGCGGCAAAGGTCCGCTGGGCGAGTTGGTCAAGGCGGAATCGATGATTCAACTGGCGATTGCGCTGCCGGCGGGGTGCGTGATTGGTTGGCTGGTGGGCAGTTGGCTGGACCGGCACTTTCATCAGGAATGGATTTCGATTGTTGGGATTCTGCTGGGGGCGCTGGCGGGGTTTATTCAGATATTCCGGACGGCGTCGCGGTATTTGAAGAACGATCGCTCGTGATAGGCGAGTTTGTAAGGACAATGGGAGGATGGTTGTGAGGGCGATGGACAGCTTCACCGATGCGGACTTCAGGCGGACGATGTGGAGTGCGCTGCGGCTGATGGCGGTGATTACGGTGGTGGCGATTCCGCTGGTGTGGTGGAAGCTGGGGTGGCAGAGTGCCGCGCTATTGCTGGTGGGGGCGGCGATCTCGGGGTCGGGGCTGTGGGAGTGGCTGCGACTGATGACCGCGGTGATGGTGCGGATGGATGGGGGCGCGAAGGCGCGACCGATGGGGATGGTGCTCGCGGGATTCTTCCTGCGGCTGGGGCTCACCGTGGTGCTGCTTTATGTTAGCCTTAAGGTACTGAATGGTTCGGTGTACGCGCTTGCCGCTGGCCTCGCTCTGGGTGTGTTTGCCCTGACGGTTGAGGGTTTGAGGCTGATGAAGGCGTGGACGGTTTAGACCGGGCGAGATGTTTGTAACTGCAACGACCGAGCAAAGATTTCTCTTATTTTTATATGCCAACACAATTACTTCTCACTCGATTTCTGAACCAGCACTTTGCCGCGCCTGTGACGGCGTTTTTGAATGGTTTGCATGTGCACCCCGCCTATCCCGAGGCGCCGATTACGAATGCGTTTGCGATGGAGTTGCTGGTCTTTCTGGTGCTGATCGCCTACTTCCTTGCGGTCCGGCTGACGTTGAACGTGGAGAAGCCGAAACCGGTGCAGCATCTGGCGGAGATGACGCATGAGTTTGTGTCCGAGCAGGGCGATCAGATCATCGGCCATGGTTCCGAGCGGTTTGTCAGCTACCTGACGGCACTGCTGCTGTTTATCCTGCTGAGCAATCTTTTGGGATTGATTCCGGGGCTGGAGTCACCTACTGCGAACGTGGTGGTGCCGCTGGGGTTCGCGTTGGTGACATTTGTGTACTACCACTACCAGGGCGTCCGGTCGAATGGGTTTGGGTATGTTAAGCAGTTTCTGGGACCGGTGTGGTGGATCGCATGGCTGATGCTGCCGATCGAGATCATCTCGCACTTTGCCCGGGTCCTGTCCCTGACGGTCCGGTTGTATGCGAATATGTTTGCCGGCGACCTGCTGACGATTGCGTTCTTCTCGCTGATTCCGATTGGCATCCCGCTGGTGTTTATGGGGCTGCATCTGGGTGTCGCTGTGGTTCAGGCGTATGTGTTCTTTCTGCTGGCGGCGATCTACCTGTCGATGGCGGTGGCGCACGACCATTAGTGCTTCGCACTACCCAAGGCTAAAGCCCTGGGTTACCAGTTTTAAGTTTCGCTGCGTTGGGGCCTCCTCTCGCAGTGCGCAACAACGCCGCATAGCGTGAGGGTGCCAGCACGGTGAGCATCAACCACCCACTGGCGGTGTATCTGACGGAGGCAGGAGTAACACTATGAAGAAGCTGCAATATCTGTTTATGTCGTTGGCCGCGCTGCTGCTTGCAACGCCGGCTTTTGCGCAGGGCGCCGGTGAGCATCCTGAGAACCAGTGGATTCCGTTGGCTGCCGCTCTGGGTATGGCCATCGCTGCCGGTCTCTGCGGTCTGGGTCAGGGTAAGGCAACCGCTTCGGCTACCGAGGCGCTGGCGCGTAACCCGGGCGCACGTCCTGGAATCTTTATCTTCCTGATTCTTGGTCTCGCGTTTATCGAGTCGCTCGCGCTGTTCACGTTCGTCATCATCTTCCTTAAGGTCAAGCCTCTGTAAGATTGGCCGATTGAGCTTGTTGCAAGGAAAAGCCTCCGCTGATTGCGGAGGCTTTTCTGTTTGTGAGTCCTGCCGGACGGGCCCACTGCGCTAGGCCACCCCGCAAACGAAGACCTGTTTGCGGGGGCCCCGGTTCGCGCGGCCACTTCGTGGCGTGTATACCGGTCTTGCGGGGATGATCTTCTTTGGCCCGACCGTTGGTCGGGAGATAAATAATCCCGGCCAACGGCCGGGCCGATGCTGTTTATTTCACCCTGACAAGTTAAAAAGGCGTGTGAACGCCCGCACCACGCGCAGTGGGCCCGTCCGGCAGGACATCGCCTCTAAGGCTATTTGACGTCGAAGTTTAGCTGGAGGTGGCAGCCTTCGGGGTGGGCGGCGCACTCCTGGCGGGCCTGTTCGATCAGGGTGGAGTGGCTGGCGTACTCGGCGAAGGAGACGGCGCCACTGGGCAGGATGCCGAGGATAAGGGTCGCGATCGCGGCGAGTGCGAGACCGACGGCTGCTGAAACGCTGATGGGGCGGAGCTCATTGAGGCGGGCGCTCTCGGTGCCGGGGCGAGTGTAGACGGCTGCGAGTAGGCGCAGGTAGTAGAAGCAGGCGACGCCGCTGTTGAGCAGGCCGATGACCGCGAGCCAGACGTTGCCGCCGTGGATGGCAGCGGAGAAGACGTAGAACTTGCCGAAGAAGCCGCCGGTAAAGGGAATTCCGATCAAAGAAAGAAGGAAGAAGCTGAGCAGGGCGGCTAGGTAGGGGCGCTTCTGGCCGAGGCCGGTGTAGTCGTCGATGGTGCGAGCGCGCTCGTCGTAGCCGCTGATCTGGGTAATGACGGCGAAGGCTCCCACCTGCATGGCGGCGTAGGTGGCGGTGTAGAAGCAGGCGGCGGCGATGCCGTCGTAGGGGAAGGCCGTGAAGGCGACTAACAAATAGCCGGCGTGGGCGATCGACGAGTAGGCGAGCAGGCGCTTGACGTCGCGTTGTAGGAGAGCGCCGAGATTTCCGATGGTCATGGATAGCGCGGCGAGAACCCACATGAGGATCGACCAGCGGTGCTGCATCTGGGGAAAGCCGGTGAAGGTGATGCGGAGCAGGACGGCGAAGGCGGCGGCCTTGGGCGCGGTGGACATAAGGCCGACGACCGGTGCGGGTGCGCCCTGGTAGACGTCGGGCGTCCAGACGTGGAAGGGAGCAGCGGAGACCTTGAAACCGAGGCCGATGAGGATGAGGGCGAGGGCCGTGAAGGCGAGGTGAGGGGTGTTGGTGGTCTGGAGGCCGAGGGCGATGGCGTAGATATCGGTCGAGCCGGTGGCCCCGAAGGCGAGGGCGATGCCGTAGAGGAAGAAGGCGGTGGCAAAGGAGCCAAGCAGGAAGTACTTGATGGAGGACTCGGAGCCGGTGGCCTGGCCCTTGCGGAAGCCGCAGAGGATGTAGGTGGTGATCGAGGAGATCTCGAGGCCGATGAAGACCATGAGAAGTTCGACCGAGCAGGTCATGAGCATCATGCCGACGGCGCCGAAGCAGAGCAGGGCGAAGTACTCGCCCGCGTGGCTGGCGTTGCCTTCGAAGTAGTCGAGCGAGCCGAGGAGCGTGACCAGCACGACGGCTCCGATGACGTAGTGGAAGAGGACAGAGAAGGCGTCCACCTGGATGGTGTTGGAGAAGGCGTGGAGGGTGCCGAGCGAGACCTGGTACCAACTGGCGAGGAGGGAAGCGACGGTGCCGGCGATAGCGATCCAGCCGAGCGGCTTGCGGCTGGATGCGGGCTTGAGGCAGGGCTCGGCCAGCATGACGAGGACGCCGGTGAGGGTGAGGATGAGTTCGGGAAGGAGGGCCAGGACGTTAGTGGACATTTACTTCTTGGCCTCCGTACCGTCGTTCGATGCGGCGAGAATTGCCCGGGAGCCGGTCGCTGAAGCAGGACGGCTCAGGTTCGCGGGCGCGGGTTGGGTTTGCTGGGGCTCTCGTGCCAGGTAAGTTCCTGCGGTATCGATGGCGCGCATCCAGATGGGGGAGGCGACGCCCATGACGAGCATGAGCGCGGCCATGGGCCAGAGGGCGAAGTGTTCGCGGGCGTCCAGATCAGGGCCCGGGACATCCGCTGTGTTGTCGTTGAGGTCGCCATAGAAGACGCGCTGGATCATCCAGAGCATGTAGGAGGCGGTGAAGATGACGCCGGTGGTGGCGAGTACAGTCCAACGGGTGTGATGAGTGACGAGGGACTCCATGCCGCCGGTGAGGACGAGGAACTCGCCGACGAAGCCGTTGAGCATGGGTAGGCCGATGACCGAAAGCGTGGTGATAACGAAGAAGGTGACCATCCAGGGGAGCTTCGCTGCGAGTCCGCCGTAGTCGCGCATGTCGTAGGTGCCGTAGCGCTCGTAGAGGATGCCGAGGAGCATGAAGAACGCGCCCCCGCCGATGCCTTCGTTGATGGTGGCGTAGATGCCGCCGTCGACGCCGGCAATGGTGAAGGTGAAGATGCCGAGGATGACCACGCTGACGTGGCCGAGGGTGCCGTATGCGGCTAGTTGCTTGAGGTCTTTTTGGACGAGGGCGATGAGCGCGCCATAGACGATGCCGATGGCTCCGAGCGCGATCATCAGGGGTGCGATCTGGCGAGACTGCTCGGGGAAGATGCTGAAGGAGAAGCGCAGGATGGAGTAGAGGCCGAGTTTGCCGGCGAGGACCATGACGGCGGCGGTAGGAGCTTCGGCGACGGCGTCCGAGAGCCAGCCGTGCAGCGGGAAGGCCGGGACCTTGACCGCGAAGGCAACAAGGAAGGCGAGCGAGGCCAGCCAGAGGGCCGCGGAGTTGCCGGAGATGCTGTGGGTGGCGGCGAGTTGGGCGAGGTCGGGAAGCTGGAAGGTGCCCGTGCTCGCGTAGACCCAGAGCATGCCGACGAGCAGGATGGCCGAGGGAATGAAGGTATAGAGGAAATACTTGATGGCGGCGCGGCGGCGGTTGACGGTGCGCCCGAACGTGGCGATCAAGAGCGTCATGGGAACGAGCGATAGCTCCCAGAAGGCGTAGTAGAGGAAGAGGTCGAGCGAGACGAAGATACCGAGCATCGCGACCTGCTGGAGCAGGAAGAGAGTGTAGAAGAGTTTCTTGCGGTCGGAGATGGTGTTCCAGGAGACGAGGACGCCCAAGGGGGCGAGGAAGCCGGTGAGCACCACCAACCACATCGAAAGGCCGTCTACGCCGAGGTGGTAGCGGATGGCGGGCGAGTTGATCCACTCGTGGTTTTGCTCGAACTGGAATGTGCCTGCTGCGGCGGTGTAGTCGTAGTAGAAGGGAAGATGCAGCGTGAGAGCGAAGGTGATGAGGGTGACGGCAAGCGCACTCCATTGCATCAGCTTGCCTTTGTCGGGCAGCAAGGCCAGCAGGACCGCACCCGCGAGCGGGACGAAGGTGATGACGGTCAGGATCGTGTGGTCTATGTTCATCGCGGGTTCATCATTTCCTTTTGCTGAAACAAAAACGCGTGTTTCGAAGAGCGAATTTCTTTAGTGCATCCAGATGGAACGGCCGAAGATCATGACGAGCAGGACAGCGGCGGCTCCGATGGCGAGCCAGCCGGCGTAGGAACGGATGTTGCCGGATTGAACGCGGCGGACGAGCGAACTGAGACCTTTGGTGATGCCGCCTGCCGCCGCACCGGAGCCGTTGACGAGGCCGCCGTCGATCAGGCCGCCGAGGAAGAGACGGGTGAACATGAGTAAAGGGGCAACGATGAGAGCGCTGTAAATCTCGTCGATGTAGAACTTGTTTTCGACGAGGCGGTAGAGAGCGGGGACGCGGCCGGCGAGAGCAGCGGCGGTGCGGGGCTTCTTGCAGTAGAAGATGTAGGCGATGTAGAGACCTACGAGGGCGACCAGGACGGAGACGAAGGCGAGGCTGAGTTCGAGGCCATGGCTGGCTGCGGTTGTGGCAGCTTCGGCGGTGGGGGAAATGGTGAAGACGGGGTCGAGGAAGTGTCCGATCTCGTCGTGGCCCAACATGGCCGCGGGGACACCGACCCATCCGCCGATGACCGAGAGAATGGCGAGAACGACGAGCGGGCCGAGCATGATCCAAGGTGATTCGTGGACGCCGTGCCCGTGCTCTTCTTCGGGGTCGGCGACCATGACGGCGTGGCTGCCGGAGTAGGCGTGAACGGCTGCTCCGTGATCGTGGAGGTCGGTGTGTTCCTCAAAGTGCTCGGGGCCGAAGAAGGTCTTGAACCAGAGGCGGAACATGTAGAACGATGTGAGGCCGGCGGTGACAAGGCCGACGAGCCAGAGGAGCTTGCCGATGGAGTTGCCGGAGACAAAGGTCTGGTAGAGGATCTCATCCTTCGAGAAGAAGCCGGCCAGGGGAGGGATGCCGGCGATGGCGAAGACGCCCATCGTCATGGTCCAGAAAGTGATGGGGATGCGCTTGCGAAGGCCGCCCATCCTGCGCAGGTCCTGCTCGCCGGAGAGCGCGTGGATGACGGAGCCAGCGGCGAGGAAGAGCAGCGCCTTGAAGAAGGCGTGGGTGAGCAGGTGGAAGATGCCGGCGGCGTAGGCTCCGACTCCGCAGGCCAGAAACATATAGCCGAGTTGCGAGACGGTGGAGTAGGCGAGGACGCGCTTGATGTCGTGTTGCACCATGCCGATGCAGGCGGCGAAGATGGCCGTCGCGGCTCCGATGATGGCGACGACGCCGAGTGCGTAGGGGCTCCGGTCAAACAGGGTGTGGCAGCGCGCGACCATGTAGATACCTGCCGTGACCATCGTGGCGGCGTGAATGAGCGCGGAGACGGGCGTGGGGCCTTCCATCGCGTCGGGGAGCCAGACGTAGAGGGGGATCTGCGCCGATTTGCCGACCGCGCCGAGGACAAGCAGGAGCGCGATGGCGGTGAGGATGCCGCCGTGCCATTCGGGGTTCACGCTAATCGCGTTGAAGACGTGGGTGAAGTCGAGCGAACCGAACTCCCGGACGATGAGGAACATTGCCAGCAGGAAGCCGAAGTCGCCGATGCGATTGAGGATGAAGGCTTTCTTGCCTGCGTTGGCGGCAGAGTCCTTGCGGAAGTAGAAGCCGATGAGCAGGTAGGAGGCGAGACCGACACCCTCCCAGCCGACGAACATGAGGAGGAAGCTTTCGGCGAGGACGAGCACGGACATGAAGAACATGAAGAGGTTGAGATAGGCGAAGAAGCGCCAGTACCCCTCTTCGTGGGCCATGTATCCGGCGGAGTAGATGTGGATGAGGAAGCCAACCTCGGTGACGATGCCGAGCATGATCAGGGTGAGGTGGTCGACGGTGAAGGCGAAGTTGATAGTGAGGCCAGTGATCTGAATCCAGGGCTGGCTGACGATTTGAATGGCGTCGGGTGCGCCTGCGGACTTCATGACGATCCAGATGGTTCCGTTGATGAGGAAGCCGGCGAAGGGAAGCAGCGGGATCAGCCAGAGATAGTCGTAGTTTGAAGAGGCTGGAGACATAGTAGTCACGATTTCATCAGGTCGACCGAGTCGACGTTCAGCGTTTCGCGGGTGCGGAAGATGGCGATGATGATGGCAAGGCCGACGGCGGCTTCGGCTGCGGCGACGACCATCACGAAGAAGACGAAGATCTGGCCGGAGACCTGGTGCCACATGTGCGCAAAGGCGACGAAGGTGAGGTTGACGGCGTTGAGCATCAGTTCAATCGACATGAAGATAGTGATGAGGTTGCGCTTGATGAGGAAGGCTGCGACGCCGATGGAGAACAGCACGGCGGCCAGGATAAGGTAGGCGGCGATAGGAACTTGAGCGGACATGGCTACTGCTCCTTTCGCGCGAGCACGACGGCTCCGAGTATGGCGACCAGGATGAGGACGGAGGTGACTTCGAACGGCAGCAGGAGTTTGGTGAAGAGGAGAGAACTCACCTCGGAGATGTTGCTGGTGACGTGGTTGAGGTAGCCGCCGACGTTGGAGGATCCGAAGGCATTGCGCTCGGAGAGGAAGACGAAGCTGAGCAGGCAGAAGATGGCTGCGGCACCAGGGAAGCCGACGATGTAAGCGGCTCGGCTGCCGGTGGTTCGCTCTTCTTCGCCTGCGTTTAACAGCATGATAACGAAGACAAAGAAGACCATGATGGCGCCTGAGTAGACGATGACCTGCGCGGCGGCGAGGAACTCAGCCCCGAGCGACCAGTAAAGGACGGCGAGCGACATCATGACGACGACCAGCGATAGGGCGGAGTTGATGGGGTGACGCTGCAGGAGGAGATTGAGTGCTCCTGCTACGGCCAGCGCGCCAAAGATGATAAAGAGTGCCAGTTGCATGGTGTTCCGCTAGGTCTTTCCCGAGTCTGTTTGCGACTTCAAATCATTTCAATCAGAGCAGAAAATTGTTTGGGCTATCTGCTGATTGTAAAACACATTGCTGCGGTGTTTCCTGCTGCCTAACTACGCAAGGCAATCACTAAGCTGGTGACGATGATGTTGGCCATTGCAAGCGGAAGAAGAAACTTCCAGCCGAAGCTCATGAGCTGGTCGTAGCGGAAGCGGGGCAGCGTGCCTCGCACCCAGATATAGAGCAGAAGAAAGAAGAGAACCTTGACGACGAACCAGAGGATGGGAAAGACGGCGGCGAGGAAAGGGCCGCCGAAGTCGTCAGGAAGGAGATGGCCCAGGGGGCTGGAGGCTCCGCCGAGGAAGAGCAGCGTCGCGACGCAGCTTACGGTGATCATGTTGGCGTACTCGGCCATGAAGAACATGGCGAACTTCATGGAGCTGTACTCAGTGTGGTAACCGGCGACCAGCTCGGATTCGGCTTCAGGGAGGTCGAAGGGCGCGCGGTTGGTCTCGGCATAGGCGGCCATGAGGTAGATAAAGAAGGCGACGAACTGGAGGCCGCCGAAGACATTCCAGCTGAGCATGCCGTGAGCCGACTGGCTGTTGACGATGTCGCGCAGGCTGAGCGATTGCGCGCGGAGGACGACGCCGACGAGCGAGAGGCCGAGGGCGAGCTCGTAGCTGATCATCTGCGAGGTGGCGCGGAGACTGCCGAGGAGGGCGAACTTGTTGTTCGACGACCAGCCCGAGAGCGCGATGCCGTAGACGCCGATCGATGTGATGCCGAGAATGACGAGCAGGCCGATGTTGAGGTCGGCGACGTTGAACATCTCGACGCTGACGTTATTTACTTTGACGGTCTGCATGCCGCCGAAGGGAACGACGGCGATAGAGATGAGCGCGCAGGTTAGCGCGATGATGGGAGCAATGATGAAGAGAGGGCGTTCGGAGGCGATGGGCATGAGGTCTTCCTTGAGGAAGAGCTTGATGCCGTCGGCAAGCGGCTGCAGCAGGCCGAAGGGGCCGACACGGGAGGGTCCCCAGCGGTTCTGGATGCGGCCCAGCACCTTGCGCTCGAGCAGCACCGTGTAGGCGACCGCCGTCAGGGTGATGACCAGGACGACCAGGACCTTGAGGAGGCTGAGCAGCAGAAATGTCTGGAATTCGGTGAAGTGGATCATTTTCAGCTTTCGGCTCTGTGCTTTGAGCTCTGAGATTTTTTGACTGCTGGCCTTATCTTGATCTTGGTTGCTTAGTCGGCTGCGGTTTCGATCTGGGTGAGTCCGGTTGGTGGACGGAGGCTCTCGTTGTGCTGCAGGTCGGAGAGCATGGCGGAGTAGCGGCCGAGTGTGCCCGAGGTAAAGAGAGAGTCGTTTGCGGGTAGGACGAGATCGCGGCGGCTGCCAATCTGGACGAGAGGAGCAGGTGCGGCGGGCTGCAGGTGTTGGTCGTTGCCGCTGAGAAGCTGGAGGCGCAGGAGGTTGTAGCCAGGAACCAGGCGCTGGATCTCGTCGAGAATGGCGAAGGGGTCGAAGGGGCTCAGCTTCGGTTCGAGGTTGTTCGCCGTTAGCCATACAGCATGGCGATCGGCCTCGCCCGACTGCGCGCCGCGAGACTGGCCCATGTCGGCGCGGCTTCCAGATAGCCCCTTGCCGAAGGGGACGAGCTGGTGCATGTTGGCACCCATCTTGTCGGCGATGCGAACGATCATCTCGAAGTCGGTGCGGACGCCGGCGCGGTCTCCGGCTTTATTGACGAGTTGGAGGTCGCCGTAGCTGTTGGTGACGGAGCCGGATTTTTCGTAGAGGTTCGCGGCGGGAAGGATGACGTCGGCGAGAGCTGCGGTCTCGGTGAGGAACATCTCCTGCACCACGACGAAGGTGTCCTTTAGCGATTCAGGGTCGATGCCGTAGCGAGCGATGGGGTTGGAGCCAACGACGTAGAGGGCGGAGAGCTCGCCTTTGCCTGCAGCCTCGAAGATTTCAAGCAGGTCGAGACCGGGCGTGTTTGGAGTGTTGTACTCGGCGAAGGTGATGTTGTCTACGAGTGGCGTGTAGCCGGGCAGCATGTCGGGCAGAAGGCCCATATCGGCTGCTCCACGGGAATTGGCGTAGTCGGAGAGGAGGGCAAACTTCGCGCCCGGGATGGTGAGGCCGAAGTCGATGAGTGCTTTGAGGTCCTTGCCGCGGAGCTCGGAGCCGATAAGGATGAGGATTTTTTCTTCGGCTTTGATGGCGTCGCGGAAGGTGGTCAGGGCTTTGGTGTCGGTGACTGCTTCGGAAGCAGACGCTGCATTGCCCGCAAGGTACGAGGCTAAGGCGCTGTAACCGAACGGAGCGAGGTGCAGGAAGGATTTGGCCTGGCGGCGGAGTTTGATCTCGGCGGAGTTGGCGACATAGAGGCGGCCGCGGTTGTTGCGGACGTTGGTGCGTATGTTCCACGCCGTGCCGGGGGCTTGAATGGTGGGGTCGCCGCCGACGATGAGGATGGCCGGAGCGGTGAGGGTGTCACGCAACGACGCGGTGCGGTCTTTCCTACCGGCGAGGGCCTGAGCGAAAGAGACGTAGTCCGCAGTGCGATGATGGTCGATGTTGTTGGTGCCGAGGACCGTGCGGGTGAACTTCTGGAGGAGATAGGCCTCTTCGTTGGTGATGCGGTTCGAGCCGATGACGCCGATGGACTTGCCGCCGCGGGTGTCGCGGAGTTCGCGGAACTTCTTGCCGACCTGGTCGAGCGCAACCTCCCAGCTTACGGGTTTGAACTCGCCGTTGGGCTGGCGAACGAGGGGCTGGGTGATGCGGGTTTCATTATTGGCGAAGTCGAAGGCGTAGCGGCCCTTGTTGCAGAGGAAGTCGCCGTTGATGCCGGACTTATCGCGGTTGTCGCCGCGAACGATCTCGGAGCCATCGGAGGTGGAGCGGACGCCGAGTGTGGTCTTGCAGCCATCGCCGCAGTGGGTGCAGATGGTTCCGACGTGGTTCATCTCCCAGGGGCGGGTCTTGTACCGGTAGGTGCCGCTAGTTAACGCGCCCACGGGGCAGGCGTCGATGCACATGCCGCACTGCTCGCAGTCGACGTGGGCAAGGTGGTCGGGCGACGTCTCGGCGGGGATGTTGGGGGCGATGACCGAGGATGCCCCGCGGTTCTGGATGCCGAGGGCGAAGACGTCCATGCCCTCGCCGCACATGCGGACGCAGCGGTAGCAGAGGATGCAGCGCGGGCGGTCGAAGTAGACGACGGGAGACCACTTCTGCTCTTCGCGGTGGTTCTTCGGCTCGGCGTAGAAGCTGTCGGCGGCGCCGTACTTGAAGGTCATGTCCTGCAACTCGCACTCGCCGCCGGCGTCGCAGACGGGGCAGTCGAGCGGGTGGTTGCCGAGGAGCAACTGCAAGGTGGCCTTGCGGGCCTGGGCGATCTCGGGGGTCTCGGTCTGGACGACCATGCCTTCGGTGACCGTCGTGGTACAGGCGGTCTGGAGCTT
>WNFD01005023.1_pt1 | contig 13832 bp, 13 predicted proteins | sample 5400491 | NCBI WGS metagenome assembly WNFD01 (sample SAMN13153343, study PRJNA577476) | soil metagenome | isolation source: 120 cm saprolite under Douglas fir tree site 2 hole 2 replicate 2 | place: USA:California | collected 2015-04-18
ATCGGTTGTTTCTCCTGCGGATCTGCGATAATTCTCCCCAGCAATTCGCGCCAGGAACTTGCTCCTATGTCCAACGCCCCCTTCTGTTGTGGGTTTTGCCCAACAGCAGCATAGCACCCTCCAATAAAAGTTGTCAACCCGCATTGGCGCCCGGCAATAATTTTATAAGAATTGCGCCTTATAGCAATATACTGTATGATGTTGCCAGGGTAGCTCATTCTTCAGCTTGCGAGTGTATAAAATTGTTCGTCAGGAAGCCGTAGGGGCCGATGATGCACATTGACACATTCATTCGATCAGCAGTAGGGGCCGATTTATGACTCTGTTGGGAAAATAGGTAGAGACCAGTTGGACCAAGCAACCAGCAAAGGAAAGAGATGTGCGAAACAGGCAGAACAGGCAAAAGCGCTTACAGGACAGCACGATGTTTGTCGAGAAACCCACCAGGTGTGCCTGTATTACACGTAAAAGTTTGTTATGCAACATGTGTTGCTGTCTCTTTCTCCCTGTCTAGTTGTCTAGACAGAAGATGTCCGCATGAAAAAGTGAATCTGCATTATCGCGCCCACCGCCGATAATGCAGTTTAACGAACAAGATCGGTCAGGTACTGTCACCCTGAGCGCAGCGAAGGGTCTGGCCCGATGGGCAGAGAGACGCTTCGCTGCACTCAGCATGACAGTACCGGTTGTGGTTGGTAAATTTCATTATCGGCTTCTCTCGCTTGCTAGTAGATTGCCAAATGCGCTACATTACTTTATTCGTCATAGAGTCTGAGAAAGACTAAAAGAGAGGAAATTTAATCTATGGAACGCACATTAGTGCTTATCAAACCCGATGCTATTCAAAGAGACCTGGTGGGTGACATCATCGGTCGATTTGAACGCAAAGGCCTGAAGCTAGTTGGTATAAAAATGATGACATTAGCCGACGAGTTATTGAATGAACATTATAGCCACCTCAGTGGACGTGACTTTTTTGCCGAGATCAAAACGTTCATGCGCAGCACACCAGTCATTGCCTGCGTCTGGGAAGGTGTTGATTGCGTCAACACGGTACGCCTGCTATGTGGCATTACCAAAGCTCGCGAAGCCGAGCCTGGCACAATACGCGGCGAACTGGCGATGAGCGTACAGGCCAACCTGGTACACGCTTCCGACTCACTAGAAACCGCCGCGGTCGAGATTGAACGCTTCTTCACATCCGAAGAACTTTTTGACTACGAGGATGTGTTGCAGCCGTTTATCTACTCCTCACGAGAGCGTTGATGGAATAAGATGCACGACTCTCACATTATGTGACCTAAGCGACTGCTTCCCTTGCAAAACATGCACGCTGAATCACGGTAGTATGCTACAACCCCTGCCACAGACTGATGAGTACTCGTGCTTCAATGCCCTCTAAACGAGCGATCTCATCCTGGCCATCCATACTGCTGACTTTCACATGCACCTGCTCGAGGTCGATGCCAAGTCCCTCTGCAATGTTGCGCTGCATCTCTGGCAGGCGCCGCTTCATGCGTGGTTGCTCGCCACAGAGAATCGTCACATCGACAGTTCCCAACACGAGATGCTCCGGCTCAAGCAGCCGCTGGCGCATACTTGGTAAATACTCAATTGACCGGATGCCTGTCTCTCCTGTATCAGGGAACCAATCATCGATATCCCCCTGGTTGACGGCAGCGACCAGGGCCATCACAATGGCATGGGCTACCACGTCGCCATCGCTGCGCCTGGTGTTCGGTCCTTTGGCAAAGGTTTCAAAGGTGACTCCTGCAAGTGTTAATTGTCTTCCCTCTGCGAAGGCGTGAAAGTCTGAGGCAAAAGCGAGCCGCTGTGTTTTCGCCAGGGTCAGTGCGATCTCGCGTACGAGTTCGGCACGGGTGGATTCGTCCAGGTGCATCATGTACTGGCCTCCTCGTCCAGCTCATAGGTATAGGTAAACTCATGTAAAGCGCCATTGGCAACGATATGAGTGTACTCGAACAACGTATCATCGTCGGCCCATACCCAGCGGTTAAGATCAACCACTGGTTGACCACGCGCAATATTGAGCAATGCGGCTTCTTGGGCGGTTGGCATCCGGCATTGCAGTTGCTCAAAGGCGCGTGCTGCTCTCACTCCCGTGTGTTCGCGTAACCATTTGAAAAGGCCTTCATCACCAATCGAATTTATCGACCAGGAACGTCCGGCTATAGTGTAGCAGAATAGGGCTGCCGTGGGGACAGACCGCCGGAGCCGATGCGCTCGCAAGCGCACTGATTAACGAGCGTTGTTCATCTATACCGAGTTCACGTCCACGACGGAGAGCCGAACGACATGCCAGGCCAATCAACAAGCGATCCTGCCACTCGTTGCTATCCTCCGAGGCTATGCGTGCAAGCTCGGGCAGATATCCTACAAGCTGTTCCTGCCCGGCGCTGTTGGGCACGGAGCGTACAAGGAAACTGCGCCCGCCGAAACGCTCGCATTCTAGGCCCAGGCCGCGTAAGATGGGCAAACGCTGCTCAAATAGTTCAGCCTCGTGACGTTTCAACTCGATAACCACAGGTTCCAGCAAGAGATGAGATTCGGCCCACTGCTCCTCCTGCTCGCCTGGCTGCACACCCGCACCGGTGTATACGCGGCGCAGGTGCTCATAAATCACACGCTCGTGTGCCCGGTGCTGATCGATTAAATACAGGCTGCCATCGGGCGCTTCGGCAAGAATCACAGCCTGCTGCAACTGGGCAAGAGGCCGCAGCGTCGCCAGCACTTCAGCCGCCCCTGGGCTGGCCGGGTATTCGTGCGCCGATTCTGCAACTCGCAGGCCCCGGCGATACGGCACATGCAGGCGCCGCTGGTAGACAAGCGCAGGGCCGGGCAATTGCATATCCTCAGGTAAGGCCGGGCTGCGTTCCAGCACCGCGCGTATCGTTTTTGTCACCGCCGCCGCTACACCAGCTTCTCGTGCCAGCTTGACCTCGGTCTTAGCCGGGTGGACATTGGCATCTAACTCCTCAGCCGGCAGATCGATGCGCAGCACCAGCAGTGGATGCTTTCCTTTTGGCAAGAGTCCAGCATAGCCCGCCTCCAGCGCATTTTGCAATGGGCGCGACTGCACCAGCCGCCCATTGATGAAGAGCGTTATATGCTGCCGGCTGGCCTGGGCTAAAGCCCTGTTACCTATATAGCCGTTCAACTCAAAGGATTGCGCACCGCCTTCTTCAGAGGAGCGAAAAGAGAGCGCATTGAGCATCTCAGCCAGGGGCAGGTGATAGAGTTCAGCCAGCGTCGTAGCCAGGTTGCCCGTACCGCTCGTTTGTAAGACCTGGCGCTCTTCGATGGTAAGATGAAAGCGTATTCCCGGATAGCCAACGGCAAAACGCCGCATCAATTGCGTGATATGCCCGCCCTCGGTGCGCGGATCGCGCATGAACTTGAGGCGAGCGGGCACGTTGTAAAACAGGTCGCGCACCGTGACAGTTGTACCATGTAAACGCGCCCTGCGCGCCCGTTGCGTGACCTCACCGTTGCGGAAAGTTATCAAGGTTGCTGCGTGTTCCTTGCCCATCTCCTCGGTTTCGATGGCCTGGCTGAGCAGTGTCAGCTCTGATACGATTGCGATGCTGGCCAGGGCTTCCCCGCGAAACCCCAACGTGTGCAGGTGGCTGAGGTCTTCGACGCTGCTGATTTTGCTCGTGCTGTGGCGTGCGCAGGCTCGTTCCAGTTCGTCTTCGGGGATACCATAGCCATCATCCGTGACGCGGATCAGGCGCAGCCCACCGCCGCGTATCTCTACACGTATTTCATGCGCGTCCGCATCAATGGCATTCTCCACCAGTTCCTTAACGACTGAGACGGGACGTTCAATCACCTCACCGGCAGCGATACGTTCCGCTACGTCAGGCGGAAGGGTAAGAATGGGGGTGCGTGCAGTCCGCGTTGTTGGCATTAAGATGTGTCTCCGTTGGATAACAGCAGGTGCGACCTTCTTTTCCTCTGCAGCAAAAACATCAGATTCAGTGCATCGAGCGGCGTGATCGCGCATACATCGATGGATTCCAGATCAGCCTGTGTTCCATCAGCCTGTTCCAGTCTTTGAGCGGCCAGGCGAGCTTCTTCGCTTTGCCATTCATATACTCTAAATTGCGCCTCTACGTCGTACCTGCCATTTGCATCTGCGACCAGCGACCTGCTATGGATCTGTCCATTGTGAGCTACCAGAACGCCAGTTCCTTTGCCGTCCGTCGCGGCTTCGAGGCCTTTGAGGACTTCTCCGGCGCGCCGGACGATGCTCAGGGGCATGCCGGCCATTTTTGCTACATGGATACCATAGCTGCGCCCGAGAGAACCCGGCGTCACGCGATGCAGGAAAACGATCTCGCCCTGTTCATCTTCGCTGATGGCCATCGTATACACGTGCAGGTGCGGCAGTTCCTCCGCCATCAATGTCAGTTCGTGATAGTGAGTGGCGAAGAGCGTCCGGGCTGCTGTGAGGTTATGCAGGTGCTCGACAACAGCCCGCGCAATCGCCAGGCCATCGTACGTGCTCGTGCCCCTGCCGATCTCATCCAGGACAATCAAGCTATGCCGCGTGGCATGATGCAGGATAGCGGCAGTTTCCTCCATCTCCACCATGAACGTGCTTTTACCGGACGCAATGTCATCCTCAGCGCCGACGCGGGTAAAAATGCGGTCCACCAGCCCAATGCGCGCACTGCGGGCCGGCACAAAGCTGCCAATCTGCGCTAAGAGCGTGATCAGCGCAACCTGGCGCAGGTAGGTTGACTTACCCGCCATGTTTGGTCCGGTCAGCAAGAGGATACGCGCCCCGTGCTCCGTATCCGCCTCGAGCTGTGTATCATTGGGAATGAAGACATCCCCATCCAGTGTATATTCGACAACCGGGTGCCGCCCGCCGCTAATCTCGATGCTGCTCTCCTGCTGCAGCACCGGGCGCACATAGCCTTGATGCGCCGCCACTTCCGCGAAACTCAGCAGTACATCGACGTGGGCCATGGCCGAAGCCGTTGCCATCAACTGCGGATAGTAGACGCTCAACTGGCGTAACACGTCGGCGTAAATACTACGCTCCATCTCCTCGATACGTTCCTCCGCGCTCAGAATGCGTGCTTCGTGCTCTTTGAGATCGGGAGTAATATAGCGCTCTGCATTGACGAGCGTCTGTTTGCGTATATAATCAGCCGGAACCTGGCCCAGTTTGCTGTTGCTGACCTCGATGTAGTAGCCAAAGACTTTGTTATAGCCTACTTTGAGCAGCTTGTTGATACCGGTACGTTCGCGCTCGTGAGCCTCTAAAGAGGCAATCCAGCGGCGCGAATCGCGAATAGAAGCAATGAGTTCATCTAGCTCGGCGCGAAAGCCTGCGCGGATTAGACGCCCGTCATTCTCCTGCTCGTCCTCTTCACCCGTGCGCGTAAGCGCCCGATCTATCAATTCTATTACCGGTGGGCAGCTATCAAGCCGGTCTGCGAGTTCTAGCAAGAGGGGAGAATCGCAGCCGCGCAGCAGTTCGTATAACTGCGGAACCACCAGGAGATATGCGCCCAGGGCTAACACCTCGCGTGGTACGGCAGTTCCCTGGCGTATACGGCCAGCGACACGCTCCAGGTCGCCAAATCTTTGCAAACAGATGGTGAAGCGGCTGCGCATCGCGGGGCTTTCGTAAAGTTCTTCCACGCTCTGCAGGCGAGCTTCGAGTTGCGCCAGGTCGAGCAGCGGCTGCGTGATCGTTCGCCGCAGTTGGCGCGCGCCCATAGGGGTAATAGTGCGATCCATGACACCCAGCAAACTGCCCTGTGCGGCGCCGCTGCGCGCACCCTGCAACAGGTCGAGATTGCGCTGCGTATGCGCATCCAGCACCATAAAACTGGTGGTGCGATATGAGCGCAGTCCCGTCAAGAGCGAGAGCAGCCTGGCATTCATCTTTTCAAGGTACATAGCAATTGCGCCCGCCGCTGCAACTGCTTGAGGAACATGGGAGCAGCCATAAGCATCGAGCGATTGTACGCCAAAGAGCCGGCATAGCCTGGCTCGCGCTGCCTCTTGCTCAAAGAAATAGGGCGGGCAACGGGTGATGGTCGCGGTCTCAGAGGGGAAATGGTAGGCATCCGGGCGGCTTCCTTCTACGAGCAGGCATTCTGAGGGTACCAGCCGCTGTAATTCTGCTTCCAGGGCAGCGGGTAACTCGTCCGGGGTAAACCAGGTGACACTAAATTCACCCGTGCTGACATCCACTGCTGCCAACCCGGTTTGCATGCGTCCCGGCGCTATCGCCGCCAGGTAATTGTTCTGCCGCGTCGGGAGCAGGTTTGGCTCTGAAAGCGTGCCCGCAGTGAGGATACGCGTCACCGCGCGCTCAACAGGCTGATGCCCTTTGACAACCTCGCCCACCTGGTCGCAGATCGCCACTTTGTAGCCGCCCCGGATCAGCTTGCCCACATAATTTTCCAGCGCATGCAATGGTATGCCAGCCAGGGGCACCCTCTCATCGCCATAGGAGCGACTCGTCAGCACAATCTGTAGCTCGCGCGAGGCGATAAAAGCATCTTCATCAAAGGTCTCGTAGAAATCCCCGACCTGGTATAAAAGGACGGCGTCGGGATACTGGCTCTTCATCTGCAAATATTGTTTACGGGCGGGCGTTGACATGGATTTTACCCCTGCTTGTATTTGTGCCTGTCACTTTTTGAAACACTTGTACTTTACCTCATTCTGCTTATGTTGTCAAAAACCGGTACCGAATGGCTCTCTATGTGCGGGGACAAACCCTTTCCCGTAGGGGCGAGGGTGGTGAAGCGTGGCTGGGCAAGAAAGATACGGGGTATCTTTACAAGGCCTTGATGGTCGCCCGCCGTCCCCCGAAAGCATGCAGATCCAAATACCCTCCCGTAGGGGCGAGGGTGGTGAAGCGTGGATGGGAGGGCCTTTATGGTCGCCTGCCGTCCCCCGAAAGCATACAGATCCTACCGAACACGTGGTAGTGTAACCTGGTAACGTAACTACCTGAGAGCCACACTTGTTATTAGGTATTATTTTCGATGAAATCTCATTGACAACATAATAAGCGATGCTTATACTTTATGTAGTGACAAATTTAGAACAATTTTTAACGAATCCTCGTCACAATTGCAGCAATATCTATTTCTGTACCATTGTCCTTCGTAATACGTCTCACAAACGACCTTCTATCGAGGGTAGTTCGGTTTGAAGAGTCGCGTTCCGACCGTTGGGGGATGGCAGAGCGTGAGTCATTCCCCTTGTCTGGTACCTGTTTTTGCCCAGTCACTGAGACTGAGATGCGATCGGCGAACGCGGTCTTACTCTGGCTATAGGCGTTGTAGGTTGTATTTATAGTTCAGCACAAGTGCCTGGAAAGGAGAGCAAGTTGAGTACCAGGCAGAGAGATTTCCCATTAAATGGGCAATCTCGCAACGGCCTTCATTACGTTGGCCACACACACTTTTGGGAACGCGCCCTGCTGTCTCGCCGCCAGTTCATGACGGTCGCGGCTGGCGCTACAGGTGTCGTTCTCGGCTCAGGACTCTGGATGCCAGGCCTGGCGTCAGCGCATGGCAACGCGCCGAGACCCATTCCCGGCGGTATCCAGCCATTTGGCCCAGGAACAGAGGTTTTCCATGTCTTCCCGATCGCTCCTGGCGTCGAACCATCGACAATCACCGATTTTCATGGCTCAATTGGAGCCGCTGAGATCCAGGGGACGGGGACAGCCACACACACAGACACCGGCACCACTTCCTCCCTCGTCTTCGACGTCGATATGCGTTTCATGCAAGGTGTCTACATTGGGATGGATAATGAAACGCACAACGGCACCTTCGCCTTCATTTGACTGGACCTCTATAAGGGGCAGGTTGTCCCTGCGAATCAGATCCACGATTTCAACCCCGGTATTGCTGCAAGCGGCCTGTTTTGGACGATACGCGTTCCTGACGAAAGCGTAGAGGTCGACCTCGAAGATGCAACGGCATCGATGGACCTTAACGACGTAGAGGTCAGGGACTTTGGCACGATTGTGAACTCCCTGATGCATGGTCCCTCGGTACCGGCAGATGTCTCCTTCCACGTCCGTTGGAGTGGCGTGAAGAACCGGGTCCATCTTCACGATGAGCAGAACGAGTTCGACGCTCGTGTCATTGAGGACAATGCAACCATCCGCTGGTCGGCACGAAGGCAGGATTTCAAATTCGTCTCCGACCCGGCGAATACCTCGACAACCATCTTTGCTGAGATTGGACACGAGCGCAATGGTGAGTTCTTCCAGGACAACGATGATGATGGAGATACCGCTTAACGACGTGAAAAGCGGCAGGTTGTTGCCAATGACATAGCCGCTTCACAGGAACCTGGATGGATGTAACGAAGGACGGGTCATGGCCCGTCCTTCTCGCCTTCATTTCTGCATCAAGCGATACCTTTAAAATAATTCCGCCATTGACATTACCCCGCTTCTCCCCTATGCTAACAACCATCGACATACATCTCTCTACATTTGATACGGATTTGCGGCCCGCTCTATAAACCGCGTAGGGGCGGGAGAGGTGCGGACGGGGGGTGGGGATGCTTCTCCTTGCGTCTCACCTGACCCGCAGCGCAGTGCCTTGCGTCTCGGCTGACCGCGCACGGTATGCCTTGCGTCTCGCCTGACTGCGCAGCAGTAGCGGCGCAGCCGCGTTGGCGAGACGGATAGGTGCCAGCCGAGACGGGCAAGAACCAGCGTTGCTCCTTTCGTCCTGGCTGAGCGCGCACGCTATGCCTTGCAGCGTGCCTGAGCGCGAAGCGCTAGCTACGCAGTAGCGTTGGCACGCTGGATTAGTTCAGAGGCGCAGCCTCGTTGCCAGGACGGATACGTGCCAGGTGAGACGGATTGGTGCCAGCATCGCCCCGGTGGCTTGGTAATGTAACCTGGTAATGTAATTACATCAGAGCCATTCTTGTGATTAGGTATTATTGTCAATGAAATCTCATTGATGCTATAATAAGCAGCATACTGACTCAGAGGATAGTCAACACATCCTGGCACTCGCGCATGGCGGCGTCCACCTCTTGTCTGGACAAGCCGGGTTGAAAGAGAGCATGAGACGCCTCACCAACCAGCAGCTCTTTGTTGAAGAGGTTACTTTCCTATGCCTACGCCACTTCTCGCCACGAAACTGTATATCCCTCGGCTTCGGCCTCACGTTGTCAGCCGCCCCCGCCTGATCGAGCGGCTGAACGAGGGTCTGCACCGCAAACTGATCCTCATCTCTGCCCCCGCCGGCTTTGGGAAAACCACGCTAGTCAGTCAATGGGTCGAGGGAATCGAGCGACCGGCAGCCTGGCTGTCGCTGGACGAAGGGGAGAACGACCCCGCACGCTTTCTGACGTACCTCGTCGCTGCTTTGCAGACGATTGCGGCCAATATTGGAGAAGGGGTGTTGGGGGTGCTCCAATCCCCTCAGCCGCCGCCAACCGACGCGATTCTGACGGCCCTGCTCAATGACATTACCACCATCTCGGACCATTTCGTCCTCGTCTTTGACGACTATCACGTGATTGATGCCAAACCGGTTGACCATGCCCTCACCTTTCTGCTCGATCATCTGCCACCACACATGCACCTGGTCATCGCCACCCGTGAGGATCCACAACTGCCATTGGCCCGGTTACGCGCCGGGGGGCACTTGACCGAAGTGCGCGTCACCGACTTGCGTTTTACCCCCTCCGAAGCCGCCGCTTTTCTCAACCAGGTGATGGGCCTCACCCTCTCAGCGGAAAACATCGACGCACTAGAAAGGCGCACCGAAGGCTGGATTGCCGGCCTGCAATTAGCCGCGATTTCCATGCAGGGACATCTTGACCCCACCAGCTTCATCACCTCGTTCACTGGCAGCCACCATTTCGTGCTGGACTATCTGGTGGAAGAAGTCCTGCAACAGCAGTCCGAAAGCGTCCAGACATTCTTGCTGCGCACATCTATCCTCGACCGCCTGTGCGGCCCCCTGTGCGATGCCGTTCTGCTCGACTCCTCTGCTTCCGGGCAAGCAACCCTGGAATATCTCGAACACGCCAACCTGTTCATCGTCCCGCTGGACAACGAGCGGCGGTGGTACCGCTATCACCAGCTCTTTGCGGAGTTGCTGCGGCAGCGACTCCACCAGAGCATCGCCTCCTCTCCAGGAGATGCGGAAAGCCAGGTGAACGCATTGCACATCCGTGCCAGCCTCTGGTATGAAGACCATGGCCTGGAGATAGAAGCGTTTCACCATGCGGTTGCTGCCAATGATGTTGAGCGCGCCGAGCGTCTGATGGAAGGAAAGGGGATTCCCCTGCATTTTCGTGGCGCGGTGACTGCCATACTGGACTGGCTGGAGTCGCTGCCGGCGACCGTGCTGAATGCCAGGCCCTCGTTGTGGGCGAGGTATGCCTCGTTGTTGCTGGTGAATGGCCAGACGACCGGCGTGGAAGAGAAACTACAAGCGGCTGAAGCGGCCCTGCAAGGCGCCGAGCCAGACGACAAAACCCGAGACCTTGTAGGACGTATTGCCGCCGCCAGGGCCACGTTGGCTCTCACTCGGTATCAGGTAGAACCCATGCTTGCCCAGTCGCGCCGCGCCCTGGAGTATCTGCACCCCAACAACCTGTCTTTACGCGCTACCGCTCACTGGACGCTGGGGTTTGCCTACCTCCTCCAGGGAGACCGTGCCGCAGCCCGCCGGGCCTTGACTTCAGCCATCTCTCTGAGCCAGGCATCCGGGGATATCTTCACCACCATCTTGGCGACCATCGGCCTGGGCAACATACAGGAAGCAGACAACCAGCTCTCTCTGGCAGCCGAGACCTACCGGCGCGTCCTCCAATTGGCAGGTGATCAGCCGCTTCAGATTATCTACGAAGCGCATCTTGGCCTGGCCCGTGTACTCTACGAATGGAACGACCTGGATGAAGCTTCGCAGCACGGGCGACAGAGCCTCCACCTGGCGCGGCAGTATGATCGAGTGATTGACAGATTCGTGCTCTGTGAGGTGTTTCTTGCCCGCCTGAAACTGGCCCAGGGAGATGTGGCCGGCGCGGCCGCTCTGCTCGCTCAGGCCAGTCAGTCCGCGCGCCAGCAGAACTTCGTGTATCGCATCCCTGAAGTTGCTGCCGCGCAAGTGCTGACCTTGCTTCGCCAGGGCAACCTTGCGGCGGCCGCTCATCTCGTGCAGACGCACGATCTCCCTCTCAGCCAGGCCCGGGTCCACCTGGCTCAGGGCGACACGTCCGCAGCACTGGCGGTGCTGGGGCCATTGCGCCAGAAGATGGAGGCAAGGGGGTGGGAGGATGAACGGCTCAAGGTGATGGTGCTCCAGGCAGTCGCTCTCCATGCCCATGGCGAAAAGGACAAGGCGGTGCACCTGCTCTTTGACGCGCTGGCGCTCGCAGAGCCGGGCAGATTCATCCGTCTCTTTGTTGACGAAGGTAGGCCAATGGCGCAACTCTTGTCCGAAGCAGCGGCTATTGGGAGAATGCCGGACTCTATCGGGAAGTTGCTGGCTATATTTAAAGCTGAGGAGCAGAAGCGCGAAGACACATCGTCTCGGCCTCCTGACCAGCCCCTGATCGAGCCATTGAGCCACCGCGAGTTAGAAGTCCTCCACCTCATGGCGCAAGGACTCTCGAATCAGGAGATGAGCGAGCGGCTTTTCCTCGCCTTGGACACGGTGAAAGGACACAATCGGAACATCTTTGGCAAGCTCCACGTCCAAAGGCGCACCGAAGCGGTCGCACGTGCCCGCGAGTTGGGTCTGTTGTAGCCGAAACGTCCGTTTGTCCGCACACCTGGTGGCAAGAACTGCCCGCAAGCGATCCAGAAAGCCAAAGTTTTAGAACTGCTCCTCTCTCAATACCCCCACAACAACACCCCCAAACAACACTTTCGTGTCTCGACATGCATACCGTCATGGAGCTATGCTCCTGGTAGATCGAGCAAGTGGGACAGACAGTTCTGACCGGCCACAAGAGGGACAGGGTCATGTCAAACAAACTCAACTCAGAAATTGATCCCAGTCAACCAATGGTCTATCAAATCAGGATCAAGGGCCATCTGGGCCGTCAATGGACAGACTGGTTTGAGGGCTTGGCCATCACGCTGGAAGACAACGGCGAGACGCTGTTAACCGGCCCGGTGGTCGATCAGGCTGCGCTGCATGGATTGCTCAAGAAAGTGCGTGATTTAGCAATGCCACTGGTTTCGGTCATGCGCGTGAAACCCGACCCGGCCGAAAGGCCCGAATCAAAGCAAACCCGGAGGTAATTCGTGAAAGCGGTTGTTTACACAGCATACGGACCACCGGATGTTCTTCAAATCAAAGAGGTAGCAAAACCTACCCCTGCGGACGATGAAGTACTGATCAAGGTTCAGGCGGTATCCGTCAATAGATCTGACTGGGAGGGACTGAGAGGGAAACCGTTGTATGCCCGCATAGGGGGGCTTCTAAAACCACGTCACCAGATACTCGGATCGGACATAGCCGGGCGAGTTGAAATGGCTGGCAGAAACATCAGGCAATTTCAACCAGGGGATGAAGTATTTGGGGACATCTTGGGGTCTATGGGTGGTTTTGCCGAGTATGTCTGCGCTCGTGAAAGAGCCTTGGCACTGAAACCAGCCAGTATGACATTCGAGGAAGTAGCGGCCATCCCGCAAGCGGCAGTTATCGCCCTGCAGGGGATTCGCGACAAAGGACAGGTTCAGCCGGGGCAAAGAGTTTTGATTAATGGCGCTGGTGGCGGTGCAGGTTCGTTTGCAGTGCAGCTTGCCAAATTATACGGGGCTGAAGTGACTGGGGTGGATAACACCCGCAAGCTGGACTTTATGCGCTCGCTTGGCGCAGACCATGTCATTGATTACACCCAGGAAGACTTCACCAAAAATGGAAAACAGTATGATCTGATACTTGATCTTGTCGCGCATCGTTCGGTTTTCGCCTACAAGCGGGCACTAAGGCCCAATGGAAGTTATTTCATGGTTGGAGGTTCTGTAGCTACAATTTTCCAGATTTTGCTCCTGGGACCATGGATGAGAAGAATCGCGGGCAAGAAAATACGCCTCCTGGCGGTTCAACCAAATCCAAAAGAGTTGGTTTTTATAACGGAGCTTTATGAAGCTGGCAAAGTCGTCCCTGTGATCGATAGACGGTATCCGTTAAGTGAGGTTGCAGAAGCGCTCCGGTATCTTGGAGAAGGACGCGCCAAAGGAAAAGTCGTCATCACTGTGGAATAGAATAACAAAACCTCACTGTAAATCCCAACGTGAAATTCCATGAGCGGAATTTTGACAATGCTGTGAGTGATGAGATAGACTGAATCACTGCCAGCACCATCCAGCGGTGGGTCAAACGGTATCGTGAAAAGGGCCTGGCTGGACTCGCAGATGCCAGGGTGCGTTCTGACAAAGGAAAGTCGCGTCGCTTACCTGGCTTCGGCCATCAGCGTCGACCTCGACCTCACGGGCATCGCAACGGCATTCGTCGGACCGACGTTCACCTCATCCCTCGCTGAGGGCGGTGGACGAGGCCGTCTGGGGCGTGCACCTCGACGGCGCGAACTTCCGAAGGAGGGTCGTCGGATCTACCGGCGGCAAGCCGGCGGAGCTCTATCGAGCAGGGCGGATGTGGAAGCACGGCGGGCCGATCCGGTACCCGCAGCCAACCGAGAGAAGGAGGAGAGACTCATGAGAGCAGTTGTCTACGACAGGTACGGGCCGCCGGACGTTCTGCGACTCGAAGACGTCGAGCGGCCCATCCCCAAAGAGGACGAAGTACTCGTCAAGATCCATGCCACGGCGGTCA
>WNFD01004594.1_pt1 | contig 13830 bp, 10 predicted proteins | sample 5400491 | NCBI WGS metagenome assembly WNFD01 (sample SAMN13153343, study PRJNA577476) | soil metagenome | isolation source: 120 cm saprolite under Douglas fir tree site 2 hole 2 replicate 2 | place: USA:California | collected 2015-04-18
GCCTTCATCACCCACGCGGCGTCGCTGCGTCAGAGTTTCCTCCATTGCGCAATATTCCTGACTGCTGCATCCCGTAGGACTCTGGGCCGTGTCTCAGTCCCAGTGTGGCTGACCATCCTCTCAGACCAGCTACCCGTCTCAGCCTTGGTGGGCCATTACCTCACCAACTAGCTGATAGGACGCGGACCCCTCTCGAAGTAATAGCTTGCAGGAGCAGAGGCCACCTTTTACCCCGAAGAGCGAACTCCTCGTGGTCTTATCTGGTATTAGCCCGTCTTTCGACGGGTTATCCCGGACTCCAAGGCAGGTTATCCACGTGTTACTCACCCGTGCGCCGGTTTACTCGCCGAGTTACCCCGACTTTCTCCCACGACTTGCATGTCTCAGGCACGCCGCCAGCGTTCGTTCTGAGCCAGGATCAAACTCTCCATAAAAGGCTCACTATTCTATTCGGTCACGTCCGGCTAACGGACGTAGACCGACAGACTGACCGCTGTTCAAACCAAAGAATCGGACAGGCTTGCGGATTTGAATCCCCGCCGCCCGATTAAAGGCATGCACTACTATTCAGTTTTCAAAGACCCGAGCCGTTCAGAGGCGAAATTCAACATTATCGCTCAACGAGCCTGCTGTCAACGGGGTTGACGATCTTGCAGTGGACAAAGAGTTGGCCGCTGCCGATCGCTCTCGGTTTTTCCCGTCCTTTATTTCGCGTGCTTACTACAGAAACTGGCGCGAACAAACAGGAACGCGGAACTCACGAGCGCAGCGAGAGAGAGTCTGCCGGAGACGCGCGACGATTTCAAGAGGCAGCAGAAAGCCTTCAGCGAGATGGCTTTCAGCGATCAGCAGTCAGTTTTCAGCTTCGCAGGGACCGCGGCCATCTTAACTTTCAGCATCGTGCTCTGCCGGCCGTTCCTGGCTGAAGCTGACCGCTATCTCGCTATCGCGCCCCATTCGGGCAGCGCCGTGTTGTGCAAAATCTTGCCGGCAATCATCGCCCCTGCATGGACGCTGAACGCAACCCCATGGCCGGCATAGGCTGCGGCAACCAGAATCGCGGGGTTCGGCGGATAGGGCCCAATCAGCGGCAGCGCTTCCTCGGTAAACGCGATCGGCCCGGCCCATTTTGACGGAATCCGCACATGCGCGAGCGCGGGATTGAGCCGCCGCACACGTCGCTCGAGCCCCTCCAGGACTGTCTGCGAATCACCATCGTCAATCCCGCCCTGCTCAAGTTCTCGCGGCGCTCCGTACTTCAATCCGGCACCGAAAACAATCTCACCATTGGCAGCGACGCGGCCCCACAAATAAGGCCGGTCGGCAGTGTAGAAAGGAATACGCTCGCCAAGGCCAAGTGCGCGCAGGACTTCATCAGAGAGCGGTTCCGTCGCGCATGCATAAGTCAGCGCGCTATGAATTCGCGGCAGGCCGGACAGCAGAGCCGATGCCCATGCATTGACTGCAACCACGATATGAGCTGCCGCAATCACACCATCGTCAACTTCAACTGCTGGACCGTGCAATGCGATTCTCCGGACCGGGGTATGTTCTCTAATCACCGCGCCGCGGCGTTGCGCCGCATCGGCAAGACCAAACAGCAGGGCGCGTGGCTCGACGCTGCCGCCTGCCACCGTCCGCGCGATTCGGATCGGTTGGCCGTCGTCACGCCACGGCAACGCCGAGCCGCCGCTGCCCTGCTGATGCTCGATCTCCCAACATCCGGGTAAATGCAAGCCGCAGTCGAGCGCAAGTTCCTCGACCAAACCTGCGAGCGACGGCACGCAATCTTCGGCGCCCGGGCGGATTCCGGTCGCGGTTCCTTCGAGCACGATTCCGCCGGTACGTCCGCTCGCGCCTTCGCCAACGCTCGCCGCCTCGAACACTGCCGCGCGCAGTCCGCCGCGCGCCAGATGGAACGCCGCCGACATCCCGGTCAATCCGCCGCCGACGATCGCGGCGTCGACCGTCTGCGGAATCGGTGCCGCCGTGCCTGTGAGCCTGCGCGAGCGCCACAATGGCTCGCCCCATCGCCGGGCATAATCCCGAGTCTTCATCAATCACCGTCTCTGCGTATGCGGGGAACTTCCTTCTGCTGAAACTTGTCTCGCGTCTTTTCAACTGAGAACTTGCGGCTTGGGAAGCATTCCTCTGAGCATGACTCTGCCGTCGGGTTTGTCGGGCGGCCCACCAGCTTCGAGCGTAATGATTGCGCCGGCAATCATGGTGCCTCGGGGCGGCATCCGTATCGCGAGCGACAACCGCTCATCGGCAGCCGGATTAAACTCCGCGGCCTTGGCAGGCGGTCCCTGCGCCAGCAGCCACCACATTACGCAAGTATGGCCCGCCGCAGCCTGTAATCCCGCAACTTCGAGCACCGCGTCGTTGGCTTGGCTGCTGATTGCGATCAGGCCGCGCGCGTTAATCCCGGCGCCCGGGGTGAAGCGTAGCAGCATCACATCCGGTGCCGCCAATACCCGATTGACGTTGGCGCGAGCCAGTTGCTCGGCGCGCATTGATGAGAGCTCCCGCTTGGCATCTGCTACCTCGGTGCGCAGCCGCGAGACCCGTGAGCCCAGCAACTCCAGGCGGCGATGAAATCTGGTGCTCCGTGACGACAACTCGGAGGACGTCTCCAAGGCAACCACGGCGCATCCGAGGGCGATGGCGACCGCCATTCCCGCGACCGAACGCCAGAACGAGACGCGCCGATACCACGGATTGGCCGCCGACGGCCGTTTGTCCGCCACCGTCCGGCCGCTCGGCTCCGTATCCGGCGGCTCGGCCATATCAGGTATCGGGCGCTCCGCCGTAATCACCCACCTCCTGCTCTCCGCATGCGCAACTGCTGGTCAATCCTACCTCTCTTCACGCGAGCGTGCGATTGGGTTAGAAGTATGACGCCGTGGGAAGCAACCAAATTCAGGATTTACACGTAGTAGAGACGCTGCCGCTGGTCGCGCCGCGCCTGCTCAAAAATGAACTGCCGGCCGACGAACCGGTGGTGGATACCGTCGTCAGCGCCCGAGAAACCATTCGCCGCATCCTGAAAGGCACGGATGACCGGCTGCTCTGCATTGTTGGTCCCTGCTCGATTCACGATCCTGAGGCCGCGCTGGATTATGCTGAGCGGCTAAGGGGACTGAGCCGCGGTCTGGCCGCGCGGCTGTTCATCCTGATGCGCGTGTATTTCGAGAAGCCGCGCACCACTATCGGTTGGAAGGGTCTCATCAACGATCCGCATATGGATGACAGTTGCGAGATGGAGGCCGGGCTCAGAATCGCTCGCCGCCTGTTGCTCCAAATCAACCGTATGGGGCTGGGCGCAGCGACTGAAATGCTGGACCCGATTACGCCGCAATATATCGCCGATCTGATCTCATGGGCCGCGATCGGCGCGCGCACCACCGAATCGCAGACCCATCGCGAGATGGCCAGCGGGCTGTCGATGCCGGTGGGTTTCAAAAATTCGACCGAGGGCAATCTTCAGGTCGCGGTCAATGCAATTGAATCGGCGCGCCGTCCGCATTCTTTCCTGGGCATCACCCAGGAGGGTCTGACCGCTATCGTCAGAACGAGCGGCAATCCTGATACCCATGTCGTGCTGCGCGGCGGCAAGGCTCCCAACTACGATGCGCGCAGTATCGAGGAATGCTGCCGGCTGTTGAAAACTGCCGGGCTCGAACCGCGGGTACTGGTTGATTGCTCGCATGCCCAAACCGCCAAAGACTACACCAGGCAGCCGTCGGTACTGAAGGCATTGGTAGAGCAGCGATGCGACCGCGGTAACGCCATTATGGGGGTAATGCTGGAGAGCAATATCGGCGCCGGCAATCAGCCGCTTGCTCACGATCGAGCGGCGTTGAAGTACGGCATTTCAATCACCGACCCGTGCATCGACTGGCTCACCACCGAACAATGCCTGTCCGAGGCCGCCGAAGCGTTAGTACTCGCCGCCCAGCACTAACAGGGTGCGGAAGGCCTCCGCAGCCTGTTAGGTACAGCAAAAATCTCTCCCCCTGTCTGGGGGGCTGACAGGGAGAGGGGCAAATCGTGGATGATTCGCGCGCGGCAGCTTTTTGAGTGCGCTCCTCGTAGACTCGTTTCCCTTCGACTCCGCTCAGGGCTTCGGCCGGCTCTGCTCGGCCTCGGCTCACCGGCTCCGTTGCACCGCACCCTGCTAGTCCTGGCGTTTTTCGGCGCGTATCCGCTCATTGATCAACATCGCGCTCAGCGCGGCGGTATGTTTGACCGGATAGGAGGCGGGCTTGTCGAGATCTTTGTAACGCTGCGCCAATTTTGCCATCGCCTCAAGCAGACGCTCGCGCGATTCGGTGAGCGCCGGCCGGGGGCCAATCCGAGCTCCTTCACGATACTGGCGCTGCATCATAGGCAGGACTTCGGCCGGCGGCGGCTTAAACTCGTGCGCCACAGTAGTGACGCCTTCATCGGCGAGACCGATCATGTCGGCATAGAAGCCGCCGTTCGCATTGAACGCGCGGAACCATTGCTTGCGGCCTGGCAAGGTGACTTTATTGAGCGACGTCTTCAGCCGCGGGACGCCCCGATATTCCGCGAGCTTGTAGGCGAAGTCGAGCGAAGGCGCATCGGCGCTCACCACCATCGCGGTACCGACGCCGAAGGCGTCGATTGGCGCACCTGCCCGGATCAACTCGCGGATTCGATACTCGTCAAGGTTGCCGCTGGCGAAAATCGAAACGTCTTGCAATCCGCTTTGGTCAAGGATTCGGCGCGCCTTGACGCTGAGGTCGGCCAGGTCGCCGCTATCGAGCCGCACGGCCTGTAATTTGAACCCCTTGTCGCGCAAATCGCGAGCGACCGCAGCCGCGTTTTCGACCCCGCGAACCGTGTCGTAAGTGTCGACCAGCAATGTGCTGAGGCGGGGAAAGAGCTGAACGAAATGCTCGAAGGCGTCGCGTTCGCTCTCGTGCGCCATGATATAACTATGCGCCATCGTGCCGTAGAGCGGGATATGATAGCGGCAGCCGGCGAGCACATTGGAGGTGCCGACAAATCCGGCCAGGTAACTGGAACGCGCGGCGACCAGGCTCGCATCGACGCCCTGGCTCCGCCGTAATCCGAAATCCACCAGCCGCCGTCCGCGGGCGGCGATAATCGAGCGGGCCGCCTTGCTCGCAATCAGAGTCGCCACCCCCATCTGGTTCATCACCAAGCTCTCGACGAGCTGCGCCTCGATTAGCGGACCGATAATTTCAATAACCGGCTCATCGGCGAAAAAAATGGTGCCCTCGGGCACCGCGTCTACTTCGCCGGTGAAACGCAGATTGCCGAGGAACTGGAGGAACTCCGGACTGAAGAGCTTGAGCGCAGCCAGCGAATCCAGCGCTGACTGGCTGAACTGGAATTGTTCGAGTGCTTCCAGCAGCCGCTCCTGTCCGGCGGCCACCAAAAACCCGCGATGCGGCATCCGCCGCACACTGAGGGTGAAACATGCGCGTTCGTTAAACCCCATCTGGAAATAGCTCGCCGCCATCGTCAGCTCATACAAGTCGGTGAGCAACGGTATTTCGTCGGGTTCGAAGCGGAGATCTATCGGCATGGTCTAGCAGGCTGCGGAAAAAGGCCTTCCGCAACCTGCTTGCCCTCTCTGTAATCTCCCCCAAAGGCGGAGAACTAAAGGAAAGAAGCCAGTTTTATCGCAGGGTGCGGAAAGACTTTTCATAAGGAAATTGGTTTTTCCGCACCCTGCTAGAGCTTTCCGGAGATCCATATCTTTCGCCCTCTCAGCGGGAGCGGCCGCCGGTCATCAACGCTGCGGTTCGGGCGGCTCCGGCGGTTGCGGTGGCGGGGGTTGCGGTGCCGGGGGTGACGGTGCGGTCTCGTGGACGACGCGGGTTTCCGGCGAACGGCCTTCACGGATCTTCTCGCTCATTTCGCGCAGCCGTTGCGCCACCAGGTAATTAATTGTCCCTGGCTGGTCGAGCGTACCGGCGCGGACGCCGGTCAGAATTTCAATTCCCTGGTCGACCGTTTCGACCGCATAAATATGGAACACCCCACTCTCGACCGCCTGCACAGTCTCTGAGTCAAGCATCAAATTGCGCAGGTTGCTGCGCGGCAGCAGCACGCCCTGGCGGCCAGTGAGCCCCACCGCCTTGCATACCCGGAAAAAGCCCTCGATCTTCTCGTTGGCGCCGCCGATCGCCTGCACCGTGCCGTACTGGTCGACCGAACCAGTCACCGCGAGCTCCTGGCGCAATGGCACGCCGCTCAAGGCCGACAACAGACCGTACAATTCCGTCGAACTCGCGCTGTCGCCGTCGATCCCCGAGTAGGACTGTTCGAAGCAGACACTCGCGGACATCGTGACCGCTCGTTGCTGGCCGAAGCGCCCGCGTAAAAAACCGTTCAGGATCATGATGCCCTTGTCATGGGTGGAACCGGACAGCCGGGCCTCGCGCTCGATGTTGATGACTCCCGCCTGCCCCACGCCGACGCTGACCGTCACGCGCGAGGGCCGCCCGAATGCGTAGCCGCCGACGTCGAGCACCGCCAGGCCGTTGATCTGCCCCACGCTGGTGCCGTCCAAATGCACGATCAGCGTGCCGTTGGCGATCAGCCGCCTGACCTCCTCCTCGATGAAGTTCAGGCGCATCACACGCTGCACCAGCGCGCGATGGACGTGCTCTGGCGTAGTGCGAGGCGCGTTGCCGGCGCGCGCGAAATAAGCGGATTCACGCACGAGGTCGTCGATGGGCTCCAACGAGGTGGCAACCCGCTCACGATCGCCCGCCAGGCGCATGCCGAACTCGACCACCTGCTTGATCGCGTCGCCGTCGCACGGCGGTAAATTCTCGCGGCGCACCAGCGCGCCAACCCGCACGGCATAGCGGCGCGCCGCCTCCCGATCGGCGTCGATTACCGGGCGAATCTCGGCCTTGACCTTGAACAGCTCGGCGAACTCGGAGTCATAGAAGTATAACACATTGTAAAGATAGCGGCCCCCCAGCACCGCCAGCTTGGCGTGAACCTCGATCGGCTCCGGCTGGAGTCCGCTGACGCTGAAAAACGGAAAAGGCTCGTAAGTCTCCAGCGTCATGCGGCCGGTCTTGAGCGTGCGCTTGAGGCTTTTCCAGACGCCGGGCTCGACCGCCGCGTCCTCGAGGTCAAACACCAGGAAACCGCCGTGCGCGCGTAAAAAAGACCCGGGGATTATCCGGGTGAAGTTGGTCGCCGAACGGCCGAGCGGATCGATCCAGCGCTCGATGGTGCCGAACAGATTGCGATAGGTGGGCGCGTCTTCGCAGATTACCGGCGCCCCGTGGCGGCCGGAATTGTCCACCAGCACGTTGACCTTGTATTCCCAAAAGCGGCCCTCGCTTTGCGGACGCGGCGCCGGCGTTCTCTCGGCGGGGGTCTCCTCGCTGTCGCGGAAGTTTTCGAGATGGCTCAGCATGTGTTCGCTGACGTCGTCGAGATAGGCCGAGACCGCCGGGTTGCCAAAGAACTGCTTCAGCGTAGTTATCGCGGGCGTAATCAGGCGGGAGGCGAAAGCACGCTCGATCGCGCGAATATCGGCCACCAGCTCGTGCATCACCTCCTGCTGGCGCATCATGATGCTGGCGAGCTCACTTTGCAGTTCGCTCTGCGCTTTGGCCAGACGCTCGCGTTCCTCCTCGGGCATGGCCTGCATCTCGCGCTGGAGCTCTTCGGGTGATTCCGGCACCTTGCCCCGGATGAGGGGAATGAAGATGACCTGGCCGCTGGCGGTGCTCTGGAGTGCAAAGCCGCGCTCACGGGCGCGCGTCTCAAAATTGCCAAACAGCTCCTGTGCCCGCCGATTGTATTTCTCGCGCAGCGCCGCGCGCTCATGGTCGAAATCCTCGCGCCGAAACGCTTTGGGCAATTGATCGAGCACGTAGTTGACCAATTCCTGCATCCGCGTGCGCAATTCGTTGCCCTGGCCGGGCGTGAGATACAATGCGACCGGCGCCTCGGGGCTGCGAAAATTATTGACGTAGACCCAGTCGCCCGGCGTCGGCATCCGCGAAGCCTGCTCCTCCAGTAGACGCAGTACCGTGCCGCGTTCCTGGCGCGTGCGCAGGCCGGTCACGAACACGTTGTAGCCGGATGCGTCGATACCGATTGCAAGCCGGATCGCGTCCAATGCGCGTTCCTGGCCGAGCAATTCGTCACCGTCAACCGCTGCAACGGTCATCCGCATCAATTCCTCGGAACTCAGCGGACAGGCGCCGCGCAGTTCGCTGGGAGCAAGCTCCGGATGGGAGGGGGCAGGAGTAAACCCGCCCGAAGCTTCGGCTCGGTCGTGTTTGTCCTGAAGATGGTCGGTTTGCTCAGCCATTGGAACCTACGAAGGAGAGCAGGCGCGATGCCTGTCCTATTGGCAGCAGTTTAGCGCACGTCAATCTTGCGCGCGCGGGCCTTGGGCGCGCGCACTTCGAGTATGCCGGCCTCGAAACGGGCGGTCACTCGCTCGGTGTCGACGCGATGCGAAAAGTCGAGGACAGTGCTCTCCGCCCGCCCCTGCGCAGTCGGGCTTCGCACCGCCAGCCGCCATTCGCTGACCTCCACTTCGAGCTTCCGTGGATCGGCATCCGGCAGCGCGATCCGGACCCGATAGATTTCTTCATCTTCGACCACGAGCGCCTTGCCAAAATTGCGCACCCGCCTTGGCGCCCGCCAACGTGTGATAAGGAGATCCTCGAACACTTCGTTGAAGGCTCGATCGAACTCCTCTCCGATTTGCGAAGCCGACAGCCACTTGGAAGTCACAGCAACAATTGTAACTTCTCCAGTCACCCTCCGCATAGGGCGAAAGAGATGCGTGTCATAAACATTGGAGATGCCTGGGGCATAAACATGCGATAGTGGCCCGCTGAAGGGACACCGACCCGCAAGAAAGTAACTCATCGGCTCCTCCTCTGTCCCGTTTTTATTAGGGCAGTACCCGGGCATGCACACCTGCGTTGGTGGGGCGCTCAAACCCTGTCCCGGGGGCCGGCAGATCCGGTGACGGGTCCGGGGACGCGGATGCGTTCGGCGAATGAGCCGCATCCCGGGCGCCGATTGCGGGCGGAGTCGTCGCGCGGCTGATCGCGCGCTTGCTCGCCAGTCCCGGCCGGGGTATGGTTCGCGAGTGCCCAACTTCAATAAAATTCTAGCCCCAACGGATTTTTCCGAAGACTCCAAGCTGGCGCTGGGTTATGCGGTCACGTTGGCGCAGAAATTCTCCTCCGAGATTATCGTAGTTCACGTCGACCAGCCGCTGGCGCCGGTTATGGTGAGCGAACTTAATCCCGGCCTCGATGTCAGCACGATGAATCGAATCGCCGAGGAAGGGCGTCTGCTCGCGTTAAAGGAACTTGATGACACGACGGCGCGGTTGCGTGAAAGCGGAGTCAAGGCGCGTGGGTTGATGCGGGTCGGCGCGCCCTTTCTCGAAATTATCCGTGCGGCGCAAAGCGAAGGCACCGATTTGATCGTGATGGGCACCCATGGCCGCACCGGGCTCGCGCATGTGCTGATGGGCAGCGTCGCCGAACGGGTGGTGAATAAGGCGCCATGCCCGGTGCTCACGGTGCGTCATCCCGACCGCAAGTTCAAACATCCGCTGGACAAATAATCCGCGCCCCGCCTCCAGTTACGGAAGAGCTCACAGTAAAACGTCGGATCTCGCCCGCATCTCTCGCAGCGCCACACTCTACCCGCGAAGGATTAGTAATGTCCTGAGTCGCATATCCGTTTACAAAATAAAGCGGAGCCGCACTCAGCTCACCCCAGATGTTGCCAGTTCAAACAGGTTGTCGAGCAAGTCAGCCGTATCGCCGCTTCCGCTTCGCGCTGATTCCTCGGCTCTGCTCGGAATGACACGCAGGCGGTTCTTTTCTTGTCATGCAATTAAGCACTAGCGGAGATACCGCCAGTGTGGTCGCTAACGACGATTTTAAAGATGCGCTTATAATGGCCGGCTAATTGCTGGTGAATATCTACTTCGGATGTTAATATCTCTGCTACCCGCCCAAGCTTGCAGCTCAAGGCGGGTCTTAATTAGCCGGCGCAAGCATGAGGGGAGCACGTGACGCTAAACTCACCAGCCAATCCCAACGCCGCCAGCCATGTGCTTGTGCAATGGGTCGCCGACAGTGCCCGCCTTATGCAACCCGACGACATCGTCTGGTGCGATGGCTCGTCGAGTGAACGCGAGCGGCTGCTGGAACAGGCAGTCAAGTCCGGAGTGCTGATTCCGCTCAACTCACGCAAACGCCCAGGCTGTTACCTGCATCGCTCCAACCCGAACGATGTGGCGCGCACCGAACAGGTTACGTTTATCTGCACGCCGTCGGCGGAGGACGCCGGCGTCACCAACAATTGGATGGCGCCTGACGAAGCGTATCGCAAGCTGAGGGCGATGCTGGAGGGCTCAATGCGTGGGCGCAGCATGTACGTGATTCCATACGTGCTGGGGCCGGTGGGCTCGCCCTACGCCAAAATCGGCGTCCAAATCACCGACAGCATTTACGTCGCGCTGAGCATGGGCATCATGACCCGGATGGGGGAATGCGCCCTTAATATGCTGGGCGATTCGGATGACTTTAACCGCGGCCTGCATTGCACGCTCGAGCTTAACCCGGACCAGCGCTTTATCTGTCATTTTCCGCAGGACAATACGATCTGGTCGGTGGGCAGCGGCTATGGCGGCAATGCGCTGCTCAGCAAAAAATGCTTCGCGCTGCGGATTGCCAGTTGGCTTGGCCGCAACGAAGGATGGTTCGCTGAGCACATGCTGATTGTTGGCGTGCGCAACCCCGAAGGCCATACCCGCTATATCGCGGCGGCATTTCCCAGCGCTTGTGGCAAAACCAATCTGGCGATGCTACTTCCACCGCCGGCGTTGAACCGATGGAAAGTCTTTACCGTCGGCGACGATATTGCGTGGCTCCGGGTTGGCCCCGACGGCCGGCTATGGGCGATCAACCCCGAAAACGGCTACTTCGGCGTCGCGCCCGGCACCAGCACAAAGTCAAACCCCAATGCGATGCGGATGCTCGGACATGATTCTATTTTTACCAACGTTGCGATGACACCTGACGGCGACGTGTGGTGGGAAGGGATGGACGTCGAACCGCCGCAAGAGCTTTTTGACTGGCAGGGGCGCAAATGGCAGCGCGACTCAGGCGATAAAGCGGCCCATCCGAATAGCCGCTTCACCACTCCTATCGCCAATAATCCAGTCCTTTCGCCCCACGTCGAGGATCCCTGCGGAGTTCCGATTTCTGCGATAGTGTTCGGTGGGCGCAGGGCAACGACAACACCGCTGGTACTCGAAGCCAGGGATTGGCTACACGGCGTCTTTATGGGCGCGACGATGGGCTCGGAAACCACCGCGGCGGCGGCCGGCCAGGTTGGTGTGGTGCGGCGCGATCCGATGGCGATGCTGCCCTTTGCCGGTTATAACATGGGCGATTACTGGCGGCACTGGCTTGCGATGCAACCCCGGATAACCGAGCCGCCGCGCATCTTCATGGTCAACTGGTTTCGCAAAGATGCCAACGGCGGTTTCCTGTGGCCCGGCTACGGTGAGAATCTGCGGGTATTGAAGTGGATGCTGGCGCGACTCGACCGCCGGGTGGAAGGCCGTGAAACGCTGCTGGGCAGGGTTCCCGACCCGGCCGAACTCGACCTCACCGGACTTGAGATTGCGCCCGAACAGTTGCGCCAGGCGCTGGCGGTCAATCGCGACGAATGGAAGGTGGAAATGGCTTCGGCCGGCGAATTCTTCGACCGCATCGGACGTTCAGTGCCTGAGCAATTGCGCGAACTCCACCGAGATCTGACCGCCGCGCTCGAAACCTCCCCACTTTGATTTACCCCGGCTGCCGCGCATGAGCGGGTCCTGATGGAAACGGCTTTCACCCTTATCCTCACGTCAACCCCGCCGGGGTGAGAAAACCGCGGCTGCTTTTAATGCAATCAACGGCGGCGCCACACCAGGGCGAAGCTGACTGGCCAATTCAGGTATTCGCGCCACTTCGGCTTGCTCAATAACCATTGTTCGTCGATGACGCACTCGCGAAAATCGACCATGGCTAGTTGCGCCTCCGCTCCAGCCCGAAAGTGTTCACTGAACAAATGAATATGGCTGTCGATAGTAACGGCTTCGCCGCCGGGACGATGATAATGCGTAGGGACGCCATTCATCAGGAAGAACGGATGATAGCCGACCAGTATGAAATTGCCCCGGTGAACCAGCAGGCGTGCGGCTTCACGATAGACCGGCTTTAGCTCGGCCAGGTGCTCGTCTGCCAGCACCATCGTGCACAGTTCGTAGCTGGAAGGCCGCAGAGCGGTCGCGGCCACATCGGCTACGTGCAATTGCCGATACACGTACTTGGTCTTGGCAATTTTCAGCATTTCGGCTGTGATGTCCACGCCATCAATCCGCCGGATCCCATGTTGCGCCAGCCACACGCCGGTGCGGCCGGTACCGCATGCGAGATCAACTGCGGTTGTTGGGTTAGTCCAGTTGAGCGGCGCGAGGCCATCGAGCAACCGCTGGTCCAACCCTATGGCGACGGTTGCTTCGTAGTGAGCCGCCCATTCACCGTAACCGAGTCGAGCGTTTACAATCGGATAGCCACGCTTGTCGAACGGGGTAAAATCCATAGTGAATCACCACCTAAGATGCAGTCGGAGTCGCGGGCGGGTGACGTGGCGCGATTCACGCTGGCCGCTGAATTCCGCATTTGCTTTGTCTTACCAATTCTTACCAGTATAATATCGCGTGATGGAAACGACGCGGCTTTCTTCCAAGGGACAGGTGATCCTGCCCAAGTCCATTCGTGACGCTCACCGATGGCAGCCTGGCACCGAGTTCGTCGTGGAAGAGACGACGGAGGGCATTCTGCTGCGTCCGGCGAAGACGTTTCCGCCGACGCGGATCGAAGACGTTGCCGGCTGCCTCCGTTATGCGGGGAAGCCGAAGACGCTCGCTGAAATGGAAGCGGCGATTCGCACTGAGGTAAAGGCCCGGCGTGCTCGCGGTCGATACTAACGTGGTCGTCCGTCTGTTGACGGATGACGAACCAGCCCAGGCTGCGCGTGCCCGAGCGGTTATCGATCGGGAAACCGTACTGCTGGCGAAGACGGTTATACTGGAAGCCGAATGGGTTCTTCGCCGACTCTATCATTTCGATCGCAGCCGCATCGCTAATGCTTTCAGCCAGTTGGTCGCATTGCCTGCCGTGGTTTGCGAGGACATCAGTAGCATCACCGATGCGATCGGATGGATGCGGGGTGGAATGGACTTCGCCGATGCCTTGCATTTTGCTTCGGCAAGAACAGCCGGAAGTTTTGCCACCTTCGACCGACAGCTCGCCCCAGGGTGCCGCCACGCTCGCCGACGTTACCGTGATCCCCGCTTGAACTTTTTCGCTGCACCCAGCGCGCGCCGCGCTTGTTTGTCGCGCTTCCTGTGCAGGGTTCGATGTTTTTGCCTCAGCCGGGCTGATTATTAAAAGCGGGTGCCGGCCAGCGCGGGTCCACCGGGCTCCGCACTCCTCACCAGTCGCCTCAGGGCGCATTGGCCTTTACTCCCCGAAAGTGATCCGACTCGCGGCCGCGGCCTCGACCGGTAGGCCCGCCGCTTTCCATTCAGGATAGCCGTCTTCGAGCCGGACGGCTTTGAAGCCGCGCCTGCGAAGCTCGGCCACCGCCTCATACGAGAGCACGCAATACGGTCCGCGGCAGTATGCGACGACCCCCTGCTGGCGCGGCAATTCGCGCAACCGGCGCTTGAGCTCACCCAGTGGCAGGTTGATTGCGCCGGGC
>WNFD01005337.1_pt1 | contig 13829 bp, 14 predicted proteins | sample 5400491 | NCBI WGS metagenome assembly WNFD01 (sample SAMN13153343, study PRJNA577476) | soil metagenome | isolation source: 120 cm saprolite under Douglas fir tree site 2 hole 2 replicate 2 | place: USA:California | collected 2015-04-18
GCGAAGCAGCAGCGGCGCTGTCGTCGGAGCGCGACGCACGCTACCTCGGCGGCGGTACGCTGGTCATGCGCGCCCTCAACGAAGGCGATATCTCGATTTCGACGGTGGTGCGGGCGACAGACCGCGCCCTGACGCACCTCGACGTCGCCAGCTCCCGCATCACGATTGGCGCCGGCGTCACTTTCGCGCGCGTTCTCGCCGAGCGCGAACTCGCGTTTCTCCATCCCGTCGCGGGTTCGATCGGCGGGCCGGCCGTGCGCAACATGGGCACGATCGGCGGCAACCTGTTCGCGCCAACGCCATTCGGCGATTTCGCAGTCGCCCTGCTTGCGCTCGACGCGACCGTTTCGGTGCAGGGCGGTTATGGCGCGCGCGACGCGCCGATCGAGGAGTTTCTCGCCGGGCGTGATCGCCTCCCGCGCGCGCTCGTCCTCTCCATCTCCTGCCAGCGTCCGTCCAACGCCGACGCGTTCCGTTATCGAAAACTCTCGCGCATCAAGCCGAAAGGCGGCTCCGTGGTGACGCTCGCCGCGCATCTTCCGACCAGTGGCGGCCGCGTAATCGGCGCGCGCATCGCGCTCGGCGCGATGGCGGCTGCACCGGTTCGCGCCAAGGCGGCCGAGCGCGCGCTCGAAGGACACGTGCTGGACGCGGCGAGCGTCTCAGCCGCGGTCGCCGCCGCGACGGAAGGGACTTCACCGGTCAACGATTCGCTCGCCAGCGCCTGGTATCGGCGCGAGGTGGTCGGCGTCCATCTGCGCCGCCTGCTCACCGGCCAAGTGTAAGGAGAGCCCATGGCCAAGACCGCCCTGCAATTTCGTCACAATGGCCGCGATGTCGCCGTGTTCGTCGATGGAGGCGTCAATCTGCTGGCCACCCTGCGCGATGCCATCGGCGACATGACTCCCAAGTTCGGTTGCGGCCAGGGCGGATGCGGCGCCTGCACGGTGCTGATCGACGGCGATGCGCACCTCGCATGCCTGACGCTGGCGCAGGCCGTGGAAGGCCGCTCCGTCGAAACGCTCGATGGCCTGAAGGATGGACCGAATTTGCATCCGCTACAGCGCGCCTTCATGGAGCATTTCGCGGCGCAGTGCGGCTATTGCACTCCGGGGATGCTGATGGCGGCAAAGGCCCTGCTCGACCACAACCCCTCGCCTACCCGCGACGAGGTCATCAACGCCATCGCCGGCAACATCTGCCGCTGCACCGGATACGAGCCCATCATCAACGCCGTGCTCGCCGCCGCTTCGGGCGGCCGCGCGCGCGCCTAGAGGACCGCGCCATGCTGGAACTGCGCAAAGACATTTTCGCCGACGAGCGTGACGACAATCTCAAGGAGATCGGCAAAGGCACACAGCGCCAGGACATGCTCGGTCATGTCACCGGCGCGTCCACCTATTTCAACGACCACAAATTGCAGGGCATGCTGCATCTGAAGGTGCTGCGCAGCCCGCACGCGCACGCCCGCATCAGGCACATCGACACCGCGGAAGCCGAGCGCAGCTCCGGGGTGCGCCGGCTCGTTCGCGGCGCCGACGTGCCGCGTAACCTCAACACGCTGCTCAGCCTCATCAATTTCGGCAAGGACGACGAGCCGACACTCGCAGTCGACAAGGTGCGCTACAAGGGAGAGCCAGTCGTGGCTGTTGTCGCCGACAGCCACCGCGAGGCCTTCGAGGCCATCGCCAAGATCCGCGTCGACTATGAGCCGCTGCCCGCGGTTTTCGACGTCGAGGAAGCGCTGAAGGCCGGCGCGCCGGTGGTCAACGAAACCTATCCGAAGAACACCTTCACCTATTACGACATCTATGATCATCAGAAATTGCGCTTCGGCGACGTCGAGCGCGGCTTCGCAAGCGCGGATCATGTGCTCGAGCAGCGCTATCAGATGTCGCCAATCGAACACGCGCCGACCGAGACCAACGGTTCGATCGCGGCACCCGACACCAACGGACGTTATGTCGTCTACACCTCCACCCAGGCGCTGTTCTTCTCGCTCGACACCTGCGCAAAGATTCTCGATGTGCCCTCGAACACCTTTCATTTCATCGGAGGCACCGTGGGCGGCGGCTTCGGCGGCAAGGTCGATACCCTGACCGAGCCGCTTGCCATCCTCGGAGCGATGCTGACCGGCCGTCCCGTGCGCTACATCTTCGGCCGCGAGGAGGAGATGCAATATGGTCCGCCGCGCGGCGCCGAACGCATCTACCTGAAGGACGGCGTCATGCGTGACGGCCGCATCGTCGCGCGCAAGGTGCGCGCCTATTTCGACAGCGGCGCCTATACAAGGCTGTCGAGCTACGCCGCGGTCAAATGTGCGGCGCATTTGCCCGGGCCCTACACGATCCCGAACGTTTACGGCGACATCTATTGCGTCTTCACCAACCGCACACCGGCCACCGCGATGCGTGGCTTCGGCGTCACCGCGATGGATTTCGCGATCGAATGCCAGATGGACAAGCTGGCCCATCTCGTTGGCATGGACCCGATGGAGTTCCGGATTCTCAACGCCTATCGCGACGGCGACATGAAGGCGCATCGGCGCGAAGCCAAGAACACCGCGTTGATCGAATGCGTGCAGGTCGCCGCCGAAAAGGCGAAATGGCCGCTGCGCGAGGAATTCAAGCGGATGTCCTCGCGCAAGGACGGTGGCGGCCCGCGCGCGGCGGTTCCCGCGACCGCAGCTGACTCGCTCGCGCAGGCGCGCCCAACCGAACAGCAACGTACCCCCTATGATCGCGCGCCGCAGCCCACCGCCCAGCCCGAGCCCCAGCCGCCACACCCGGCACCGCCTCCCCCGGCTTCGCCGCAGCCCGCCTCGCACGGCGCGATACGTTTTTCCTCCGTCTTTGGCTCGAGGAGACGCTGATCATGGCCATGCATCGTGGACGCGGCATCGCGTCGATCAACTATCCCGTCGGCATGAATCTCGGTGGTGATCCGAGCCAGGCGCTGGTGCATTCCAATCCGAGCGGCAAGTTCACGGTCTCACTGTCCTCGATCGATCTCGGTCAAGGCATGAAGTCGGTAACCCGGCAGATCTGCGCCGAGACACTCGGCGTGCCGGTAGAGGACGTCTATGTCGACACCGCCGATTCCGACACCGGGCCGCACTGCATGGGCAGTTTCGCCTCGCGCGGCACCCATCGCGTCGGCAACGCGGTAATGGCCGCCGCGAAGGAAGCGCGCGGGGTGATGATGGAGGCGGCGGCCGAGGAGCTCGAGGTCAACGCCGCCGACCTCGAAACCGACGGTCGCGGCAACATTCACGTCAAGGGCGCACCGCATCGATCGATCTCGACCAAGGACGTCGCGATCGCCGCACAGTTCAGGCAAGGCAAGACCATCTCCGGGCGCGGCATTTTCCTGGTGCCGCTCTCCGCCGTCGATCCCGAGACCGGTGAAATGTCGCCGGCGACCTGCTATGCGCACGCCTGCATGGTCGCCGAAGTCGAGGTCGACGACGAGACCGGCGAAGTGGCGATGGTGCGCATGGACAGCGCCTACGAACTCGGGCGCGCGCTCAATCCGCGGCTGGTCGAACAGCAACTGGTCGGCGGGGCCTGGATGGGGATCAGTCACGCGCTTTACGAGACGACCGAGCCCTATTATCCCGATCCGGGGCACGGCCCGCGCGACTTCGTCGAATATCTGATGCCGGGTCCCGGCGACATCTGCCCGCACGACATCGCGGTGCTGGAACGCCCAGCGGCGGATGGTCCGTTCGGTGCCAAGGGCCCGGGCGAGATGTGCGCCAATCCTGTGATGCCGGCGGTCGCCAACGCGATTTTCAATGCGGTCGGTGTGCGCATCGACGAACTGCCGATCACGCCAGAGAAAGTGTTGCGCGCGATCAAGGCGCAAGGCGGCGCGCGGCCGCAGGCGCGGCGCTGATGGCGGTTCGCGGAACCATTGGCGGCATCGACAGCCCGGAGGCGCTGGAGAAGGCGCTGCGCGCGGCCTATTACCTCGCCGACGAGGGCATCGCGACGGCGGCCTATCTGGCGCTCGCGCTGGGCAAGCCGCTGCTGCTCGAGGGCGCCCCCGGCGTCGGCAAGACCGAAGCGGCGAAGGCGATCGCCGCCATACTCGGTCGCCGGCTCATTCGCCTGCAATGCTACGAGGGGATCGACGCCTCCGCCGCGCTCTATGAATGGAACTATCCACGACAGATGCTGGCGATCCGCCAGGCTGGCGACGAGACCATCGATATTTACGGCGAGACCTTCCTGATCGAACGTCCGATGCTCGCGGCGCTGCGCGCGCCGGACTCGACGGTGCTGCTGATCGACGAGATCGATCGCTCGGATCAGGAGTTCGAGGCCTTCCTGCTCGAATTCCTGTCCGACTTCCAGATTTCGATTCCCGAGCGCGGCACCATCCGGGCGGCCGAGCGGCCGGTAGTGGTGCTGACCTCCAACCGCACGCGCGATCTGCACGAGGCACTGCGCCGGCGCTGCGTTTATCACTGGATCGATTACCCGACGGCGGAGCGCGAAGCGAGAATCATCATGATACGAGCCTCCAGCGTCGCCGAGGCGACCGCACGCGCGGTTGTCGCCGCCGTCGGCAAACTAAGGCGCGAGCCGCTGAGCAAGGCGCCCGGCGTCGCCGAGGCCGTCGATTGGGCGGAGGCGGCGACGTTGCTCAACAAGGGCGGCGCGCGCTGGCCGGATGCGTTCAAGCGCTCGATCGGCGTTGCGCTGAAGGACGAGGAGGATCTCGCCTTCATCGCCGGTCGGCTCGACGCGCTGATCGCGGAGGCAGCGGCGTGAGCGAAGCGCCACAGCTGCCGCGCGCCGCGCGCGCCTTCGTCTCGTTCGTGGCGCTGTTGCGCGCCAACGGTTTTGCAATCGCGCCCGAGCAAACCACGGCGTTCCTGCAAGCGATCGAGTTGCTTGGTCCGCGTGGTCCTGACGACATCAGGCAGGCGGGACTGGCCACTCTGGCCCCTCCCCCCGAGCGGCGCGCCGCCTACGACATGTTGTTCCGAATCCACTTCCTCGGCGGGGAAGAGGTTCCCGGCGCCGAAGGCGAGGACGAAGAGATCGTACGGCTGCAGGATGAGGGACGCGGCGACGAGGAGCCGCCGCTCGCCGGCGACGCCAACGTATCAGGCGAAATGGCGGTGCGCGCCGAAGCACTGGCAGAGCGCCGCTTCGGCCCGAGCCGGCCGAACGACGCGCTGCGCCGGCTCGCGCGCGAAGCCCCGAGGCGCCTGCCACGCCGGCGCGGCCATCGCCGCATGCGCGCGCGGCGCGGGCCATGGGCGGACCTCCGACGAACCCTGCGCGAATCCGTACGCAACGACGGCGAGGTGATGCGGCTCGGGCGGCTGAAACGCCGCCCGCGGCCGCGTAAAATGCTGCTGCTGATCGACGTCTCGGGCTCGATGAAAGCGCGCTCGGAGGACAATCTCAGGCTCGCGCACACGCTGGTGCAGGCGACGCCGAATGTCGAAGTCTTCACCTTTGGCACGCGGCTGACGCGCCTGACGCGCGCGCTGCGGCTCAAGCGCCGCGAGCAGGCGCTCGCGGCCGCCGCGCATCTGGTGAGCGATTGGGACGGCGGCACCCGCATCGGCGACGCGCTGCAGGCCTTTCTCGCCGTGCCGCGCTTCGGCGGCTACGCGCGCGGCGCCGCGGTCGTCATCCTGTCCGACGGGTTGGAGCGTGGCGATCTCTCGGCCTTGCGCGACGCGGTCGCCAAGCTCTCGCAGCGGGCCTGGCGCCTGAGCTGGCTGACGCCGCTCGCGGTCGGCTCCGGCTTCGTGCCGCAGACCGAGGCGCTGATCGCCATTCGCCGCTTCGTCGACGACATGGTCGACGGCGGATCGAGCGCGGCTGTGGTCGCGCATGTGCTTTCACTGCGGCAAAGGAGAGCCGCGTGATCGGCATCATCGACGCGCATCATCACATATGGCGCCAGGCCGATCTTCCTTGGTTGATCGGGCCGATGCAGCCGCGCATCTTCGGTCCCTACGAACCGATCCGTCGCGACTATCCGATCCGCGAATACCTCGACGAACTCTCCGGCAACGGCGTCGTCAAGTCGGTCTATGTGCAGACGAATTGGGCGAAGGCGCGGTTCGAGGACGAGACGGCCTGGGTGCAATGCACCTCCGCGGAAACCGGCTGGCCGCATGCGATCGTCGCCTATGCGGATTTCGGCGCGGACGACGTACGCCCGCAGCTCGACCGGCTCAAGCGCTACCCGCTGGTGCGTGGCGTACGCATGCAGCTGCACTGGCACCAGAACCCGCTCTACCGCTTCGCCCCGCGCGCCGATCTCTGCGCGGACCCGACGCTTCGTCGCAACATCGCGCGCCTCGCCGACTACGACTGGAGCTTCGATCTGCAGGTGTTCGCGCCGCAGATGCCGGACGCGGCCAGCCTCGCCGAAGCCTGTCCGAAGGTCACGTTCGTGCTGCAGCACGCCGGAATGCTGGAGGATCTGTCCCCTGCCGGCCGCTCGGCCTGGCGCGCCGGCATGGTACGGCTGGCGGCGTGTCCGAACATCGTCTGCAAGCTCTCCGGGCTGGGCACGTTCATCCATCGCAATGACCCCGCACACATCGCCGGTATCGTTTCGGAGACGGTGGCGATCTTCGGGGCCGATCGCTGCCTGTTCGGTTCGAATTTTCCGATCGAGAAGCTGTGGACCAGCTATGGCGATCTCATCGACGCCTATCTCGACACCGTCAAGACGAACCCGCGCCATCGCGACGCGGTCCTGCGCGATACGGCAATGCGGGTCTATCGTCTCGCGCCCTAGCGTTGCGCAGGCGAAAAACAAACGAAGGGAACGGGAGGCAAGCATGGCGTTGGAAATCAAGATTCTTGACTATGGCGACATCGAACTGGAATCGAGCTTCCTCGTGCTCGGTCGCGACTGTGGGCGCACGCGCCGTGTGCTGACGCTGGGTTTTCTCATTGTCGGGGGCCCCTACCCGATCGTCGTCGACACTGGCTACCGCTCCAATCAGATCATGGAAACTCTCGGCATGCGCGGCCTGCAGTTCCACGAGAACATGATCGAGAACCAGCTGGCGCGCCACGGCGTGCGCATGGGCGACGTCCGCTTCGTTTGCCACACCCACCTGCACATCGACCACGCCGGCAAGGATGATCTGTTTCCGATGAACACGACGGTCGTCCTCAACCGCAAGGAGCTCGAATATTCCGTCTCCGGCCTGATGCACCCGCAATACCCGGCGCCCGACATCAAGCATCTGATCGATCGGCTGCACACCAAGAGCGCGTTGCGATTCCTGGATCTCGAGATCACCGGCCCGGTTGAGCTTATCCCGGGGGTATATTGCGAGGCGGCGAATGCGCACACGGAAGGGTCGATGAATTTGCACGTTCACACCGCCGAGGGTATCGCGACGATCTGCGGCGACGTGCTCTACGACATCAACGATCAACTCGTGGATCCCTTCCGCGAAATCCACGACGCCGAGCCGCGCACGACCGGCAACCACGGCACGTCGAAACGCGCGGAGAAAGCCGCCATCAAGAAGCTCGTCAACAGCTCGCGCTTTCTGCTGCCGGTGCACGACCGGCCGTGCAAGATCGAAGGCGGAGATGTCGTCGGGCGGCTGCAGGATCAGGTGCCGGGCCCGGTTGTTCAGTCGCTGCCCAGGCGCAACTGGTTCCCGGCCTGAGCCGGACGAAGGGATCACCCATGACCCATGCCACGCTGCGCCCCGAATTCGAAGACCTGATCGATCCCTATGCGCCCGTCGGTCAGCTCGGCACCGGCTTCACCTTTACCGAGGGGCCGATATGGCATCCGGTCGGTCGCTACCTTCTTTTTTCGGACATGCCAGCCGACGTTCGCCGTCGCTGGGACGCCACGCGCGGCGTCGTCGAGGTCAAGCACCCTTCGAACAAATGCAATGGCATGACCTATGACGCCGACCTCAACCTGATCGTCTGCGAGCACGCGACGTCGTCGCTGATCCGCGAACGCCCCGACGGCCGTCGCGAAGTCCTTGCCTCACACTTCGAGAAACAGGAACTCAACAGCCCGAACGACGTCTGCGTACATTCGAGCGGCGCGATCTATTTCTCCGACCCCTGGTACGGTCGCATGCCGGTATACGGCGTCGAGCGGCCGCGGCAGCTCGGCTTCCAGGGCGTCTACCGCGTGCCTCCCGGCGGCGGCGGCGCGCCACAGTTGCTGGTCGATCGCTATTTATTCGAGCAGCCGAATGGCCTCTGCTTTTCGCCAGACGAAAAGCGGCTCTATGTCAACGACACCGTACAGACGCTGATTCGCGTCTTCGACGTCGAAGCTGACGGTTCGCTTTCCAACGCCCGCGTCTTCGCCAACGGGATCCGCTCCGAGCTCGAGCCTGGCGTGCCTGATGGCATGAAATGCGATCAGCGTGGGAACATCTGGGTGACGGCGCCGGGCGGCGTGTGGGTCTATGCGATGAACGGCGATCTCTTGGGCAAGGTTCGCGTGCCCGAACTGGTCGCCAATCTGAGCTGGGGCGGCGCCGACTTCCGCACGCTGTTCATGACCGCGACGCACTCGGTCTACACGGTCACGACCAAGGTCGGCCCGCGCGCCGAGCCTTACATGACCGCCGAGGCAGGTGCGGGCGCTACGGCACCGTCCGCGCCCACACCGATCGTCGCGGGTGATGGCCTGCAGCTCGATCCGAAGCGCTGCGCGCTGATCATCCAGGATCTGCAGAACGACGTCATCATGGAGGGCGGCGCCTTCGCGGAGTCGGGCGCGCCGGCCCACGCGCGCGCGCAGCACGTCGTCGACAACGTGCGCCGGCTCGCCGATGCGGCGCGTGCACGGGGCGTCGTCGTGATCCACGTCTGGTTCATCGTCGAACCCGGCGCGCCCGGCCTGACGCTGAACGCACCGTTGTTCGAGGGACTGGTCGATTCCAAGGCGATGGTGCGCGGCTCCTGGGGCGCGGCGCCGGTAGCCGGGCTCGAGCCCCGTCCGGGCGACTTCATCGTTGAGAAGATGCGCATGAGCGCGTGGGAAGGCAGTCGGCTGGAAACGATCCTCAAGGCGACCGGCCGCGACATGCTGATCGATACCGGTGCCTGGACCAACATGTCGATCGAGCACACCGCGCGCACCGGAGCCGACAAGGGCTATTTCATGATCGTGCCCGAGGATTGCTGTTCGACCATGAACGCCGAGTGGCACAACGCATCGATCAATTTCGCGATGCAGAACGTCGCCATCGTCACCAACACCGATGCCGTGATCAGAGCGATCGGGTGAGCATCTGGAGCGGCGTTAAGGAAGGCTGGAAGGCGTGCCCAAACTGTTCCACCTGCGTTGTTCGCCGCGTCCGGCCTCCGAATCCTCGGCCGGCGCGGAGGCGTTCGTGACCCGATTTCAAGAGGTGCGGCCGAACTGGGACATCGACGTGATGGACATCTGGCGCGAAACCCTGCCCGAGTTCGACGGCGATGCGCTGGAAGCCAAATACGCGCGCCAGAGCGGGCGGGAATTCAGCGGCGCCCAGCGTGAGGCTTTCGCCGTGCTCGAACGAATGGCGATGCGGTTCGCGCTTGCCGACCGGGTGCTGATTTCCACGCCGATGTGGAATTTCGGCATTCCGTACAAGCTGAAGCAATGGTTCGATCTGATCATTCAGCCTGGGCTTACCTTCCGCTTCGATCCGGCTCTGGGTTACTTTCCGCTGCTGAAGAACAGGCCCACGATCGTGATCCTGGCCAGCGGAAGCGACTTCGTCACCGGCATGAATCGAGGACGCATCGATATGGCGACCCCCTATTTACGCGAGGCATTGCGCTTCATCGGCGTCAGCGACGTTCGTTTCGCGCTGATTGGCCCAACTGTCGGCCCGGCGGAGCCGGCGCGGCTCGCCCGCGAGGGCGCGCACCATCTATTGGTCGAGATGGCAGCAAGCTTCTGACGGAATCGTCGGGGTGTCGAGTTCGATAGTCAGCGCCAGGATGATGGTAGGCGCGTCGGCGATGCCGCGGCCGACCGTCCGGATACACGATCGCCCTGCGCGTCTGAGCAGCCCGCAACCAACGGTTTCGATCCGACGAACCGATAAGCAAGCGCTGCAAAAATGTCGCAGCGCGCACTATTAGTATCGCTTCAGGAGAAAACCCGGATTTCATTGACCACTGTGGCCGGTCAATCGTCTATGGATCTTGTGGCGGAGGGATTGAAAGCATGGTCATCGAAACCGTTTTATTTATCGCTTTCGCGGTCGCCGGTGGGGCTGTCATCGTGAAAGCCTACGAGTGGCACCAGGACGTTCTGTACGGCCCGTATATGAAGCGGGCTGATTGAGCCCACAGGAGAGAACGATGACAGCCATTCGCCGCACCCTTGGATTGAGCCAGCGCCCCGCAATGACAAGGGCGTGGCATTTACGGACGGTCATCATCCCGAGACGCACAATTACCGGCCGGCTTGTGCGCGGACAGGTTTGGCGGCGTCACGACGGCCGTCGTTGGTTGTACAAAAAGTTCATCGCGTAACGGTTGGCCTCGGGAGCGATATCGGCCGTGATCTTAGATCATGAGGTGCCGCTGCCATATGGATGTGCGATCGGGCGCAGATTGGTTCTACCAGCCGCCCCACCCCCCGTAGAAACGCGGACCATAGTACGGACGATAGTACGCCGGGCGATATCCACGATAATAAGCCCGCCGATATCCGTAGTATGGTCGGCCATATCCATATCCATAATATGCGGGCGCGTAGCCGCCGTAGTAGGCGGGCGCGTAGCCACCGTAGTAGCCGTAGCCGGGTCCGTAGTACCCATATCCAGGGCCGTATCCGTATGCGTTAGAAGCTAGCCCGCCGATAAGGGCACCGGCAATTAATCCGCCTGCGATACCCGGACCCCAGCCCCAACCTCCACGCGCTTCAACCGGTGTCGGTATGGAGACCGCAGTCATGACTGTTACGGCGGCGGCGGAGAAAACAACTGCTGCCTTCCGCATGGGCTTTCCTTTCACCAAAATGTTGCCGATAATAAAAAGTCGAATTCGTTGGTTGGATCCGCAAGGGCCACCCGGAGCATTCTTGTTGAATTTAATGTTGATGAATGCCCGCAGGTTGCGAGGAATGCCGGAATTCTCAAATGCCTTCGCCTGGCTTAGTTCATTAGCCGCGAACCAAACGGACAGAGCACTCCTCCCGCTTTTTGCCGGGATGAAACCCCACGCCAGCCGCCTTCAAATATGCCACTGGTCTAGGCGCTATGGCCACCAACACCGCGCTGCATCGCAATCGACGCTATTCGTCCTTTGCCAAAGCATTGCTGGCAGCGCGCGGGATATATCTTGCGACCAGGCTGGTCTGGTTGCCTTATCTTGGGAAATTCCGTTCCATCACATGCGGGGCATTCGACTTCTGTGCTAAGGGATGAAACTAAGTGATTGATATTGTTGGTAGCGGGGGTTCGCATCGCCTAAAATCGATGCGGCAACATTTTGCCATTGGCGACGAGCGCCATAACCAGAGCCGACATGCTACTTATCCACGCCTAGCAACGGCCTTGGCCGGCCAACTGACGGTTGCCTGAATGCGGGAACTCCTGTTCTTCGTCGCGTCGAGCTTCTGGGCGGGCGCCGCGCACGCGGCGACGCCGGGGCACGGCAAGACGATCGCGGCCGCCTACATCGTTGGCGCGCGCGGCAAGCCGATCGACGCGGTGATCCTCGGAATTTTCGTCACGCTGTCCCACACCAGCGGCATCGTGCTGGTCGGCGTGCTCGCCTCGCTCGGCTCGACCTGGCTGCGACCGCAGCGCATCGAAGCCTACCTGGCGGTCGCGGTCGGCATCCTGGTGATCGTGCTCGGCCTGTGGATGCTGTGGGCGCAGCGCGACCTTGTGGCGCTCGCCATGGGCGAAGCTGGCGAGCCGGGCGATGGCACCAACGGAGCGGATGCCCACGCGCGGGATCACGGTCACGACCAGGCTCACGACCACCCGCATGGCCATGGGCGCGGCGAGCCTGTGGTCTGGCACAGCCACGGATTCGGCAAGGTCCACGCCCACCGGCTGGACGTCGTGGCCGAGAACCGTCCGAAACTGCCAGTGCTGCTGGCGCTGGGTATTGCGGGCGGCCTGCTCCCCGATCCAGCCGCACTGGCGCTGCTGCTCGGCGCGCTGTCGAGCGGAAAAGTCCTGCTCGGCCTGGTCACTGTCGTGGTGTTCAGCCTCGGCTTCGCGGCGACGCTGGTGGTGGTCGGCATCGTTGCCGCGAAGGTCGGCGAAAAGGTGCTCGATTGGCTGGCCAGCATCTGGATGATCCGCCTGCAGATCGCCACCAGCCTGCTGATCGTCGGCTTGGGCGTGGTGCTGACCATCCGTGCGGTGTCCGAGTTGGCGGCGTTGCCGGCGGGCTGAATGTCTGGGCGGCACCGGCTAGAGCGGGATGACTTTTCTTCGAATCGTCATCCCGCTCTATCTTTTTGTTTGAGCATGATCTCCGGGCAAACGCTTTGCGTTTGTCCCGAGGGAAAACCGGTACCCACTTTTCCGGATCATGCTCTACCGCGCACCCGCATGCCGGGCCGGCAGCATGCCGACAAATCCGCTGATGTCGGCGTACCAGACATTGCCATCGCGATCGACGGCGACGCTGAACGGCCGGGCATTGTCGCGGGGGAGCGCAAAGACCGTGATCTGGCCGTTGCGCAGCCGCCCGAGGCTGGCGCGGCGCAGCATGCCGAACCAGACGTCGTCATTGGGAGCCACGGCAATGCCGCTGAGACCGGCATTTTCCCGACCCGCCTCGACATCCCAAAATTGTCCATCCTTGAATCGCCCGATGCGATTGGCGCGGAACTGCAGGAACCACACCGAGCCGTCGGAGCCGACCGCTGCAGCGTCGCCCATACGGCGCCGTCGGCCGTCACTGCGACCCCGTAGGGTCCGCCGCGCGCGGACTCGATCTGATAGCGGGTAAAAACTCCGTCCTTCAGCCTGGTCATGCCATAGCCGGTCGGGTCGGCGAACCAGGCGGCGCCGTCGGGCGCGATCGCCAGCCGTCCGAGGCGAGCGATCGGAGTGTCGAGCACAAACCGTGCGATCTCGCCGACGCTGCTGATGCGCGCGATGGCGCGCGCGCCGAGGTCCGTGTACCAGGCGCTGCCATCGGCCGCGACCGCGAGCCCGAGCGGCTCGATGTTGCGGCTCGACGTCGGCAGCCGCTCGACGCGGCCGTTGCGCAGACGGCCGACCGCATCGGCATGGTCGATGGTGAACCAGATGCTGCCGTCCGTGCCCGCCGCAATCGCGATCGGCGCATCCTGCGGCTCGCTCATGCGGTACTCGACGAATTTTTGCTCCGGGACGGCGCGCACCAGCAGAAGCGCGCCTCCCGCCAGGATCGCGATGCCAAGCACCGCGGCCAATGTCCCGATTCCGAAGTTCGCCAACATTCGCGGCACACCCCGTACCAACTTCGGAATCGATAAGGACACTGGCAACTCCATGATTCCGGTGCCGCTCTTGAACCCGAAGTTCTCAACAGCAGCTGCCGCACGGTATGAGCGGATTTCGGGTTCTAGCGGCCATGCGCGGATCAGCGCCGCAAATGGGCGGCGGCGCGCCGGCGCGACAGGTGCCACGCCGCAACACCGCCGCCGATCAGTACCAGCACACAAAACGAGAGCCCGCCGGCGAGGCTGATCGGTTCGATGCGCGCCAGCAGGTTGCCGCCTTCGATGGCCATGCGCCAGACTTCCGCATAGGGCATCAGCGAGAACACCGTGTAGATGACGCCCGCATCGTTCGGATCGCGGGCGAGAGGCCCGGCCTCGATATGGGTCGGAAGGTTGTCTGCTTT
>WNFD01015699.1_pt1 | contig 13829 bp, 15 predicted proteins | sample 5400491 | NCBI WGS metagenome assembly WNFD01 (sample SAMN13153343, study PRJNA577476) | soil metagenome | isolation source: 120 cm saprolite under Douglas fir tree site 2 hole 2 replicate 2 | place: USA:California | collected 2015-04-18
TCGACTTCGTCGCCTTTGTAGCGAAGGTCGAGCGGGCGCGATAATTCCTCGATGAGGATTTTGCCGGCTTCCTGAGCGATTTCAACGGCTACGTTGAGATAGGAATCGTTCATCCCGCTAATATTACTGTGGAGTACAGAAAAATCCGAAAAAACAAATCGAGCCAGGTCCAGTTGAGAGCTAGAACTATTGGGGCCCGGTGAGGTAGGACCGGCGGTGGCGGACATGGTAGGTAGAGGGAACGACGGTGACGACGATGGAGCGGTAGGTGTTGGCGGGGCCGCGGGGAGTGGGATAGTAGGACAGGAGATACTGAGTGCGGAGTTCGCGGTCGATACGATCGAAGATCGCGGGCAACTCCTGGGTAGAGTCGGGAAAGAACATGGCGCCGCCGGTGGTGTCGGTCATGGTTTCGAGGGCGTGTTCACCCGCGGTGTTGCGGCCGCTTTCGTTTTTTACCGGGCGGATGACGATGGTGTAAAGCAGGGAGTTGGAGAGGACGGCTTCCTTGCGAGCCGTGTCGAAGTCGGCGCGGCTAGTGGTTTCCCCCGCGTCGGTAACCAGGATGATGACGCGGCGGCGGTCCTCTCCACGGCGCTCAAGCGCGCGCGAACCGAGCAGCACCGCGTCGTAAATCGAAGTGCCCGCGCCAGGCGGAATCCGGCGAACGGCAGTTTGCAGCGCGGCGACGTTATCCGAAAATGTGGCCAGCTGCGTAACATTTTCATCAAACGCGAAAACCGAGAGGCGATCGCCAGGACGCAGCACCTGGCGGATAAAGTGCGCCGCGGCTTCCTGCTCGAAGCTGATCTCCTTGTGCGCGCTCAAGCTGGAATCGATCATGATGGCCAGGTCCAGCGGCTGAGAGGTTTCTGGCTCGAACTTGTCGATCTTCTGCTGAACGCCCTCTTCAAACAGTTGAAAAGCCTCCATAGGGAGGTCCGGTGCCGGGCGGTTTTTGTCATCGAGGACGCTGACGAGGACATTGACAAGATTTACGTTGACGCGGATGCGGCCACGCTGCGCTGCGGGATCTTGCGGATCATCCGCCAGAGGAGCTGGCGTGGGCTGGACGATTTTGCCTGGCTCGGCGTCCGGAGCGGTGGACGGGGCCGTGCTAGATGCGGAAGTCGTGCTCGACTTAGAATTCGAACTGGATGCAGAGGCGGACTTGGGCTTCTGTGCCCAGGGAGGTCGGTCGGACTGGGCCTCGCTGAAGGTGCTCCCAGCGAAGAACACCACAGGGACGGCCAGAAGCAAAGTGAGATGAGGGCGAGTGGGTGTCATTAACATTGGGAGTTAAGATGCAGGTTTCGCGCGCGGTGTCGCCGCGGGTGCGGGAAGGAGCTCGCCGTCAGCCCAGACCGCGCCGTCCGCGAAGTATTCTTTCTTCCAAATGGGAACCGTGCGCTTCAGGGTGTCGATGGCGAAGCGGCAGGCGTCAAAGGCAGCGGCGCGGTGCGGCGCGCTGACGGCAATGAAGACACTGGTTTCGCCGATCTCGAGACGGCCGAGCCGGTGGACCATGGGGACACGATGAACACGGTACTTTTCGTGGAGTTGCGTGCCGATTTCGCGCATTTTGGCGAGCGCCATGGACTCGTAAGCTTCATAGTCCAGGTACAGAGTCGCGCGATTGTGGGATTCATTGCGCACGAAACCGTCGAAGGAGACGACGGCGCCGTCTGCGGGCGCGCGCACGTGGCGAGCCAGCGCGGCCATGTCGATGGGCTCGCGCACCAACTGGTAGAGGTCATCGTGGGAGGGCGTCGCCATGGGGATGCTTCAGCCGCCGCTGACGGGCGGGAGAAACGCGACTTCGTCGCCGGAGCGCAGCGGCGTATCCCAGGCCGCGAATTCCTGATTGCGCGAAGCGACAACGGAAGAGCGGTATTTTGTGAGCTCGGGATGCCTCGCGGCGTAGAGAGCGAAGAGTTGCTCGATCGTGGTGGCATCGGCGAAGTCAATGGCATCCTCAGCCCGGCCGGTAAGTTCTTTGAGGCGGCCGAAAAAGAGGACCTTTACGCGAATTGTTTGTGAGACAGGTGGCACAGGGGAATTGTAACCCGCGTTGCGGGAGGGGGCCAGTGGCACAGGCTTTAGCCTGTGCAGTCTCGGAAACTTGCCACGCGTGATCCGTTTAGAACAACAGAAGATTCAACATTTTCGTCAGAAAGACAGGATTTGAAAGTTTCGAATGCTTGACCGTCTGATGGGGGTTGCGTAGCGTGAGATAAGTCGGTGTTTGGTCCGCGGCACGCGAGAAACAGCGAAGAGGAAAAGATGAAGATTCTGGTGACAGGTTCGTCGGGACTGGTAGGGACCGCGCTGGTGCGCGCGCTGGCACGCGCGGGGCATACGGTATGCAGATTGGTTCGGCCGCAAAGCGCGGGCGGCGAGGGAGCCAAGGAAGGGTTCGCAGTGCCGTGGAATCCGGCGACGGGAGAATTGGGCGGCGCGGGCGTGGGCGCGGATGCGGTTGTGAACCTGGCAGGCGCATCGATCGCGGGTGGACGTTGGTCAACGCGTAGGAAAGAGCTGCTGCGCGCAAGCCGAATCGATATCACGCGCGCGCTAGTGAACGCGCTGGCAAAGATGAATGCACGGCCCAGCGTTCTGGTGTCGGCATCGGCGATTGGATATTACGGAGACCGCGGCGATGAAACGCTGACGGAGGACAGCAAGCCGGGAACTGATTTTCTGGCGGGCTTGGCACAGGAATGGGAAGCGGAAGCGTTGAAAGCCGAGGCACTGGGAATTCGCGTGGTGCTGGCGCGGTTCGGGATTATTTTGGCGCGCGAGGGCGGTGCGCTGGCGAAGATGCTGACGCCGTTCAAGCTGGGCGCGGGCGGGCGCCTGGGAAGCGGGAAACAATGGATGTCGTGGGTGACGCTCGAAGATGTCGTCGGGATCTTGCGATTCGCCATCGAGAACGCCTCGTCAAGCGGCACTGCGAATGCCGCCCCAGTGAGGGGCGCCATTAATGCGGCCCCGGTAAGGGGCCCCATAAATATTGTCGCACCGCAGCCGGTGCAAAATTCCGAGTTTACGAAGATTCTGGCGAAGGCGGTTCATCGGCCGGCGCTCTTCCCTGCTCCAGCGTTTGCGCTGCGGCTTGCGCTGGGTGAAATGGCGGACGCGCTGCTGTTATCCAGCCAGTGCGTCGCACCACAAGCGTTGCAAAAATTAGGCTATCGATTTCTGCACTCTGATCTGTTCGCCGCTCTCAATAGTTTGGTATAGGCAATCTAAGACCCAGCAAGAATCACTTCACCATAGTGAAACTGACATCAACCTTGAACACCTTGCCGCCAATCGGGTCAGTTGCCATTGTGCTCTCGACGGACTGGCCCTCACGCAACTTCAGGTCGAGTTCCGACCGAAAGTTACGAATGATTGGCTCCTGAAAATGACCGCTGGAAGTTTCCGCTGCGGAGCCATCTGATTTTGCCACTGGGACGGATACGCCGCCTTCCACCCACGAACGCTCAATATTCAAATAGATCAATAAGCGGCCATCGCCAGCGTAGGCGGAGCGAGCGTCGATGTTGGTGCCCACATCCAGGTAAGTCATGCTCCCTGTATTTCCGCCAGTATATATGGGAACGCGGCTTCCAACTCTCAGCTTGACGAAGCCACTGCCACCAGATTTCCACTCGGGCGCGTCGGGAGCGTTGATATAGAGGGTGTACGGGAGACTTTTGACCTTCTTGTCGCCTTCGAATTCAGTGAATACGATCTGCACTTTGACGGGAGTCGTCCGCACTTCTGCCTTCTGACTGTCGTCGGCTTTCGGCTTGTCCTGCGCCGAGCAGAACGGCGAGAGAACCCCGAACAGTAGTACTACCAGTGAAATCCTAGCTTTCCTCATTTTATCCTCCGCACTCATTCGAAACTGCTTCGACCATCGCTACTGTTTCTGCTCTGCCCGGTCGGACGCCTCGGTTTGCCGTTCCTCCAGAGGCTTGACCTCGATCCGTTTGATCTGAAGCGGTTCAAGGCTGGCCGGCTCGCCCTTCATCTGCGGCGCCGGGGTCACCAAGGCAACAGCTACTTCCCCGCGCTCCCGCAATGTGGCAACGAAACGGGCAAACGCCTCGCGCTCATCGGGTGGAACGAGGACTTCTGGTTGGCTAGACGCCACCGGGCGCAATAAAGTTGAGTGAACTCGCGTTTGGGATTTCGCGTTGGATGAAACAATTTGCGTAGTTTGACCAGAAATCTGAGGGCGAGTGTTTTTCAATGGTGTCTCGCTGGCCGGTATCTGGGGAGTCTGTTTGGCTTGGCTATCGGGTTTTGACTGATGTGGACGTGCAAATAGAAAGATTGCCAATGCCAGAGCGATGCTGGCCGCGGCAAAAATCCATGGTTGGAACCAGCGACGTTGTGTTGCGACAATTTCATCGAGGTACGCGCGGACGCGCGGTAAAAGAGAAGCAGGCACATCGGCGTTCGCGGTGACACGAAGGCCCGCATCGATGGAAGAAAAGAGGGACTGTTCCTGCTCCAGAGCACCGCGGCAATCGAGGCAAACGCCGAGATGATCGCGCAATTCACCTTGCGGTTCAGCGCCGGAGGCCGCGGCTTCGATCAACGCGTTTTTATAATGTTGGCATGGCATCTCAACTTCTCCGCTAACTGTTTTCGTGCAAGAAATATTCGAGACTTCACCGTGCCTGTGGAAATGCCCAGCATGCCCGCGATTTCATCGATGGTGTGGCCTTCCATGGCCGCGAGCAAAAGGACCAGGCGCAATTTCTCCGGCAGCTCCGCGAGGGCGCTATCCAGGTGCGCTTGAAACTCGTTCGAAACGGCGATGTCTTCCGCGGTCGCCGCGCGCGGCTGGTGCTCCGGTTGCGACCAAAGCGTGTCGCGCTGTTCGCGGCGTTTCGCGGAGCGCAAACGGTCGAGCGCGAGACGAAACGCGATTCGAACCAGCCAGCCGCGGAAGCGGCTGCGGTCGCGCAGGCGATCGAACTGCCGATAGGCGCGCAGCAGCGCTTCCTGCGCCACGTCTTCCGCGTCGGCGGTATTGCGCAAAACGCCACGTGCGACGCGGTAGGCGAGGGGGCCGCACTCGGCAAGGCGTTCCTCGAACTCGCGCCTCGCGTCAGCCTGGGCCGCTTCATGCTTCAGCTCATCCCCGACCGTGCGCCCTGGTTGGACCAGAACCAGCTCCTGCATAAGTTTTCCAGCGCCAGCGCAACGCGCTCGACATCGCGCGCGAGCCTCGGACGCTCAGCCTCTCCGCACACCTGACTAGACGCCGCCACGCAAGGATTGGTTCAATGCTAGACGGCGGTTCCAAACGTTTGAGACATTGCGGGCTAGATGCCCAATTGCCCGAGCAGCTCTTCCAGGTTGGATTCGTCGACGAGCACTTCACCGGGTTGGCAGCCATCGGCTGGCGCTTGGACGGCTCCTTCATCGAACGCCTGAAACAGCCGCATCTTGGCGACCGCGTATTCCTCGCTACTCGTGAGCGGGCGGCCGTTCTGCTTTGCCCAGGCCTCCAGCGCCGATTGCATGACGAAAATCTTGAAGGGAAAAGCGGAGCGCCGGTCGGCGGAGACTACGTAAGTAAATTCGCCACCGGAACTGCCGCCCCGTTGCGCACGATTCCCTTCGAAAAAGTAATACTGATAAACGTAGCCGTCGGCGGCTGAGTAGCTCTTGACGCGGCGGACGGCATCGGGGCGAGGCATGGGCGGATTATTGGAGGAGCCGCGGGAGAAGTCAACGCGGGAAATTGAGCGGGAGGTTAGTGCCAATCTGAAACAGCATCCCTTCCATCCAGTTCCAAATCAGAACGAAGCGGAGTCAAAGCGGTTCACTTCGAATCGCTCTTCATCGAGTAATGCATCGAATTCTGTTTTTCCCAGTCGCGCCAAGATGCTGATTCGCAGCAGTTTCGTAACGAAAGTCGCGGCACAACCATCCCTAGTCCCTAATAGCCATTCCCTTCCCTCTTCGCTGGCCCTTCGCCTGCTTTTGGGAGGGCATGCGCCCCCTCTCGCGTAGCAACAGAAAAAGATTCAGGACACTCACGATTGTCTTCTTCGCGATTCTGGAGAGCGCATGGACGTGGGGTTGCGGCGCAGGAAGTGCTACCCCTCCTTCCCCGCCCCCGCCTCCATCCATCGTCGTGAGTGTAAGGCCAGCGACCGGGACAGTTGTGCTGGGAAACCAGGTGACATTCGCCGCGACGGTGACGAATACAACGGACGCTACGGTGAGTTGGAGCGTGAGCGGTGTGGCCGGAGGAAACGCCGCGCTGGGAACAATCACAACTGGCGGCGTATACACCGCGCCGATGGACCTGCCGTCTCCCGCCACAGTTCAAGTCACGGCCACGAGCCACGCCGATGCCACGAAATCCGGCGCCAGCACAGTGACGATTACGAGCGACATCGCGTTGAGCCTAACGCCGAATTACGCAAGCGTGGAACTTGGCGCCGCCCAAACGTTTCAAGCCTCCGTGACGAGCAGTGGGCATCCGGACGCCGCGATCCGCTGGAGCCTTTCTGGCCCGGCGTGTGCGAGCGGGAATTACACCGCGCCGCGAATTCTTCCGTCGCCTGCCAGCGCGACGCTGACGGCGCAAAGTGTGGCCGATCCTTCGAAGCAGGTTTCAGTAGTAGTGGCCATCACCAGCAGTTTTTCATTGCAACTCTCCGCGCCATCCAGCGTGCCGGCAGGAGGAACGGCCACTATCGTCGCGACGATGACGCCAGTTACAGGTTCGAACCCCAGCACGGTGCTGTCTTGGGCGCTGAGCGGCCCCGGTTGTAGCGCGAGTAGTTGCGGTACGTTGACGGTGGTGACGACGCAATCGGCCGGAAGTCCCATCGCGGATTCGGCGGCGTACACCGCTCCGGGGACGCCGCCAAGCCCGAACACCGTTACGGTGACGGTAACTCCGCAAGCGGACCCATCGAAAAAAGCGCAAGCAACAATAGTGATTCAGCCGGGAGTCAACGTAAGCGTTTCGCCCGCGACGGCAACGCTGGCGGCGAATCATCGCGTGACGCTGAACACGCAGGTCAATGGAACTTCAAATACCAGCGTGAATTGGAGCGTGAACGTAATCCCGGGAGGAAACGCCACGTTTGGGCAGATTTGCGCGGTGGGTTCAAGTCCCTGCCAAACGGTAACAAATACTAGCGCCTCGCAGGTGGACTACGTTGCGCCGGGCGCCATTCCTTCACCGAACCCGGTGAGCGCTACGGCAGTGAGCGCCGCCGATTCCACGAAAAGCGGCAGCGCGCAGATCACGGTAATCAATCACGTGCTCGTTTCGGTGCAGCCGGGAAGCGTGACGCTGGCTCCGCTGGCTGTGCAGGGCTTCACCGCTTCGGTACTCGGAACGAGCAATCAGAGCGTTGTTTGGCAGGTGCAGGGCTCGGCGTGTTCCACCGCGGGCATCTGCGGAAGCGTTGACACATTCGGAATCTACACAGCGCCCCCCGCTCCACCGGCCCCCAATGCGATTCAAGTAGTGGCCATCAGCAGCGACGACCCCTCGCAAGCCGGTCTTGCGAACGTAACGATTTCCAGTGGCGCGAATATTCTCACACTGCACCCTTCCAGTGTATACGCCGGCGCGGCCCAGGGTTTCATTGTGCGCGTCGATGGCAGCGGGTTTGCAGCAGCAAGCCCAGGACCGGGTTCAACGATGCTGATCGGCGGCACTGCACGTGTAACCGCGTGCATTTCCGCAGTGGAGTGCACCGCGCCTGTAACGGCGGCGGACGTAGCCGTGCCAGGCGCCGTCTCCATACAGATTCAGAATCCCAATAGCACGAGATCGAATGTTGTGACGCTGATCGTGGCCACGCCAAATCCCTCCGACGAGGTGATTGCGCTCACCAGCAGCGCTCCGGCCGCCACACGGAAGGACATTGTGATAGTGGACCCGACCACGGCGGGAATCTCCGTTCCCGGTATTGACCTGGACTTGAATATCGCGGCGTTGGGCCTGTTCGTCACCAGCACTAATTCGTGCACCCTGGGCGGCAACGCGATTCCCTTGCCCAGGCCCGCGACCGGCACCTCCACGGTAGACATTTGCATTTTCGCGCAGAGCGGGCTGGACAGCAGCATGACCTACACGGTGTCCGGGCCAGGCGACGTTGCGGTGATCGCCAAGCAGCCAGCCGGGCTCGGCATCATCCATCTGACGCTGCAGATTCCGGCGACCGCCGCGGCGGGCGCACGCACGCTTTTTATACAGAACTTAAATCTCGACAAGACCGCGGCGAGCGGCGTCCTGGAGGTGAACTGAAATGAGTTTTGTGCAGCGACGGCGTTTCTTGTGGATTTTATTCCTGGCAGGCCTTGCGCTGCTTGCCGCAGTGGCCAATGCGACAACACTTTCTCGGCTACGGTTTGAAGATCTGGCGAATCAAGCTACAGCGGTGGCGCGGCTCCGCTGCCTCGGCGTTGAAACCCGCTGGGAAAACGGAGAGATCTGGACGGAGACGCGCTTTGAAATTGTGGAAGTGAACAAGGGCCTGCTTCCGGGCGTTGTCAGTGTGCACATGCTCGGCGGCAGCATCGGAAATTTACATTCGCGAATCGAGGGAGTGCCTGCATTTCGTCCAGGCGAGGAAGCCTATGTGTTTCTCTGGGGGCGGGAAGGCGAACCGCTGCGGGTGCTGGGGTGGTCGCAGGGAACTTTCCGTATTCGAAGGGACGCCAAGACCGGCTTGGAAACCGTGACACAAGATTCGGCGCTGGCGCCGCTATTCGATCCCCGGACGCGCCAGTTCCGGCACGGCGGGATTCGCAACCTGCCGGTGGCCATTTTTCAATTGAAGCTTCGGAAGGCGCTGGAAGAAAAAACGCCTTGAACGCTTTCGAATCGGAGGACTGGCACAATGAAAACGATCGTTAAACGGATTTGCGTGAGCACTTTTGCGCTGTTCTTCGTTTGGTGGAGCACGCAAGTCGCATGGGCCTATTCGTTCAACATGATCGTGCCTGATGTCCGGCAGCCCGTCGCGATTTCGGGCGGGTCCGCCTGTCCCGTGCGGACGCATCAACTGGCCTCGGCAGGGAGTATCGCCGTTCGATGGAGCACCGCGCTGAGCACCAGCCCAGTCACGATCGTGACGCAGAACCAGACTGCAAGCGGGAGACTCACTGAGATTGAACAAGCGATCGCACAATCGCTGGCAGTGTGGACCGGAGTGAGCGGAACCACCCTGCTTCCGGCAACGATCACGCCGCTGACGCGGACTGCGACACAGAACGCTTGCGGATCGGATGGATTGAATTCCATCTGCTTCGATCAGGCGGACATGGCCTTTACTCCCGGTGTGCTGGCGTTCACGCGCGTAATCACTACAGACCGCCTCGGAGTTCAAGTAGGCAGCAGCGCCGTCTCAACCCAGCTTGGGCAAATTCTTGACGCCGACATCTACTTCAATCCCAGCGATTCGAATACGACGTATGCGACGCCACAAGCATTGGCGGTAAATCCAAAAGCTTACGATCTCGAATCGGTGCTCACGCACGAACTCGGGCACTTCCTGGGATTCAGCCATTCGGCGGTTTGGAGTGCGATCATGTTTCCCTTTGCGCCGGTGCCCGGCACGTTCAGCGGTGTGCGGCCAACGGCCCAGCAACTCGATGCGCCGCTGGGCGACGATGACCGGACCGGATTGCGCGTTCTGTACCCCGACCCGGCCGACACGTTGCACGTGGGATCAATCAGCGGCCAGATTTCCCCTGCAAATCCATTGGCGCTGCCCGCTTCGCCTCCAGGGGTAACGGGAGTTTTCGGCGCGCAAGTCGTCGCAGTGGATGCGACGAGCGGAGCAGCCGTAGGAGCCACGATTGGCGGGTGGAGTTGCGCGGCTCCGGGTCCTGCGCAATTTGATGGCACGTATAAGATCGATAGTCTGCCCGTGGGGCAAAATTACATTGTTTATGCGGAAGCGCTCAATGGCGCGGTTGATCCTTCGCAGTTCGACAACGCCATTGTCTCGCTCTGCCGGAATGCAGTGACCGACGCAGGCTGGCCGCCGCTGCAGGGATGCGTGGTACCCGCGGTGAACACGAGCTTCACAGCACGGACTCGCCCCGGACCTTGAAGGAAGTTTCAAGTTTCATTTTCTATTTTCTATTTTCCATTCTTGAGAGGAGTGAGCCAGCCGCCGCCAAATAAAAGTCCGGGACCGAGCGAAGCAAGAAAAATCGGGCGCCGATTTTCGCGCCCTTCCTTTGAAGCATTTTGCAAGGCCATGTGCAGGGCCGCGCCGCACGTGGAGGAGCCGAGATTACCCGAGGTTTTAGCGACCGGTGGAAAGGTGTCAGGGGAAACTCCGCACTGCTTCGCGAGCAGAGCTACCAGTCGGGGGTTCGGCTGGTGCGTCGCAAAGCCGCCGACGGAACTCAGTGGGATGCCGCTACGCAATTCAACAGCGGCAAGAACTTTTTCCATGCGCGTGATCGCCGCGCGAGAAAGTGCTTCGCCGTCGAACTGCACGGTGAGACCGCCATCTTGCGAATCGCTGACCTGGATTGCGGAAGCGTACTGGCCGGCACAGCCGAAGAGAAATTGACCGAGAAGGTAGCCTTCGCTGGAATTGTTCCGAGACGCGCTTCGAAGAATAAAAGCGCTGGCGCCGTCGCCAAACAAGCCTCCAAATTCGCCGGCGACTCTTTCGGGAGTGAGCGTGCGGCTGTGCACGTCGGCGGTAACGACGGCGACGGTCTGAGCCTGTCCCGATCCAATCAGCGATTGCGCGACCGCAAGGGCATTCAGCAAACCGAGGCAGGCGCCGCCGACGTCCAGCGCGCCGCAATTTTCGCGCACCAGCAAGCGAGAATGAAGTTGCGCCGAAAGCGAAGGGTAATTGTGGTGCGTTTCGCTGCTGGCGACGATCCAATCGAGCTGCTGGGCGCCGCAAGAGGCCGAGCGCAGCGCGTCTTGCGCAGCGGTTGCGGCAAGCGCCAGCTCGTTTTCACCTTCGGCAGCGTAAGCGAGAGACTCGATACCCGCCCGGCCACGCAACTTTCCAACGGGCATGCCATAGGCACGATCCACTTCTTCGGAGGGGATCAAGCGCGAGCCCAGCACCACGGATGAGCCGGTCAGCAAAGTCTGTGCAAGTGAAGAAGAGATTTTCCGGCTCAAGCTGGCATCGTTCGCACTGGAAATTTCAGGGGCTGAATTTCGCATCGCCACCAGAACTTCGCCAAGAGTGGCCGAACGCTCGTTGAGACCTGAACCAAGATCGGAAATTCCGCTGGCCGTCTCGACAGCGCGCAGAAAACTAACCCACGCCATGGAATCGAGAATGCCGGTTTCGATGAGATCCACGTCGTCTCCAGGGATCGCAGCGGAAGGCTCAGCCTCGCGATGAAAACAGGCTTCCAGGAGGCGGCGATATTTTTCGTCGAATCCGGGAACGGAAGGGGGCGGCATCAGAACTCCTCGAGCCACTCAGGTCTGGGCAGCGGAAACAGCGTGTCCAGCATTAGCCAACAGAGATCGTGAAAGGGCCTCGTGAGGCCGAGCCGTATGAAGTGATGCGGACAAGACATGATCTTGTAGTGGAATTGAGAATTCAAGAAGCGATCGAGGCGAGCGGCGCGATTGGGGCCGCGGTCCGGAGCGAGAGAAGCTTCGATGAATTCGCGCCAGTCGCGGTCGACAACGGGAAGATCGCGCAAGGCTTCACCCGAAGGGAGCGCGAGTGTGGCGCGAAGTTCGTTGGCGCACAGTTCCAGCCGCAGATTCTGCGTTTCGCAGCCGCAGATGGAGCGTTTGGCTTCGTGAGGCATCGCGAAAAGACCGCTGCCTTTTTTATTTTCGTGAATGGGGCAGCCGAAAAGATCAGACAAGGATTCCCATCTCTGCTTTGTGAAGATACGTAACGGTTTCAGCCTCCGGAACCGTGGACGATTTCTCGAAGCCGCGTGTTGAAACGCGGTCTTCCACGTGAGGTTTCGCTCCGGAAAAAGGTGCAAGGGCGCATTCGAGGATGTCGCCGCGGTCAAATGGAAAGTGCGCCCAGCTATTGGCCGATACGGGCACCGGACGGATCGATTGAATCTTTTCCTTCTCGCGCTGCAGCCCGATGACGCAGAATGCCGGGCCCATGCGCGTGATTTCCGTGATGAGCAGCTTCGTCATGGGACTGCGCCGGGCTTTTTTCGCCCCGAGTTCAGCGGCTTTGCCCGGACGGAGACGAGATGGCGGATTTCCACTTCGTATCCCTGGCCGCGCCACTGCGCGGCGATGAGGTCAGCAACGAGGCGGCGGTGGCATTTTTCAGGGCCAGCCTCGGAACACAGCAGCACGCACTTGGAAGGCCAGCTAGAATTATCGAGTATTTCTGGAACGCCACGATCTTTCATCAGGGCGAGGAAGCTGGTTTCGTAGCCAGGCCAGTCCTTGGTCTTGCGATAGGTCTTGAGCAGTTCGGGGGCTGGCGCGAGAAGCGGTTCATGAAGGTAAGTGATGCGGGCAATTTCCTTAAGGAAGTAAGCGAGGTCGGGATGCTTGGCGTAACCGGAAAGCTGCCCGCCGCGGTTCTGGCGAATATCGATGAGCCGCTCGACACCTGCTTCCTTGAGAAGGGCGAAAAACTCTTGCGCCGTTTTTCCCGCGAAACCGATCGTGGAGAGTAGATAGCGCATAGCATTCAAAAATACTCGATGGCTTCGGGAGAAGCGCGAAAAGCGAATTCCTTCGACTGCAATTGGAGAGCTTCTTCAATCGCAGAATCGCGCTCGGAAACGAAGAGGGAGCCGGTCGCGAAAGCGGTGCGGTCATGCAGTTCGAGCAAACGATCCTCGGCGTCACGCTGCGATTCAAGGATTCCGCCACGACGAATGTGCGCGGGCACTACGCCGCGTTCGAGAAGCGCCGGACAGATCATCAGAAAGCGATGGCATTGGAGGGGATCCTCTTCGGCACACATTAAAACAGTGCTTTCGGCGCTCAACAATTCCAGCAACTGATCGACGCCCTCCGCGAATTCCGGGGACTTGCGGCGCACGGCGTAGTCGACGAGGCCGTCGGGGTGATAAACGCGCGGGTCGGCTGGTCTTCCCCCAAGAGCTTCGCCGAGAAATTTGTAGCGAAGCCCGGCAGAGGTAAGAAGGGCCTCCAGTGGTTCGCGGTTGAATTGCGGGAAGCGCATGCTGCCGGGGCGGCTGCGAACGTCACAGAGCGTCTTGACGTTATGATTGATAAGCACGGCGAGAAAATCGCCGAGGTCATGACTGGAATGGCCAATGGTGAAAAGAGTGCTGATCTTGGCGTTCAGCGGAGTCATAGAAAAGCGCTCGGAGAGCTAAACTGTATTCTGCCGAAAGGCAGCGAGTGCGGCAAGCGCAAGACTTCCCGCAAAGTGTTGCTATTTTGCGTTCGCGAATGGCGGTGAATTCAGGGAGCAAAATGGACTTCATGCTAACGTTAAAAAGATGGCTGGAATTGGGACGCGAGGAACTTTGCATCGTGGCACGCGGACCTGGCCATCGGTTGACGTGCGAATCAGGATCGATTGATAGAGATGTTCGCGAAAAAAACAACGCGGTTCCTGGGAATCCTGGCGCTGCTCTTTTTGAGCGCCGGGAATGCGCGCGGCCAGCGTGTGCGCGGCGAGCTGCGCATCGAGTCCCATGACGCGGAGGGAGCAGCGATTTCTCCTGCCGGAGAGCTTGTGAGCGAGGCCAATGGCGTCCGGCGGACGTTTGTCGCCGGGCCGGATGGGCACTACGTTGCACAGGATCTTCCCTTTGGAGTTTACCGACTGAGTTTACATGCTGAAGGATTTGCTCCCTGGAGCGATCTGGTGGAAATCCGCTCCGAG
>WNFD01004597.1_pt1 | contig 13826 bp, 10 predicted proteins | sample 5400491 | NCBI WGS metagenome assembly WNFD01 (sample SAMN13153343, study PRJNA577476) | soil metagenome | isolation source: 120 cm saprolite under Douglas fir tree site 2 hole 2 replicate 2 | place: USA:California | collected 2015-04-18
CACCTGAGCGCGCGGGACTATCCAAAGAAAACAGAGAAGACCTTGAATTACCAGCTTGCGGAAGTCTTGAGGGATTACACAGACGCGCTCCTGCTGCTGACAGCGACGCCGCATGCGGGCGATCCGAACCATGGGCGGTTTATCAACCTGGTGAAACTGCTGGACACTAATGTGGACTTCACGCCGCTCGTTGATGAGGGATTGTTCCGGCCGAAGGACGCGATTCCGTATTCAAAACTGATCCTGCGGACGCCGAAATTGAAGGTGACGGACGCGCAGGGGCAAGCGGTTTTCAAGGGGCGTCGGACGATTCCGCTTGATTTCAAAATGCACGCGGACGAGCGGGAATTTTACGATGCCGTGGAGGAGTACATCCGGACGGGGTACAACGCGCTCGAAAAGATCGAGGATCCGACGCACCGGCGGGCGATCGGGTTCATTCTGACGAGCTTCCAGAAGATGAATGCGAGTTCGCTACGGGCGATTCGAGCGGCTTTGAACGTTCGCCTAGATCGGCTGGAAAAGAAGCTGGGGCAACTGCCCGCCGAAGAGGAGGAAGAAGACCGCGATGCGCGGTATGAGGGCGAGCAGGAAGAGCAGGCAGCCCTCAAGAGCGACCGAGAGATGCTGCAGGGAGAGATCGCCGTCCTGAAGAAACTGCTCGCAATGCCGGTCCGGCGGGAGAAGAAAATTGACCGGGTACGCGAACTGCTGAAGCAAATCGATGAACAGAATCCTGGGACGAGGGTGCTGTTCTTCACGGAGTACCGGCGGACGCAGGAGTTTTTGAGAGCGCAACTGGAAGAATGGTACGGCGACGGCACGGTGGTGCTGATCAACGGCGATATGAAGCTGGAGGGTAAGACGCCGGAGGCGGACAGCAAGCTGCGGAGCCAGCAACTCTTCCGGGACGATCCCAAGGTGCGCTTTCTGGTTTCAACGGAGGCGGGAGGCGAGGGTATCAACCTGCAGTTCTGCCACGTTCTGGTGAACTACGACTTGCCGTGGAACCCGATGCGCTACGAGCAGCGAGTGGGGCGCGTGTATCGCTATGGGCAGCAGAAGGTCGTGCACATTTACAACCTGAAAAATATTGGAACGATTGAAGATACAGTGCGGTCCTATTTCGATCAGAGGCTGAGGTACGCGGCGGAGGCTTTGGGCAAGGTGACAGGTGAAGATGCGGAAGAGCTGATTGCGAGCTTGAACGGACAGCTTGAAGCGGATGAAATTGCTCCGGACGAGATTTATAAGAAAGCTCTGGTGGAAGGGACGCTCAATAAGCAGTCGAAGGAAGAGATCCGGCAGGCCGTTGAGCGGGCGCAAGAGGCATATCAGATCGCGACGACGAGCCTCTTCCGAGATACTTCGAGTTACAGCTTTGACAGTTATCAGCGGGAATTGGCTAGTCCGGTCGGGTTGAAAGACCTGGAGGAATTTACGCTGAAACTCCTAGCTAAGGAACGCAGACAGGTGCAGCGCAAGGACGGTTATTTGGAGTTCCTGACGCCGGAGAGTTTGCGTTCGAAGGACCTTCCCGAGCGCTTTAAGATGGTTACTTTCGACCGGCCGACGGCAATCCGGAATGCTCAGGCAGAATTTCTGGCGATTGGGCACCCGTTTGTTGACGCAATGCTTCGCTACATCGGGGAGTATGAATTTGGCGGGCAGACGGCGGCGCGAGTCATTCGAACGCCGGATGTGACGAGTGGGGAAAGTTTAGCTGGCTATCAGTTCAATTTTACGGTCCGGCGGCGAGTGGCACGCGAGGATGGGGACGAGTATTTGTTCGATCTGCACACCGTTGTGGTGAACGCCGAAGGCAGCGTTGACGCGAGATTCTCCGGAGTGGCAGCTAGTGCGTATAGCTGCGAGGATGGGCACGATTCGAACGGTGCGGCGTTGAAAGGGCTGGACCGGCTGAGCATCGATCAGGCATTTGAGATTGCTAAGGCTCACCTACAAGAGAAGATTCAGCTCTGGGATTGGGATGAAGATGTGGACTTGATTGGGGTTGCGAAAGTAGTTTTCTTGCCGCCTATCACCTAATTGTTGGAGCAGCAGACAAGATCCGGAAAAGAACGGGTCTGAAGCCTCGCCACAAACATGGGCGCGGTGGACAGACGGGCGAATGCAGGGGATAATTCCCTTTCGGCGTCATTGTTCATGGGGACCATGGGTAGTTCACCATGGGGGGTTCATGGGGGCGCCTATCACTGAGGAGGGGGAATGAGCATTTCTCCAAACATACCGAGCCCGCAGGAGTCCTATGGCTACGAGTCCACGGGCACGCCACGATGGATTATGGTCCTGTTTGTGGTATTGATCGCCGGGCTCGTGGTGCTGGGTGTCGCCGGCTACACCACGCAGTCGCAGATAAGCAAAGACCTGGCGGAGCAGCAGAAACAGAACAAGGTACTGACGGCGCAGCTGGACCAGGCGAATTCGCGCATCGCGGACCTAAAAAGCCAGATGGAAATCACCACGCAGAGAGTCGGCTTGACGCAATCGGAAATCGCGCGGGCCAAGAGCCGCGCGGAATCGATCCGCCAGGAGCAGCAAGCCGCCGACCAGAAGATCAGCGCGCAGCTCAGCCAGGCGCAAAAGGAAAACGACGAAAAACTCGGCGCGGTGGCCTCCGAAGTGGGCGGCGCCAAGAAAGACATCGAAGCGACAAAGAGCGACCTGGAAGCGACGAAAGGCAAGCTGGAGCGCAGCTTGGGCGACATGAACGTCATGAGCGGGCTGATCGCGCACAATCAGGGCGACCTGGACGAGTTGAGGCGCCGCGGCGACCGCAACTATTACGAGTTCACGCTCCAGAAAACGAAGAACGCGCAGCGCGTCGGGCCGGTGCAGGTTTCGCTGAACAGGACGGACCCGAAAAAAGGCAAGTACACCATCACCGTGGTGGCGGATGACAGGACCATCGAGAAAAAGGACAAGACTTCCGGCGAGCCGGTGCAGTTTTATGTAAAGGGCAGCGCGCGGATGGCGCCGTACGAAATCGTGGTTTTCGACGTGGGCAAAAATCAGATTACCGGCTACCTGGCGACTCCCAAGGATGGCGGCGTGGCCGCTCCCCCGGCCGCCGCTGCGGCGCCGGCACCGACGGCCACTCCGACGAAACCGTAGTTCCAAAGAGTTTCGATTTTCGTTCGAAAGAAGCTCTGTTCCGCGTTCTGGAAACTCAGCGCGGGACGGGGCTTCTGTCCTTCCGCCCGCCGCGCTAGCATTAAAAAGTTGGCCCTTTCCCTTGACATTAGTTGTGGAGCACTCCGATGAAAGTATGGAGCATTCGAATCACCCTATTAGTTGCGGCGCTTCTCGCTGTGTGCGTGCCGAAACCGGCGCGCGCACAAGCTCCGCTGGAGCCGGCGCAAATGTCACCGCGGACGGTGTTCTATTTGAACTGGCGCGGTGTCCCCGGGCCTGAAGCGAGAAAGGCCAACGCGCTGCTAGCGCTGTGGGACGATCCTGATTTTGCTCCCGTGCGTTCGGCGATAGCGACGGGCATGCTGAGCTCTTCGGAGGAGAAATCGAGTCAGCCGAAGCTCACATCCGAGCAGATCCAGGAGTATGCGGCGCTTTTGGAAAATTCGTTCACGCTCGGATATCTGAGCGCACCCACAAGGCGATCTCTTTCGAATGGGACCGTTGCAGCGGACGCAAAGATGCCGGCATGGAACGGCATGTTTTTTGTGTACGACCGCACCGGGAAGGAAGATTTGCTTGCGAGAGCGATTCTTCGCTTGCGCGCGGAAGAAAAGGAAGCGCCGCGCCTTTCGGAGGTCACCATTGGAGGCGTCGAGGTCCTGAAGGTTGAAGGCAAAAGCGGCGCCAGCTATTGGGCGGAGCACGGCAAGTACGCCGTCAGCGCAGGTGAACGGACGGTCATGGAAGATTTATTGAGCCGGCTCGATGGCAAAGTTTCCGGAGCGGCGTCGCTGGCGCAATCCGCGGCGTATCAGGAAGCGCGGGCGAACCTCGGCAGCGGCTTGATCGAATTTTTTCTGCGTGTTCCCGACCTGAAAAATCTTGCGGCTGATTCGCAAGCAGGAACCTTCCAAGTGCGCCCGCTGCTTGACGCTGCCCGGCTGGACGCGGTGCATTCTCTCAGCGGGCACATCACGTTCGAAGGCGCGAAAACACACGTGCAGGCGGCGATCCTGGGCGATGCCGTTCCCGGAACACCGTTTGACATTTGGTCCGCCGGGCAGCCCTCGCCTGTTTCCCTCACTTTCGTGCCGGCGGATGCTGTCTCTTACACCTCCGCGCAAGTCAATTTCCAGGGCATCTACGACACGGTGAAGCGCGTGGCGCGCGCCGCGTTTCCCCAGGCTCAGCAGGGCAACGCCGATTTACTCGACACGCTGGCGCAGCAGAAGCTGGGAATGCCCGTGCCGGACGCGCTCGGGCTGCTCACCGGAGAATTCGCTTCGATGCAACCTAGCCCGTCGATGGACTCCGCGAAGCAGGTTTATTTTTTGGGCATCCGAAAGAAGCCGGAGACCCTTAAGCTCATGCGCACGGTCTTCAGCGAGCAGATCACTTCGGAGCGCAATGAGGGAGATATTACTTTCCTGAAGGTCTCCCTTGGAGGAAAACAAAGTAGCGCAGGCAGCACGCAGTGGAATTTTTTCAATGTTGCGGTTACCCAGGACATGATTCTCGGCGCCACACGCGTTGAAACTCTGCGCGAAGAGCTTGCGAATCGCGCCCGCACTTCCACCGCCGGCCTCGCCACCGTGCCACAGTTCAGGGCCGGCCGCGCGCAATTCCCGGAAAAACTTGATGGTCTTAGTTATCTCGATTTTCAGAAAGTCGATTGGCAGGCGCTGAAGGATCGTTGGATGGAAGACGCCAAGAAGAGCTCCGTCGCAAAAACCGTGAACCCTTCAAAAGACGCCGTGCCGTCGACTGCGCCGGATTGGCTCGCGCAGATCAATCCGCAAGTGTTCTCGCGCCATCTGCACTACTCTTCAAGCGTCTCGTGGAAGGATTCGAAGGGCATCCATTGGGACCAGTGGGTCGAATAGCGGAGCGATGAACTCTTTTCGCCTTCTGCCCGCGGCACTGCTCTTCCCCGCCGCGCTTTCCGTGTGTTCTTTCTCCGATGCCCAGGAAAATCCGGAACAACCGAAGCAAACCATTCACGTTATCGTTGACCGCGTCAATGTCGGAGTGATTGTCACCGATGCGCGCAGCCATTTCGTGGAAGGGCTGGGTCGCGAAGACTTCCGGGTATTCGATAACGGGATCGAGCAGCCACTCACCGGCTTCGCCGCGATCGAGGAACCGGCGCAGGTTCTTCTGCTCATTGAAGCTGGTCCAGCCGTCTATCTTCTCGAGAGCGACCATCTCGAGGCGGCTGTCGCCCTGCTGAACGGGCTTTCCAGCGACGATCGCGTCGCCGTTGTGAAATATGCGGATGCGCCTGCATCGCTTCTTGATTTCACGGCGGATAAGCAAGCCGCTGCGGCCGCCTTCGCTCAACTCCGTTTCAATCTCGGCTTTGGCTCGTTAAATCTGTCCACGAGCGTTTTGAAAGTCCTCAAGGGTCTGGAAGGTGTTCCGGGAAAGAAATCGATCGTCCTGCTTGGTACCGGTGTGGACAGTTCTTCTTCGAAGGATTCGACGTCAGCGATTCAGCGACTTGCGACCAGCGATGTGCGTCTCTTGGCGGTTTCCCTGACAGCCGGACTACGAAATCCGCCGCCCGTCGGCAAGAAAAAACGTCCCGCGGCGAACTCCACGCAAATCGCGCAGCAGTTCGACCAGGCGGACCAACTCTTGAAGCGCATGGCCGAAGCAACGGGCGGGCGCTCCTATTTCCCCGGGAATGCCAAAGAATTCAACGCCGTTTATGCAGAGATCGCGCAACTCGTCCGGCATGAATACAACCTAGCATTCGCGCCGCCCGTTGGCGACGGCCTCGTTCATTCCATCGAAGTTCGCGTCGAATCCGCGCACAATTCCACTACAAACCCTGCTGGTTCTTCTTACCGCGTGGATCATCGCCAGGCGTATCTCGCACCGCCGCCTCGGTAGGGATTCGTCGCCCAGCCGCCACGCCCGCCGAATGTATAGCCGTGTTAAGCTCAACGGTTCCAGGGGCTGCTATGGAAAAAGTGAGTGGGATCGGAGGTCTCTTTTTTCGCGCGCGGGACCCTGCCGCCGTTGGTCAATGGTACCGCGAGCACCTCGGCGTTACCCTTGTTCCATCAAACTATGATGAGTTGCCCTGGTGGCAAGAAGCTGGGCCAACAGCGTTTGCGCCCTTCCCCGAGACGACGCCTTATTTTGGCGACTCCAGCAAGACTTGGATGATCAATTTTCGTGTGCGCAACCTCGACGTGATGGTGGCGCAACCGCGCGCGGCCGGCATCTCGGTGGAGGTCGACCAGCAATGCTATCCGAACGGCCGGTTCGCTCGTTTGAAAGACCCCGAAGGCAATCCCATTCAACTGTGGGAGCCGGACGGACAAGACGCGCCTCGCTAAGGCTTGGTCCATCGCAATGCTCTTCTTTGCGTGGATTGTCGAAACGAAGGAGCTTCCTTCGAGGTTACTCAAACTCTTTCAATGTCTTGGCCATGTCGCGGAGGCGTTCGTCCATCAACGCGAAGACGGTGCCTGCGTCAAACTTACCGTCTCCATTTCTCTGCCCTGCCGTGGAACCTGTGAGTATCTCAATGCCTTGTTCTACCTTGGCCACCGGCCAGATGTGGAATTTTCCCGCAGCGACCGCCTCCAGAACGTCTTCGCGCAGCATCAAATCTTCCACGTTGGATTCCGGCATCATCACGCCCTGCGTGCCGGTGAGGCCTTTGATGCAGCACACGTCAAAGAATCCTTCGATTTTTTCGTTGACCCCGCCGATGGCCTGAATATCGCCCTGCTGGTTGATCGAGCCGGTCACCGCTATGTCCTGCCGCAACGGCAAACCGGAAAGCGCCGACGCGAGCGCGTAGATCTCCGTGGAACTCGCGCTGTCGCCATCGACTCCCGAGTACGATTGCTCGAAGCAGATGCTGGCCGCGAGCGAAAGCGGCTTGTCCTGCGCGAACTGGCTTCGCAAGTAGCCTGCGATAATGTGTATTCCTTTGTCATGGAAGCGCCCGCTCAGGTTGGCTTCGCGCTCGATGTTGATCAAGCCTGCTTTTCCAAGCGCCGCCGTCGCGGTGATACGCACGGGCTTGCCGAACGAGTATCCACCGATTTCCAGGACGCTCAACCCGTTCACCTGGCCAACGCTTGAGCCCTGTACGTCGACGAGCAGTGTTCCTTCCTCGATCATTTCACGGATGCGCGTCTCAATCAGGTTGTGGCGCTCCATTTTTGAAGACAAAGCGCCGCGCACGTGCGCCGCGCGAACCACGGATTCCCCAGCCGCGGCTGCGTTGTAATGCGCCTCGCGCGCCAAGTCAGCGATATCGACGAAGCGCGCCGTCACCTTATTTCTTCGCCCAGCCTGGCGCACGCCGTACTCCAGCATCGCCGCGAACGCGCCGCGGTCGAAGGGATACAGAGCTTCCTTCTCGGACAACGCGCGCAGCCGCCCCGCATATTCCGCGATGACGCCGTCGCTCATGGCCATCTCTTCGTCAAATTCCACACGCACCTTGAAAATCTTGCGAAAGTCTTCCTCATACTCGTAAAGCAGCTCGTACAACTCGCGGTCGCCGATGAGGATCACCTTTACGTTGATGTCGATAGCTTCCGGCTTCTGCGCGCTTCCGCCGAAAGGATAAAACATCTCGAGCGGCTGAATTTCCAGCCGGTTGTGGTTGAGCGTGCGTTTGAGTGCGCGCCACACGCCGACTTCGGACAAAGCCTCCAGCGAATACATGATCAGGAAGCCGCCGTCAGCGCGAAGCAGCGAACCGGCGCGCAGGTCCATGAAGTCGCTTGTCCAGCCGCCTCGCGCGTCGTACGCGCGCTGGATGGTTCCAAACAAATTGGCGTAGGTGGGCGTGGTCTCGAAAATGACCGGGGATTTGTCGTCGTTGTTGTGGGCGAGAATGACGTTCACGCCGTACACCCGGAACGGATCGCGCTCCGGACCTCCCGGCGCCTTGGGCAGCCCGTCGGGCGTCTCTTCGTCGTGTTCGCCTTCGCCCTCACGCTCCTTGAAGGGGTCGAGATTGTCGAGAAGATGGTGGCGCACTTCTTCCAGATATTCCGCGACACTGCTGCCTGGATATTTTTCCTTGAGTTCTTCGATGACGCCATCCACCAGCACCGAGGCTGCCTCCTGCTCCAGGTAGCTCAACTCGCTGGCCAGCTCGCGCGACAGCGTCAACGTCTTCCGGTACACCACCGTGAATTCCTGGCGGAACTGCTCGTATTTTCGCTCGATATCTTCCGCGACGGGGCTTTCGAGTTTTCCCTCGTGCACCATCTTGGAGATGTCCTCGATGGGCACCATCTGGCCTTCGAGCACGGGGAAAATTTCCGGCAGCGCCACCGCGCCCACCTGCATGTGGCCCAGCGCAAATTGTTCCCGCGCGATGCGGCGCGTGAAGTCGTCCATCAGTTCTTTTTCACGCACGGTGAATCGCTCGACGATCCGGCCTTTTTGCCGCTGGAACGGCTCGCCTTCGAAGACCTGCGGAATCCGCCGCCGCAGAAAATCGATCCCCGCCTGCATGTCTTTCTTGAAGGCGTTCGCCTGGCCGCGCGGGAGCGCCAGCAATCGCGGGCGGTCCGTCAACTTGAAATTGTTGACGTAGCAGCGGTCGAGCGACTCCTTTGTCGGCGGGTGAAGCTCTTCGATCATTCGCGCGATGGTTCCGCCGCGGCTGGTGCCAGCCAACCCGCACACAAAAACGTTGTAACCGGGCGCCGAAAGCTCCGCGCCCATCTTCAGCGCACGTAGCGCGCGTTCCTGTCCAATGAACCCTTCGCGCAGCTCGGCTTGCGCGGTTGTTTCGAACGGGATGCGCGAGAGCTCGCACCTCCACCTCAGTTTCGCCGCGGGAAGCTCCGTCGGTTTCGGGACAGCTCTGGTGGTCATGAAATTCCTTCGAGCGCGTTACTCTAGCACACTCACGTGACGCTCCCGCGGCAAGACAAACGGCGTGTTATCGAGCGGTTATCGGCGGGCTTTCCGGCCGCTCCATGTACACCGTCAGGACTCCCGCCGCGGTGGCCACCAGGATCGGCCCCAGCACCAGGCCAAGCATTCCAAACAAGCCGACGCCGCCAACCACACTGATGAAGATGACCAAGCCGCTCAATTCGGTGCGCCCGCCCAGCAACAGCGGCCGCAGGACGTTGTCCACAATCGTAGACACTCCCGCGCAGATTGCCAGCAGAAGAATGGCCCGCCCCCAATGACCGGTGAAGCCGAGCCACAACGACGCAGGCACGAAGATCAGGCCGGAACCTACCACCGGCACCAGGGAAAAAAAGGCCATGGCTACGCCCCAGAAAAGGGGCGTCGGTAATTTCACGATGACGAAGCCCAGACCGCCGAGGATTCCCTGAATCGCCGCGATAATCAGACTGGTCGTGACGCTTGCGGAGATAAGGTTGCGCGCCTGCGTCATCATGGTGTCCCGATGTTCGGCGTCAAACGGTAGAATGCTGCGGACTCCGCGGATGATCTGATCGCCGTCGCGAAAGAAATAAAACATCGCGAAGATCATCACGAAGAGGTCGAAAATGAACTCCGCGATATTCCGGAGAATCGTGCCTAGCCGCTCCGCGAGAAAACCCGCCTCTTTCTGAACGCCCTGTTCGACCATTTCGGTGACGTTGGCGTTGGGGTCCAGTCCCGGCACGTGCTGGGCGATCCATGCCCACTTTTTTGCCACTGCCGGCGCGTGCTCTTCCGCAATGGAATGCTGCACGCCGCGCGAGATCGAAAGCGCTTCGCGAACGAACAGCGTGGTCACCAGAATTGCCGGCACGATGAGCAAAATGGTTACCGCCAGCGTGCTGAAAACGGCGGCCCGCCTCGCGGAGGATTTCCGCGCCAGCCGGTTGTGCATCGGGTAGAAAAAAATCACCAGAATGGCTGCCCAGCCCAGCGCCGCGAGGAATGGCTCGTAAATCCGGAAAACGAGATAAATGAGCAGCAGCAACACGCCGTAGGAAAGGACAGTAGTTAAACGGTCACTGGTCGTCGCGTTCGTGGAGGGAACAGGATTCTGAGTCATCATATAATATTGATAGGCCGGGCAAAGGCTGATAACTTCGGGCCAGCGCTCCACCAGGTCACACGCGGATCACCGAGCCCATTCAGAATGTCTACGAAGTCCATCCCGCTCACTTCCTACCAGATTCGTCTCCTTGCTGTACTTGCTTTAATCAATTTTGTCAACTTCGCTGCGCGCCAGGTGTTGGTCCCGCTGATTCCGCTGTTGCGCGATCATCTCCATGTCACAGACGCCGAGCTCGGCTCGCTGCAAACCCTTCTGCTCGTGGTGCTCGCCGTCGGCAGCATCCCTTTTGGATTCTTCGCTGACCGTTTCAGCCGCAAAGCCATCATCGCGATCGGCATCCTGCTCTGGAGCGTCGCGACATTTGCAGGCGGTTTCGCTTCCAGTTTTCTTTTCTTCCTGATTGCGCGCGCCATCGTAGGGCTCGGCGAAGCTGCTTACGCGCCTGCGGCTCAATCCATGATTTCCGGCGCATTCCCGCAAGAGCGCCGCGCTTTCGCGCAAGCCATCTTTGCTTCCGGGATGTTGCTCGGCGGCGCGGCCGGCCAGGCTCTCGGTGGCGTCATTGGCCCGCGATATGGCTGGCAGGAAGCTCTCTTCATCGTGGCGGTCGCCGGCATTCTCCCCTGCGCGGCTCTTTTTTGGATAGACGAACCGCCCCGCGGCCCGCGTTCAGAAGTCGTGCCGATCCGGCGGCTGCTCAGCGTTCCCGCGTTTGTCTCCATGATCGCCGCCGGCATTTGCATCACTTTTTCCAGCGTCTCGCTGATCACCTGGGGCACGGACTTCGCCGTCAGTTACAAGGACTTCAGCTTGCACGAAGCAGCCGTCTCACTCTCGCTCGTCACTCTTTGTTCCCTGATCCTGGGGGTCTTGATCGGGGGCTACGTCGCGGACCGCCTGCACAAGACACTGAGTTACGGCCGCATCATTGCTGTGGCGGGGGCATTCCTGCTGGCGGCTCCATTCCTCCTGTTGGCCATTCAATCGGAAGAAAAATCAGCCGTGCTTGTGGGCTTTGCCATCGCCGTCTTCTTCATGTCCTGGTATCACGGCCCCGTCACGGCCGTTCTCCATGACATGATGCCGCGCCGCGCGCACGCCACTTCAGTGGGCGTGTACATGTTTGCAACGCAATTGGTCGGCGGTCTCGGCCCGCACGTAGTAGGGAAAATCTCCGACCTTCATGACCTGCAGCTCGGCCTGCAAATTGCCGTCGCCGTTATGGTTTGCGGCGCGCTGCTCATGCTTCTCGTCATCCACTTCATTCGCCGCGACGGCCTCCGCCACCCGACCCTTGCGGCGTTCCATGCCGAACCTGGCGACTGACCGCTGAAATAAAAGGGCGGGCCGAAACCCGCCCGTTTCAAACCCATTGTTAACGATTTCTATTTGATGCCCACCAGCGCGATCAGGCGGAGGACTTCGGCCTCTGGGACGTCATAGAGCGGGCGCACATCTTCTTCCTCGAGGCGCTCGCGCAGATATTCGGCGGAAACAAAACTGGCTTCGCGGTCGGTCAAGTCGCGCTCGGCTTTCGCACGGAATTTCACGAACGCGGTGTGCGCCAACCCTACAACATGGGCCTGGCCATCGACAAAGAACTTCGTGTCAATCGTGTCCGAATGCCGCGTCGCAATGCCGTTCCACATGTGCGAGAAGCGGCACTGATACGTTTGCCCACTCAATTTCGAAGTGACTTCGAACGCGCCAATGAATTGGCTCATGGCGCCGGCATTCGCAAGTACTGGGCGTGTCGTCACGCGCTCTCCTTCGCTGACTGCTTGTTGAATCGTTTACGCTGAAATGCTTCCCGGCCAAAACTGGAATCTTCCCAACAAGGTCGGGACAGGTCCATCGCTCGGCTCAGAATGACGGACAGTGTCGTGCCTCAGTTGGCTAACGGCTGACTGCGGCGGCGGTCTCCACTTGCGCGTAATTCCGAATTGCCGCACCCACCCCGGCGCCACTCGGCACGCGGAAACTCTGATCGAGCAAACACTTTTCCAGCGCCGCCAGGAACAGCAGCACGAAGGGTTTCTGGCTGCAGTAGCCCATCAATCCTACGCGCCAGATCTTTCCCTTCACCGCGCCGAATCCGCCGGCGATTTCGATGTTGAACTCGTCGAGCAACTGATTCCGCACTTTCACATCGTCGATGCCGCCGGGAATCATCACTGCGGTGACAGTCGGCAAACGGTCCGCCGGATTCCTCACCAGTAGTTCCAGCCCCATCGCCTCGATGCCCGCGATCAGCGCGAGCTGATTCACGCGATGCCGCTCCCAGCGCGCTTCCAGGCCCTCTTCGACCACCAAGCGCATCGCTTCGCGCAGCGCGAAAATCAGCGAAATCGGAGGCGTGTGATGATACAGCCGGTCTTTACCCCAATAATTCATCGCCGTCGTCAGGTCGAAATACCAGCTCTGCACTTTGGTCTTGCGCTTTCGAAACGCTTCTTCGGCGGCCGGGCTCACCGTAATGGGAGACATTCCCGGCGGCGCGCTGATGGCCTTTTGTGATCCGCTGAAGCAGATATCAATCCGCTGCTTGTCCACATCGACCGGCACGGCAGCGAGCGAAGCCACCGTGTCCACAATCAGCAATGCCCCTAATTCGTCCGCCACTTTTCGGTAAGCATCGATGCCCGTAACCACGCCGGTCGATGTCTCCCCATGCGCGAAACCGATAATTTTAATTTTTTTGCCCTTGCCCGCCCGGCGCACATCCTCCGCATCCACCGGCCTCCCGTACGGCGCCTCTACCTTTACAACTTTGGACGACGCGCGCGTCGCAATCTCGTACATGCGCTCGGAAAAAACACCGTTGACTGCCACGATGCCTTCGTCGCCTTCTTCGAGCGAATTCAGCACCGACGCTTCAATCCCGCCTGATCCCGACGCGGAGAGCGGCATGGTGATCCGGTTTTCCGTCTGAAAAATCTGCCGCAGCAGAATTTGCGTCTCGTCCATGCACCCCTTGAACCACGGGTCCATGTGCCCCACCAGCGGCGTGGCCATCGCACGGTACACGCGCGGGTCGATGGACGACGGCCCGGGGGTAAGCATCAACCGAACGGGAGGATGGAGTTCTCCAACGTGTTGCGTCATGACCTTTTGCCCTTCTCTATTCTTGCGCTTGATTCTCGCTTTCGAATCTCGAACCGCCCGCGAATGCGCTCTCGGGGACTTTTCCTGCCGTCGCGCGAACCTCAATTTTCGCGCAATCCCTACACTCACGCAACCGACAAATTGGCCGGGTTTGCACGCCGGAGGCCTCTTATCTGAAAGGGCGGAAGAGCATGAGCGCACACGGCATCCAACAAACAAGGCCAGTTAGTTCCGCCCCAGGTTCTGCGCCACCATCCGGCCGTAAACGGAATTCAGGTAGTCCTGGAATCGGCGCGCCCGCTCCGGATTCGTTTCTCTCTTGATCATCGTTGCGAGAATGGGTTCCAGGAACCGGTCGTACGTCTTCAGCGTCGCCGTGTCGTTGGTGGCAAACGCCGTCTCGACTGCTTTTTCCGTTGCGGGCGTCGCGAGTTCGAGCCGGCCCACAAACACGCGTACGGTTTGCGCAGGCCCGGGATGGATGGAAAGTGGCAGGACTTCGTTCACGAACGACGGGGGAACGATGTACAGCAACCGGCTTCCCTCCTCA
>WNFD01010864.1_pt1 | contig 13823 bp, 19 predicted proteins | sample 5400491 | NCBI WGS metagenome assembly WNFD01 (sample SAMN13153343, study PRJNA577476) | soil metagenome | isolation source: 120 cm saprolite under Douglas fir tree site 2 hole 2 replicate 2 | place: USA:California | collected 2015-04-18
GGCTTAATCGGTTACAACTACCAGTTTGGTGGTAACTGGGTCATCGGCGCGGAAGCAGCCGGCGGCTATCTCTGGGAGCGGAATTCAAATTCGGTGGAGTTTGAGGACAGCGAGCTTGAGAGAGACGTCAAAATTTCCGGCTCCTTCAAGACGCATTACCTGTTCACCTTTGGTGGCAAACTCGGCTATGCTTTATGCAACTGGCTGCCTTACGTGACCGGTGGTCTTGCAGTTGGCGACACCGACTTTAATGGGAAGGTCGTCGTACCAGATTTCGCAGAAAACCTATCAATACCCGAAAATGAGGAAGCTCTCCGCTTCCAGCACAACAACACCCAGAGCCGGGCCGGCTGGTTTGTCGGCGGCGGCCTGGAGTACAGGCTCACGAATCACTGGCGGCTTCGCGCACAGTATCAGTACGTCGATCTCGGTAGCGAAGGCTTCAGCAGGGAGGATAATTTCGGCCTGGGCTTCGAGAGTCATCGCAGCGTTGATCTGAGAGAGCACAACGCCCAGTTCGCCATCATTTACGGTTTCTAAATCAGCCTGCCTGGCCGATTTCAGTTTGAGCGGACGTTCAGCGATGAACGTCCGCTTTGTTGTACCTCGCGTGAAGCGACTTTGGCTATTTGAAAATTCGGAAAGCCAAAAAAGGAGGAGGCGCGGAGTGCAAGATGAAACAGCAAAAGACTGTCGGGGCGTCACCGCTTACCGCTTCACTCCGCACCTAACCGGCGCCAAGGAGAAGCTTTTTAGCGGTTTTATGTCAAGCCGATTCTTGAGTTTGGCCTAGTTGGCCGCATGCTGATTTTAGGGGACATAGCAATCCTTCTTTGCAAAAGGGGCAGGGATTGCCTGCCGGTCATTTACGGCGCGGGGGTAGACCATCGCGAAAGATTCAGCCGCTAATAGTTGATTGCCTTACGCTTTTCAGTGAAAACAGGCTCGACGCCTGGAGCTTCAAAGACTTTCCAACCATTCCGAAAAGGTCTGATTTCGATTAGAGTCACGGTGTTCGGCTTTGCGTTTGTCAGAAAACAGCATAAATGTTCGTCTGAACATGAGTCAGCGCAAAATCTCCAAAGAAACTTGGGAGCCATGTCAACGATGTTTTGGGAAGTCCGTTTTACTAGGGAAATAGGGGATGAGCGGGCAACGGGAATCGAACCCGCATGGCCAGCTTGGAAGGCTGGAACTTTACCATTAAGCTATGCCCGCGCGGACACGTAAATTGCCGCGGGCCTGCGAGACTGCCAAGCGGTTTTTCCTGCGAACGCCGGCGCTTGATATTTCTGCCACTGAGGTCTAGCTACTCGCATGAGAAACTTGGCCGCTCTTTTTTCGATAATTATTTTTGGCCTACTGGTTTCCGCGCGTGGCGATCTCACCATTGTCCAACGAGTTGAAGGCACCGGCCAGAATGGGGACGTGACTGTGAAAATAAAAGGGGACAAGGAACGGATCGATGCCCCTTCGCAACCCACGCGAATCATTGATGGCAAAACCGGTGAACTGACCGATTTGATGAATAATAAAAAAAGTTTCGTCCGGATTTCGGCAGCACAGATAAAAGCTGCCGCCGAAACAATTAACAAGTTCGATGGTGACGAAAAACCGGCTGCGCCAAAGCTTATTCCTACCGGCAAAAAGGAAACGATTAATGGCTACGAAACCGAGGAATACGCTTACGAGACGCCGCAATTCAAAGCCTCGTTTTGGGTCACGACCAAATATCCGGACGCGGCCGGTATCCTCAAACAGATGCAGGCGCCCATCTCCGGAGCCTGGAAACCGAGCAACATGGGCATGCCCGACTACACCGATTTCCCCGGATTGCCGCTTAAGACGGTCATATCCGTCGGCGACAACAAGGTCGTGACCACGATCATGTCGATTAAAAAAGATTCCGTCAGCGCCGCCGATTTCGACATTCCAAAGGATTTTCAGGAATTGAAGCGACCGATCGAGGCCGCGCCACCGCCGGTCGAAAGTCCGGCAAATTCTCCGTCAGCGACGCCGTAATCGCGTCGCGTTCCGGCGTGTGCGTCCAAGGCTATTGCTTGCTTCCAATTCGCCGCGCCGGCGCGAGTTACTTCTGGAAGCGGGATTCGAGTTCGAGATATTCGCGACCAGAGTCGACGAACGATTCCATGTCGATCTAACATTGCGCGAGCTGACCGCGTTGAACGCGATCCGCAAGGCAATGGCAACGGCGCGTCTGCGTCCGAAGAACATTGTGCTCGCTGCCGACACTCTCGTCGCAATTGACGATCGCGTTCTCGGAAAACCAAAAGACAAAGACGCGGCCGTGGCGATGCTGCGGCGGCTGAGCGGACGAGCGCATGAAGTTTGTACTTCTGTCTTCATTTGCGACCTGGGCTGCGCGAAATCGGCCAGCTTCCATGAAATCTCGCGCGTTCATTTTCACCGGCTCAGCCGAGACAAGATCGGCAATTACCTTGCCCGCGTGGATCCGCTCGATAAAGCGGGCGCGTACGCTGCGCAAGGTTTAGGGAGCGAGATCATCGAGAAGATCGATGGCGCTTACACCAACGTCGTTGGACTTCCGATGGAGAAGACAATCACCGCGCTTGCGGAATTCGGCGTGACGCCTAAAACACGGCCAGTCCGGCCCGGACCCTAACGGGTTTCGATCAATTCTCTCTCTGGCGCAGGCTGCTTTTCCGCTTTGTCGCGCCTGAGCACGAGATAGAGGAACCAGACGATGAAGCAATTCGCCAACAGCAACAGCGTCGGAGCGAGAATCGGACGGTGGAAAATCAACCTGTGCCAGACATGTCTAATTTCTAAAGGTATCAACGCGCCCGTAGCGAAGATCATCAAAAACTCTGCCCAGCGTTTTTGCATGTAGACGCCGATCCCCTCGGTAAAAAGCACGCCGCAATAAAAAAGCGCCAGAATTCCAGTTGCCCGGAGGGTGCCACCACCGGCCAGGATGTCTTGCAATTTGTTCAGCAGAAAAGTGACGTATTTGCTATGATGCAAAAGCAGTTGATCGTCCGCCCAATCCGAAATTTGATCGAGCCAAACCGGCCGGCTGTTTAAGAAGAGAAGCGAGAAGCCGAGCAGAAATAGCAGCATGCCCTTGAAAATCTTGAAGAGCGCGATGACTTTGAGATAGCGGTGACGGCGCGGTTCCCGCAAAATCGCAGGGACATGCGCCGGATCAGTCATCCGACCACTCTTCGCCGAACTCTTTCACTCCGCAATGACGGGATTTTCCCGACAGCAGATTTCCAGTTTGTTGCCATCCGGGTCTTCGAAGAAGAATCCGTAGTATCCCGGACTGTAATCGGTGCATACCTCTGGGCCTTCCAGATTTTTTCCACCGATCTCGCGGACGACTTTTGCGATTCGGTCTACTCCGTCGCGCGTGTCCGCCCAAAATGAAATTCGCGTTCCGTTCGGTTGATGATGTCGATCTTCGGTGAAACCAAAAAACTCCGACGGTTTGTCCGGACCGACACTGTAGAATGTTCCCCAGGTTTCGTCGGACCGATCGCAGGTGAAGCCGAGAGCGGGAAGAAGTTTTTCGTAAAACTCCATCGCTCGGCCAAAATCTTTCACTCGCAAATCAATGTGATCGAGAATTCGTGTTTTCATTTGAGTCGGATCTCCCTCACCTCAATCCTCTCCCTCCGAGAGGGAGAGGAAGACGCGGAGCGGCAGGTGAGGGTCATCTAGATTTTCGGTTCTCGCGACGAATCATCAACTTCAATCCCGACCACGTTTCATCGACCGCGCAGACTTTTGTGTCTACCAACCCGAGCGGCAAGGCGACTTCGCGAACGACGTCTTCGGTGATGTCGGTCGGAATATTGGCGGATTTTTTCGGCCACGAAACCCAGATCGTTCCGTTGTCGGAGATTTTCTCGCGTAAGATCGGCAACTTCTTCTCCAGCTCGTTTCGGTTGGTGCTGAAGAGATGAACGAAAGTAGAATTGGCGGCGATGCAGTCGGAAAAACTTACGTGATCAGGTAATTTGCCGAGCAATTTTCGATAATTCGTCGGGGCGTTCAGCGTAACAACGACAAAGCCGGATTTAACGCCCAGTTTCTGTAGAAGCGGTGTGCCGGAATAACCTGCCATTGCGAACGTTGTTAGCCAGCAGCTTAACGTTTGCAAGAATCTCGCGCCACCTTCTGGAGTCGGGTTCCGGCACTTATCGCCATTTCGGCTTTGATCGCGGGATGTAATAGCGGTCGCAGCGCGGTTGTGGCGATTGGGATTTAGATTCTTTTCAAAGTCTCAAACATGAAAAATTTTGTTTGAACAATTTGCGTTGACCAAGGAAACTACATATACTAGATTAGTTTCCTAAGTGACTCCATCTATGAACCCATTCCTTCCTCCAATCGAACGTCCTCAGGGATTGATAAAGAAATTGGCCTATCACTTTACCCGCCAACAATTCGGCAAAGTGCTGACCCCGGTAAAAGTCCATAGTGCGCGGCTGCCGGCCGCATTTGGCATGTTCTACGCCAAGATCGGCAAGCTCGACAAGAAGCTGACATTGCCGCGGGAGACTGTCCTGCTCACCCGCGAGCACGTGGTGCAAATCAACATTTGCAGTTTCTGCATGGATATCGGTCGCTCGTTCGCGATCAAAGAGATGATGAGCGAGGCGAAATTCGACGCGCTCGATGAATACCGCACGAGTGCTCTTTTTACGGACGCAGAACGCGCCGCCCTCGACTACGTGACGGAGCTGACAAAGGACAAGAAGGTTAACCCCGACACTTTTGCGCGCATCGCCCGCCATTATTCCGAGCGTGAGATCTGCGAGATCGTCTGGCTCGTTGCCAGCGAGCATCTGTACAACATGACCAACATAGGTCTGAACATTCATTCGGACGTGCTTTGCGACCTCAGCAAAAAGAGGAAGGCAGCATGAAATCGCGACACGAACTTCATCAGGAATTACGGAAAGGGATCCTCAGTTTGTCGGATGTGACGGAGCGCCAGGATGCGGGGATCCACGAGGACGCTTTTTTTGTCGGCGGCAAGATGTTCATCCACATCCACGGCCATGGCCACTGCGACATTCGATTAGCGAAGGCCGATCAGGAGCGAGTTCTTGCCGAAGGCAAAGCGCGCCCGCACCGTTGGGCGCCTGAAAAAGGTTATGTGACATTCATGACGCGCGACGAAAACGATTTGGCGTCGGCAATGGAGCTTATCCAGATGTCACACGATCATTTTGTAAAGGAGACATGAAACGCGCAAACAAGTCGCGGCCACGACACCGAAAGACCGATTCCGGTCGACAACAAATTGTGGAGGCGGCGCGGGCGCACTTCTTCAGTCACGGGTTCCGCAGCGTGACGATGGACGATCTGGCTGAGGAGCTCGGCATCAGCAAGAAAACTCTCTACGCGTATTTTCCGGGAAAGATCGAGCTGCTCGAGGCCGTACTGGCCGATAAATTCGCGGGCGTCGAAGCGAAACTGAGCGAAATCACGCGTGCCCACCCGCACGATTTCTCGGCGGCGCTGCATGAACTGCTGACCAACACACAACGCGAACTAGATGAGATCAAGCCGCCATTCGTTCGCGACATGCGGCAGAAGGCGCCGGAGGTGTTCAAGATTGTCGAGCGCCGTCGGGCCGCTTTGATCGAACGCTTCTTCGGAAAACTTTTCGTGGAGGGTCAACGGACGGGAATGGTGCGCAGAGATGTTCCAGCCAAGCTTATTATCGAGATTCTGCTGACCATCGTTCAGGCGATCATGAATCCGGCGAAGATGGAAGAGCTAGGGATGATGCCGAAGGAGGGTTTCGCTGGAATTCTAAAGATAGTGCTTGAAGGCGCGCTGACAGGAAAGGGACGGAAAGCGTGAAAGCGTCGTTCGTTAGGCAAGGTCGACAACCAGGGCGGGCCGCTTGGGCGTTGATGTTGCTTCTCTTACTCAACGGTTGCAGCGATCCGTCACAAGACCGGTTCCAAGGTTATGTCGAAGGCGAGTTTGTTTACGTTGCCTCGCCGCTGGCAGGCCAGTTGGAAACATTGTCCGTTCAGCGCGGCCAGCAGGTGACCGCCGGGCAACCATTATTCGCTCTGGATGAAACCGCGGAAAGAGCGGGCCTCGATCAGGCGCGTGCGGCGTTGGTTCTTTCCGAAGCCGAGTTCGCGCGACAAGAAAAACTTCTTCGGATGGGGCCGGCGGCCCAACAGGATTACGATCGTGCCCGCTCGACGCGCGATCAAGACCGACAACGACTCGCGCAAGCGGAGTGGAACTTTAACCAGAAAAAACAGTCGGCCCCGCAATCGGGCCTTGTTTACGACACACTGTTTCGGCAGGGCGAATGGGTGCCGGCAGGTAAACCGGTGGTGGTGCTTTTACCGCCGCAGAACATCAAAGTGCGCGCCTTCGTTCCGGAAACGCGTGTCGGTTCGATTCATTACGATGATCCTATTCAGGTGACGGTGGACGGCGTGCAAAATCCGTTCATCGGCAAAGTGAGCTACATTTCGCCGCGCGCGGAATACACGCCGCCGGTCATCTACAGCCGGGAAAGCAGGGCGAAGCTCGTGTTCATGATTGAATCGGTGTTCGAACCGCAGGTCGCGGGAAGTCTGCATCCCGGCCAGCCGGTGGATGTCGAATTCAAATCCAAATGAAAAACGGCGAACACGTCATCGAGGTGCATGGCATGACCAAGCGCTTTGGCCAAATCACCGCGGTTGATCATGTCGATCTAACCGTGCGCGCCGGCGAAATCTACGGGTTCCTCGGCCCGAACGGCAGTGGTAAGACCACGTTCTTGCGAATGCTTTGCGGATTGCTCCGCGCCGACGACGGAAGTGGTGAAGTCCTGGGTCACAACGTGATCGCCGGGAGCGAGGCGATCAAACGCGAAGTCGGTTACATGACGCAGCGATTTAGTTTTTGGGAGGATTTGAGCATTGAGGAAAATCTCGATTTTGTCGCGCGCATGTACGGTGTGAAGAATCGGCGGCAAACAGTGCGTGAAAGCGTCAAGGAACTCGGACTTGCCGAACGGAAAAAACAACTCGCCGGCGAGCTTTCCGGTGGATGGAAACAGCGTCTCGCGCTCGCGGCCTGCCTCATTCATCGCCCGAAATTGTTATTGCTCGACGAACCAACTGCCGGTGTCGATCCGAAAGCGCGTCGCGACTTCTGGGAAGAAATTCATCAACTGGCGGCGCAGGGACTCACCTTCCTCATCACCACGCACTATATGGATGAGGCCGAGCGGTGCCAACGGCTGGCCTACATTTCCAAGGGCAGATTGCTCGCGGATGGAACCGTCGACGAAGTAATCTCCCGCGTCGGCCTAACGACCTGGTCGGTGCACGGACCCGATCTCGCGCATTTGGCCGAGGAGCTGCGCAAAACTCCCGGAGTGCAGCAGGCGGTCGCCTTCGGCAACTCGTTACACGTGAGCAGCAACAACGCCGCCCAACTCGAACGCGCCATCGCGCCATTCCGCCGCGAGCCGTACGAGTGGCAGCAAATTCCATCCGGTTTGGAAGACGCTTTTATCAGTTTAATGGAACACCCACAATTGGCATGAAAGGACATCCCAAATTTTCGTTCGAGCGCCTGCGCGGCATTATCGCGAAGGAATTTCTACAGATGCGCCGCGACCGTCTCACGTTCGCCATGATGCTCGGCATTCCGCTGATTCAACTGACGCTGTTCGGTTTCGCCATCAATTCCGACCCCCGGCATCTGCCCGCCGCCGTGCTTCTGGCCGACCAGGGCCCGCAGGGACGAACGCTGCTCTACGCGATGAAGAACAGCACTTACTTCGATTTCGTCCGGCAGGTGAAAAGCGAAAGCGAAGGGCACGACTTGCTCGCGCGCGGTCAGGTGCAATTTGTGATCAACATCCCGCAGAATTTCAGCCGCGATCTCTTGCGCGGTGATCGGCCGTCGCTGTTGGTCGAGGCGGATGCAACCGATCCCGCCGCGACTGGGATCGCTCTCGGTTCGTTAGGGCCGATTCTGGATTCAGCGCTACAAAACGATTTGAAAGGCGCGCTCGGACCGCTCGCCGCCACCAGTGGCCCGATCGATTTGCGCGTTCACGCGCTCTACAATCCGGAAGTTGTCACCCAATACAACATCGTGCCTGGTCTCATGGGCGTGATTTTAACCATGACGATGGTCATGATCACCGGGCTGGCCATTACTCGTGAACGCGAACGTGGCACAATGGAAAATCTTCTCTCGATGCCGACCCGACCGAGCGAAGTGCTCATCGGAAAAATCGTGCCTTACATCTTAGTCGGCTACATTCAGGTCTCGGTCATTCTGATCGCGGCCCATTTTCTCTTTCACGTGCCCATGCAGGGAAGCATTTCCCTTCTGCTGCTGGTAGCGCTCGTCTTTATCATCGCGAACCTGGCGATGGGCATCACGTTTTCCACGATCGCGAAAAATCAATTGCAAGCCGTGCAGATGGCTTTCTTCGTTTTTCTCCCGTCGATCTTGCTCTCCGGTTTCATGTTTCCGTTCCGCGGCATGCCGCGTTGGGCTCAAATGGTCGGAGAGGGATTCCCGCTCACCCATTTTCTGCGCATCGTCCGCGGCATTCTGTTGAAAGGCAACGGCGTCATCGATGTCAGCCTCCAGCTTTGGCAGATCGCACTCTTCGCACTAATCGTTCTGACGATCGGAATAAAGCGCTACCGACAAACGTTGGATTAGGAATATTCATCATATCGATCCTGCTCTTTGCCTTTTGCGCACTTCTCTTCCGTAAAAAGATCGGATGAAATGTGGCGACGCATTTTGTTCAGTTGTCTGCGAATTGTCAGCGCAATAGCCGCCACCATTGCGTTATTGTGGTGGTTCGGAGTGCGAATAAATAATGTTTTCGTTACAGCGCAGTTGTCGCCGGATGAAATGGCGCTTCGAGAAGAATTGCGCCGGGATGTACAAACGCTCGCGGGCGACATCGGCGAACGAAACATGATTTGTTATTCGCAACTCAATGCTGCCGCCGAATTCATCGAGAATTCCTTTTCGCGGATCGGCTTGCAGCCACGGCGAGACACGTACGACTTGAATGGGCGTGTCTGTCACAACATCGAAGTCGAAATTCGCGGAGTGCGTCCCGAAATCGTCCTCGTCGGCGCGCATTACGACTCGGTTTTCGGCGGGCCTGGCGCCAACGACAACGGCAGTGGCGTCGCCGCATTGTTGGCTCTTGCGCGATACTTTTCAGGAAAAATCGGCCAACAAACATTGCGTTTCGTCGCGTTTGTAAACGAGGAGCCGCCGTTTTTTCAAACGCCGCAGATGGGCAGTTTCGTTTATGCGAGCCGCTGCAAAGCGCGCGGCGATAACATTTCCGCAATGATTAGTCTGGAAACGATCGCCTATTTTTCGGACGCCAAGGGGTCGCAAAGGTATCCAGCGCCGGGATTGGGCTTTTTTTATCCCACGACTGCCAACTTCATCGGATTCGTCGGCAATTTTCATTCTCGCGCGCTCGTTCGTCGCGCGATCTCGCTCTTTCGCGCACAACAAAAAATTCCTTCGGAAGGCGCGGCGATGCCGAGTTTCATTCCGGGGGTGAGCTGGTCGGACCAATGGTCGTTTTGGCAGCATGGTTATCCGGCAATCATCGTCACGGACACTGCTCTGTTTCGTTACCGGCATTATCACGAACCGACTGATACTCCTGACAAATTGGATTACGATCGCTTTGCGCTCGTGGTGAGCGGACTCAAAAACGTGATTGTCGATCTTGCTGATCTACCGCGCTGAAATGTCAGTGCTGTTTTTCTCTTGGTAACAACCAGTCGAGCGCTTGATACAAATCCGCCAACGCCGTGCCTTCGATCGGATCGTTGTGATGCGCGCCGCGTAAATGAATGATTCGCTTTTCTCCAGCGTAAGCGTTGACGACGAGTTGTTGAAAACGCGGAGCGACAATTTCATCCTGCTCTGCGAGCAAGAAAATCGCCGGCGCATGCACAGCTTTTGCGTTTCTTACACTGTCGAGCTGGCGCGGGATTTGCGCGGCAACCGGTCCGGCGAGCAGCCAAAGATTCCACCAGCCGTATTGATACAGAATCACCTGCCGCAGCGCGGGCGGATTGTGCAGCACTAAACCGGCGACTGGTCGTTGTGTCGCAATGTATAGCGCCGGCGTTGCGCCAATGCTCGCACCGAAAATCAAAATTGGAGACTCGGCTGTTTCGCTCCGGAGCGCATCAAACGCAGTCAGCGCTGCAGGCGCGATTCGCTTCAGACGCGCGGGACCGGTGCTGCCACCGAATCCGGGATAATTCATTCCCCAAATCTCTATCGCGCGCTCATTCCACGACTCGGCTTCCGCCCTTACCCATCGTTCAGCGCGATCCGCATTTCCGTAGAAGCGCAGAACGTAAACTTCCGGACGACCGTTTTTCTCTGCGAGTCGCGATTTCGCCGTCCATAATTCCAGTTGCCCGTTCTCGAAGGGAATAGTTCTGCGAACTGCGCCCTTCGGATCGATGGGGTTCGAAGTTGGAAAGAGAATGAAATGATCCGGTAAATGGCCGAAAAGAATGACCGCGATGTATGCGATGCCGATCAGGAACAGGCGTCGGCGGGGCGGAAGAACCTTCAGCGTTAGTCGTTCGAGTCTTTGAGCATCGTTTTGAGATGCTCGCGCAACTCTTTTGGGTCGTTGTGACCGTGCGCCGAGACGGCGTGCTGCACTGCGGCGTCGAGCACTTCCGGTTCGGTGCCCGAAATCTTCAGAGTGCAGCCCTTCTCGCTCGGATAATCCCGGCAATCGATCGATTTACGTTGTGCCATAATGATCTCCTCAGCTTTTCTTCAATTCCGCCAAATCCTTCAGTACCTCGTCGCTGTGCTCGGCCGGCTTTACACCGGTGTAAACCTTGGCGATTTTTCCTTCCGGGTTAATCAGGAACGTGTTTCGCGCCGCCATCGTCGTGCCCTGATATTGCATCGTCGACCCGTACTGCGCCGAAACTTTTCCGCCCGGGTCAGCCAGCAGTTTGAAAGTAAGCCCTTCTTTCGAGCAAAACTCCTTGTGCGAATCTGGACTGTCCACGCTCACGCCCAAAATGACCGCGCCTGTTTTATCATACTTGGCGAGGTCGCGTTGAAAATTTTTCGCCTCCATCGTGCAACCGCTGGTCATGTCTTTCGGATAAAAATAGAGGACGACCCATTTGCCTTTGAAATTTTTCAAGCCCACCTCCGATCCGTCGCTGGTTTTCAAGCTAAAATCCGGCGCCGCTGATCCGGCCGCGGGTTGAGTTTGCGTATCTGCGCCTTGCATAAGCGCCAATGTAGTGAAGCCGACGATTGCTGACAGCAGTGATTTTTTCATTTTCGTTTCTTAATTGGGACTGAAACGTAACTGGGAACTTCATGAAAGCAAAAGAGCCAAAAATGATTTCGCGCATTTGGACGATTGGACATTCGACGCGCAGGATCGACATCTTCCTTTCGCTCCTGGAGGAGAATGGGATCAAACTCGTCGCGGATGTGCGGATGTTTCCGGGGTCGAAGCGTTATCCGCAGTTTGGCCGCGGGGCGCTGGCGGAGTCGTTAGGTGAGCATGGCATCCGCCATGAACATTTTCCGGAGCTTGGCGGGCGGCGAAAGGCGAAGCCAGATTCAAAAAACACGGCCTGGCGCAATGAAGCCTTCCGCGGTTACGCCGATTACATGGAAACCGAAGATTTTCGCAACGGCATCGCGCGACTTGTCGATCTTGCAAGTTTAGCAGGGCCGACCGCGATCATGTGCGCGGAAGCAGTCTGGTGGCGTTGCCATCGCTCATTAATTTCCGATTATCTCAAAGCCCGCGGCGTTGAAGTGATTCACATCCTCGGCGAAAAGAAAACCGAGCCGCATCCGTTTACGTCTGCCGCGCAAATCGTGAATGGTGACTTGAGTTATCGTCCGCGCAGCCGGCGTTGATACGACTTCGAACCGGGCGCGTGCGCAATGTACGCAGGCACCGGAGGCCCAGTGGACTCACGCTCCATCATTCGTTCGGCGAGCCACTGAAACCACTCCGACCATGTGTCGCGCTGGTGCTGCTGCCGGATATCAATGGTATAAGGCAGCAATTTTCTCCACGAAATCAGGATTGGTCCGCTAAAAAAATCGTCAATGATGTCGATGGTCAGTTCGCCATGAAAGAGAAGCACGCCAATTGTCTCCCATGTGGCCGTGACATGAACCATGAGGTCCTCACCTTCTGGTCCCAATATCTCTCGAATTTTTTCTGCGCTCGCATCATCCGGCAGTTCAATCACTCGACGCAAACCCTTTGCAAATGTTGGGCTTTGAAATGAGCGAACCAGCGCCAGCATCGAATCGCGTTTTCGTTGCCGCCGATAGTCCCGAATTTGCGTCGCCGCAAAAATCACGCCCGCTGTTACTGCGACGGCGTTTATCAGATTGGCGAGCGTGGAGATGTCCATGTCGCTCTAACGCGGATCGGTAACGCGGCCGATGAACAAGCACGCGCCACTCGGCACGTGCTGGATCGCGTAAAGAAACGGACGATCGACTTTCACTTCGATCGGTTGCTTCGGTTTCTCCAATCTTGCCGAGAGTTCCATCATCACGACTGCGGTTGCGGCGGCTGCTTCCGTGCCTTTTTCGTCCACGGCAATGAATGTCTTATGAAAAACGTTGGAGATCGCCAGATACTTGTCCGGCTTGCGCGGCGACATCTTGTCGAAATTGGCGCTGCCTTGCGGCACGTCGAACGCCGTTTTCATTCCGAGCGCCTGAAGCGTTTCACCGAGCGGAATCGTCGGCTCGATCTTAAATTTCGGCAACTCGAGATCGACATCCTGTGGTTCGAGCTTTGCTGATTGCGTCAGCAGGTCGGCACTGAGTTTTGATTCGAGCTTGGCGAGACCGTTGGCTTGGTCCGGCAGCAAGATGACAAATTGCAGTTCGCCGCCAGAATAAGGCAGCGCCACGACCACAAAATCATCGCGCTTGGCGTAACCAAATTGTTTGCGTTGAGCCATCGTGGAAACATTGACTGGCGCGGCACCGTGCACATGAAACGGTTTCGGCTTCGTGACCGCGTCGTTAAATTCCGATTGCCACGGTGCCTTGAGATAAATCGCGTTCGCCAGCACAAGCCGGGTCAATTCCTTGATTCCTCCTTGTGGAATCAAATCGCGAATCCGATCGCGTGTCTGATCGGCGACCCATTTGTTAATGTGTTGTCGCGATCCATCCGGATCTTTTTTGAACTCGAGTGTTTCAAATGTCGCGCCATAAAACTTTTTCACCAACTCGCGAAACGGATCGCGAAAATCATAGCCGCTTTGAGCGAACAGGCGGTTTGCAATCGCGAGCGTGATCGGTTCGCTCGGTCCGCCCCCTTTCTTCGATTGCTCGGCAATCGTCGCGGTCTTCTTCGACATTTCTTCCAGCGAGCGCTGCAGCGCGGCGAACGACAAATGGATCGCATCACCGTCGCTTGGAAAATGCAACACCCGCGCCATTTCCGTGCGCGTGTCGCCATCCGCGCCGGCAAATGTCATCGCGAGCGCGCTTTGAATCGAATAAGGCGACAAACAAAGGTTCTCTTCACCTCGAGCAAGCTGCCGATGCAGGTCGATGCCGAGGTGGTTGGTTGCGCCGGCGGCGAGATCGAAATCGGCCGCGCGCAGTGGTGTGAAGGCCGCAACCGCGGCGAAAATCAGCATCCACTTTTGATTCATAGACAAACTTGGGTCGGCCGGGACTCGAACCCGGAACCAACGCCTTAAAAGGGCGCTGCTCTACCGATTGAGCTACCGACCCCGAAAGAAATGCTTTAATCG
>WNFD01004600.1_pt1 | contig 13822 bp, 16 predicted proteins | sample 5400491 | NCBI WGS metagenome assembly WNFD01 (sample SAMN13153343, study PRJNA577476) | soil metagenome | isolation source: 120 cm saprolite under Douglas fir tree site 2 hole 2 replicate 2 | place: USA:California | collected 2015-04-18
GGCCTTCATCCTCGGTGTGGTGCCGCTTGCGATCGCAACCGGCGCCGGCGCGGAAATGCGCCAATCCCTGGGAACGGCCGTGTTCTTCGGGATGCTCGGTGTCACTGTGTTCGGTTTGCTGTTCACACCCACCTTCTACTCGGTTGTGCAGTCGCTCTCCGGGAGACTGCCGCGCGCGCCGGCGGCCGCCCTCCGCGCCGCTCTATCGCGAGCGCATCACCAATAACGACCAGACATTCTAGATCCCCATAATTTCCGAATGACCACCTCTGTCGCAAAGCGGTCGTCGAGGTGTGTAGGTTTAGAGTTCGCTAACTCCCGATGGCTGGACCTAGCCCAACTTCCCATCGATGGACTAGACCGACCAGCATTGTCGTGCCTCCAACCGCCTGATGAGGCGCCGTACCCCTGCCGAGATGGTGGCATCAGCCGCACCAGGATTATCGTGCTGCTTTGCTTCTTCACGTCAGATGGCCACTATCAGCGAATGTCGGTCTCGGTGGTTGCGCCTCTCCGACGTGATCCCGCGAAAATCCGAGCCGTACTGAATCCAACGTTAGCCTGGCGCGTCTCGATACGAACCATATAGGTGGGAGGCGGAGTAGAGTCGGTCTGGCTACGGCGATTGCGACCTGCGGTACGAGGGGCGCCGAAAACGCGCCTTCTTTCGGGCCTCTGCGACATCGGTCGTTTTCGCCCGACCTGAGGTTCACGGACTCTTGAGTTGCGCTCGCTCAGGGGCTCACGAAATGCCTCACGCGAAAGATTGGATGAGGGTATCGCGGGTTCGGCTGCCCGAGAGCGCCGATCCAACTGTATGGAATCGATCGTTGCTCTTGGGCGAGGGGACCTTTCGACCGACATCGTCGGTTGCCAAGCCTGCACTCGGCGACAATTTTCTATCGGAATTTTTTGCTTACTCGCTCGAATACGGCGGAGCTGGAGTTTCAGTGCGGGCGTGCACTATCGTGTTGTAAGACAAGGAAAAAAGTGGCGCACCCGACACGATTCGAACGCGTGACCTTTGCCTTCGGAGGGCAACGGTCAAAAAAGAGGGATTTGCTCGACATCTTACATGTGGCGGTTCGGCGCCGTCGCTAAAGAGCTGGTAGAGCCATCGGGCACCGGCGCAATCTGACGAATGAATCCGATCAAGACCGCAGGATGATCCCTTGCGCGCGTTTTCCCATCGGTACCACGTTTCCATCACTCCGCGGCACCAGGGACACGACCGCCGCCCTCGCGACGTCTTCCAAGGCGGTCTCAATGTATTTCGCGTAGCCTGATCAGTATCGAAGCGATCGTGAATGCGTTCGCGTTCCTCTATGGCCAGCCAGCGCGGGGTTGGTCATTTGAGGTCGATGTCCGAACATCACGCGAAAAGTGGCGAACGGAGCATGCCGGTCGACTACTCCTCCGAGCTGCGAGAGTCTGTCCCATTGCCAGTCTTCTTACGCCACGGCCCCGAATATGCGTCGTTGATTCTTTGACTCTAATGCGGAAGCAAAACGCAGCGCTAATTGATACCAACAAAAATGCCAACAAAATGGACGGCTGCAGTGAACTTTTACGTGTGTTTTCAATGCGCCGCGAAAATTTTCCTGAAAATCTGGAATCAAACCAATGGTGTATGCTATTGTTATTATTGATGTTTTTTCCTTGGTGCCCCTGGCCGACAATCGCCTAATACCATAACCAATTGAATTTGAAATAATTTTCGCCGCCGATTGCTGCCGATACCAACAGAAATACCAACAAGATGACGCACGGTATTAGCTCGCAAAAATAAAACGGCCGGCTCCTCGGCAGCAGGCACGGCCCATGACGTTCCGGTCTCCACAATCCCCGACTGGAATCGAACCCGGCGCTGACTCGAAATCCGGTCGGGATCGACCTAACATAATTTCTCGAGGCCAAAGGAGGGTCTTGTCATGCGTACCTCGTCCATTGTGCCCCACATCAGTCCCATCCGAAGAGCGTCCGCCGCAGTGACAAAACGCCCCGTGAGCAGCATGTACATGGCCTTGTGCTTGCCGACGACCCGCGGCTCTCAGTGACACCGAGCGTCGCGTCACCAGTCCTTTTCAATGACGCTCGGAGCGATCGATCGAACGCGCTGCTATTTCTCCGCGAGGGTGTTTCTCCATTCATGGTGTCGGAGGATGCTTGAGGGCTACCTCACCTCGGCGGTTTGGGTAGCGCTGACAGGAAAGTCAGAACATGCTCCCAATTCTCCGCCGCTCCCTTGGGATTGCGTGCCTCGATCAGGGTTGAGGAGCCGTGCACGCCGACTTTTGGTACGAATTGAGTCTTAACGTGTGCGGGTGAAGCGGAGAGGATCGTGCGTCCGGCCTGGATTTCATCGGTTGCCGACGATGTTGTGACATAAATCGGGACTTCGACCCGGGAAGCTGCGCGGGCAACTGCTCCACTCCTCTTGAGATACTCGCCCGGAGAAAAAGCGAGCATCGCGCTAACCTGATTCGCGTGCTCCGCTGCGATTTCGAAGATGAGCGCCGCTGAATAGCTGCTTCCCCACAATATTATCGGGAGATGTTGTTGCAGCGCCCAATCGAGGGCTGCCACCAAATCGGCCTTGGCGTCCTCGTATGTCGCCGGCTTGTCGAGCCGAGACGCGGTCTCGTTCGGGCCGTAAAGGGAGCCGCCGGATCGTTGGTCGATGGCCAGTGCGGTATAACCCGCAGCGGCCAGCTTTGGGGCAATTGTCGCGTACTCTGCCTTGCTGGAGTCAGCCTGGTGGAATAGCAGGATGATGCCCTTCGGCTGTGTGGCCTCATAGACCAACGCGGATATCAACACCCCGTCGTTCGCCTTTAGCGTCAGCGGTTCAGGGCTGGGGCTGGCCTGCGCGCCCGCCGGTAGCCAAAATGCCAGCACTATGGCCGCGCTCTTCAGCCATTTCAGCGACATATTGCATCTCCCTTCAGCGCAAGCCGTTCGCCGATCGTGCTCTCGATGGCTGACGGGGCATCTCGTGCCGGGCGGCCGAGATCGTTATCCTGTAAACGCGATCTTCGTGCGCTCTGCTCGGTCCAGAAGAAGGCCTATTGGTTATCTCCGTAAACCCATCGTGACATCAGCGGCTCGTCAACAGCCGCGAGCTAGGAAAGCGACCTCAGGCACGCTAGCAGTGCTTCGGGCTCGCTCCGCTTCCGATAGTCAACCTCGATATGCCCAAACGCAACGCGCCGGTCGCGCGCTACGACATACGTCGCAGGAACCGGCAATTCCCAGCTTTCGTCGCCGTTGATCGACGGAAGAGCCTTGTTATTCGAGCGAAGGGCTGAACGAATTTCTTCGGGGAGCGAATAAACAAGACCGTAGCTTCGCGCAACCTCGTTACCCGCGTCACTCAACACGTCGAATGTAAGTGCGTTCTTGCTGACCGTATCAAGCGAATTGTCGGGAAGCTGAGGCGAAATGGCTACCAGGCGCCCACCCAATGCTGTTATTCGAGGCAGAACACTCTGGTAAGCCCGAAGTTGAATGTTGCAATACGGGCACCACCCGCCACGGTAGAACGTGAGAACGACCGGGCCGGATCTCAATACATCCGTCAAAACGACTGATTTCCCGGCTGCATCAGGAAGTGCAAAATCCGGAGCGGTGTCACCGAGTTTGATTGCTCTTTCCAAAGCGAAGTCCGAGCGCAGCTCCTCGATCTTGGCTTCATATAGCGCCGCCCGGCCAGCGGGCGCCGTTCGAGAAAATTCGGCCTTAAATGCGGCGAGTTCCTGTTCCAGGCTCATTTCTTCCTTCTCCCTAGACACCGCGAGGTGGCACCACATTATTTTTGTGCAACTGCTCTAAAATCTGACATAATCGCCGGCAATTGCAATCTATTTTGCAAATGTCCGACCACGTTTTCGCGAGCTGCCATCTAAGGCGAACTCCGAGCAGGGTCTCAGGTCCTGCGGCGCTTTGTTGCCTGGCCGATGATCCTGGGTTTCGAGAAGTCCGCTTCCGCTTCCGTCATGCCATTGGGGTTGGTGACGTTGCCTGTGAACGCCTCCTTCCAGTCGCCCAGCATCTCGTCCCGGTCGGGCCAGGCATTCATGGTTTCGTCGTCGCGATACATGGCGAAGGGGCGGAGCGTGCTTTCGTAGAAATCGACTTGCGCGTGCTGCCGGTATTGGCGTGGCTGATAGCCGTTCCAATGCAGCAATTGTCCGAGAGGCCGGCGATAGCGGCGGTTCTGATCGACTGCCGGATAGCCGATCGGGATCGTGCCGTAAGCCTTCATCCAGGTCGGATAGCCCAGCACCTCGGCAAGTTCACGGTTCGTCTTGTCCTCGCCGCCGCCGGACAGCCAGGCCGACGTCAGACTCTCGGCCGCCACGCCGAGTTGGATGTTCTGTATTGCGGCGCCGAGCGAACAAAGAAAGATCGCCTCGTTGTTCGCGCGATACTCGGCGTCCCATTCCTCGGTGGTGGCTTGCGGGAAGCAGGCCTTCCAGCGCGGATCGCCAAGGACAAAGATGATCGCGATGGTGTTGGCCAGATAAGTCTTCTTGACCGCCGGAAACCCTTTCGCATGGTCCACCAGGCGCTGCGCCTGCCGCAAGAACACCGCCATGACCCGGTCGCGCACGGCAGGGTCATCGATCACGATGAAGTCCCAGCATTGCACGTTGGCGCCGGAAGGAGCCCAACGGCCGCAATCGACGATCCTTTGCAGAACGTCCCGGCTGATGCTTCGGCCTGCCTCGAACTTTCGCACGCTGCGTCGCTTCCGGATGACATCCTGAAAAAGCGCGTGTTCCGACATTCGAGCCTCCGTTTCGACTGTTGTTCGACCCCGCCGCAGTATACCGCGAGATCCGTGCAGGGCATCTGGGAGGCGGCTTGCGCAGCCGGCTTTCCGAAGGCTGCCAACGGATCGGGATTTACTGCACCACCTTGCGACGTTGCACGGACGGCGCGTCGTCCAACATTCCAAAGGCCGGGCGCAGGAGCCCCTCAAGCAGTTTGCGCTCGGGCCGAACGCGCGCCAGCACGCGAATACCGAGCAGAATCCCCAGAAGCGACTTGGAGAGATCTTCGGCGGAATGCGCTTTGCTGATGGTACCATCTCTCTGACCATTGCTGACACATCGAAAGAAAAACCTCTCCACCTCATTGAGAAAGATAGCGACGATATCGAAGAATTCGGGATCGTACGGAGCGCTCTCGATTGCCGAGTTCACCAGCATGCAGCCCCGGCGCTGTTTGTCGGTAAGAGACCGTTTGACGATTTCTCGCAGAAACGTGACGATGGCTTCGCGGGGCGGCAGGCCGGGCTCTATTCGGTTGATGCGCTCGCGAAATGTCTGGTCCAGATATCGGTTCAACGCGCGCACGTATAATGAGCGCTTATCGCCGAAAGCGTTGTAAAGGCTTGCGCCGGCAATGTTCATTTCGTCTGCCAGATCGCGCACAGACGTCGCCTCGTAGCCACGTTGCCAGAATTTATCTATGGCAGCGTCCAGCACCGCAGCCTCGTCGAACTCGCGCGGCCTCGCCATTATCGCAGGTCTCCTTTCATCCGGCCCTTAGCGGCCGCAACATAGTTACATACCATTCGGAATAGTCGCCTGACAATTGCTGCGTCCCCTAAGCTCGCGTCCATGCGGCCGAAACTTAGAAGACACGGCGCTTCAAGCTTTCATGCAGCCCTTCCGGCTGACGTGGTCACGGCAAAGAAGCTTGATTCATTTTAGATCGTATGATCTAAAAAGGCGCTCAGTTTCCAATGCCGACTGTAACGATAGCTGACTGAATGAACATAGCCACAGCCGACAACCTCCCGGCTCGGTCCAATAGGGCCGTGTTCAATCCCTGGCGTATGACGCAGGGCGTCATGTGGGGCGGTCTGGCGGTCGTCGTTCTCTCCGGCTGGTTCGTCGTCACGCGTGTGGGCCTTCGTCAGGATCTTCGCGTCTGGGACGTCATGGCACTTCGTTTCGGCGAGGGGGCACTCTTTCTGACACCGGTGCTGCTTGTTGGACCACTGCGTCTGCGTGTCCAGGCCTGGCCGGGCGGCATCATCCTGGCTCTACTTTGGGGCGCTCCCTTCATTCTGCTGGTTGGGCTTGGCTTGCAGGCCACATCGGCCACCATGACTTCTACTGTGACGCCAGCCCTTATGCCGGTATTTGCCGGGTTCGTTGCCTGGACATTCTTCGGTGAACGGCCGAGCAGGCGCCAGCTGAGCGGCTACGGAATGATCGCTGCCGGGCTTTTCGCCTTGGTTTGCATCTACGTCCAGGCAACAGGCGGCCTGGACATCGGCGGTGCTGCGGCTCTTGTTACTGCCGCTGTCCTGTGGGCGGTTTATACACTACGGCTACCGCGAGCTGGCGTTACATCCCTTCAGGCAGCGGCACTCATCTGCTTCTGGTCGGCCATCCTTTACCTGCCGCTTTATCTCGGACTAAGCCTTTCGAGCCTGACACACGCGTCCGAAGGCGAGCTCGTGTTTCAATCGATATACCAGGGCATCGTGATGAGCGTGGTTGCGCTCTTTGCCTTCAACCGCGCCGTCGTGCTGCTTGGACCTAGCGCGGCAGCCGTGATCATTGCACTTGTGCCTGTCACGGCCACGCTCTTGGCAATACCAGTTCTCGGCGAATGGCCATTATGGCCATCGGCAGCTGCCATCTGCGTCATCGCGATGGGCGTTGGTCTCGCTGCCACCTCGTCCAATCAGGACAACAAAAAGGGAGAAAGCCAATGATCCGATTCTATTTCCACCCGACGCCTAACCCCGCGAAAGTCGCGGTGATGCTCGAAGAGACCGGCTTGGTCTATCAGGTGGTCCCGGTTGACACGAGCAAGGGAGAGCAACATACCCCGGAGTTTCGCGCTATCAATCCGAATGGTAAAGTGCCCGCCATCGTCGACACCGAGGGTCCAGGCGGAAAGGAAGCCAGGGTCTTCGATTCTACCGCGATCTTGCTTTACCTTAGCGAGAAGACCGGACGTCTGATGGGCTCGCCGGCGGATAAGCCGGAACTGCTGTCCTGGCTGCTCTTCATTGCGACGGGCATCGGGCCGTTCTCCGGGCAGGCTGTGCATTTCCAGCATGCAGCTCCCGAAAAGCTGGCCTACGCGATCAATCGCTACCGCCGGGAAGTCGAACGCCACTACGAGGTGCTCGATACCCACCTGAAAGGTCGCGAGTTCATCGTCGGCAAGGACTTCACCATCGCCGACATTTCCGCCTGGGGATGGTTGGAGCGAGCGCCACGCGTGCTGCCGAGCGAGGGGGGCCCTCTCGCGGCGTTTCCCAACATCGATCGCTGGTATCGCGCGATCGATGCGCGTCCAGCTGTAGCGAGAGCTCGCGCTATCGGAAAAGATCACACCTTCAAAAAAGAGGTCGATGACGAGACGCGCCGGGCGCTCTTTCCGTCCAACTACCCGAAGGTCGCCTAGGACCCCCGTACAAATTCCTCAAGCAGATGATCAAGGGAGGTCACATGATACTTCAGGGAAAAAGAGCGCTGATCACTGGCGGATCCAGCGGCATTGGACTCGCGATCGCCGAAGCGATGCTGGCAAAAGGCGCAAAAGTCGCGATCACCGGTCGACGGCGAGATGTCCTGACAGAGGCCGCCAAACAGCTTCGCCAAACGGGACGTGGCGTCGAAACCATCGCCGGGGATGTAAGCACGGATAATGGCCGGGAGACAACGCTCGAGCTCGCACTGGAGAAGCTGGGCGGCCTCGATATCCTTGTCAACAATGCGGGTGGAGTGAGGGCCGGCCGGCTTGAGGACACGACGGAGACCGAAATCAGGGCGATGATCGAGGTCGACCTGGTTGCGCCGATCTTGTTGACGCGTGCGGCTTTGCCCGCGCTGCGGGCGAGCAAGGATGGCCTCGTCGTCAACATCACCTCCGGCATCGCGCTCGTTGCGGCGCCGTTCTATGCGACGTACGCCGGTGTCAAAGGCGGTTTGGCCAAGTTCGGCGAGTCCCTTCGCCGGGAGCTGAAGGGCGAGGGGGTGCATGTCATGACGGTGTACCCCGGAGCGACTGATACGCCCATGATGCGCTCGTCGCGTGCGGGGCCGGAACTGGGCTTTACCCGTGAGCCGGCAAGCGCGGTCGCAGCCGCTGTCATCGAGGGAATGGAGCGGGACGCCTTCGAGGTCATCCGCGGCGGCGAGGCGCGAGCCAAGATGATCGCCCTGAACCGCGAGGATCCCGCGGCCCTCGACAAGCGCTTCGTCGATCTGAAGTCAGAATTGGCGGAGGCAGTTCGTGACCATTCGGCTCTCTAGCCGCGGAATAATGTCCCTTCGCGAGGGTATATGTTCGCGCTAAGGCGCAAAGACAAAGGAGTTCGCTGATGACACGTTTCGCACTTTATGTTGAGTTAAAGGCCAAGCCCGGTAAGGAAGAAGAGGTCGCGGCATTTCTTGCGAGTGCACGCTCTCTCGTCCTGGCCGAGGCCGGTACGGTCGCTTGGTTCGCCGTTCGCTTCGACAAGGCGACGTTCGCGATCTTTGACGCATTCAATGATGAGTCCGGACGGACCGCGCACTTGAACGGCGCGGTCGCCGCGGCGCTCATGGCGAATGCGGCTGATCTGCTTGCCGTGACCCCCGAGATTCGCCAACCAGCCGTGCTGGCCGACAAGCTTCCCGCTTGACCTCGGCCTGAACGTCGGTGGTCCGCTCGTGGTTCTCGTACTGCGGGCGGATCAACGAGGACCAATCGAGATGCGGAAGATTTGGGGGCGAGCGAATTCCATCAACGTCCAGAAAGTCCTCTGGTGTTGCGGCGAACTTGGCTTGCGATATGATCGGATCGATGCGGGTAACGAGTTCGGTGTTACCAAAACGCCTCAATATCGTACCCTGAATCCGAACAGCCTCGTTCCCACGATCGAGGACGGCGATTTTCAGCTCTGGGAATCGAACGTCATCGTGCGCTATCTCGCGCAAAAAAGCGGAGATGGCCGGCTCCTTCCAACGGACATCAGAACTCGATTCGATGCGGAACGCTGGATGGATTGGCAGGCCACCGTCTTTTGGCCGGCCTTGCGCCCCCTGTTCATTGAACTGATCAGGACGCCACCCGCAAAACGCGATGCCACGATTATCTCGAGGGCCGAAAGCCTATCACTCGCTGCCGCGAAGATCCTCGACGCCCTTCTTTCCGATCGTACCTTTCTCGCTGGCGAGTCCTTTTCCATGGGGGACATTCCAGCCGCGACGACTGTTCATCGGTGGTATGCGCTGGATATCCATCACCCCGAACTGCCCAATCTCCACCGATGGTATCAACTCATGAAACAACGCCAGTCCTTTCGGGCTATCGTCATGACGCCTTTGAGTTAGCTCTCCGGTCCATTACTCAAATCGGCATTCAACGCAGTCTTTTCCGTCGATTGAAACGACCACATGGTCGCCGCCTTGAACAGGGTGCAGGCCAAGCGGCGTTCCTGCGAGCACCAGATCTCCGGGCTTCAAAGCCTCGCCGAAACGACCGAGATTATCGCGAAGCCACTCAAGCGCCTCCGCAGCACCACCCGTCATGGCCCACAAGGCTCCAGTCTCCACGCTTACGCCGTTGACGGAAATGGACAGTGTACGGGCGTTTGCCCAATCTTCGAGCGAGGCCGCCTCAAGGTGCTCCGGGATGACCGCACCAGCGTTGATGCCGTTATTGGCGACGAGCTCGGCAAGCGTCTTCCGTGGGGCCCTGAATACGAACTGGTGCAGCTCGATGAGAGGAAAGGCCGCCGCGATCCCACCGTCAACCCCGATCCGAAGCGCCATCTCGCCTTCGATCGCTGGATTGACGTAAGCCCGACAGCGAAGGGTTTCGCCGGAACCGTGAATTTCACTGCGAAAGACTCGCGCATGGATCGGTCCGCTCATACCGAACTGTTCGACCACGCCAGAGCCGATGCAGCCGACCTTATATCCTGCCACCGCGTCACCAGCGGTGCAGCGCAGGCCAGCGAACTCCATCTGAATTTTGTAGGCTTCATCCAAGGACAGCGACATTTCCGGATCGGCGAACATGGTTCCTGGCGTGCCCCACTGGTAGTCGCGCCATTGACGGCCGGCCAAGCTCTTCAAGGATGCAGGATCCATCGTGCGCCGCCTTCCCATCGCTCGGGTTAGCCGATATGCATCATCAGCTCCCTTTTTATACGGCCACCGGAAGCTACGAATTCTTGCTTGCCGGCAGGATGTCAGGAAGCGCCGAGAGGCCATTGACCTTGTAGCCCGGCGCCATGTCCAACTCATCCATCTGCATTCGCAGCGCCTTGAACATCGTCAATGGTACGACGAGGTCGCGCTTCCGGCAAGCATCCGCCAGGGCTTCCTGTGTCACCCGTTCGATCCAGGCCACTTTCAGTCCCACGGCCTTTGCGCCGATGGCATCCCAGGGATTGGACGACACGAACAAAACGTCGCCTGGGTTCACGTCGAGGCGGGCCTGGATCAACGAATAGGCGTCAGGGCTTGGTTTGAATATCCCCTTGGCGTCGATGCTGATCGTTGCATCCAGAATGCTGTCCAGACCGGTGTTGCGCACCAACGCCGTTAGCATGTCCGTGCTGCCGTTTGACAGGATCGCCCGTTTGTAGTTCTTCAATGATAGCAGCGCATCCTTCGCGTCCGGGTAAAGATCAAGATAGACATATTTGTCCATGATCTTCTCGAAAATGCCGTCATTGTAGGCGAGCCCAAAAATCTTCAACGTATAGGTTAAAGAATCCCGCGTTATGACGGAGAAGTCCTCGTAGCGACGCATCAGCGACCGGAGCCAGGTGTAGCCGCGGCCGGATCGCAGCCTTCGTCGCTGGTCCCGCTCTGACTTGTAAGAAGACACGGGACCTTTTGGCCCCAACGCTTGTTCACACCTAGTTCGCCGTGCCAACGAACAAAACGCGAGATCCGCAAACCTTCACTCTGCCGACGTTGCACTTGCCGCAAGCGCCTTGAGCGTATCGGAAATCGCGCGAACCGCATCCTCAGCTCCGGGAGCGCCGCCGTGCCGTTGCACGAGCCATTCCAGATCATTGTACGACAACCACGTCGTTCCTTTCTCGTCCTGCCAAACCAAAGCCTTGAGCGGCAGGTCGATCCCGATCCTCTGATTGGATCTCATGAGCGGCGTGCCGCCTTTTGGGTTGCCGAAAATCAGAAGATCAGTTGGTCGAAGACTCAAATTCACCTGTGCGGCTTGCGCAGAGTGATCGATGTGAGCGAACACACTAAAACCTTTGGCTTTCACTGCGGCTTCAAGCCTCTGCATTGTCTCCTTTGGACCGTAGTGGCTCTGAATTGTAATCAGCCCTTCCGCAGCAATTGCCGTGGCTTCCAAGATCGGCAGCCATATCAAGGCGAACAATATCGCAAGTAGCGACCTTTTTCTAAGCGTCTGCGTGCCGGCTACCGCTGCCATCGACGATCTCCAACGACTTATATTGTCTGCGCCCGCTGCACCCCACGAGCCGGGCCTGTTGCGGCCGTTTTGCTGCGGGTCTTGGGTGGCCCGCAGGACGGTGCCGGCGTCGCGTGACCACCGAGCGCTGCCTTGGCGCAGAACTCGATCGCGATTCCTCAGTTGAACCGGAGGAGAGACGGCCAGCTCCCACGATCTTTCCATCCGAGGATTCAATTACGACCGCGACGTCCTGGCCATCGGGATAGCGCTCGTTGATGTTGACAGGTTTTCCAGACCATTCGCCGACCGGACGAATCGACCGTACGACATTGGACTCCGCGAGCGTACGGCCTCCGTTCTCGCCGCGACCAATTTTGGTGGTGTGCTCGTGGTCGAAACCAATCAGCAGCACCTTTCCATTTCCGTTGCCAGATCCGATCCTGATCGCAACATTCTCTCCGTCTTTCCCGACGCTTACGTCGGGTCCCGTGAGCTGGCTCTGTTTGGCACGTGCGATCGCCGCATTGACCTCGTCCCGATGCGAACCAACCAGGCCAACCGATCCGTCAACCACCATTTCGGGAGTATAGGACCCGTCACCAAACCGATGGCCGTACCGGCCTTGTCGCTCCGTCGCGGCTTCGAGGGAGAAGGGATCTCTCCAACCAAGACGATCCCAGTAGGTCACGTGAAACGCCAGGGGCAGGACATCAGATCTGTCCTTGGACATCTCATTAAGAAAAGCGTTCGCCGGCGGGCAAGACGAGCAACCCTGCGATGTGAAGAGCTCCACGACGACTGGACGTTCCGCCGCCGATGCCATTACGGGCAAAAAGCCAAGGGCGAGACCAGCCAACATCGGAATGCGCAGCGTCATAGCGGACCCTCCAAAGGAATAGTGTTCGACTGTCCTTCGTCCGCCGGATCGGTTCGTTACGGATCTTGCCAACACGAATTGGTGAGCTCCGCGGCATCTGGTCTGCGGCCGTCGACGTCGGTCCTGATCGGCTTGGGGTTGGCGCACGCGCCATCGTTCTTACGGGTGTGTGTACCGAAAACCTTATCCGAGTTGATGACGTGATGGAATCGCCTAAGCTGGCCGAATGATCGGGCTGCTCCGTTTCGTTCTGGCCGTCCTGGCCTCGCCATTCAAGTCGAAGTTGCGGCTTGAAGCTGAGAACGCGGTGCTTCGACATCAGTTGAATGTCGTGAGGCGTAGGCTGCCTGGTCGCGTCCGGCTCACGAACAATGATCGCTGGTTCTTTATCCAGCTCTATCGCTGGTTTCCATCAATCCTGCAGGTTCTCACAATCATCCGGCCCGAGACGCTCGTGCGTTGGCACAGGGCCGGCTTTCGCTCCTATTGGCGTTGGAAGTCGCGCCCACAGGGAGGGCGACCGCAGATCGACACGGAGCTGCGCGCATTGATCCGGCGGATGAGCGTCGAAAATCCGCTTTGGGGCGCGCCACGCATCCACGGCGAACTGCTCAAGCTCGGGCTTGAGATCGCGCAGTCGAGCGTCGCCAAGTACATGGTCAAACGACGGGGGCCGCCCAGCCAGGGATGGCGAACCTTCTTGCGTAACCACGCGCCGGACATTGCCGCCATGGACCTGTTCGTTGTTCCAACTATCGGTTTTGACCTGCTCTATGCTTTCATCATCGTCCGGTTAAACCGCAGAGACCTCGTCTGGATCAACGTCACAGCAAACCCGACGGCAGAATGGGTTGCTCGTCAGATAACGGAGGCATTCCCTTGGAATGAGGCTCCGCACTACCTCATCCGCGATCGCGATCGGATCTATGGCAGCGTCGTCACGCGCCGATTGCGCGCCATGGGCATCCGGGACAAGCCTACTGCACCAGCCTCGCCTTGGCAGAATGGCTTTGCCGAACGGCTGATCGGATCGATCCGGCGTGAATGTGTGGACCACATCATTGTCTTGGGCGAGATGCATTTGCGTCGGGTCCTGAAATCCTACGCCGATTATTATAATAGCGTCAGAACGCATCGATCCTTGAACAAGGATGCGCCGGTCACTCGCCAAATTCAGCGAGCCGGTGTCATCAATTCACGCAACATCCTTGGCGGACTTCACCACCATTACGCCCGAGCTTAAGTTTTCGGTACGCACAGGGGTATCGAGTGGGATCATCGTGCACCAGTCAACCACGCCGCGAGTTTCCATTGAGTCTCCGATGCATGTCTGATTTCCGAGATTAACTGGGGGATGGGTTCGGGATCGGTTTCTCATGCTCAATCGTGACGAACCTTGGCGTGCACTCAGAGTCTTTGTCAGCAATCGACGATCCATCAAGTCACGGATTCCGAATCGACGTCAATCGTTGTCGCATCCATTGTGGCTGCGACTTAGTCCCGGTGCGTTCGTTTTGTGTGATCGATGAT
>WNFD01006857.1_pt1 | contig 13821 bp, 17 predicted proteins | sample 5400491 | NCBI WGS metagenome assembly WNFD01 (sample SAMN13153343, study PRJNA577476) | soil metagenome | isolation source: 120 cm saprolite under Douglas fir tree site 2 hole 2 replicate 2 | place: USA:California | collected 2015-04-18
GGTAAGGACGCCCCGAGCCTAATTGCGCACCACCTCGTTAACGCAGTGTTACGGCGTCCGAGGCATCCCGAGGTAATCCGCGGCGCATATCGCCGAATATTTGCTTGCTAGCGCTGAGTCGGTCGTGACATCCTCGGCGCGCAGATCGTCCAATTCGGCGCAGGCTGACATCTGATTGCGCTGCGACACTCCGTGCATGCAGCACTCAGCTCCGCGGGGGATGCTCCTTACGACCGCTACCTGGCAACTTTAAGCAGCAGGGCCACCCAGATCGACGCCGTTGATCACCGCGATACCGCCAGCCTCGGCATACCAGCCTTCAGTCAGATCGCCCAGCGCGAACCGAAATGTCGGCATGAGTAGCGGCGGTCATCGGGCACCGCCGATGCAGCGGACGGCGGCCAGGACCCGGTCCAGGCCGAAGTCCCAGGCCTGCTCGACGTCGCCACCGAGCCGGAACGCTCCCGCGAGCTCCATCGTGATGAACCCGTGTGCCCAGGCCACGATGGTGCGCGCCGCCGGCAGCGCGTGCCGCGGGCCGGCTAGGTCCGCGACAATGCGCAGGAACGTGGCTGAGGAGCGCACCGATCGCGCCGTCGCGCCGGGGACGGCATGTGGCGCGTGCATGAGCGTGTACGTGACGGGGTTCGAGTGGGCGAATCTGCGGTAGGTCGCCGTCATCGCCCGCAGGTCCGCGACGGGATCGCCGGAGCCTGCCGCCGCGTCGAGCGCTGAGGTCAGATCGTCGGCCACGTCCTCCAGGATGAGCCGGAACAGGTCGGAGCGGCCGCGGACTCTCTTGTAGAGCGACGGCGCGCGCACCCCGACGGCGTCGGCCACGTCGTGCATGGTCAGCGCGTCCATGCCGCGCTCTTCCAGCAGGTGCCGCCCGGCAGCCACGATGGCGGCGGTCGAGGTCTGTGAGTGGGCGGGCATCCGGCCTCCTGTTCACGAACGGCCGCAATTCTATTGCAGGCGCCACGAAGGCTAACTATCGTAGCCTTGCGAAGGCTACGCGTCGTAGCCTTAAGGTCCCCGGGAGGCGCCGCCATGAAGATAGCCAAGGGTCTGCACCGGATCGGTTCGGACACCGTCAATAGCTACCTCGTTGTCGACGGGGGCGGCGTGACGATCATCGACGCGGGGTTGCCCCGTTACTGGAAGCTGCTGAACAGCGAACTCGCGCGACTCGGCATGACCCTCGACGACGTGCAGGCGCTGATCCTCACGCACGGCGACACCGACCACATTGGCTTCGCCGCCCGGTTGCACCGCGACAAGGGCATTCTGGCTTACCTCCATCCCGCCGACGCCGACCGCGCCCGGCTGGAGGTAAAGAAGCCCAACAGCGGCTGGGGCCCGGTCAAGGCCGGGCCACTGGCCGGCTTCCTATGGTACTCGGCACGCCAGGGCGGGCTGCGGATCCGCCCGGTCGGCGGACTGCGGCCGGTCGATGACGGTCAGGTGCTCGACGTCCCCGGCACGCCCCGGATCATCCATGCACCCGGCCACACGCCCGGGAGCGTCGCGGTCCACGTCCCCGCGGTCGACGCGCTCTTCATCGGCGACACCATGACGACCCGCAACGTGCTCACCGGCGCGACCGGGCCCAAGCCCGCGCCATTCACGCTCGAACCCGAGCAAGCCCTCGCTTCTCTCGGCCGCATCCGCGAAGTCGACGCGACCTGGGTACTGCCGGGTCACGGGCCGGCCTGGGACCGCGGCGTGGCCGAGGCCGTCCGGCTCACCCGCGAGGCGGCGCCGCAATAATGCCATGAAACGGTTGCCGATCTGGTTTGAACGAATAGAGAATCTTGCCATCGCCGCCACTGTCGTCGTCGTTTTCGCCCGCTTGCACTTCTCCTGGTGGTGGCTCCCCGTGTTCTTCCTGGCATTCGACGCGTCAATGGCGGGGTACCTGGTCAGCAATCGTGCCGGAGCCGTCTGCTACAACCTGGCGCACGCCTACGTCGCGCCCGCCGTGCTGCTGCTCAGCTATGTCCTGAGCGCGACGCGCTGGTGCGCGTTCACCGGGCTGCTGTGGACTTTTCACATTGCCGGCGACCGGGTGCTGGGTTACGGCCTCAAATTCGCGAGCAGCTTCCAGGACACCCACCACCTCGGCAGAATCGGCAAACAGCACTTACCGGCTGCCGCGCATCCGCGACCTTCCAGGCAGCGGATCGCGACGCCGACTACAAACCCCCGGACCGCCTCCGCTCAGGGCTACCACCACAGCAACAGTCTGTGTGGCCTATACAGCGTGACTTAGCCCGCCAAGGGCAGATAGCCCTCCGCCTTCTACGGCGTTACCTGCGGAAGGGCCGCGCAGAATGTTCATTAGAGCGCGGCGAGATTGCCACAGGGAAGACCTCTCGCGCCGCCCCGAACGGCGGATCTAATGCCCACCGTGATGCTGACAGCCGATTACGGAGCGCGATCACGCAAAGAGCCCATGACGTTGGTGGAGAGGGGTTCCAGAACTCGGCCGCTGGCCCGGTCTTTCGGGCGGCTCGCTGGTATTCGGTGCTGAGGCCGCGGGCACGGGCCGGCGCCGGATTTCGCTGCGCCGGGGTTACGCGGTCATGAGGGCCGCCAGCTCGCTGGCGGTGATGCTGCCGGGGGCGGTGGTCTGCGGCGAACTGGCTGACGGCCCTGGCGCTGGATCGGGGGGTACCAGCCAGCGTAGCCGTTCCCGGCCGCCGCGCAGGTCAAGGCGGCGTTGCAGCGTGGGCGGTGCCTCAGATTGGCTGGCGTGCGCCGCGGCGGCGGACCGCTGGATGGCGCGGGCGGCCGTGGCGTCAGTGCCCAGGTCGACCAGCCACCTGCTGCGGGTGCTTCGCGTGGTGCGCGCCACTGCCGGCACGCCGGCCTGTGCGGTGGCAGAGCGGGCGGCTTCAGCTAGCGCGGCGTCGTCTGAGCCGGGTGTCGCCGGGTCGATGAGCAGCAGCAGGTCTGGTGCGTGCTTGCGGATCTCGCGCTGAATCCGTTCGGTGAGCTCCTCTGCCGGGTACCGGCTGAGCTTGCCGTCGGGGTAGTCGGCGACCGCGAGTGAGGAGATGCCGAGAAGGCCGGCCGGCAGCTGCAGCTCCCAGGGTCGCAGTGTCTCCAGCCGCTCGCAGGTGGAGTTTGGTGGTGACGCCTCGCCACCTGCGACCTCTTGCGGTGCACGTCGATGCCGACGTAGACAGACATTGCCGGGTCTCCTTTCCCGGGCTCGTCCTTTTACCCGGAGCGTCGCGCTATCGGGCTGAGCAGGGAAGGGGCCCGGCCCTCATAGGGTCAAATGAGTCATCATTCCCCGGGGTGACGCCGCTACGGCGTGAAAAACTTGGGCAGCTGACCCGCCGTTACCCGGGAGCCCGGCTACGCCGGGCGCTGCCGCGCTGCTCGGTCAGCCGGTAGCGCTGCCGGAGCCGCCGCAAGGCCAGGCTCCACAGCCGGGTGAACCCGTCTTCGCGGATGCCGCCCGGGTAGGCCAGGTCGCGGTAGGCGTCGGTGAATCATGGGCTGCTGGTCGCGTACCCGGGAAGGCTCGAGGCGAGTCTTGATGGGACCTGCTGGGCCCTGCTACCTGTTGACCCTCCCGGGCATCGGGCCTAGTGTCTACGGGGCACGTTTTGAGCCGGACGTTCAGTCGGGGCGTCGAGCGCCCTGGAGGGTGGATCGCATGACCCTTAGCCTCGATTCCCGGTCAGGTAATCCAGTTGAGGTTTGGATACCGAGGGCGGCGACCAGGGCGCACGTCACCTGATCATGACCGGGATCACAAGCCAACCGTAGCGCCGCGGCATGCAGTCCACAGATGATCTTCCAGATATCGCGAGGTCACCGCGGCGTGTCGGTCGGCACCGACCTATCCAGCCACAGCGATCGTGGTCAACCTGTTCAGCGAGACTAATTGAGGTCAAGTCGTCTGCCCTGGTCAGCGATGTCGCGCATAGAGGGGACCCAGCCAAACTGCCTTACCGGGAATCGAGGTTAGACGGTTCGGTGCTCTATTCGCCGCTCTTCTCAGCGCTGGCCTGTCCCTCGCCGGCGGTGGCGTGGCTTCCGCCGGGGGGAGCCCGGCCCCGAGCTGGAAGATCACCCCGGTGCTGTCCGGCCTGGACGGCCCCAGGGGACTGGCCTTCGACGGTCACGGCAACCTTTACGTGGCCGAGGCGGGCAAGTTCTTCCCGATTTCCGGTCAGCAGTTCGGCGTGTCGCAGACGGGCAAGGTAGACAAGTTCTCGTTCGACGAAGGCACCGCGACCCTGAAGTGGTCGACCGCCTTCAACTCGCTGTACGACACCTTCCTCGGCGGCGGGCCCGAGGCCTTGGGACCCGCCGGGGTAACCGCGGCCGGCAACCAGGTGCTCGCCATAGTCAGCCAGTCACGCGACGGGGTTCACAAGGTAACCCCCGGGCTTGCCGTCCCGCAGGTCGGGCATCTATTCAGCCTCAACCACGCCACGGGTAAGGCCACTGACGTGAGCGACGTCGGAGACCAGCAGTACGCGTGGGCGGGCGAGCACAAGGACCTCTGGAAGGAATTTCCCGACTCGAACCCGACCGGTGTGCTCGTGATCAAAGTCAGGTCGCGGGAGAGCGGCGAGGAAGGCCAGCGCGGCCTGGGAGCGACCCGGAACTTCGTCGTGGACGCGGGCGCGAACACCCTGAGTGAGGTCATGCCCGACGGAACGAACCGGGTCATCGCGTTCATCCCCAACGATCCGGTGCGGGATTCGACGCCGACCTGCGTTACGCAGGGTCCGGACGGCGCGCTGTACGTGGGCACGCTCGACCTGGTCGCCAACCTCTTTGTCCTCGGCCCCGGCCAGTCGCACGTATATCGCATCGACCCCGACACGCATGAGAGCTTCCTCACCGCCGCCCACGTCTGGGCGAGCGGCTTGACCACCGTCTACGGCTGCGCGTTTGACCGCAGCGGGAACTTCTGGGCGACGGAGATGTTCCAGCCCAATCCGGCGGGACCGCCCGGTGATCTCGTCCGGATCCCCTTCTCCGATCCCTCCTCAATCGAGCACATCGGCCTGGGTTCGGTGCCGACGCCGGGCGGCATCGCGCAGGGTCCCGACGGCTCGATGTACGTGGCCGTGGGTGCGCCCAACACCGCCCCCGCCAGCGGCGGTGTCGTGAAGGTGAGCAGGACCGGCTAACGGCTCTGTCCTCCTGAGAACTCCGTGTAAAGGGCGGGCCAGGAATCACGAGAGACAAAATCGCCAGTTATGCACGGCCACCCGTCCAGCAAGTCTGCATCCAAAGGACGGCTATAACGGCGGTTCGGGTGCGTCAAGCGCACCTAAGGCTCGTGACGGAGCGTGACAGGCCAATCGGATCGCCTCCGAGGCGATCCGGCGGCGCCTGCCGATTCTGGGCGGGTGACTGCCGTGACGGCTGCGTGGGTGGCCGCGCCTCGCACGGCAGCGATCATCACTGAGAGGGTGGTTGCCGGGCTGGCTCCTGTGCCGTGCTGTGGGCACGGCCAGGTGGGAGGGTCGCTTCCGCGAGCGCGCTCGCCCCGGCCGGGTGGGTGGTGACGTCCTCACATCGCTGTTTAAGCCGGTGCAGTGACTCGCTATCGCCGAGCGGGAACGCCGCCTCCAGGCGTGCACAATCTTGCACTTCGGGAAGGTCTAGGACCGCATCGACCAGGCTTGCGCGGCTGCCCGGGGTGATGTGCCCGGACTCGGCGCGCAGCGACGCCCGGGCGGTTCCTTCGGGTCCTTGTGAGGTGGTCACCTCGGCGGCGACTGCGCGGTCGCCGTTGCTGATCTCGACGTGCTGATGCAGATCATGCTCGGCCATGCCATGCCTCCTGCCGCGACTCGTCGCGTAGAGGCGGGCGTAAGCGGAGCGAGCCCGTCTCTTGCGGAAGAGCCGGTCCGCCCAGCACACACAATCTGGCCGGGAGATGCGTTCTCCGACGGGAAGCCTGACCCGCTGGCCCAGCTTGGCGTGCAGAGCAGTTTGCTGTCGCGGGGCTGCCCCCTCACTCCTGGACAGCCACTTCCCACTCTAGGAGCCGGAGTTCCCCCGCCTTCCCGCGCCCCCCGTCTGGGGCGACGGCGATGGCCGCCCGAGGGGAGCCCGGGATGCCTGCACCCAGGCCGCTGGAGTTTCGCCGCCGTGCCGTTGAGCTGGCCCGGCCGCAGAACAAGCCGATCGCCCGGACCGCTAGGAACCTGGGATCGCCGGCATCATGCCTGCACAACTGGATGGCCCGGGCCCGGCGTCGACGAGGGCTGGTCCGCGAGCTCGCTGCGCTCGTGATGGAGATGACCCGGCCGGCGATAGCCGTGAGCGTCATTCGCGCCGCGGCGACGGGCTTGCCCGCGTCGGGAACGAAGGTGATCCAGCGGGTCCTGCCCGCAGGTCAAGAAGGTACCGCGGCCGACCGGCATTTCTGCTTGGCTCAGGGCAGCGGAGTGGGGAATTCGGCGGCTACTGGGCCACTTGGAGCTGGGAGTTCTCGCGCCGCTGGGGATGAACCTGGCGTTGTGAGGTAGGTGCCGACGGTGCCGGTGTAGTGGCCCTAGGTGTCGGACACTGTGATAGTCGTGGGGAACCGGCTCGTTGAGGGTGACACCGGCGATGGCCCAGATGGCGGCCGCGACACCGGGTCCCAACAGCTCGGCCAGCGCCTTGGCGGTGCGCTTCTTGGACACGAATTCGCCGATGCAAACGTACACATGACAAGGGGATCCGCAGCCCGTGCCGCACGTCGAACCCGGCGAGCCTGTACCTGGTGCCGTTGGATGAGCGGCCGGGAGTTCCGCCACCTGTAAGCGTCCGAGCGGTTCGTTGCACGGCTGGAGCCCAAGCGGGCCGAGGTATCGCGTCAGCGGACGACGGCTGCGCCGGTGAACCCGCAGACGGGAACCCACGTCGGCGTGTTGCACGCCATGCCGTTGCGGGCGTCACGGCCGACCCACGCGGCGCACTCGCCGATCGCGCCGGAGAGCAGGTCACGGAGCATCTCGTCTGGCTCCGGGATGCACGCCAGCGCGACCCCCTCCGCCGCCGAGTGGACCGTGGCGGGCGCGGAGTGCCGACGAAAAACCTTCGGGGAGATCGGGATGTCGCGGGTGAAGCTGCGGGCCCACTGCGCGGCGTGCGGAACTTGCGCCAACGCCCGCCGACTCTGTTCCTCCAGCAAGCCAGGCGGCCGCCCGTCGAGGCCCGCCAGCACGCGCTCACACGCCAGCACCGAGACTGCCATGGTTCGTTGCCGCTGGGCCGCCACCACCGGCAGGGCCATCCTCGCGCACTGCAGCGCGATCCGCGCATCCACGTGCAGATCGTCGCTGACCAGCCCGATCGCCGACGGGATCAGCCCGGCCAGCCGTGCCCGGCCGGCATCGGAGGTGTAGTCGTTCACATCGCGTGCGACGGCGGCCAGCAGCGGGTGCGTGCAGGCCGGATGATCACTCCAACGCTCTCCAGCCAGGTACGACGCCAACTCCATGAAACACGCGCCCTTGCCCGGGCTGCGGTGCTTGCCTCGCGACAAAATCGGGACCAGCTCAGGTGGATCAGCCTCGTAACCAGACACTGGGCACCCCCACAGGATCAGCAGGCCTGGTACGACCAGTCTGCGCCGCTTTCGACGCGCACGCCACCGCACGGCCCCGACTGGTGAGGGGCGGGACAAGCGGTCTAGGGCTGCGCGATGGCGTCGGCGGTGGCGCGGTGGTGCCCGCGTCTTGGTGACCGTGAATCCGCTGCTCCCGGCGGAGCCCGGGCCCAGCAGCCGGTCGAGGAAGCGCGCGGGCGTCCGGGAAGCACCGGGATATGGCCCTTAGCAAGGGGTGCCTCCTCGGGAACACCGTCGAAGCCGGCCCGCAGAAGCACCTGATCTGCAGGTACCTCTCTTGCTCATCTCCCACCTCGCTCATCCCCCACCTCCCGCGGTCACCTCACCCTCATATCTGCTGCGAATCGGGGCGTGCCGCCCGGGGACCCGGGGCAGGCGGAAATTGTGGCCCGCGTGCTCGAAGCGACAAGGAACTGCCCTTAAGATCGCATCGGCGAGGCCGGGCCGGCTCCTCGAACTCGCCAGGACAACCGGTCACGGCGACGACAACACACTGTCTGGGAGGTTGATCGCGCCCGGTGAGCCCCGGGAGGAATGGCGCCCTTGCTGGCGAGCGAAGAGATGACCGCACCCGGATCCGCCGGGCAGCCCACATCGTCACGCCGCCGCCCTGGCCGCAGTCCCACGCACGACGGCAAAGCCTTCACGCCGGGTCAGCCACGTCAAGCCATCCCACACCGCAGGGGCTCCTCAGCGCGGGCAACGCGCCCCTGGCCAGGCACGGGCGCCCCCGCTCGTCTGCGACACATCCCACGTACGCGAGCCGGAGTCCCAGTGAGGCCACCTCTGCCGGACGCACCCATGACCGCGCCGATGACGGCGGCCGCTGACCTTGGCCGCTCACGCCCAGCCGCGGCCGGCACTGTGCCCGGATATGCCGTTGGCTGGCGGGTGAGCGCACCGGCCAGGGTCCGGGTCGCCGCAGCCGCACTCGCCATTGCGCTCCTCGGCCTGGCGGGGTGCAGTGGCGGTCGGCCATCGCATTCCGCCGCGCCGCGCGAACACCTGAGCTCATGCGCGCAGTTGGCGGCGCTTTCTCCCGGGCTGGCGCCGGTCGTGGCGGGCCTTGGCGAGGGCAGGATCAACCTCGTGACTAACAAGCCCGTCCGCCGCCAGATGCTCCGGTTCACCGGTGATGCGGCCAAGTGGGCAGCCGCCTCTGGCGCCGCGGCGTTTACCACCCTGTTCCGTCATCTGCGGCATCTATGGAATTGCCATCCGGGCTCATACCCGAACTCGCCCACTGGATCAGGCGCGATATCGCGGCGGCCGGCGCCCACTGCGCGGCGGCCCGCAAGTAACGCGGCCTGCCCGGCGCCACAGCAGCGGCGGCTCTGCCATGAACCCGCGACCCTGTTTCAGCGCGAAATAGCCCGGCCTGCCGTCGTGACCTGGACCAGCGCAAGGACGACCGGACAAAGCAAGACCACAGGGAATTACCCCATCACGCCCCGCGGTGGCGTGCACCTTGCGGCTAGAAGCGGGCGCGTGTTCTCGGCAGACGTTTTGACTGCCTGACGGACCGGCGATTGTATTGGTGGACATCTGTCCCTGACCGATGCGGAGACGATACATGGATCAGGAGAAGCCCTCGCCACAGATTCTTGAGATCTCCTGGGGTCACATGGAGGTCGAGGGCCTTGGCGCGGGGAAAGACTTCAAGCTCTACCCAGGCGGCGGCCGGGACTGGGACTGGTCCGAAACCGGCATGAGCCATTCACCTGGGATCCAGCCCGCTGACGTCGAGGAACTGCTGGCCCACGGTGCGACCGCCGTCGTCCTGTCCCGGGGCATGGACAGGCGGTTGCAGGTTGACCCGGCCGCGCAGGAGTACCTGGAGCGGCGATCCATCACAGTGCACGTGGCCGAGACCCGCGAGGCAGTAGAGATCTACAACAAGCTCGCGGACACCGTCCAAGTCGCAGGGCTCTTCCACTCCACCTGCTGACCTACGCCGGTCAGCACTTCCTTGAGTCAGATGAGGAAGTTCGGTCAGGTGCTTGCGGGGGGAATTGAGTACCCTGGGCGCTGTTTCGGAAGAGGAATCCTTGCTCGCTTCCAAGGCATCGGTGCCGTCTGGATTGGTGCACCCGGCGTTTGCGGCCACTCCATTGAGTGCCTCCAACGTTGCCCTGGACTATGCCGCATACATGGCCAGCCCGGAAGTCATGCGCGTGCACTGTGAGCGCCTTTCATCCGGCGATCTTTCGGGTTTGAAGCACGTGGATGGCCTTGGCGAGGTGCCCGGCACGCCAGGGGCAACAGCGGAGCTTCCGCAGGATGCGCCAGGTCTTGAGCTGGGCGTTGGCGCGCTCGCCGGGAGCGCGCAACCTGGCGTGGGCCCGGTTGGCGTCCGCCTGCGAAGCTGGCTTGTTCCGCCCCCGGTACGGGGTGAGGACGTGCTCGCCTGCGCCTATGTAGCTCTTGTCGGCGAGGACGATTAACCCGGCAGCGGCCAGCTCGCGCACGACTCCCCAGATCCGGGCCGCCGTCAGGTCGTGAGCGCCGCCCGGCAGCGGGCCGGACACCCACAGGACCTGGCCGTCTGGGGACGAGATGACCTGCAGGTTCATCCCGTGCTTGCGGTGCTTGCCGGAGTAAAACGGCCGGTCCGCGGCGACCCGGTCAATGGGGATAAGGGTCCCGTTGATGACCACGAACGCGTGCCCGGCCTTCTTCGCCGCCCGCAGCGCCGGGCCCAGCTTGGGGGCACGGGGGCCAGCAGGCGCACCGCCTCGGTCACCTACCGCCAGGCGGTCGCAGTGCCCACCGGCCAGTCCTGGCCATCGGTGTCCACCGGATCTCCCTGCCGACCTTCCGTCTTTAGGTCCTCGTCGGTCCATGGGATCTGGATTCCTGGTTGGCAAGAGCCCGCGATTTAGCCGTCCATTGTGGATAGTGCGCCCTATGATGACGCCTAGCCGTGACGTCGATGGAGACGCGTGGTCGAGGTTGGGAGGAAGGTTCCCCCGATGCGGAGATCACTGAACGGATTGAAGTCCCTGGCGCGGGGCAGGGGCGGGCGCATTTCTACGCTGCTAGTTCTGGTCGTCCTGCTGGGTTTCGTGCCGGCCCTCGCGGGCGGCAGCGCCTCCGCTGAGGCGGCAGCGAAGGCGGACATGGCCATCGCGTCGGTCAGCGATTACCCGGACCCCGTGTTCACCAATCAGAGCGTGACCTACACGGTGAGCGTGGAGAACCTCGGGCCGAGCCAGGCGTCGGGTGTCGAGGTGAGCAGCGCGCTTCCGTCCGGCGTGCGCTTCGAGCCCGGCGCGTCGGACCCGGCGTGTACCGAGTCTGGCGGGATCGTGACGTGCAGCTTCGCGTCGTGGGACGCCAATGCGGCCGGCCTGATCCAGATCACGCTGACTCCTTCCACGGCAGGTGTTCTCCAGCTCACCTTCACGGTGACCGCGACGGAGCGGGACCCGGACCTGTCGAACAATTCCCAGACCGAGACCACGGTGGTCGTGCAGCCGACCGCGGCCGACGTGTCGATCAACCTGCCAGATTCAGTGCAGGGCCATGCCGGGCAGAACATCTGGCTAAGCATCGAGGTTGGAAACGCCGGCCCGGCGCCGGCCACCGGTGTGACCGTGACTCTCCAGTTCCCGCCCGGTCTTAGCCAAAGCTACGGCGGCGGCGTGTGCACCGATACCGGGGGTGGGCTGAGCTGTAGCTACTCCCTGGGATCGCTGCCCGCAGGAGGCGGAATCGCCGAGATCATCGGGGTCACCGCCTCCGTCGCGGGCTCCTACACGGTGCAAGGTTCGGTCACCGCCGACCAGCCCGACCCGGTGTTGTCAAACAACTCCGATTCGACCCTGGTCACCGCAACTCCTGCCGCCGACCTGTCGGCCCAGATCGTGGACTCGACCGACCCGGCCACCCCGGGTAGTGCCATCACCTACACGGTGACGGTCACCAACCACGGTCCGTCCCCGGCGTCGGCGGTCACCCTGACCGATACCTGGAGCACGACCGCCCGCGGCGGTGTGCAGCTCCTATCCTTCGCGGCGGCTCAGGGCCAGTGCGCGCTAACCAGCAACCAGAGGATCGACTGCCAGCTCGGCGGGCTGGCCAGCGGCGCCAGCACGACCGTGACGGTCACGTTGCGGGCGCTGGGGACCGGGTCGGTCACGGACCAGGCGCAGGTGTCTGCTGCCGAGTTCGACCCAGACACCGCCAACAACACCGGCGCCGAGACGACCACGGTCGGCCCGGCATGATCCCGCCGCTGAAGGACGGTTTCGCCTGGTCAATTGAGGCCCTCCTGCCGGTTCCGTGGGTAGGTTTTTGATCATCTTCCAGGGAGGGCGGGCCTGAGGCCACCGAGAGCGAGCATGGCCAGGCCGATGAGCGCGGCAGGGCTGTGGAACCCGAAGGCCATCCGGGTGATGAGCCTTATCTTGGTGTTTACCGATTCGATAAGGCCATTGCTCAGCCTGTGGTCGAGGGTCGCGTGGATGCTTTTGAGGATGCTACGGATCTTCTTCGCGAGCTTGTGGGTGCCGAAAATCTCATCCACGTTACGCGACCAGGCGATATTCGTGGATCGTGCCACCGACGCGAGTCCGCCTTCGTACGCGATACTGCCCGAGAACGACCGGTTGGGGTAGCGGTTTCAGCGGGGCAGCGGCGTCGAGCGAGCGGTGCGGCCGGTGCTGATTATGGTGGGTCTCGTACTGGCGCAGGATCTGCCGCAGATGGTTCTGATTCCAGATGAGGGTGCGGTCCAAAAGCTCGCGTCGACATCCGCCGATCCAGCGTTCGGCTATCGCGTTCATGCGGGGGGTCCGCACGTTACAGAGCACAGTCCGGATCGCGGTCGCGGATCATGAACTTGGCCCGATGTGCCTGCTCGCCGAGGTCCATCATCAGGTTGCGAGCTTGCTGGGCGGTCATTTCTCCGGTTGGATGCAGGGTGACTCCGAGGATGCGGATGCGCCTGGTGGCGTGCTCTATCACCGCCAGGACATGGGCCTGGGTGCCGTCGAGCAGGTCGGCGGTGAAGAAGTCGCACGCCAGGATCGCCTCGGCCTGGGAACGCAGGAACTGCGACCAGGTAGGCCCGGATCGGCGCGGCGCGGGGTCGATTTCGGCCTTCTTCAGAATTTCCCACACCGTTGAGGCGGCTATCTTCACTCCCAGGCCGGCCAGTTCACCATGGATCCTGCGGTATCCCCATTCGGGGTTCTCGCGGGCCAGCCGGAGGACCAGGGTCTTGATGTTCCGGCGGGTCGTCGGCCGGCCGCTCTTGCCGCGTATGGACCTGGGGGCCCGGCGGCGGCGGACGATGTCGCGGTGCCAGCGCAGGATGGTGTCCGGGGTGACCAGCAGCCGCAGTCCGTGACGCCGCGCTTTCGGGATCAAGCCGAGCAGGATCGCGAGCAGGGCCCGGTCCGCCCAGTTCAGTTTCGGGCGGCACGGCTGCCGCCGCTGCAGGATGGCGAGCTGATGGCGCAGGATCAAGATCTCTGCGATCCGCCACGCCTCCCCACGCCGGGACAGCCGCAGCCATGCGGCGACCCGCGTGATCAGGAGGAAGACGAACCGCAGGCACATGACCGGTGATCATCACGGTCAGGCGGCTGGGATGGCAACTCTGCTGGTCAGAGCCCTGGACGGGATTCTCGGCACGCACAGGTCCCTGACTGGCCGCTTGGTGAGCTGCGGTCTCGGTGCTCGGGTGCGGCCCGGCCAGCCTCGGCTTGCCGCTGATCGCCATCCCCGGCGGCAAGCGCCCCGGCAGGACCCGCATCTGGGCCACCGCCGGCTCGCTCGGCGGCCCGTCGGCCTACCAGTCGGCGGGCTAGTGCTGGAAATGTCCTTGGCGGTGGAGCTTCCTGATCAACATGCCGGTCGGTATCGCCGCGCTCACCACGGCCTGGATCCGGGTCCCGCACACCCGCAGCCATGCGGAGACCCGGCTGCCCGGCCTGGCCGGAGTAGCCGTGCTCATCCTCACGATCGCGGCCCTCGCGCTTGGCCTCATCCAAGGCCCGAACAGGAATGGGCATCACAAGGCGTCCTTCCTGGCTTCGCGGTGTTCGTCACTGGCCTGCCGGCGTTCCTGTTCGGCCTAGCGCGTCACCCGGCCACTTTGTGCTGCGCCTTGAGCTCGTACGCAAACCGGCCGCCGCCTTGATGGAAAGGTCCGGGGCTGGCAGGTGATGATCCGACGAGACCGCCCCGGGAGTCTCTGGCACCGGGTCGCCAGA
>WNFD01007504.1_pt1 | contig 13821 bp, 4 predicted proteins | sample 5400491 | NCBI WGS metagenome assembly WNFD01 (sample SAMN13153343, study PRJNA577476) | soil metagenome | isolation source: 120 cm saprolite under Douglas fir tree site 2 hole 2 replicate 2 | place: USA:California | collected 2015-04-18
CCAGATTGGGAAGCTTCACTCGCGAGAATTTGTCGAGCGCGCGAGCCCACCGCTCCAGAAGGATATCGGTCTTCGTGATGTCCTTCCCTTCACACAGGACGTTGCTGCGTTCCTCGGTGAGGAAATACATCGGGTCCACCGTCGCAACAAGCACCAGTTTGTGACGCGCCGTGTTGAGCAGCGACTCCACAAGCTCCAGCCGTTTCTGGTTCATCACAGGGTCTCTCATGTTGAAATCGAATTGGTCCAGGATGATGATTCCGCTGTGGCTGTCGGGTTGCTCCAACTCGTACAGCTTGCTCGCGCTGGAGTGCTCGGCCTGGAGATCGCGGACATCGCGAAAGTCTCGCGGGTCGAGGTCTTCCAGTTTTTTTAATTGCGCGCTCTTGCCTGACCGCGGCAGCCCAATCACCAGCGAATCCCGCTTGATATCGCTTGTTTTCTTCCAATGCGCCATTTCGATCGCAGAGGCGCCCTCCACGTTCGTCAGGAATATCATTTTTGCCAGGTTCGTGAACCACGCTACCATGACGCCAAGAAACACCAGCAGGATCACACGCGCCCAGTTTTGAAGTCCCTGCGACTCCGGATACTTCGCCCACACCTTCAAGCCGGGCGCTCGCGAGTCCAGCTTCCATTGCAGCGCGAACGTGGTCGCATTTGGCTCCAGCCAATACCTTTCCCAGGATTTGAATTCATCCGTTTCCGCGACTCCCAGCCGGCTGATTTCCGACCCGAGTTCATTGGACGGAAACCAGAGCGTCGCACGGGCAACACACTTTTCGATCCAATCGTTCAGCCCCAGGTCCACCGGATCCTCTTTTTTTGCTGCACGGCACCCGTTGGTATCCGTGGGCCCGTCAATGCCCGGTTCGCGGCACGTCTGGAAAAATGCATTTCTGGCAGCTTCGCCCGTGCCGCCGCTACCCTTGTCATAACGGTCCAGATTCTCGCCCAGGCGCGCTTGCGCGATGTTTTGCGCGTTAAGCGGCGCGAAAAAACTCACAATGCGGTTCCGCCGCGCCAGCAAACGTTCGGAAAGCATTGCTTCATCATGCTTCAACGAAAGCTCGCTCACCGCGTCGTATGCATACTTGAAGAATCCCGCGCATGGAACCACGCTGACGCAGAACATCAGGCTTACGGTCGCGAGCGCATAAAGCGGATTGGAGTACCCGCGTATGCGCTTCTCGAGGGCAGCGGCCAGTTGCGGATTCGCATCCAGGCTTTTCAGCAATGTCTCAGCCGGCCAGCACACCACGATCGTGAAAACTCCCGCCGTCATCGGCAGGTACAGTACCTTGCTCCATTCCAGCAGGTTCGCGGCCGCCGAGGCCGTGAGGTGTGCACCGGAATTTAATCGTGCGAGTTCTACAAAGAGGCGCGCCACCAGGGCTGCGGCAGTCAGGGCGATTCCGCACCGAAGCACGATGTCCGGACGGAACGACAAACGCACGATTGCGAAAAGCACGGAAAGGAAACCCACTCCCAGCGTCAATGCGAGGAGCGTCCCTTCATGCAAGTTGTGATAAAGACTTCGGTACTCCCAGCACAACAGCGCGCTCAGGAGAAAAATCTGGAGGTACTCCATGGCATATTCTCGGCAAGGCCAGACGATTCTTGGCGCGTAGTGCCACTGAAAATGTCCCCGCAAAACAAAATGTCCCGCGACGGCCAGACAAAGGACCGAAAAATATGCGCCCATAATAATCGAACAAACCACGATGACCGCCATGTCCAGAGTCAACTGCCGGTCCCCTTCCTGGTATACGAGCAGGTAAACCGCCTGCCCCGCCGAAAGTCCAGGAAATCGGAAATTTGTCAGATACGCGCGTTCTCCCCTCCCGCCATAAGTGATGTCCAGCGATGCATCCACTCCGCTCACCTGCCACGGGTGAAGTTCCGACCTGTCTTTTGATTCTTCGCAAAAATTCTCCCGCAAGTCGCGAAAGGAATCGGAGTGAAACAATACCTGGCACTTGCCATCAATCACCGCGAACCCGTAGCCCGGCGGCAGCAGCGGGTCAATCACTGACATCGGCCGAAACACCAGCGCCTGCAACGCGATTTGCCCCGCATCCCTGGCTTTGTCGCCCGGCTTGGCGTCAGCCAAACTGCCAAAAGGTGCGGATAGGACGGGCGCAAACTCGTTCGTATTCGGCGACATGATTGGTTGGAAAAAAGAGTAGCCGTAGGAATCTAGGCGAGCGGAAACCGGCGCGCAGGCCGCCTCATTCTTGCGGGAACTCGGGTCGAACCACTCCTCTTTCGCTTTCACAGCCTGATAGAAAGGAAACCGGGTGAGTTTTAAAGGCGGAGTCGCCACTTTTCGGATATCGACCTTTGCGACCTGGTTGCCATGGCAATCCGCCCAAAAGGCAATTTCAAAATATGGGTAACTTTGGCCCGGATATTTTTCGATCGGATAACTGCCGACCAATCCCGGATTCTTCAAATCTTTGCTGGCCCGCCGGAACTCGTCGGTGCCCCGGATTTCCTGCAGTTGGCTGAATGCGCGGGAAAGTTCGAGGGCAAAATTCTGCTTCATCTGCCCGGCGATGCTCTTAAGCGCACCGTCCGTGTAATCCCTCGATCTCAACAAGTAGCTGCCGTTTAGCAGCATCAACATTACTCCGCTCGACACAAGCAGCAGGGTGAACAACAGAATCCATCCATCACGCGGACGGAACCTCTCCGTATTGCTCATGTATTGCAGCTTGAACCACGGCCAGCTGAGCCCCAGCAACACCGCCCCGCACAAGCCCAGCCAGATCAGCACGGAGTAAGGCAGGGCGTGGCTCTCCGATTCGACGCTCGAGGCCAGTCGCAACCCGACGAGCACCAGTGGCCAGCGCGCGGCCTGCTCGCCGCCTCCCATCGCCACTGCTGCGGGCTGCGTGAACAAAAGATAGGTCTTCCCCTCGATCGAAACCTTCGTGGCAGAACTCCCACGCGATAGCGAGCCAGTTTTTCCGGGCGGAGCGTTTTTGCCCGCCGCGCCTCCTGATGTGCCAGGCTCGCTGGTCGATTTGGAGTCGGACTGTTTTGTGCTCGAGGTATTGGGAGTGCTCGGATTGAGGAACCCGAAGACATTTTGCTTTGGGCTGATGTCGGTGCCTGTCGCCAGGATCGGATCCAGCTCCCCGATCCGTGGGCCGGTTGCGGACTGTTGAAAAAGTACATGTCCACTCTCATCAGCAACCAGGACGTCATCGAAGGAACTCTTGGCTTGTTCAAACGCCTTCTGCACCCAGGGCTTCATGTCCATCCGCAGTACGGGATCTAATTTGGTTTGCTTTTGAGCTCCACCCGCTTGCGGCTGTCTCTCCTGTGGGCACTCGACAATCACCCCAAGTCCCGAGGAATTATTGTCAGGTTGGAGGCGGGCGTTTTCAGGTTTGTCACCAAGACACAGGATCAGGGGCAGGGCAGGGACGCTGCCGTCCCAAATTTCGCTCAGATACGTTTTTGAGTAGGCATCAAAGCACTCTCTGATGTTCTCTTTGCTCCGGCAATTTAGGTTCGATGGAGCCTCTGGCGCCGTTGCCTTTGCTTCGTTCACAATTTTTGCCAGGGAGCTTACGGAAAACCTCGCACGGTCAAATTCCGCCGTCAGTTGTTCAGAGAGCCGGCTCAAACTGCGGAATTCCCGGTCAATCAGAAATTCCTTCTGGCCCGCCACAAAGTAATTTTCATAGCCGATGAAGAATCCCAGGAGCACACCCCAGGTGATGAGCAGGAGAATGATCTTGCGCAGCTTTTCGTTTGGTTTTGGCAAGGGGCACCTCCGGGAGAACACCGAATCGCGCGTGGACCGAGGGATGTGCGTTTTCGCAGGATCGGCTCGACCCTGGTCTTCCATGCAAATTCGTCTCTATCAGGCGGCCATCGGAAGGACCTGTTCCGCGACGGTGTTTGTGACCGGACTATAGCACGGTAAGTAGTTGGTTAACATATGAAAAGGGAAGCACATCACCACTCCCTTCTCCTGTTCGCCGGCGAGGCATACAACGTCGAGATGGGGATCACGAACCAGCTTAACTTGTGGGGGCTGGCCGAAACGAAGCATGGGCCCGGCGTGATGATTGAAGTTTCGAGAGCGAAGTCCTGCTAACGTGCACACCGTTTACTTGACAATGTCGGCCAGCAGATGCCCGGGCACGTGACTTGCCGCGAGTTAGCCCGATTTTGGCAGCGATTCTGGAGCAATTCTAAGAATGTCTTTTGAGCGAGTTGCACGAAAACAGATTTTTGCGGATTACCAGATATGGACCGCGGTGATGCGTGGTGGTCCCGAGCGGCCTTGAATTACTTGCGTTTCGAGAACGATTTCAACATTTTTTTGTTTCCAGTTTTGCGGCAACTGCTTGAGCATGTCCTCCATGCGATGAGCGTCGACCAGGAACTCGCCCGCGGCAACAGTTCCACCCCTTCCAATTCCGGCGGCCACCACCACGAACTGATCCGTATTGGGATCCACGAGGCGCGCCACAATGGCGTAGTCCTTGTACGTTCCAGTCTGCTGCTGCACGGAACGATCCAGCATCCACCTGCGTTTGCCGGGATTGGCGCGATCTTCAATCCAAAATTGAGTCATCTCCGGATCGTTCGCAAAATGGAACCGCAACGGCGATGTCAGCCTCAGAGTCCACCCGTTGTCGAACGCCCCAATGAAAACAGAGGGGCCGCGGCGGAGATCCGTAAGGCTGGTGCTGGCCTCACCCTGCACGCGATAGGTCTTACCGAAAGTACGAAGCAATCCCGCCACATTCACCAGCGGGCTCACGTCATCGATAATGATTGTGACCATGCTGTCGTTCAAGGTGATTTCCCGCTGTGGGTCAGCAGCATCGCGCAGTCGAATCGTCGAATACTGGCTCTGGTCGGCGATGCAAAATAACACCGGCTCGGCGGACTTCACGAACGGTTCCCAAAACTGCTTCAGCGCCGGCGGCCTGAACGCGAACCAAATTCCCGCTGAAGTCCCCGCCAACAATACCAGGAGCAACGCGACAGCGGCCTTCCCGCCTTTAAGGATCGTTCGCCCGGCACCTGGCTCCGGCGAAGGCGCATCCGCCGTATGAATCGCAGGAGATTCGTCTGCCTGGCTCGGCGATTCCACCGGACTTGCCAACAATCCAGTCGGCCGTCCCGGCCAGGAAAACTGTGGAGCATAGGATCCAGAGGGCAAGTACAGCCGAATCTCCTGGCTGTGCTTCGGATCTTGATAATAATGTTCAATCCGTTTACGAATTTCGGCGGCGGTAACCCGCACAATCGGGTCGGTGTTGGTGTCATAGTCGGCGGGCCGGCCAAAGATTTCCACCCCCAGGATTCGCTCTTTGAGTTGATCCGTCTGGCCAGCCAGCGAGCGCGTAACCACATATTTCAGGAAACTGGGATAGCGTTTGCTGGAATTAAATAGAGGTGTAGCGAGCAACTTTTCCAGTTGCTGCTGAACGGCGGCCTTTTCGAGTTCGCTGGAAGGTGTCCAGCTTTCCGTTACCTGCTCTGCTAGCAAGGTTCCCCTAACGCCCCAACCCGGCCAAAGAATGTCGCCGTAACGCCCAAGCGAGCACCAAAACAACGAATTCTGGCTATCAATAAAACAATTTCCACAGATGCTACAGGGGTTTTCGGCCCGCCGCAACGTAAAACGCAAATCCAGGGGCTCTTTACGGTCTCTTAACGTTCCCGTAAGTTGCAGGCAAGACGCGGCTTACGTCATACTTTCCGGTCTTATCTTTCTTATCTCTTTTCCTTTACCAGCAAAGCATTGCCAGCGTGCAACGGAGTTTTCTATAAGTTGCACCAGTCTTTTGGATTGGGTCTGTCAGCCTTCGCAAGGATTTCAGGAAGAGCCGGCGCCTCCAAGCGGTACGGGGAGCCTGCAGGGTCTGGACAGGATTCGGGGTGGCATTCTGGCTCCAACCAGGATGTCCAGGAGGAATTTCCAAATGTCAGGCAAAGTACGGTCGTTGAAGCTAAGTATCTTGATTGGCGTCCTGGCGGCACTAACCTTGGCAGCCGGACAGTGTTATGGCCAGTCCCAGGCAATTACCGCGTCACTCAGCGGAACTGTCCTTGATCCGTCCGGCCAGACAGTTAGCGGGGCCAAGATAACCCTGGTGAGCCCCGAACGCGGGATATCTCGCACCTACGTGACCACGGACAACGGACTCTACTCCTTCACGCTCCTCCCGCCCACTATCTACAGGCTGCAGGTGGAGGCCGCTGGGTTCAAGCACTACAGGCAGGACGGAATCGAGTTAGTGCCCGGGCAGAACGCCGAACAAAAGATCGGTTTGACCGTCGGGGCGATCAGCGAAAATATCGAAGTCACCTCTCAAGCGCCCCTTATGAACGCGGAAAACGCCAATATTTCTTCGGATATTTCCGCCAGGCAGGTTGTGGAACTCCCACTGAACTTTCGAAGTGTCATCGGTTTGGCCACCCTGAACTCTTCAGTGAGTAACGCCGCGGAGGACCAGATCGTGGGCGCCCCGGCCAGCTCTGGTAGCGCCGATCAGGATGTTTCCTTTCTGAATTTCGGCGGCACGTTCTTCAACACCGCCGCCTACCTGCTGGACGGAACCTATGACACACGCCTCGATTGGGGTGGTGTTATCTATGTGCCGTCGGTGGACGCGGTGCAGGAGTTCAAGATTCAGACCAACGCGTTTACCTCGCAGTATGGCTGGAGCAGCGGCAACGTCATCAACGTCGTGACCAAGTCTGGTTCGAATGAATACCACGGTGATGCTTACGAGTTCTACCGCAACAGCAGTGTGGAATCGCGGAACTTTTTCAATTCCGGCCCGCAGCCCAGTTTCACTCGCAATCAGTTTGGCGGCACCTTTGGCGGCCCCATCCGCAAAAACAAAACCTTCTTTTTTGGTTACTACGAGGGTCGGCGTCAGGCGACACCCGCAACTTTCCTGGGCACAATGCCTACCTCGGACCAAAGGAACGGCGACTTCTCCGCGTTCCTGGGACCGCAAGCCGGCGTTGATTATATCGGGCGGCCGATTTACAGCGGTGAAATCTATAACCCATTTAGCACGCGCCAAGTTACGTGTGGTGGGACTGACTCCGTTACCGGAAATGGTGTCAGCAACTGCCCAGCTACCGACCCTCCCGGCACGATTAAATACATTCGTGATCCCATCTCTGGCAACATCCAAACTGGCCTCGGCGTCACGAATATCATTCCGGGGCCACTCATGGATACCATTGCCAAAAGTATCGCGACCGGGGCATATTGGCCAAGCCCCACGGGCAACGGCCTCGTCAACAACTTTACGGGCGCTGCCTCTGCGCCAGCGCATTCCGATGAGTATTCCGTCCGCATCGACCACAATTTCACCGACAATGATCGCTTTAATGCGCGTTGGTCGCAAAAATACGAATCGAAGGTAAACTTCCCGACCTACTATGGGGCTTCGGATCCGGGAGGTCCCGGCGTAACCGCTCCCAATAATCGATATAGCATCAACGCGGGTTACACTCACGTTTTTAACCCGACCTTTGACGTCAGTCTGAATTTCGGAATAAACCGCCACGTCGAGCAGTCCACTACGCAAAGCTTTGGATTCAAGACTTCGACTCTTGGGCTACCGTCCTTCATCGATGGGATTGCCCCGTCGTTCCCTCAAATTCAAGCACAAAATTACGCTTTTCTTGGAGCGCCCCAAAACCTGGATAACTACATCGTGCCCCAAACCATTTGGACCAATTCCGTCGACTTCACAAAAATCAGGGGAAGGCACAGTTTAGGATTTGGTTTTATGGACGTGTGGGGCCGCATCGACGGTGGGCACTTCGCCAACACCACTCTTCAGTTTCAAACGACCTCCACGGCGGGGCCCGATCCACAACAGGCAACGCCAGGGACCGGCAACGGTTTCGCTTCCTTCCTGGTCGGTGTGGGGAGTGGGACGGATCAGACGGGTTTCAACCAGTTCCCAGCCACCGATAAACACCTCCTCGGCTGGTATGTGCAGGACACTTGGAAAACGACGAAAAAGCTCACCCTTACTCTTGGCCTGCGCTACGAAATCCAGACCGCCCCAACGGAAAGGCACAACGCGCAAGAGTATTTCGACTTTACCGCCACCAACCCCATCAGCTCTTCCGTTGGCTTTAACGTTCCTGGTCAACTGGTCTTCAACTCCAGCGGCAACCGAGGCGTCTACCACACTTCCCACACCAATTTCGCCCCACGCATCGGCGCCGCCTATCAACTGCGCGACAAACTTGTTCTGCGCGGCGGCTATGGCATCTTCTTCGTCCCCAGCTACTACGGCCAGGGTCCCAACATCGGCTACTCGCAGGGCACTCCGTGGGTCACCACTCTTAATGGTGGTCTGAACCCTTCCTCGACACTCAGCGGAAATGCATCCCTGGCACTTCCCAGCGCATTTCCAAATGGCCAGGTCCCTTCCACGGGCAATTCCCTGGGTGGGTTGACGGACGTGGGGTTCGGACTTAACCCCGTCACCGACCCCGTCCGGCATTCTGCGTACGTGCAACAGTGGATGCTTGGAGCGCAATATAGCCTCACAAACAACGACCTGGTGGATATCAGCTACGTTGGCAACCACGGCGTTCATGTTCTCTCGCAATTCCTGGAGTGGAACGAGCTTCCGGTTTCGGCTTTGGCGTTGGGGAACCAGCTTAACCAGCAGGTGCCCAACCCATTCTTTGGCTCGATTACTGCAAGTGGATGCGGACTAAACAATCCAACCGTTCAGAGAGGCCAGTTGCTTCTCCCGTTCCCGGAGTACTGCAGCGTGACAGAGGCACAGCCTGCGGTCGGAGGGTCGACCTACAATGCGCTGCAGGCCACCTATACTCATCGCTGGCACTCCGGTCTGGAGCTTAACGTTTCGTATACCTATTCGAAATTCATGGACAACGTCCAGGGAGCTTCGGGTTGGGCCTTCCCAGGTACGGGGAGTTCCGTCCGGAATTCCTACAACCTGGCTGCGGAACGCTCCGTTGATGCGAGCGACCTTACTCATAGCCTCGTCATCAGCCACAACTATGAATTGCCCTTTGGGAAAGGCAAACAATTCGGCGCCGATTGGAATCGGGCGATGAATGCGGTGTTGGGGGGCTGGCAGTGGAGCGGCATCCTGACCGCACACACTGGGTTGCCTCTTTCCATCACCCCGGCGCAAAACAATGCCGGCGGTTTCGGTTTCAACCAGCGTCCCAATCGCGTCCCGGGAGTCAGTGCCGTGCCGCAAAACCAATCGATCAACAACTGGATCAATCCGGCGGCCTTCTCGCAACCCGCACCATTTACCTTTGGAGATGCCTCAAGATTCCTGTCCGACCTCCGTGCCCCTGGCTTCGTAAATTGGGACATGGGACTGCAAAAATGGTGGAATATCACGGAAACCATGCGTTTCCAGTTCCGCTTCGAACTCTTTAATGCCTTCAACCATCCGAACTTTTTCACGCCGGACACCAATCTGGGCGACTTCAACCCTATTCCCGCCGACAACAATTTCGGGAGGATCACCAGTGCCTACCCGGCACGCAGCTTGCAATTCGCCGGGAAATTCTACTTTTAGCGTCTGGTGCATATAAAGGTTGCCCTCCACACCCTGGGAGAGCACGGGCAAGGCAGGCTGGGAGAAAGAGTTTGAAGTCGAGGAACTATTCCTGGCCTGCCCGCCCTGAAGTCCCGGCCCTCACGGGCGGAGTTTTTGAAGATCCAGGAAAACTTCCGCGTGATTTGTCTAAGGGAGTCGGATCATCTTCGGCACAGATCAGAAGCACCTTCCCCTCGTCTCTCTCTCGACGGGACATCAGGAATGGCTTGAGCCTTCGCGGTACACCAGGACGGATGAATGAAGATTCCGATATCGGCTAAGGGAATGTGGCAGCGCACCGGGTTCGTTCTGATTGCTCTCGGTCTCAGTTTTCACGCAAACCACGCAGCGTTTGTGTCGGGCCAGGAAAAGCCAAAGAGTGAGCAGGCTGCGAGCAGGCCGCAACAGGCGGATTCAAGCAAAGCTCTGTCGAATGGAATTGAGGTCCGCCACGCTGGCATGTTGCTGCAAGTTCTCGCCCTCCGCGAGGATGTCTTGCGCGTTCGCCTGTCTCCGAAAGGGGAGCTGCCGGAAGACGCATCCTGGGCGGTTCCAGCGGAAGTCCGCCACCAACGTGTTGAAGTAACTCCCGATGCCACTCCCGATGCGGTCGGCTTTCACACCAAAACCCTGAGCGTCCGGATTGAACGTGCCACCCTGCGGCTCTCAACAACAGACTTGTCGGGCAACATCCTTCAGGAGGACGCCGAGGGGTGGCCCGCGGAATTCCACTCCGATGCCTTCCGCGTTTACAAGAAAATGCCCATGGATGAACACTACTTCGGCCTGGGTGACAAAGTGGGGCCGCTGGATCGCCGCGGCCAGTCCTTCCGGCTCTGGAACACCGATGCCTTCCGTTTCCAGGAATCGACGGACCCGATTTATAAGAGCATCCCATTTTTTATGACCATGCGCGCCGGCCGCTCCATGGGATTTTTGCTCGACAACACCTGGTCTTCCAATTTTGATTTCGGCAAGAGTGAACGAAACACCTATTCCTTTGGCGCCGAAGGCGGTTCGATCGACTATTACCTCTTCTATGGACCGGACCCGAAGCAGGTCGTGCAAACGTATGCTTGGTTAACGGGATTGCCGCCGCTCCCCCCTTTGTGGTCGCTCGGCTTTCAGCAATCCCGCTTTAGCTACGAGACCGAAACTCGCGTGCGCGAAATTGCATCCCGCTTGCGGGCCGACAAGATCGAGCAGATGCTATCCGACCTCAAGCGCGAAGAGTTCCACGTTGTCGCGATCACCGATTTGCACATCGCGCGCGTTCCCGGCGTCGGTTACGCGCCATATGACTCAGGAATCGCCGCCGATAATTTCGTGAAGAATCCCGACGGCTCGGTTTATGTCGGCACGGTTTGGCCGGGCCCCTCGGTTTTTCCGGAGTTCACTCAGGAAAAAACCAGGGATTGGTGGGGTTCGCTCTACAAACAGTTTTTGTCTGAGGGACTCGCCGGTTTCTGGAATGACATGAACGAGCCGAGTGTTTTTCAGACCGACAATCTAACCATGCCTGACAATGTCCAGCACCGCATCGACGAGCCTGGCTTCCGGCCCCGGACCACAAAGCATCTTGAAATTCACAACGTTTACGGAATGGAGAATTCCCGAGCCACCTACGAGGGTCTGCGGAAACTTGATCCGGACTTGCGCCCATTTGTTCTGACCCGGGCCACCTACGCCGGAGGTCAGCGTTATGCGGCCACGTGGACCGGCGACAATACCGCTTCGTGGGACCACCTGCGCTTGACCACTCCCATGCTCTTGAATTTGGGCCTGAGCGGCTTTGGGCTTAGCGGCGCCGACGTCGGCGGATTTATCGGAACCCCCGGGCCGGCTTTGCTCACGCGTTGGACGGAACTTGCCACGTTTCAACCCATCGACCGGAATCACACCAACAAGGGTTCCGGCGACAAGGAAGTCTGGGTGCACGGGCCGGAGCAGGAAGCCATCCGCCGCCGGTACATCGAAGAGCGCTACCGGTTGATGCCGTATCTTTACACCGTGGTCGAAGAACTCTCGCGCACGGGATTGCCCGTCGTCCGGCCGCTCTTCCTGGAATTTCCTCGCGCCACAAAGGATTTGCAGCCTTTGGATATCGGTGCGGGCAACGAATTTCTCTTTGGCCCAGACTTGCTCGTCGCTCCGCCCCCATTTCCGGAACAACCGGAAGCATACGCGCTCAAGCTTCCTCCGGGTGTGTGGTACGACTATTGGACGGGAGAAAAAATTCAGCAATCGGCAACGCAGGACGGCTCAAATGCGGCCGAACCGCTCATTCAACCGAAATTGGACATCCTGCCGGTTTATGTTCGGGAAGGTTCGATCATTCCGTTGGAACCCCTCGTACAGAGCACTGATGAAAAGCCGCAAGGCCCGCTCACGTTGCGCGTATATCCCGGAAAAGATTGCCACGGGTCCGTGTATCTCGACGACGGCAAAACTTTCGCCTACACTCGCGGCGAATTCCTGCGCATCGAATTTTCATGTGCGGTCACCTCTTCAGGCGTCGAGCTCCACGTCGGAGAGCGTCGAGGCAAGTATCTGCCCTGGTGGAAAACGATTCACCTGGAAGTTTACGATTGGCAGAGCCCGGCGGCCCATGTCGCCCTGAAACACAAGCCGGATGAGTTGCCGGATTCCGTGGATCCCGCTCGGCATGTGCTAACCCTTGAGTTGAACGACGATCCTCGAGGCAGCGATCTGGAAATTCTTCGAGCGAACTGAAGTTTCGCTCGCGACCGCATCGCTTGATCCAGTATCGGATTTCGCGCAATCTAATCCAGAGAACTTGAGAGAGAGATTCGAATTGTCTGCGGCACGATTCACCAAAGCCGGCGCGCTTGCACTTCTCTGCGCGTTCAGCTTGCTTGCCCAGACCCCGGCCCCCGGGCCCGGTCCCCGCTTCGACGTCCGCTCTCCCAAGGGTCTTGATTTTGTTCTTCGCAACTCGCCGACCTCCAGAAAATACCTGATCGAGACAATGCCCGGCGGCGTCGCGCTGCTGGACTACAATAACGACGGCCTGCTGGACATTTTTCTCGTGAATGCCGGCCACATTCGCGATCCCCTGCCCAGGCTTCCAAGCTTCGATCGCCATGAACCTTCCTATTGGAACCGCTTGTATCGCCAAAATAAGGACGGCAGCTTCACGGATGTCACCCAACAGGCGGGGCTCGCAAATGTGGATGATGGCGATTACGGAATGGGTGTGGCTGTCGGAGATTACGACAACGACGGCTATCCCGATATCTACGTGACCAATTTCGGCAAAAACATTCTCTACCACAACAATGGCGACGGCACATTTACGGACGTCACTGCGAAAGCGGGCGTGGCGGCGGGTGGCTGGTCGGTCTCCGCCGGATTTTTCGACTACGACAATGACGGGCACCTCGATCTGTTCGTCACCCGCTACCTCGATTGGACCGTGGCGAACAGTAAGACCTGCGGCAACGAAAACGCCATGTACTGCCCGCCCACGGAATTTCCCGCCATTTCGAACATTCTGTATCACAATCGTGGCGACGGCACATTCGAAGATGTGAGCGTCCCGTCGGGCATCGCATCAAAAAAAGGCCACGGCCTGGGTGTCGCCTTCGCCGATTACGATGGCGACGGTTTCACCGATATTTTTGTGGCCAATGACGTCACCAACCAGTTTCTTTTCCACAACAATGGCAACGGCACCTTCACTGAATGCGCTCTCGACTCCGGCGCGGCGTTGACCAGTGATGGCAAAATGCTCTCCGGCATGGGTGTCGTTTTTCAGGATTATGATAACGACGGCCTTCCCGATCTTCTTGTCACGCAGCTTCCGCACCAACCCTACGTCGCGTACCACAATGATGGCCATGGTTTCTTCAGCGCCCAGGAACTCGAAACTGGCTTTGGCGCGCTGTCCGGTAAGGCTTCCGGCTGGGGAGTAGGTTTGGAGGATTTTGACAACGATGGCTGGAAAGATGCCTTCATCGTCCAGGGCCACGTCTTCGACAATGTGGATAAGTACGACAGTTCGCTGCGCTACAAGGATCCTCCCTTGTTAGCTTTGAATCACAACGGCCACTTCGAAAAGGCCGACACGGGCTCGGATGCGCCGGTTGCCGGACGCGGTGCAGCCTTCGGCGATCTGAACAACGATGGTTGGATCGATGTCGTCGCCACTTCTCTCGGCGCCCCCCCGCAGTTTTTCGTGAATCGAGGGGGAAATTCG
>WNFD01004603.1_pt1 | contig 13820 bp, 13 predicted proteins | sample 5400491 | NCBI WGS metagenome assembly WNFD01 (sample SAMN13153343, study PRJNA577476) | soil metagenome | isolation source: 120 cm saprolite under Douglas fir tree site 2 hole 2 replicate 2 | place: USA:California | collected 2015-04-18
AACATCTATCTACGCCCGGGCGACGACATCTTCGTCTACCGCCAGCCGCCGACTTTCACCGTCTTCGGTGCGACGGGGCGCAACGGCCAGATCCCGTTCGACGCGGATAAGCTGACGATGGCCGAAGCCCTCGCCAAATCGGGCGGCCTCCTCGATCATCGCGCCGACGCCAAAGGCGTCTACATCTTCCGCTACGAGGACGCCGAGGTCTATCGACGGATCAAGAACCCCGGCGCCGCGACAGAGCAAAATCCGCCCACGACGAAGAACGGCCGCGTGCCGACGGTCTTTCACGCCAACCTCGAGGCCGCCGACGCCTACATGCTCGCCGCCGATTTCCCGATGCGCGACAAGGACCTGATCTTCGTCTCGAACGCGCCGATCAGCGATCTTCAGAAGGTTCTCGGCGTCGTCGGGTCCGCCTTCGGGGCGACCGGTCCCGCCATCGCCAAGGTGCCGTGAGATGACGGCGCAAACGACGATCGGGACGATCCGCCCGCGCGGGTCGGGTCTGGCGCAGGGCGCCGCGACGCAAATGCGCGTAATCGGCGCGCTGGTGCTGCGCGAGACGCAGACCCGTTTCGGCACCGCGAAACTTGGATTCCTGTGGGCGATCATCGAGCCGTTCTGTCATATCCTCGCCTTCAGCCAGATCGCGAAAATGATCCATCACTCGGCACCTCTCGGCAGCAGCGTCGAGGTCTTCTTCGCCACCGGGATCGTGCCATTCTTCCTGTTCCGCGACCTGGCGTTTCACCTCTCGCCGTCGCTTAGCGCCAACCGCTCGCTGCTCTATTTCCCGATCGTCAAGAACATAGACGTGCTAGCCGCGCGCGCGCTGCTCGAGATCGCCACTTGGGCGGTAGTCGCGGTCCTCGCGGCGGCGACCTTCGCGTGCTTCGGCCTCGAGCTCCGGATCGGCGATCCGCTGAACCTCATGCTGGCATGGAGCGCGATGGGGCTGCTCGGGACTGGCTTCGGGGTCACGAGCGCGATCATCACGATGTTCGCGCACAGCTGGGACCGCCTCGTCCACATGTTCGTTCGCATCCTCTACGTGACCTCCGGCGTCTATTTCCTCCCGAACCATCTGCCGGAAGCCGCCCGCGACTTCATCTGGTGGTTCCCGACGTTTCACGGCGTCGAATGGTTCCGAGAAGCCTTCTTTCCCGGCTACCAGAGCATGTCGCTGAGCAAGCCGTATCTCCTGGCCTGGGGCGCGGGGCTGCTGCTCGTTGGCATGCTAGGCGAGCGTCTCCTCAGAAAAAGGATGGAGCACGAATGATCCGCCTCGAGGGGCTGCACAAATCCTATGCAGTCGGCGACCAGCGCAAGATCGTTTTCGACGAGGTTAGCGCGGAGCTGCCGCGCGGCCGTAGCGTCGGCCTCCTCGGCGTCAACGGGGCCGGCAAGTCGACCTTGCTGCGCCTCATCGCCGGCACCGAGCTGCCCGATAAGGGCCATGTCGTCCGCGCCGGCCGCGTCTCCTGGCCGCTTGGCTTCAGCGGCAGCTTCCACGGCAGCACCACGGGACGCTCGAACGTGCGCTTTATCGCCCGCATCTACGGCAAGGATGTCGACGACACGGTTGCGTTCGTCGAAGATTTCGCCGAACTCGGTCGCTATCTCGACATGCCGGTGAAGACCTACTCCTCGGGCATGCGCTCTCGTCTCGCCTTCGCCGTCAGCATGTCGATGGAGTTCGACACCTACCTAGTTGACGAGATAACCGCCGTCGGCGATGCGCGATTCCAGGCACGCTGCTCACAAGTTTTTCGCGAGCGACACGGTGCGGCCGACGTGATCATAGCGTCGCACAATATCGCGACGATCCGGCAATATTGCGACATGGGCGCGCTCGTCGGCGGAGGCGGGCTCACGGTGTTTGATCGCGTCGACGACGCGATCAAGTCTTATGAAGAGAGGCTGAAGGCATCATGACAACAGATCTCAAGACGCCCGATGCGCCGGCGCGCCGCGCCGAAGTCGGGACGCATGTGCACGCCGTTCGGCCGACGAAAATCGCCGATTTCCCGCCCGCTCGCCGGCGGCGCACCGCCCGGCGGTGGCGCACCATCTCGGCCTTGCTGCTCATCGCGATCCCGATGGTCGCCGCCTCCGTTTATTACGGGCTCTTCGCCTCCGACCAATATGTCTCGGAGATACGCTTCAGCGTGCGCGGCAAGGAGACGCCAAGCACCGACGCAATCGGCATGCTCGCCGGCTTCCCAGTGACGCAATCGGTGTCCGACAGCTATGTCGTCGCCGACTACATCAAGAGCCGCGAGCTGCTCGACGAGCTGTCGCGGTCGATCAATTTGCGCGCGCTCTATTCACGCCAGGATGTTGACTGGTGGGCCCGCTTCGACGCCACGCAGCCGATCGAGGAACTCGTCGATTACTGGCGCTGGATGGCGAATGTCAAATTCGACTCCACCTCAAGCATCATCACCGTCGGCATTCGGGCGTTCACGCCCGAGGATGCGCAGCTCATCGCGGAGAAAATCCTCTCGGCCAGCACCGCCCTCGTCAATCGGCTGTCCGCCGAGGCGCGCCGGGACGCCGTGCGCAACGCCGAGGTGGATGTACGCCGAATGGAAGAGCGTCTCGCCGCCGCGCGCGCGCAGCTCGAGGGCTTCCGCGGCCGCAACGAGATCATCGACCCGGCGCGCAGCGCCGCCGGCCGGCAGGAACTCGACTCGAAGCTGCAGGCCGATCTCATTCATCTGCGATCCGAACTTGCCGCGGCCAGCCGGTTCCTCAACCCCGACTCGCCGTCCGCGGTCGTCCTCAACGCGAAGATCGCGTCGGTCGAAAGCGAGCTGGCGCGGCTACGGGCCGAACGCACACCGACCCGCGAGAAGGGCCCGATGTCGGAAATGCTGACGCGCTACGACGAGGTCGAGACCGAGCACCAATTCGCCGAGAAGGCTTACGTCCTCGCGCTCGCTTCATTGGAGAGGGCGCGCTCGGAAGCCGACCGTCAGCAACGGTTCCTCTCGGTCTACCTGTCGCCGAGCCTGGCGGAGGAGCCGCTCTACCCGCGGCGCTTGGTCATGATCGCTCTCATCGGGGTCTGCGGCGCTGCGGTCTGGGGCCTCGGGCTGCTGATCGTGCTCGGCTTCCGCGATCACGTGCGCTGAGCCTCGCCATGAGCATCGCCACTGTCGTTGCAGCACTTCTCGCGCTCCCCGTCGGGCTCGTCGGCCCAGCGCGGGCCGCGGCGGAAGCGAGTCCGGGGGTCGTTGTCGGCCGAGCGCCGCCGCAGCTTCTCGTCGGCAAGTTCTACGAGTACGCCCCGGCGATTGTCGTGGAGGGCGGCGTCAAGCACGTCTTCGCGTGCGCGAACGTCGTCTCCGGGGAGATCCGCGATCACATCGTGCATCACCGTTATGTTGGAGGCCGCGTGGTCGCCACCGATGTCGCGCTCCGACCAGCGGAAGAGAGACGGCGTTTCGACTCCTTTCACGTCTGCGACCCCGAGATCGTCGCCGGGAGCTTCGGCTATCGCGGCCACGTCTTTCGCTTCGCCCTCCTCTACACGGGGAACGACAAGCCGCTCGCCAACGGGAACCGGCTCGGCATGGCGCTCGCGGATACGCTCGACGGGCCATGGCAACGTGCCGCCGAACCGCTCGTTTCCTTCGATTTCGGCGGCGATGAGGAGACATCCTGGGGCGTCGGCCAGCCGGCCGCCGTCAATCCCGATCACGGCGACGGTTTCTTGCTGTTCTATACGGAGGGTGCGAGGGCGGGCACCCGCACGCTTCTGCGCTCCGTCCGGATGAGCCCCGAGGGCGATATCCCGATCGCCGTCGGCGCACCGCGCGCGGTGCCGACCGGCGGGTTGCGCCAGGCCGACGGCAAGATGCCGGATTTCCTCAACGACGCCGCCATCGCCTATGTGGCGGGCGCGCATGAATTTATCGCCGTGAGACCGGTGCGGCCGCTGCCCTCCACCCCACCGACCACGGTCGAGGCGTGGCAAGAGGTCGACGCCCTCGCCGAGGGGGCCCTCACCGGCAACGGCGGGACTTGGCGCAAGCTGACGGTCATCGGGCCCGCCTTGACGAAGGCGCCGCGCAATCACAACGCCGGCATCGTCAAGGATGTCTGGGGCGGGCTGCCGAGGGCCGACAGAATAGAGGTCGTGGTAACGACGAGCGATGAATGCGCTGCCGCGCATTTCTGCTTCCCCACCACCTTGTGGAGCTACCGCCTGCACGAACTCGACTTTCCGCTTCCCGCATCACGTTGAACGTTGAAAGGCGCTATAAATGTCTGTTGAAAAACTGGCCACTGAAAAAACCGCTGCCGCGAAACCGCGTCAGATCGGCCGCCGGGCGGCAAAGCCGCTGCGCCAGGCGGCCTTCCTCATCGGCACTTATTTCTCCGGATCAACGCTGCTCGGCAATTGCCTCAATGCGCATCCGTCGATTTTCTTCGCCGGCGAGATCGATCGTCTCGAGGCCTTCCGGCGCGAGCCGGATTGGACCCATAGGCGCGAGCGCGGCTGCCGCCTTTGCTCGACGCAAGCCGAGCACGATTGTCCGGCCTGGCCGAGCGAATTCATCGAGAAGATCCGGGCGCTCGACGACATCTCCGCCTACCGGGCGGTGATTGAGCGGAACGAAGCGCCGATCCTGCTCGATGGCAGCAAGCGGATCGACTGGCTCAACAGCCTTTACGATTCCGGGCTCAAATCCAACGTCAAGGCGATCATCTGCACGCGCACGCCCTTTTCTTTCGCGAAGAGCTCCGACGGCGGCGCGCTGCGTCTCTCGCCGATGGCGGCGGCGGCCTCGTGGCGCGACTTCTATCTGCACACGCTTCGCTCCCTTGCCGGCCGTGGCATCCCCTCGCTCGTCGTGCGCTACGAGGATTTCGCCTTCAGGCCGGAGCCGTCGATCCGGCGCGTCTGCGAATTTCTCAACATCCCCTTCGACCCCGCCATGCTCACCTATTGGCAGGTGCCGTCGCACGCCGTCGGCGGCAATGGCGGAGCCTATCTGCGCGACCCCAATTTTACGCCGTCCGCTCTCGACAAAGCAGAGGAATGGAAGATCAACTATTTCAGCAATAAGCCGTTCGGCGGCTGGATCGAGGACAAGTGGATATACGGGCTCACCGACGAGGCAGTCCGGCAGATCATGTCGGTTCCGATGCTCAACGATGTCGCGAGCCTGTTCGGCTACGATCTCGCGTGGTTTCTGATGGAACGCACGCGGATCCTGACGGAGAACAAACTGCGGCAGGCAGCTCAAGCCCTGACGGCCCAGGGTCCGGCGTCCCACGTCAAGGCGGCATAAGGGGAACGACGGTGAGAAGCTCCAATCTGGCATGCCCTCCGTCGGGAAGAGCTTTGTCGAGAAGCCCCCTTACGACAAGTCTAAAACGCCTCGAATCCGAGGCGATCACCATCATGCGCGAGGTCGTCGCGACAGCGCGTAACCCGGTCATGATGTACTCCGTCGGGAAGGATTCGACGGTAATGCTGCACCTCGCGAAGAAGGCGTTCTTTCCCGGACGTCCACCCTTCCCGTTGCTCCATGTCGACACCGGCTGGAAGTTTCGCGAAATGATCGCCTTTCGCGACGCGGCGGTGGCGGCGGCCGGTCTCGAGCTCATCGTACACACGAACAAGGAGGGTCAGGCGCAAGGTATGGATCCGATCCGCTCCGGCTCGGCCCTCTATACCAAGGTGATGAAAACGGAAGCCTTGAAGCAGGCGCTCGATCATCACGAGTTCGACGTGGCCTTCGGCGGCGCGCGCCGCGACGAGGAGCGGAGCCGGGCTAAGGAGCGCGTCTTTTCCTTTCGCGGCGAGAGCCATGCGTGGGACGCGCGCAACCAGCGCCCTGAATTGTGGCACCTCTATAACACCCGTATCCGCAAGGGCGAGTCGATTCGCGTTTTCCCGCTGTCCAATTGGACCGAGCTCGACGTCTGGCGGTATCTACACGCCGAGGGGATTCCGGTCGTGCCGCTCTATTTCGCTAAGACCCGGCCGGTGGTTGAGCGCTCGGGTACCTTGATCATGGTCGACGACGAACGCTTGGAACTCGGGCCGGACGAGACCCCGTCGCAGCGCCGGGTTCGCTTCCGCACGCTTGGCTGCTATCCGCTCACCGGCGCCATCGAGTCGGAGGCCGAAACCCTCGACGACATCATCGCCGAGATGATTAGCGCGCGGGCATCCGAGCGCCAGGGTCGTCTCATCGACTCGGACGAGACCGCCTCGATGGAGCGCAAGAAACAGGAAGGCTATTTCTAGTGATCACGATCCAATCCCCCGTAGCGGCGGCAACGGACCTTCTGCGCTTCATCACCTGCGGCTCGGTCGACGACGGTAAATCGACGCTCATCGGGCGTCTCCTCTACGACGCAAAGCTCATTCTCGACGATCAGATCGAGGCGCTGTCGCGCGCTTCCCGCCGCCATGGCACGACCGGCGAGGATCTCGACCTCGCGCTCCTGGTCGACGGGCTCGAAGCCGAGCGCGAGCAGGGCATCACGATCGACGTCGCCTACCGGTTCTTTTCGACCGGCCGGCGCTCCTTCATCGTCGCCGACACGCCGGGTCACGAGCAGTATACGCGGAACATGGCGACCGGTGCCTCGACCGCGGATCTTGCGGTGATCCTAATCGACGCGCGCAAGGGCGTGCTGCCGCAGACGAGACGCCATTCGATCATCTGTTCACTCCTTGGCATCCGCCACGTCGTCCTCGCAGTCAACAAGATTGATCTGGTGGCGGAGGCCGAGAAGGTTTTCGAGCATATCGTCGCCTCCTATCGCGCCTTTGCGCGCGAGCTCGACTTCGCCTCGATCGCGGCGGTGCCCCTGTCGGCGCGGTTCGGCGACAATGTGACGACCCGATCGACGAAGACGCCGTGGTACGCGGGCCCGGCGCTACTCGAGCATTTGGAGACGGTGGACGTCGCGCGAGTTACGAATGTCCGGCCGTTCCGCTTCGCGGTCCAATGGGTCAATCGGCCGCATCTCGATTTTCGTGGCCTCTCGGGGACGATCTCCTCCGGCAGCATCGCCCGGAACGACACCGTCGTCGTGGTCAGCTCGGGGCGGCAAACCAGCATCTCACGCATCGTGACGTTCGACGGCGATCTCGATCGGGCACAGGCGGGCGAGGCCGTCACGTTGGTCCTCGCGGAGGACGTCGATGTCGGGCGCGGCGAACTCATCTGCGAGCCGCAGCGGCGACCGGCGCTGGCTGATCGGTTCACAGCGCAGATTCTGTGGATGAGCGAGACGCCGTTGCTCGCCGGCCGCTCTTACGTCTTGCAAATCGGCACCGCTTCGGTCGCCGCGCGCGTCGTCGCCGTCCGCCACCGCGTCGATATCGGCACGCTCGGCCATGAAACGGCAGCAAGCCTCGCACTCAACGAGATCGGCTTCTGTGAGATCTCGACGGCAGTGCCCGTCGCGCTCGATCCCTATAACGAGAACCGCCAGACCGGCGGGTTCATCCTGATCGATCAGTTGACGAACGAGACCGCCGGTGCCGGAATGGTCAGCGCCGCCTCCGGTCTCTCCACCAACATTCATCGCCAAGAATTCCTCGTCGACAAGGCGGAGCGGGCGGTCCTCAAAAATCAGCATCCGGCAATCGTCTGGTTGACGGGTTTGTCGGGGGCCGGAAAATCCACGATCGCCAACCTGGTCGAACGACGTCTCAACCACCTCGGCTACCACACGATGATGCTCGACGGCGACAATCTGCGCTTCGGCCTCAACCGGGATCTCGCCTTCTCCGCCGCCGACCGGGCCGAGAACATCCGGCGGGCCGGCGAGGCGGCGAAGCTCATGGTCGACGCCGGCCTTATCGTCCTCTGCGCGTTCATCTCGCCCTACCGCGCCGAGCGCGAGATGATCCGGGCTTTAGTCGGTCCGGGGGAGTTCATCGAGATATTCGTCGATGCCTCGATCGAGCGCTGCATGGAGCGCGATCCGAAGGGCCTCTATGCGAAGGTGAAGGCTGGGAAGCTGCGGAGCATGACAGGTATCGATTCGCCGTATGAAGCACCTTTGTCGCCCGATCTCACCTTGGCTACCTCCACCGAGTCGGTCGAAGTTTCGGTCGCTCGAACGCTAGCGGCTTTGTCGAAGGCGGGGATCATCAAAACGGCGCTCTCACGCGCCGGGTGAGCCCAGAGGCGTGCGCCGCCTCTCAGTGGAAGCGCTGGCCATGCGACCGCTTGCCAAGCGATGGAAAGCGCTGAAATAGGGGCGTAGGATGATGCCGCGCATCGCATGGCGTGCGCAAGCTCGGGGCGTAGCATCCGGCGGCGAAATTCTCCTCGATGCCGCGCAAGGCGGTATAGAGGGCGGCACGGATCGCGACATCGTCGGCGTCGGCTGTGTCGGCGGCGGCGAGGATTTGCAGCAGGCTCTGTTTGGCAATCATCTTGAAGTTCCCTTTGCGGCCATACGAGGTGAGCTAGGCCGTGTCAATTGTTTGACGATTGGAGAGAGCCTCGTTCAGGCGTCGCAGAGCGCCGCTCAAGTTCAGCTATTTGCAACATGGACGCCAGATGACCGTTCGCCACACGCGAGATAGAGACGGGAAGCGTCGTCAGGTCCAAGGAAGACGGATCACCGCACTCGTTTCATCCATCGTCCTACAGAGCGAGCGGGGAAGCGCGAGAGACGGGACTGGCCGAAAAGGCAACGGGCTGTACGAACGGACCTTGCCGTCGCCCGACATCGCGCTCTCTTTCTGGGTAAAATTTGGTGTCGTCGACTCATCGGCGGCGATGGATAACTCCTTTGAGAGCGGCGTTAGGCCATATGGGGGATAGATTACTACTCCGCCAACGGTCAGAGTTGCAATAACGGACGAGGCGCGCGCGAAGGCGCTAACTCACTAAATCGCTCTCGCGGAATGCATCAGACCAAAGACATTGACCGGGGAAGGCTCATGCACAACACGAAGGTTTTGCTCATAGACGCCCACGAGCTCTCGCGCGAGGGGCTGAAGCTTCTGCTCCACAGTGACTCGTACGACATCATCGGCGCGACACGATCGCTTGACGAGGCCCGCGCGGCGATCGCCGAGGGGCTGCATCCCGATCTGGTTCTTTTCGTGCTCGGGCATCTTGGCGAGAGCGAGAGCGTCGCGACTCTACAGCAGATCCGCGCCGGGTTCTCGGCGTTCAAATTCGTCATCATCGCGGCGCAAGCCTCGCCGTCTCTGTCGGCGCGCTGCCTTGAAGCCGGCGTCAACGGGTGTCTCCTCGGGGACATGTCGGCAAGCGCCCTGACGCAGTCGCTCCGCCTCATCATGCTCGGCCAGGAGATTTTCCCGGCGCCGGCCGGCATGCTGCCGATGGAGGCGACGAGCCACGCTCCTCGCGATTTCCGGCAGGGCGCCGCCCTGCCGGGCTCGAGCAGGAGCCTCTCAGGGCGCGAGGGCGAGATCCTGGGCAAGCTGCTGCTCGGCCATTCCAATAAGATGATCGCCCGCGAGCTCGCGATCAGCGAGGCAACGGTGAAGGTGCATCTGAAGGTGCTGCTCCGCAAGCTGAAGGCGCGCAATCGTACGCAGGCCGCGATCTGGGCGATCGAAAATGGCTATGGCGAAAGAATGTTGGCGTAGGGAAGCCGCCCGGCGGGGCCGCGGGCCTAAGCAGCGATTCTTTGATTGTGACACAAATGGCGGGCTCTTTCGTGATTGAGCTGATCGACGGCGCGGGCGACAGCGGCATCGAGCTCATCGATGGACCGGAAGGTTTGGTGAGCGAGGAAGTGGCGCTTGAGGTCGCGCCAGGAGCGTTCGATGTCATTGAGCTCCGGGGCGTATTTCGGCAGCCACTCGACGGTCAGCCAGGGGCGCTTGTCGAGGGCGGCGCGACTGAGCTTGCTGGTGTGGATCGGGCCGTTGTCGAGGACCAGGACGACGGGCTTTGCGGCGTGTCCGGGCCTCGGCCCATAGAGTGGGTCGAAGTGCTCCAGCAGGGCGATGAAGTCGGTGCTGCGCTTGGTTGGACTGCGATGCACGATCAGGGTGCCGGCGGCATGGTCGAGCGCGCCGATGAGCGCCAGCTTGCGCGATTGCCCGGGCGCCGGGACCCGCAGATCGGCGCCGCGTTTGGCCCAGGCGTGCGCCAGATAAGGATGGGTCAGCACCTCGGACTCGTCTTGCGACAACAACACGATGTCGCCGGCATCGGCTTGCTGCTTCAAGAGCTTGAGCCGGAGCCCGGCGCGGTCGACGGCATCCGGCTCTTGCCGGCCGAGCAGGCAGTGGCGCGGTCGGCGCCAGCGGTAGCCATTTTTTTTAGCGTCTTGCTGAGCTGCGACTTCGAGATCGAGACCTCTGCCTGTCGCGCGATCTCGGCTTGCAGCCGGGGCAACGTCCAGTTCGCCCGATCGGCCACCGGCGCCGTCAACAACGACGCCGCGACGCTCGCCGCCGCCTCGCTCTTCACCGCCTCGCGACCTGCTCGCTCGATCGCCCGAAGGCCCTCGATCCCAGCTTCCGCGAACCAGCTGCGCCAGCGCCGCACGCTGTCCGGCGTCACCCCAAAGGCCCGAGCAATCTGCCCGCTCGTCCAGCCGCTGAGCGACAGCACGATCGCACGAGCCCGGTCCGCTTCGTCCCGCCGCGCCGACCGCGCCAACTCTTGTAACCCCTGCAATTGTGCCGCCGTCGACACGACACGAGGATGTCCCGCCATGCTCCGCCCCACATCTCGTAGCGCCCAATCGCAAATCTACAATATGTGGCATGCCGAAGGGAATCCTGCTTAGGGCGCCGCGCTGCCCCTTCGCAGGGTTTCTCGGTGCTGTCGTCGCATCGAAATGCGATCATCGGCGGCTTGCCACCGTCCTCCGTGTGGCTCGTCCTTAGCCTAGACCTTGCCGACGCGAGCAAGACTGGAGCCTCCAAGAGAGGGACGCCACAAGGGCCGAGGCGCCGGCGTTCCCATCGAGGCTGCCGCCCCTCTTGCGGGGAGTGCGTCCTTCCTTGGCGTCGGCATGGGCTCGCCGATGGGAATCGCGGGTCTCGCCGATGAGACCGGCTAGTCGCAATCCGGTTAATGCATCCGGCAAGTCGACGCCGGCCCGGGCTACCTCCTAATCCCGATATTCTAGCCGAAAGTGAAATGGTGAGGTCCCGGTTCCGAACGCATATTGGCCCGCGCGGTCGTATCGCGCAGTGATCGGCTAATGTGAGAACCGAGGCATATCACGAGACCGCCGCGCCGGGACCCGCGCAGGTTTTTAGAATTAGGAGCTTCCATGCAAAGTATCAAAATTCTTCTGGTCGATGCGCACCAGCTGTCCCGAGAAGGGCTGCGGCGCCTGCTCGGAAGCGAAACGCACGACGTCATCGGCGTCGCGCGCTCCCTTGACGAAGCGGCCGATCAGATCGCGGCGGGACTCGGCCCCGACATGCTTGTCTACGCATTCGAGGAATCGACGTCCGGGGATCAGAGCGCGATCGTCGATCAGCTGCGCGCCAAGTTTTCCGGTCTCAAAGTCGTGATCCTGGCCAACAACGTATCATTGAGCCTGCTGTCTCAGGCGATCAATGCAGGCGTCAGCGCCTGTCTTCTGCGCGACATGTCGATCGAAGCGCTGAGCCGCTCGATTGAGCTCGTCATGCTCGGTCAGCAGGTCTTTCCAACGCAAGCGGCGCTGATGCTCATCGGGAACAGGGGCCTCGGTCCGTCTCATTCCGGCGACGGCTCGTCCGCCGCCCACTCCTCGCGAACGCGCGGCGTCTCGGGCCGCGAAGGCGAGATCTTGCGCAGCCTCCTCAGCGGTCACTCGAACAAACAGATCGCGCGGCAGCTCGGCATCAGCGAAGCGACCGTCAAGGTCCATCTCAAGGCGGTGATGCGGAAGATCAACGCGCAGAACCGCACGCAGGCTGCCGTGTGGGGCTTGGCGAACGGCTTCGGCGACGAGACGGATGTCACCAAGGTCGCCACAGTGTAGGAAAGACTGCAGCTTCTGGCGCGGTTCGACCGACCTGCGCCAGCGCGCTTCCGGCTGCACCTGCTACGATCACACTTCCTTCCGCGCCAGCCAGATCGCCACAGGCGACAGGCCGCCGTGGCGAAATCCTCCGGAAGTCGGCGTTACGAACGGGCCGGCACCAGGACCAGGACCAGGGCTTCGCCGTCGATCACGACCTCACTGCCGACACGGCACACGGTCTTGAGTGTCGCACGCGGCGACAGCGTTGCGTCGACGACACCTCAACCAAGCATCGATCGGGGATCCGCGAGCGCGAAGCTTGATCGAGCGCCGGCCTTATTCTTCGGAGGCGCCCCTCGAATAGTTCTGCGCCGCAAAATTGAGGCGCACGGCGAAAATCGCCGCCTCGGTGCGATTCATCAGGTTCAGTTTCGCCAGCACGATGCGAACCATCGCCTTGACGGTGTTTTCCGGAATATCCATCAGCGTCGCGATGGCTTGGTTGGTCTGAGCGTTGGCGAGATGCTTGAGAAGGGTTCGCTCGCTCTCGGAGAGAGATCCCAGCGCGGCGATTTTTGCGGTTTCGCTCGCCAACGCCGTCAAAACGCCAACCGGCAGCAGGGAATGAGCGTGCCGCGCCAGCAAGAATGACTCGTTGATATGGCTCAGCAGATGATCGACGATCGCCAATCCGTCGATGCTCTCCGAGTACGCCCGCGCCTTCGGGAGATGCTTGCTGTGAACGAGCAGCACCACAATGCCCGATCGCTGAATGCGGGCAATCTCCTCCGGGTGCTTGCGACGCACGCGCCGCAGCATGCGAAGGTCGATTAGGCAGACATCGAACCCGATATCGCTGTTCTCATGCTTTATGAGAGGGGGTGCGTCGCAATACGCAACGACCTCGACAGTCTGCGAATCGAGTTTCTTCATGATCGCGGGTAAGCCGGCAGCGCTGTGCTTCGCGATCAGCAACCGATGACGTGGACCCATGCGCTACCACTCCAAGAACAAGATGACAAAGCCTTGCGCGGCTCGCCAATCAAAGCCCCGCGACCTGAACCTGTCCGCGTCAGCCCCAACCGACGTTCCGTGCCAGTTCATGGCCGAAGCGACGCATCCCGACATGCTTCGCTTGCTTGATATCGTAGACGTCGATGAATTGAAAATGAGCGAACGGTTTCGCAAATGACAATTACGCACTTGTAATAAAGAGAAAAGAATTACCCACCTTCGCCATGCGTAAGGTCCGGGCTAGTCCATTTCGCTCGCCGGCTTATGCATTTCCGCCGCTTGGCTACTCGCCGTAACGTCGTAATCTGCGCATCTAAAGTCGCACGGACGGCCACGTTTCCACTCGACGGCGCCGCTTTCTTGCCTCTGCACTCGAAAGTCCGACCGAGGTCCTATGGCGAACCATCCAGTGGTCATCACGTCTACGCTGGCTCAGGCGAGCAGCTCCGTCATCGAGCGGGTCGGGCTCACCGGCGATCCGGGAGCGGATGTGGCGGAGGGGCTGATCACCTTCAGCGACGCCGATCTCGGCGACACGCATCGGGTCGTGAGCATCGTCGCGCAAGGGCCGGGCTATCTCGGCAGCCTGACGCTTGGCGCGTTCACGGACAGCACCGGCGGCGGCACGGGATCGGTCCCCTGGACCTTCTCGGTCCCCGACGGCGCGCTCGATTTCCTTACCGCCGGCCAGACGCTGGTCCAAAACTATGCGGTGACGATCGGCGATTTTCACAACGGGCCGGCGACGCAGACGGTGACGGTGACGCTCACCGGGACGAACGACGTGCCGGTGATCGGCGGCGTCAGCAGCGGTTCGATGACCGAGGATGTCGCGGTCTCGGGCGGGAACCTCGTCTCGA
>WNFD01006722.1_pt1 | contig 13816 bp, 10 predicted proteins | sample 5400491 | NCBI WGS metagenome assembly WNFD01 (sample SAMN13153343, study PRJNA577476) | soil metagenome | isolation source: 120 cm saprolite under Douglas fir tree site 2 hole 2 replicate 2 | place: USA:California | collected 2015-04-18
ACCGCAAGCCCGCCCTTCAACGGCCTGTTGAGAAGCGCCGAGCAAAAAGCGGCGAGCGCCGGAACACCTAGGTCGGCTCCGCTCTTTCCCGCGTCAAACGACCGGAGTTGCACGGCGAATTCGTGTTCGCGCGGGTTGCTATCCCCTACCAATTCCTGGGCTCGGCCATACAGGTTCTGTTCGGCAATTCGGATGCTCTCGCGGAACGGCGCCGGTGGCGACTGGTTCAAAATGCGAAGGCCGGTGCCGGTAGCTTCGGTTACCTCGATCCGATAGAGGCTCGCTGGTTCGTCCTGCCCGCCAGGACTGATCGCCCAGACTTGGCCGGCGGGAAGCGGATCGCCACCGATGCTATCCTCGCTTTGCAATTCTGGTGTACTCACGAAGTGCTCGACCCCGTCCGCCCCGAGACTGTAGCTGAACTGGGTATTCCGGAATTCCGCGGTTCCTATGCGCTTCTGCTGCTCCTTCACCCGCCGTCGCACCTCCAGCGCCAGGCGGACGGCCCACTCGAGATCCTCATCTGAGATCATCGCGTTGCCATCCGGCTGGATGAGCTTCAAGAGGCCACTCACCGTTTTCGTGACGGCGTTCTGATCCCGCCCGGATAAGGCCCCGCCGAAGTGGACACGGCCCATCAACGCTGCGGCGCGCGAACCGTCGCGCAGCCGGGTGAATGCCTCCGCCAAGACATCGCTGACTAGGCCGAAATGGTCGGTGAACAGATCCCGGCTGACCTTCGGAATGTCCCAGCCCGGGAGGTAGCAGTGGATCCGATCCATGAAGGCGGTGTCGTTGCGCATCTCGGGCGGTAAAGGCCCGAACAGATGCCCGACCCGCTGCTGGTGCTGCACATCAACATCGAAATTGCCGAGCAGGACGATGCTACCATCGGCGCGGATGCTCTCGCGTCCACGCGAGAACTCGCCGGACTCCATGAACCCCTTCATGATGTTCACGCCGTCCTTTTGATCGAAGGACACGCCCGACACCTCATCGAAGCAAACCACGTCGTATTGGCAGACCAGACCGCGCTGACCATTCGCCATGTTGACGAACATGCGGGCGACCGTCGCTTTACCCCCCGAGACCAAATGCGAATATGGCGAGATCTGTTGGAACAGATGGCTCTTCCCTGTGCCACGCGGTCCCAGTTCGACCATATTGAAATTGCGCTCGACGAAGGGAACCATCCGCATCAGCGAGATATCCCGCGCGCGCGGCGACATGCGCTCCGGCTCCAGGCCGACGCTGCGCAACAGAAAATCTTTCCATTGCGAGGTGGTCATCTTCCCGCGGCCCTCAATGATGCGATCGAGGATGCCGCGCGTAGAAAGCTGGATCGGCCGGACCGTGTTCGCCTGGAACGGCCGCCCGCCCTTTTCCTGTGCGATGGTGGCGTCATAGCCGAGGTCAATTTCGGCGTAGAAGCCGCCTGTCAGCATGCGTTCGTTCTCGCGCACCGTCTCGTCGGAAAGCCGCACATCGGTCAGGCGCAGGCTTGGCAGGGTCGCGAGATAGCTGTCAGACCTGGCGTCCAGCCGCGCCGTGATGATGTCGATCACGCGCGCCTCTCCCGTCTCTCTCGCGCGGGATTTGATGAGTTCGTCCTCCCCTGCGCGCACCGTGCGCGATGAGAGTTGGGTGCGGACCACCTCCAGCCCTTCGGCGATTTCCTTCTCGTCGGTCGTGGCGCAGTAGCGGCCGAGCGTGAACTCGACGACGTAGGTGGGCACCGGAAACTGGCCGCGGAACTGGCGCACCAAATCCTTGCGCACGATCAGGCCGCGGAACGCTTCGGCGGCCAGGCGATCCAGTTCGTCGATCTCCATCGCCTAGCCTCCCACGACAACGCCGCGCGTCGCCATTACCTGGCCACTCGGATCGCGCAGCTCCAGCACGGCGGGCTTGCCAAGAAGCGTATCATCGGGGACGAGGAAGCTGGTTCGGCCATCCGCATCTATCTCACGCGCCTTGTCGACGATCGACGCGCCCTCGCCATCCGCGCCCAGCTTGAGGTCTGCTACCAGCCCATCCGCGCCCTCCGCGTGCAGCCGCACCCGCAGTCCGCTCCATTCAACATTCACGATCACCGCACGGCGCGGGGCGGCCAACGGCCTAACGATCAACTCCGGGACAATACTTTCCTGCGGGCTGATGCCCCCATGCGCGTATTCCGCACCGCTCAGGAACACATGCGCGCCTGGCGCAGTCGCTATCGGCACGGCGGGGTTCCAACTCCAGGGCAGCCGTGTAGCGGTGGTGGCCGCACCTTCCTTAACCACGGCGCAGCGCCGCCAGCGGGTCTCGGTCAGTCCCGCGGGCAGGCTCGCGACCGGCAGGCCGCCCGGTAGCAGGAGCCAGCCGTGATCGGTCGTGATGCGCAGTTTCCGGCCGGAGCGAACCAGCCGCAGGGCCTCGGCCGCAACCGCAGACAGCTCGGCGCCGATGCCATCGGCCATGCGGGATTGCTGCTGGTGGCCATCCTTGTCGAAATGACCGACCTCGATCCAGCATTTCGCGGTGGGATCGAGCGTGGCCTCGCTCCGCCAGCCGAGGGCGGCAAGCTCGCGCATCAGCACAGTGTGGGTGATACGCTTGCCATCGGGTGACAGCGGCTCGAAACCCTCGGCCGTTTCGGCACCGCGCAATCGGGCGGCGGCAGGGCTGGCGAGCGGCTTGCACGTGGCGGTCACGCTCGGAAAGCCGGTCCAGCGCCAGCCCAAATCGACCAAGGCCCCTTGCGTGCGGAGCAGGGCCGCGAGGCGCTGCGCCACATCCATGCGCAACCCATCGATGAACAGGACCGCGTCGCTCTCATCCGGCTTTTGTGACGGCGGCATGCCGAAGGGCAGCAGCGCTTGCAAGGCCAGTGCCTCGCGTTGCAACCGCGGCGCGTAGAGGGCGCGTAGCGCCGTCACCACCGCATCTCGGTCTTCCTGCAAGGTTGCAATGGCGGTGGCATCTTGCCTCGGGGCAACAGCTTCTAGCGCGCGCAACGCCGCGTCATCGGCCTCCCAGCCTGTCGCGGCATAGGCTTCGGCAAGACCCTCAGCATCCTGCGCCGGCAGCGGCGGGATCACCGCAAGACGCGCGAGATACTGCACGGCCTCGGCGAGACGCGATTCGCCCCGCGCGGCCCAAGGGCCTTCGCAGCGTTCGGCATGGTCGGCGGCCAAACGCGCCACCGCATCGCGCGCAATCTGTTCATCCGCGTCCTTGAGCTTCGCGAGGGCGGAGCGGAGATGGGTCTCCCTCCGTGCATTGACCGTCGCATAGATCGAAGGATCGGCGGAGAGCAGATCGGGTGGATCGATCCTGGCCAGAAAGGCGGCAGCATCCTCGTGGAACCCGCGTCCGCTCTTGGCGAAGCGGTCCCAAACGCCGCCCCAGCCCTTCTCACGTCGCAGCACCCGTGCAGCAGCGGCGGCGGGCGTGATTTTCGCCGGGTCGATCTTTAGTTCCGCCTTGGCTCGCGCCTGGAAAGCGGCGAAACGGGCCGGGTCCGTCTCCGGCGTCAACCCACCGCCGATCCAGGCAAGTGTGTCGTCCTCCAAATCCGGCACCAGGAGCGTCAGCAGCCACGGCGCGTCGAGATGGCAGCCCCGCAACTCGGCAAGCGCCATCTCAAATAGTTTCGGCGCGGCCGTGGCCAGCACCTCCCGCGTCGCCTCGTCCTGCGCCACTTTTAGACCGAGCCCGCGATAGGCCGGCTTAGAGGAGAGGAAGGCGCGTAGCGTCCAGTCCTTGGAGTTGGCGTGGCCAAACAGAGCGCCGCCGACCACCAGCCAGGCGAGCAACCGCAGCGGCTTCGGGCAATCCTCCGCGGCGCGCAGCGTCTCCCGCGCAATGCCGGGCATATAGAGAACAGCGGGCGCGTCGTCCTCCCAGGTGAGGTCCGGAACGGCGCGGCCGAGCGCGGCGCGCAGCCAGATGGCCGGACCCTGGCGGTGCAATGGATCGTAATCGCCGAGGGTGAGCAAGTTGGGCATCACACGCCGCAGCGCGGGGAGCAGCGGCGCGAACTCCCGGTGCGGGTCGCACCACAGCACCGCCTCAGGCGGCGCCTCCACGCGCGGATCGTGATCCGCTGCGCTGCGGAGGGCCTGGACTAGGGCGGCGAGGGGTGTCGTCATTTTGCCGCCGTGGCTAGCGCGGCGCGAGCGGCAAGTTTCTCGGCGAGCGTCGTATGGTGGTCGTTGCGGCGTTCGCCATTGAACACCTTGAACCACGGGGCGGAAGCCAGGTCCTTGCCGCGGTCGACGGTGTATTTCACATTCGGCACATGCGCCAGCAGGCCGGCCTCGATGAAGGGGCGGATGTTGAGACGCACGCCGTCATCCAGATCCGGCTCCCAGCCAAGCGGCTGTTTTATCGCCGGTCTCCAGCGGACGAAAATGTCGAAAGGCGGTTCGCCCTCCAGAATGCGGGCGAGCTTGGCTTGCAATACACGCGCGGCCTCGGCGCGCGGATCGTCGCCGAGTCGGGTGATCCAGTCGCCGAGCACCGTGTAGGCGAGGCGTTCGAGGTTAGCACGGGTCAACCGGTGATAGTTGGCGACGGCGGTGAAGCCGTCGGCGCGGCCATCGGTGATCCACCACCACAGGAACGGCCGGTCGTGGAACAGCTTGGCGTGCTGGCGGGGGGCATGGGTGCGCAGCCAAGCGTCGAGCGTGAGTTGCTTCGGCGGCTTGTCCTTCGCGCGCTCGCAGGCGGCGGCGATCAGCGCGGCCTCGGTGCCCGCCTGCCAGTTATTGCCCCAGGCGGCGGCGCAATAGGCGCGCAGGCGATCGGCGAGCGGGCGTGCGCCGAGCGCCGGGACCAGGGCGAGCAACCCATCCGCATCGGCTTCGGGAAGTGTCGCGGCTTGGGCGGTAAGGGCGCGCGCTTCGGCCGAGAGGCGCATCTCCGTGTCGGTTTCCGCCGGCCAGCGATAACCGGCGAGTCGGGCAACCGCGACATGGAGTTCAGCGCCGGATTCGGCATACCGCGGATGACCGTGGAACAGCCATTGCGTTGGGTCGTCCGAATAGGGTTCGGTAAGGCCGCTCGGGTATTTCTCGGCGGCAACCTGTTGCCAGCGCGCGAGATCGAAGGGGACTTTAACGAGCGTTCCGTTGGCGACAATGATGTTGCGATCAACTTGGCGAACCAGCTTGCAGAAATCTGGTGAACTTGAAAAAGCCCAAAGTGCGGGCAGGTCGGCAGGGTCATCTGGGATTAACGTCGCTAACGCCTTCTCGTATTTCTCTCCGGTGAAGAGCGTCGGCTTGAGTGCCCGCATGAGGCCGACAGCCACACCAATCTTGCCCCAAGCCTGTTGCCCGCTTTGGTCCTGATTATGAATTTGCTCCCGTTCTCCCGGGCTCATACCCAAGACACGATCCTGCTTGTGATCCCACGCCACCACATGCTCGCGGCCACCAAATTCAATCGGCGCCTCAACGGTACTTTGAAAGCGACTCCAACAGCCGTTACGCGTATCAAACTCCCAAAAATTCCTGACATATCGTGGGAAATCCCCAGTTCCCAATCCCAGAAATGACGAACAACGTCTGGAGAGTAAAATCTCGGAAGCTACCGGCGTCAGGGAGATTCGTTGATCTGGGTGTTGACGTTAGCCCGCCTGTTTCAGCACCCGCACTTCGCCGCCGCAGAGCACCGCCGCCTTGCCCACCGGGTCGGACGCATCGTTTGCGTCGAGGCCGGCGAAGACCGTTTTGGCGTTCGGCAGCGCCTCCGTGAGCGCCACCAGGGCCGTAAACGCGCCCGCCGCAGCCGAGCTGTCGAAGCCGTGTTCGCCCAAGACCACCACAAGTACCAAGGACGCCTGCACCATCAATGCCTCGCGTAGTTTCTTGTAGCTGCCGAGGAACAGCCAGTTCTGCGGCGTCACCGCCGCCACCGTGCCGCCCGGCGCCACGAGCGCCCGCATCCGCGTCAGCATCGCGGTCGCCAAATCGGCCTTCGCGCTCTCGAACCGCGCCGCGAGATAAATGGCCAGCGCCGCGTCCTGCTTGCCGCGGCCAAGAAACGGCACGTTAGTCGCCTGCAACACAAAGCGTCGCGCCAGGATCGCCGCCGCATCGGCCATGCCGCGCGCGGCGAGCGCACCCTCCGCCCGTTCCGGCTCTGCGCCGCGCATCTTTTCGACCAGTGCCGCGATACTCTCCTCGATGCGGGCGATGCGTGTCGGGTTCACCAGATCGCCCCCGGTCACCTCAATCAGGCTGCCGAGCAGCGGCGCCTGGGTGAACAGATCATGCAGCGCCTCCAATCCGCGCCGCAGGTCCACGTCGCTATTGGCGAGCGCCGCAAACTCCGATTTCGGCAAGGGCGGCGGCGCTCCAACCCAAGCGACATGCGGCGTCGGCAGCTTGGTGCCCGCCCCGCCGATGCGCCAGGCGGTGATCGCCAGCGCGAAGGCCGCGATCTGCACGCAGCGCCCGTCGATCTCCAGCCCCGCCAGATTGTCGCGCAGCACGGCAACGACGCCATCGGCCGGAGACAAGCACTCCTCGGCGCCGCGCAGGGCGGCTAGTGCCGCCAGCGTCTCGGTCAGGAAATGACCGCTGCCGCAGCACGGGTCGAGCACCGTGAGTTCGGCGGCCCGCATCGGCCAGTCTGGGAAAATACCCGCCGCCGGGCGCCAGACATCGTCCTCGCGCACGAAGCGAAGATAATCCCAGGTGTACCCAGGCAGCGCGCACGCCGCGCGCAACGCCGCCTCGTCCGCCGCTCCTCGCGCTAACTCGGGCCGTGCGGCCAGCACCTTGCCCGCCCACCAGGCGCCAAGCGTGTTGTGGAGCAGGAAGCGCACCATGTAGGGCTCGGTGAAAAGCTGCGTCACCGCCGGCAGTTCGGCCGCGCCGATCTTTACCTGCCTGTCGTTTACCGCCTTCTTTTCGGCGGCGCGCCAGAACTGATAGGTCCAGCCCAGACTGTCATCGGCCTGGAAGATCGCCGGATCCAGGCCGCGCAGATGATCGCGCAGCGCCTTTGCGTGTTCCGGGGCAAGGGTAAGCGTTTCCACCGGATCGTCCAGCGGGAAGACGCCGGGCAACAGGCGCGCGGCATGAGCAGCGGCGATGGACCATTCATCGCCCGCGCTCCCCATCGCCGCTTCCTCCCGGCAATCGGCGAGCGAGATCACCACTCCCGCCTCATCGCGCAGCAGCCCGCGCTCCACCAAGAAGCGGGCGAACAGGAGCCGGTGCCACTGCACGTAGGCGGCGGCCTCGGTCAGTTGGCTGATATCGTGCGTGCCGTCCTTGTTTGGCCGATCGCCGAGGGAGCGGGCATGGGCACGCAGCCGATTCCGCTCGGCGCGGCGTGCCTCCAGATGCGCCGGCAACTCCGCCGCGGCCACGCTGAGCCGGCGCACCGCATCCGCCGCCCCGAGCTTCGCCGCAACACGGGCGGCCTTCACCGTGGTTTCCAGGCTGCGGCGAAGTTCGCGGGAGAGATCGGGCATCAGCGGGGCTTTCGGCTCAGAAACGGGGACGGACAGGACCCTTGGCGAGGGCAGCGAGGAGGGTGGTGCGCGCGCGGTCGAGCCACGCATCTGCTGCCGCCGCATCGTTCAGGATTCCGGGCGGCGGCAAGGTGAGCGGCTGGACTTGGGGCTGCAATCGCTCGGCCGCCTCATCGAGGGCCGCTTGGGCGCCTGCCTTCAGCCCGCGCGTGAGGTCCGCCCAGGCGGAAAGACCGCGGGCGGTCAGGGCCGCCACGATGTCCTCGGGGCTCGCCACGTTCGGCCGCGGCACCGGCAGCAGCCCGTTATCAGCGCGGATCGCGCGCTTGTCCTCAGGCGTCAGCGCCTGCCAGTTGGGGTCGGCGTGTAGAATGGCCTCAGCCTCGGCAAAGGCGACCGCATAAGCGTCGAATGCCGCATTTAGGCGGCTGCGCAGCTCCGCCGCCGCGTCCTGCCGCAACGGCGGGATCGGATCGGGTTCGTCGAGCAGGCGACGGAGGTCGCTGATATCATCGAGCGCCGCTTGCTGGCCATGCGCGCCAAGCTCCACCAGGCGCTGGGTGGTGCGATAGGCGGGAAGGCGCGCGGAGATCGACTGACGGCTCACAACCCAGCTAGCGTAAGCCCCGGCCAGCGCCGTGCCACGGCTCGCCGCCTCGATCTGCCGTTCGTTGCCGGAGAGGGAGTCGAGCGCATCGAGATCGGGGCTGGCAGGCGCGGCTGGCGCCGGTGGATCGCCGCCGGCCGACTGCGCGGCCTCCCGCAGCGTTTTCAGGATCAGCGGCAATTGCTCCGCCTCCTGATCCGGGGGGACATTGACGCCGACCGCCTGCCCGAGCGCTCGGATGGCCCGCTTGTGGACGGTGGTGACCGTGTGAGTTTCCGGCAGGAAGCGGCAGAGGCCGATCTTCTGGCGCGCGAGACTGCGCAGCACCGCCTCCTTGCCGTCCTCGCCGAGTGTACGGATCAGCCCGGCGTGGGCCAGCACGAGCAGCGCGCCGTCCACCGCGTCCTGCGGCCAGCCATACGGGTGACTCTCGAACTCGTCGCGTAGCTCCTTGCCCTTGCGGCCAGCGCCGAGCTTGGCGCGGATCATCTGGCAGACGGGATTCGTCTCCGGCGAGCCGTTGTGCCCGACCGCCTTCAGCGCGTCCTGTTGCCCTCCCTGGGCATTCCTCACGACACGTTCCCAGCCGGGATCGTCGGCGGTGTCGAATTGTGGATAGAGGCGCACCAGGGCGGCCTGAGCCCCGGCGTGCACGCGATCCTTGAGATAGGTGCCGGACTGTTCGGAGCCACCGGCGAGGATCACCTTGGCGTCCCGCACCGCGGCCTCGACAATCTCCTTGATCGCGCGATCGGCTGCGCCTACGCGAGCGGACATGGATTTCTGCGCCTGGTCGCCCTCGGTGGTGGTTGGCGCGCCCCGTTGATCAAGCACCGTCTGAGCGGCCAGGCGCTGACGCAGCGCTTCCTCCAGTCGCTCCGCATCCTGCCGCTCGATCAGCAGATGGATGGTCGCGTCGGTGTCTGGCTGGGCAGCGATTTCGGTCGCGACCGTCCTGAGGGTTTCGTCCCAGCCATTGTGCATGCGCACGATGAGGCCATCGGAAGGGACTTTCTCATCAGGGCTGAGCCGGATTAGCCCCTCGAGCTCGTGATCGAGTCGCTGCTGCGGGTTCGCGACGTATTGCGGCAAGAACTCCGAACGATCGATCGCCAGCTACTCGATGAGGCGAAGGCCGATCCAGTCGTGCGCATGCTGATGACCGCACCTGGCGTCGGCGCCGTCGTCGCCCTGACCTTCAAAAGTGCCGTCGATGATCCGACACGCTTCAAGCGCGTACGAGACGTCGGTCCATGGCTGGGCTTGACGCCGAGCCGGTACCAATCCGGTCGGACCGACATTGTCGGCCACATTACCAAGGCGGGCGACGCCGGCGTGCGCACGGCGCTGTACGAGGCGGCCACCACGGTGCTCAGTCGCGTGACCAGATGGTCGACCATAAAGAATTGGGGCATGCGGGTCGCGAGCCGGAGCGGCGCGAAGAAGGCTCGTGTCGCCATCGCTCGCAAACTCGCCATCGTGCTGCTGACTATGTGGCGGTCTCAGACGCCGTTCCGCTGGTCAGCAACCCAGGCATCCGCCTAGCAACCGAAGGAACAATCGTCATCAACGTGGGTGCTGTTGACAAGCAATAGCGTCCACCGCGACGTCCCGGGCAGGGACGAGGGTGAGCCGAGCTCGCATCTGCCGCAGTTGCTTCGAGCACGGGGTAGAGATTTGAGCCGACCGCCTCCTGAGTCCGCATCAAGTGGCGGCCACGCCGACCACGGACAGAAGCATGGCCCTGCTCGCTGGACAGAAGCACCTTGACGAACCAGGCCCGATCACAGAAGCGGCAGGTGATCGTCGTACTTGGAGACGACGATATGGGCCAACAGCCCGGCGCCGGCGCGGCCCCGGGCAATCGCATGGTCGGGGGCCGGCGCCGCCACGACGGTATCACAGGCCCGGCAGGACAACTTGGCACGGATGTGTCGGACGACCTTGAACCGGCCCGGCACGTAATCGAGCGTTTCGGTGACGCCCTCGCCGATCCGACGCAGCGCGCCGCCACAGGAGGGGCAGGCGCCAGGCGCCTGATGTCTCACCTCCTCGCGCGGCAAGTGTGCCGGCAAGGGCCGCCGCGCCGGCTTTTGCGCCTCGACAGCAGTCTCGATCGCCGCCGCTATGACCGGCGAGGCGGCGGCGAGCCGCTCGGCCTGGTCGGCTTCCAGCGTCTCGATCGCCAACTCGAGTTGTTCCGCCTCGCGCGCCAGCTTCTCCGAGGAGCGGCCGAACTCAGCCCTTCGGTATCGCGCCAGCTGGAAGCGCAGCTTGGCAATCTCCGCCTGGGCGGCGACCGCATCCTGCGCCATCGCGGCGATGATCCGCTTCAGCGCTTGCGCGTCATCAGGAAGCTGATTGGGAGAGATCGGCACCCGCCTATCGAATCACGACCGAGGATCGTTGGCGTGGCTAAAACGCCGGCCGATTCACTTTGCCGCAGCTCACCCGGCCAGCTCCGGCTGGGCGGTGCGAACCGGCCGCCGCCAGTCGATCCCTTCCAGCAGCATCGACAGCTGCGCCGGCGTTAGCACCGCCACGCCTTGCTCGGCACGCGGCCAGATGAAGCGCCCTCGCTCCAGCCGCTTGGCGAACAGACACAGCCCATCGCCATCCCACCACAACAGCTTCAACAGATCGCCGCGGCGACCGCGAAAGCAGAACACATGACCCGAGAAGGGGTCCTTGCCCAGCACTGTCTGCGCCTGCGCCGCCAGGCTGTCGAAGCCCTTGCGCATGTCGGTCACGCCCGCCGCCAGCCACACCCGAGTGCCCGGGACCAAACCGATCATCGCAGCAGCTCGATCACCTGGCGAAGAACAGTCGGCGCCACCTCGCCGCGAACGCACACCCGCGCGCCATTGCCGAACTCGATCTCGATAAACCCAGCCCGCTCCGCCCGGCGGCGAGGCTGAGGCCGTTCCGCCACGATCTCGACCGGCACCATCGTGCCGGCTTCGACTACCGCCGGCACCGCCTTCGGCAATAACTCCCGCCGCCATTTGAACAGCTGATTGGTGTTCACGTCATGCCGCCGCGCCACGATCGACACCGAGGCGCCCGGTTCAAGCGTCTCCGCCACCATCTGACGCTTCAACGCCCCGGCCACTCGCGCCGCCGCTCGACCGAAAGGGGTTTGCGCTTGGTGTCCACTAAGCTCTTGGTGGACACCTGATCTGGATCGTTCGCCATGCGCCGATCATCGGCCCCGCAGGCGATCGACGCGAGGCGCCCTTCACCGACTTTCAATTACCCACAATTCTCGCTCCGATGGTGGCGCCCAACTCGATATCTGTGAGGCGCGACAATCCGCGCCACATGACGGTGTTGCCAGGCGAAGGATCGTTGGCACGGGCGAGATAGCCGCCGAGCTTGGCGATCGCGATCTTGGTCAGATAGTGCGAGAGCGTTTTCTGTGGAGCTTGGGATTTGTCGTTCATGAGGAGATCGAGGATGGCGATTTCGGTCGCGGTCAATGCGAGGGTTGGCAGCGCGCCCGGAGCTGAACGATTGAGCATCGTCATCCAGAATACTCGCCAGCTGAGGATGCAAAAGACCGAGACCAGATTGGTCAGACGCTGGGCGGTCCTGAGCTTCGATTCCTCGGCTTTGCAGCCCGATTTGAGGATCTTGTGGAATACCTCGATCTTCCATCTCAAAGCGTACCATTCAAGCTTCTCAATGGCCTCCTTGCGCGAGTTTACAGGCAGATCGGTGATTAGCTTCCATTCGATCTTTTTTCTGTTCTTTGGCGCCCCGCGCTCTTCGGCGTGGATCACCGTCAAGGTCAGCGCGGGGTAGCGCTTCTGCTTTCCGATCGGCGGCAGGACGCGAAGCTTGCGATACCTGATCTCGAGAACGGCTTCGTCCGGATCGCCGTTGCTGTCTCTAACGGCAATGCGATGCAGCCCTTTGACGGCGATCGCATCCATTTCGTCGGCGATCGTGTGGTCCCCGTCTCCAGCCAAGCGGTCGACGCAGGTCCTGATCAGGAAATGCGTTCCAACCTCCTGGGCTGCACAGAAAAGCTCGTAGATGTCGCTCTCGCGATCACCGATATGGACGCATCGTCCCGGATCACCCAGAAGCGCCGTCGATTGCTGGACGTTTTCCAGCCACCGGATGCTTTCCTTCTTCTCGATGGGAACGCGCGTCGGATTGACCTTCTTTTTGAGCGCCGCGGTCCCTTTGAATTTCTTCCGGGTCCAGAATTTGATCGCCGCCAGCCCGAGTGGCAGCCCTTCCGTCGTCACCGTGAGGCTCGAATGCATCAGGATGCCGCAAACCGTGTGCGATCTCAGGCGCCCAGCTTTATCTCGTCCGCTGTTTATGCTCTTGGTTATCCCGATCGCGTCCGTGTTCTCCCTTTGATACGTGAATTCAGTCGTGTCATGGAGCACAAGGACGGGACCATCGGTGGCAACCGTGCGGTCACGGGTCGATTGAAAATGACCCGCCAAAATATCCGACTCACTGACCCGCTCGTTGGAGAAAAAACGATAGGCCGCCTTGGTGTTGGCCCAGTCCTGGCACACCAGCGGAATGCTCTGGCCCATGGCGCTCCCAATCTGCGCCACCAGTTTATGGAGCCGCTTGTTCAGGCGCTCGTCGGCAAAACTGCAGCCAGCGAGCTCACGATCAAACCACGCGTCAGTTTCCCCGTCCATTGGCACCGCTCCCCGCCGATTCGGTGCCAGACAAGGAATCACGATCGATTCCTCTCACGCAATAGCTTGTGTGCCTCTGCCGCCCCTCTGCTAAATGTGGGTAATTGAAAGCTTCACCGAGCGCTTACGATACAACTAACGCGCGGCTTAAGCTGGAGCGAGCCGATCGAGACAATTGATCGTCGAAAGTGCGATACGATCAGCATCGAGTTCGTTGCCGCCGAAGCTCTGCATTGGCTGCTAACGACCCAGAAGAATGTGCCGACGTGGGGCGTAACCCATTATCGGGTCGTAAATCATGGTGAGGCCGTTATCGGAGGGGACACCCTGACCGCCGCGAATGTCCGTGGCGCTCATGTCAGGTGGCTTGAGGCCACAAGATCTAAGGAGCGGACTAGGTGACCACCATCCGAGATTACAGCGCGCGAACATTTGACGCGCAGACCGTGGCTTCGGCACCAATCGGAGAAAGTGACAGGATCGAGATATGTTTGCTCGACGATATTTCGCGCGCCGCCGAGCGTTCGCCGCCAGCATCGTTGAAAAGCACGGTCGCGACCAAGAACACCAAGGGGCCAGCGGCCCGGCAGCGCATTGGCAACGTCAATAGAACAATGACCCGAGCCTAGTCGAGCGGTTGTGATCCGGTGCGCTCAGTGCACAGCCGTCGGCGGTGCCTTTGAAGCCACGATGCACGCCTGATCCGCCTCCAAACGATCTGCCCGGCGTGCGGCCTCGATCACCGCATCGGGCGCCGTGGCGCTTCCCGATCCGATTTGCCGCGGCGGTCAGAGATCATTGCCCGACCGGCGCTCGCCCTTTCGTCGCGGTGGCGCGCCGATGATCGTCTCGCCGCCGAGCATTTCGACGGTGCTGCCCTCCCGCCAGCCTTGGCGCCATACTAGCGCCAGCAGAACGACGACGATCGCGCCGACGATGATGGCCGCCGTGGTGAGCCATTCCATGGTTGCGAGCATCGCCCGGTGTAGCGTCACCCGTCAACGCGCTCCGATCAGCGCGGCTCATGCGGCGCCAGCGGACAAGCCCGTTGGTACTCGGCAGCCG
>WNFD01011915.1_pt1 | contig 13815 bp, 17 predicted proteins | sample 5400491 | NCBI WGS metagenome assembly WNFD01 (sample SAMN13153343, study PRJNA577476) | soil metagenome | isolation source: 120 cm saprolite under Douglas fir tree site 2 hole 2 replicate 2 | place: USA:California | collected 2015-04-18
TTTAACCTAACCAGTCAACCTTACCAAGGCTCATCGATACTCATCAGGATGCACCCAAGGATACGGCGGATCTCGCGGGTTACCGTTCCGCCATCGTTGTTGATCACCGCTGACGAAATTATCGAGTAACGACGACTGAGATACCCTCCCACTTGCCTTGATGGCGTCGGCAGCATCTATCAACGCTCGTCGTCAAGCTTAGCCGTTTACTGGAGCGTCCGGCGAAGAGGGTTTTTGAGATCCGTTCTGACGTTGGACGAAACACCAATGAGGTCGCTCAAGCGCTTCGATCAAGTTTCTGTACCGCCATCAAGCCAATTCCGAAGAAGCCTGTGATCATCATCGCCCAAGTGGATGATTCTGGGACCGCCGCTACGTTAATGTCATCGAGGCCAAAGAAGTCGCCATCATTTGGGAACCACCGAATGTCAATGTGCCATAGGTCGTTCCAATAACGGTAACTCTGACCCTGGAGATGAAAGGCCGGTGCTGCCGAAGCTTACAGCGAAGTTGTCCCCTGATTAGAGCCAGCCGCGAAGCTGTTCGCCAGGTATCGCGTCAGCAAATCGCGCTCGATACTGTTCAAGGTCATGCCAATTCACGCCTGCCGAGGCGGCATTTCGCAACTTGAGCGGGCGCGCAAGGGGAGGGTCCGCGGTCAACCGCTATCGCCGCGGCCTCTCTCAGGCGCAAAAGAAAAGCCGCCATCGCGTCCTAGAACTGCCGACTTTGGAGCAGAGGTTGATGTGGGGACGCATTCGACCGAGTATCTATCATGGCGATGTTTGATTTCACAGTTCTCGCGGCAAAGATGCTGTTGTTTGTTTGGGCTTTGCAACTGATCTGGATCGGATCGCGTTTACTGGAGCGCCCGGCGAAGAGAGTTTTGCGATCTGTTCTGACGTGGGAACACATACCAATGAAGAAGGCCGCTCAAGCGCTTTGATCGAGTTTCTGAACCGCCAAACGATCGGACCGCCCCGAAGGCGGCCTCTGTGGCGAACAACCTGCACACTTCGCTTTAGCTGCGTCGCAAAGCCAAAGAAAAAATATTGGGTGGCAACAACCTTGTTGCTGCGAAGAATCTTGTCGTTTCAATATCGACGCATGATCAACGAGGAAGCCATTTTGAATTTGGCTTTTCCTGAGTATCGCGCTCATGCCGCACGAACTCCTCGGATGATTCCTGCGCTACCTGCCGGTTTCTATTCAATGCCAAATTCCGACATCGGCGACTCCGAAGCGCGATGAATCCCGTAGTCCTACGGACGGCCATGCGGTACTCGCATCTTCTTTGCTGCTTTTGGGTCACAACTCGATCGCCCAATTAACGACAAATAGCTTAAAAATAGCCACATCGTTGACTCTCGCGGTCACTTAACACAAAATTAATCGTTGGCGGCAGGTGGCCAAAGGTTGCTGCAATGTCGGCAACATTTCATCTTAAAAGAAGGAATTATCTCCTATGTTGAAGTATTACATTAAGACCACGGAAGCCTTGAAGCGTCTGCGCGCAGACCAGGACGGCGTGGTGTCGTTCGAGTACATTATCGTCGCGGCTTGTATCATCGGCGCAGTGGCTGCGGCGTTCGGTACGGGAGCTACTGGTGCCATCGGGACGGCGCTGTCTGGCGGGATCACCGCTATCATCGGCGCCTTCAATACGGCCGTGTAATACGGCTATTTGACTCCGGAGGGGGCATCGGAATGTACCCTCCACTTTGTAATGTTTTTAATGTGACCCCACTCTAAGTTTATTAAGGTGCCCTCGCTTTTTTTGAGGCCTGGATTTCATGAATTGGATTGCTCCCACAGCCTCGTTTTTGGAAATCGTATTGTTGCTATACGTCGCAACGATCGATATCGCGACACGATTGATCCGAAATGAAATTTGTCTGGTGCTGGCGCTACTCGGGATCGCTAGCCAATTTGCCAACCCGATGCAGGTTGCCGAATCGCTGATGCTGTTAGTCATTTACCAGCGGGGATGGATTGGCGGCGGCGATGTCAAGCTGCTGGTCGCATTGGCGGTTGGTCTCCCAATGATGGGTGTGATTGAGTTGTTGACCATAACCGCGCTGGCCGGCGGCGTTCTTGCCCTGGTGCATTTGATGATGCGTCTCCTGCCTCAACCAAGGCTAGCGCCAGCCGGATCGTCGCTAGTACGCCGCGTCTACGCGATAGAGCGTTGGCGCCATTTGCGACACGCACCGCTTCCTTACGGGGTTGCCATCGCGTGCGGTGGTATTTGGACGGTTTTCAGCCGAGGACTTTGACATGTCATCTACTTTGCGTCTCTCGATCATCATGGTGCTGTTGCTCGCAACCACAGCGCTCGGGCTTTTTGCCTACAACATGAACCTGCCGAAAGTGCAGGTCCCGGTAGTAGAGGTCACGGTGAAGGCGCCGGAGCCTCTCACTGTCGGGTACTTTGTCGCGGCCCATCCGCTGCCGAGAGGGACGCTAGCCCGCGATGAAGATTTCACCGTACGCTCGGTGCCGCCGGGTAGTGTTCCAGCAGGGGCGATCCTTGATACACCCGACGCCAAGATCGGAATTCGCGGATCTCTGGTTCGCAACTTCCTCGACACTGGCAGTCTCGTCACATCAGAAAACATCTTGCGCCCGCGAGAACGGGGTTTTCTCGCCAGCGTCCTGGCGCCGGATAGCCGTGCGGTCAGCATCAACGTTGATGCGGCGTCAGGTGTCTCGGGCCTGATCTGGCCGGGTGACTATGTGGATGTCGTGTTGACCCAGGAGCCGACGACAACGAACGAGGATAAAACAGCTCAACAGCATGACATGCTGAGTGAAACCGTTGTTCAGAACGTTCGAGTCGTCGCGATTGACCAGGAGATTGTGCAGGGTGGCCCAGCCAACAACGCCGCGGCCGGTAAGGTAGCGCGCACGGTAACGTTGCAGCTTGCGCCAGAGCAGGTCAAGAAACTCACCGTCGCAGGACAGCGCGGCAAGCTCACCTTGGCTGTACGGTCAGCGGTCGACCGGCAGGATACAGCAGACGCGGACACGACGGTGGTGGTTTACGCACGCAATAACGGCACGAAATTCTCAGTCAAGAGAGACGATACCGGGACCTCGCGCACTGCGCAGAGCGTAGGGAGGTAGTGGTGAGCGTTAACATGGCAATGGTCAGTCCGCCTGAAGAACCTGCGTCTCTCGTAACACGCAACCGAATCGTTTGTTTCGTAAATGACGAGCTTAGTGCAGCGGCTCTGCGCAAAGGCCTCGAAGGTAGCAACTTATCGATCAGGCGCGGCACGATCCGTAATGCCATACGGATGCTCGAAACCGACACCGAGCTATTCGCGTTGGTGACAGACATCAGTGGAATCGATGATCCATTTACCGAACTGGAAAGGTTGGCCGCCGTCTGCCCACCCGATGTCCGGGTGTCTCTAATCGGTGAGAGCAGGGAGATCACCTTCTACCGCGAGTTGATGGAAATCGGCTTGACCGAGTACCTTCCGAGGCCGCTCACGCGCGATATGGTGCTACACCAGCTGCGCCCGAAGCTGCTTGGCGACGTGGCGCCTGGTGCGGCCGATCGTGGCGGGCATGTGATCTCGATCTGCGGCGCGCAGGGGGGCGCCGGAGCGACGAGTATCGCTATCAATCTCGCACTGCAACTGGCAGAGACTACAAAGGCCAAGGTCGCGCTGCTCGACCTTCATCTGCAAAACGGCGAAACGGCGGTGATGTTGGGTGTTCGGCCTGGACCAGGGCTGCGCATCGCTCTGGAAAACCCGATGCGGGCGGACACGTTGTTCCTCGAACGCGCGGCTATTGATATCAACGAGCGGGTTTGCTTGATTTCCGCCGATGAGGATCTGGATGCGCAGCTAAACATCACCGAAGCGGGAGTGAGACATGTGCTGGGTCTGCTCCGTCAACGGTTCAACTACATCGTTGTCGATATACCAGTCCCGTTTCCGCCATCCATCCATCCGGTGATCACGCTTTCTCGCCATGTGCTGGTGCTGCTGGAAGCGGAGGTGACCGGACTTCGCAATGCCCATGCCCTCCGCGCCGCCGTCACGAACATCGCCGGTAAGGATCGGGTCTTTACTTTGCTCAATCGTGCCAATCGTGCCGGGGGCCTTCCCAGGGCCACGATTGTCAAGGCCTTGGGCGCAGAACCAGACATGGTGATTCCCGACCTCGGCAAGGGGATGACCCAGGCGGTCAATCTCGGAATTCCAGCTCTAAAGCACGTATCAGGACTACGACGTCATCTCGCCCCGATTGTACGGGAGATTGCTGGTGTCGGCGCCCAGCGAAAGGGATGGTTCAGGAGGCTGCTCGGGTGACGAAAAAATTTGGTACGCGCGAACGCGACGACACGCCAAGCCGTTTACCTGCATTGACGCCAAGGGACAGCGCGCCAACTCGTTTGCGTGGATTGATGCCAAGCCGCGACGAACCCTCGACCGAGCAGCCCGTGATGCCAGCTTCGCTGCGCGAACGAGACGTGATGCCGGCTTCGCTGCGCGAACGAGTCATTATGCCAGCTTCGCTGCGCGAACGAGTCATTGCGCAGATTGAGCCATCGGTGGCCGCAACCGTTTCGCGCGATGTTCTTCGGCAGCAGATCGAGGAAATCATCCATGGAATCGCCAACCAGGAACGGCTCGAACTGTCAGGTCGCGAGCAGTTTCAGCTAGCGGACGAGATAGCAGACGACATGACCGGCTACGGGCCGCTCCGTCCGCTCCTGCTGGATGAATCGATTAACGATATCATGGTCAACGGACCAAGTAACATTTATGTCGAGCGAAACGGCAAGCTGGAACGGATCGCGATACGGTTCCGCGACAATGATCACATCGCATCGGTGGCGCAGAAGATTGCGTCGCAGGTTGGACGGCGCGTTGATGAATCCAGTCCGATGGTGGATTGCCGCTTGCCGGACGGCAGCCGGGTCAACATTATCTTCCCGCCGCTAGCGATCCATAGCCCCTGCATTTCCATCCGAAAATTTCCAACTCGCCGTTTAGATATGGCCGGAATGATCAAAAACGGCTCGATGACCTCGGCGATGGGAGAATTGCTGCAGATTGCCGCCCGGTGTCGGCTCAATATTTTGGTCTCTGGCGGTACCGGTTCTGGCAAGACGACGCTGTTGAACGCCATGAGCCAATTCATTGATCACAGTGAACGCATTGTCACCATCGAGGATGCGGCAGAGTTGCAGCTTCAACAGCCGCACGTGATCAGCCTGGAGACCCGGCCTCCCAGCCTCGAAGGCACAGGGCAGGTGACCCAACGCGATCTGGTGTGGAACGCCTTGCGGATGCGTCCTGACCGGATCGTCGTAGGCGAGGTGCGCGGCCCTGAAGCGTTTGACATGCTGCAAGCGATGAACACCGGCCATGATGGTTCGATCTCCACGGTGCATGCTAACTCTGCCCGCGACGCACTGACCCGTGTTGAAAACATGGTGCAGATGGGACAGGCAAATCTGCCGCTGCGGGCGATTCGATCTCAGATCGTCGCTGCGTTGGATGTTATCGTGCAAGTAGAACGCATGCGGGATGGACAGCGTCGCGTTATCCAAATTAGCGAGGTGATCGGCCTGGAAGGCGATGTGATCACCACCAATGACATCGCAGCGTTCGAGTACGAAGAGGAGGATGTTCACGGGCGGATATCGGGCACCTATCGGTCCACACACGCAATCCCGAAATTCAAGACTCGTCTTTCCTATTATGGGCTCGATCAAGCCTGGGCAGAGGCTATGAGGCAGTTATAATGGCGCAGTCTTTGACCATCATTGTCCTGGTGCTCCTGATGTGCGCAGCAGCCATGACGTTGTGGCTCGGCGCTCGACAAAGCCGCATTGATCGTAACCTGGCGATAGCCCTACCAACCTCAGCTTCGGCGGGCCTGCCCTCGATTCGTCGGTTAGAGGCCGGGTCCCGGTGGATGTGTCTCCACCGCCTAACCAATTACAGGGCTGGGACAGCTTACGCTTGGCACCCCGCGTATGTGCTACTTGCCGGTGTCATCGCAGCAGCGGCAATCATTTATGTTAATAGCCTGCTGAATTTTTCCATCCTCTACGTGTCTTTCGCGGCTGCAATTGTCGCCATCATGGTGGTGCGAGGTCTGTTTGGATGGCAGCAACGTCGCCTTGCCAATCAACTTTTTCGACAGCTACCTGACACGATCCAGCTGGTGACAAGTACTGTTCGATCCGGGCTGCCCGTGAGCGAAGCATTTCGCATCATTGCTCGCGAGATGCCGCAACCAACAGCCGGGCAGTTTGCTATCGTATGCAGCGAAGTGACTATGGGAAGCCCACCAGAGGAAGCTGTGGAAGCTGTCTATCGACGAACGCAAGTGACAGAGTATGGGATCTTTGCGGTGACACTTGCAGTCCAGCTGAAGTCAGGTGGCAGTTTGACCGAAACGTTGCAGACTCTGGGAGACACCGTGAGGCAGCGTGTTGCGCTCGCTGCTCGCGCGAAGGCTCTGGCAGGAGAGGTGATCTTTTCCTCTCGAGCACTTTCATTATCGCCCTTCATTGTAGGTGGGTTACTATACGCGATCAATCCGCAAACAGTTGATCTACTGATCTACGATCCGACCGGAAACATGCTCCTGGCTTACGCAGCAGCCTCGGTGCTTATCGGGACCCTTGTGATACGTTGGATGGTCAGAAGGGAAACAGAACTATGACTTTTGGTTTCAGTTTGGTCGCCCTCGACATAACACTTGCGGCTGCGACCTTCGTGTTGATCATTTACGAACTACACATTCGTGCGTTGAACATGCGGGTGTCAAACGCCGTGATGGGCGTTCCTGGCCGGTCAGCGCCCTTCGGAGACATGACCGGTTGGCTTTCATCGCTCGGCATGCGGTATCGGCGCTTCTACTCTGCAGAAAATCTGGACCAACTACGAACAATCGTTCAATCGTCAGGTTTCAATCCTCATCGAACCTTGCCGATCTGGATTGGTGTCAAAACTGTCAGCATGTTCTTGTTTCCGATCATTGGCTTGTTTGTCGCGCAGCTTTCAGGGAAGCCGCTGACCGATGGGCTGATCTTCGTTCTTATTGGCGTAGTGATCGGAATTATGGGCCCGCGGTTGATCCTGTCGGTGCTGAGACGGCGTTTTAACGCCGGCATCCGGCTAGGCACGCCGGATATGATCGATTTGCTGGTTGTCTGCAGCGAAGTGGGAATGGGTCTGGAGAGCGCGCTGCAACGAGTAGCGGAAGAAATGAACCAGACTAATCCTGCGATGGCCCGGGTCTTGTACGGCCTTCTTGATGATCTCCGGATATTGCCAAATCGCAGCGAGGCATTCGAGAAATTAGGATCTACGTCAGAAGGACTTCGCCGGTTCAGCATCATGGTTAGCCAAAGCCTGCAATATGGAACGCCGTTGAGCCAGGCGCTGCGCAGTGTCGCTGTCGACCTCCGGCGAGAACGTATTACCAACCTCGAAGAAAGAGCACACAAGTTAGGCGCCAAGCTGACTATTCCGATGGTGTTGTTCATGCTTCCAGCCATGTTCGTCATTTTGGGTGGAAGTCCGTTTCTGCACCTCATACGTACATTCGCCAGCTTCGGGATGAAGTAAGCCATGAGCACGGTGACCCTGTCGGAAAACTCGAAAAACTGGTCTTACGAGCGGATGGTGCAGCTGTTTGGCGGCATGTGGTTCATGTTGCTGGCACTTGTCGTCGCCATCAAAATTGGGGCATCGCTTACGGATCCCTGGCCATCGCTTCTGTCGAATTTTTGCCTTGCCATCTTCTACACGCTCCTGACGGTGTTGATCATGACCAGGCCACCGGCAAAGGCGCAAGCGGCCGGCCTGCTGCCTAGAATAGCTGCATTCGTCGGCAGCTATATGCCATGGACAATCACCTTCTTCGGCAAAACCGACCAAGCGTTGCCAAACTTGCTATCCACCGCTTGCGTGCTGATCGGCATGATCATGATGCTTGTCACGATCCGACATCTAGGTCGGGCGTTCAGTTTGGTACCGCAGGCACGTTCAGTGGTGCAAACCGGTCCCTATCGATGGATCAAACACCCACTCTATCTCTTTGAAGAAATCGTGATACTGGGTGTAGTGCTGCAATACCTTACACCGGTAACGGTGATGCTACTGATCCTGCATATCGGCGTCCAAGTATGCCGAATTCTTTACGAAGAAGACCTGCTTCGGCGCAACTTCCCTGAGTATTCCAGTTACGAAGCATCACGCTGGAGATTGATTCCTTATGTTTGGTGAGTGGACATGAATGGCCGGCTTGTTATGGACATGTGTGTTGATCTGCGTCGGTCTAACACTGACGCGAAGGGGCCAACGTGCTGCAGTTATTGCCCTGTCGAGATAGGCTTGTGAGCCATAGAGTTTTTTTCATCGCGGATCAGCGCGGCGCCGCCGCGCTTGAGATGCTGATCGTTTTCGCTTTCTTGGGGGTGAGCCTGCTTCTGCCGCTTGCCGATGTTGCTGCCGCTGGCTTTCGGTTTGTATCCGCGTCGGGGGCATTGCGCGCCTTCGGGCAAAAGATCCAGTATGACCCGCCACAGGACGTTACCGACTGGGCAGGCTGGAAGTCAGCACTCCCGACTTCGGTTGCAGGTTATCCCATCAACAATCTCCAAGTCGTTTGCGGTGATACCATGACTGCCTGCTCCGCAGCCAACTTTGTTTCGCCCAAGTACTATTCATACACGACGACCGTCACCGTGGCGCCCATCGTCTTAACAGCGGTGTTGTGTACGAGTGGTAACGCCAATCCTTGTTCGTTCACACTGTCTTACTCAGAACGGTTTCAATAGGAGTGTTCCATGCGTAGCTTGCTTCACTCTCGTCGTGGTTCCGTCGCCTTCGCAACCGTTATCGCCCTGGTGCCGCTGATAGGAGTGGTCGCACTCGGGGGCGAGGCGGGATCGTGGTACGTTACCAGGCAACACGCGCAGAATGCCGCCGATGCGGCAGCCTATTCGGGTGCCGTGCAGCAATTATGCTTAATGAACGGCTGTACGGTTACACAAACAGTGGACTATCGCGCTAAGCAATCCGCGGCACAGAACGCGTTCTGCAACGCGGGCGGCACCTCCTATCCGGGCTCCCAGTGTAGCACTAGCCTTCCGACGGGAATCTCGCAGACCGTCACGATCGCTTCGCTCGCTTCATGGAACGGGGCGCCCGGAACTTTCGTTCAGGCCACTGTTAGCCAGCAACAGCCAGCATACCTGGCGGCAGTGCTTGGTTTGTCCACTGTCAATATAGGCGCGACAGCCGTGGCCACAGTAAATAGTGTGCAGTTCCCGCCATGCGTCTTGACATTGACAGGCTCTATCAGTTTCCAAGGCAGCCCGAACATCAATGCGCCCAATTGCGGCATGGCCTCGAACGATCCGGCCAAGGATGCAATAAACTTCACCGGCGGCGGGATGAGCATGAATCTCGGCTCGCTATCGACTGTCGGCGGCTGCACGGGTGCCGCATCGTTCTGTAACACCGCGTTATCGTATATGCCGGCCCCGATCACCAATCCCTTTTCTGCTCTCGATGGCGCCCTCACCACGTTGTGCGGAGCGAACCCCACGCTCCCCGCCAAATGCGGTCTTCCAGTATGTCCAGGATCAGATCTTGTCGCTTACACTGCCGGCTCGGCCAGCACCGCATGCACGAATAACAATACCTCGACGAAGGGCAATATCCCTTTCCACTTGGCTGCAGGCGTGTCGGTGTACTTCATATCTGGTACTCTGACCCTCAAGGGCGGCTCCTCGATCACCTGTACAAATCCATGTACAGGAGTGACCTTCATTCTGCTGCCAGGGGCGACCATTGACACGAAGGGGGGCGGCACGCTCACCCTCAACGGGCCGGCAACTGCCCCGAGTACCTCGTCGCTTCCCGCGGCCCTTCAGTCTAGCGCTGCATTATTCCAGTACATGGCAATGTACGATGCTTCAGCGGCGCCGGTGCAATTCGGTGGAACTAGCAACATCACCCTCACAGGAAACATCTACGCGCCGACCGCATCAGTGACGTTTCAGGGCAACCCGACGATCGCCGTAGGCGGCGCAGGCGGTTGTGGCCAGTTGATCGCCGCCTCGATAGCGTTCAACGGTAATGCCACCTTTGACACCACAGGGTGCCCAGCGCAAACGAAGCTGCCTAAAAGCCAGTATGTCCAGTTGGTGCAGTGATGAGAAAGCTCGATCAGCGCGGCGTCGGGGCGATGGAATTTTGCCTTGTAGCGCGGCGTCGGGGCGATGGAATTTTGCCTTGTCGCCGTGCCGCTTTTCATATTGATGTTCGCCATCTTCGATCTGGGGCGTTACGCAATCACCATGCAGTCATTGTGGACGCTCGCGAATGCTGGTGCTCGCGCCATCATGATCACCTGCTACACAAATGCCGCAATCCAAAAAACAACTCCCACTTGCAGCGGTGATCCCTTGCCATCCGATGCGGCAAAACAAGCAGTCGCGCCCTTCCTGTATAATGGCGGTCTCGCGCCGACACTGAACGTACCAGCGACGGCAACCTCCCCAATTACTGTTACGGCATCTCAACCAGATTTTACCATGATTATGCCGATATGGGGCACAGCATTGAACGCGCCGAGCGCGTCCACCTCAATACCATTCTAGCACATTCCCAGGCCTCATCCTGGGATGCGATTACGGTAAGCGATAGAGAGTTGGTCCCGGTTGTCTGGACAGATTTTGCGCATCGATTAAGTGGAGCTTCTGCCGGGGTCGGCTGCCAAGCGGAGGGGCAGCGGGGAAGTAAATTAAAGCAAAAATAATGAAAACATTGAGCAAACGAGCCGTTTAACACAAATTTTACGCTAGTGGTTGGTCCGGCCGTCAGCCATCGGTTGCGACCGTCGCCAGGGCGGTCACGCTTCAGGCCACCCCCGAACAGGCACAGAAGGTGGTGCTCGTTGGCAACATTGGAAAACTTTCTCTGGTGTTGCGACAGGCCGGTAATGGTCTCTCCTTGCAAACGAGGCGCATGACAGACGATGATAATGGCGGCGCATTTGCGGCCGACCGTAGGCCGGAAAGTGGCGTCCTCTGCGGGACCGGTGTTGATTTTATGGCGAAAGCAGTGCACGCCCGGAAGGGGAATTACGAAGGTAACCATTTATAGTGGGACATATTGTAAGCTACGCGACGGGGTGCGCGAAGGAAATTTTGTTAGGACGCCGAGGGCGTATATTGCGGGGACGGCCGTGGATCGCGGCGAAGGGGAATGTAATGAGTGGCGGTCGCGTTGCGAGCAGGGAAGGACGGGGGCTCGCCTTGAGCGTGTTCGTTCTTGGCGCTGCGCTTGCCTTGTTTGGCTCGGCTGACCACGCGGGGGCTGCAGATCGGCGGGCCTCGTCCAGCGGCGTCTTTGTCAGCGATATGAGCGACGTCCAGCGCGTCAAGGTGACCGTCAACAAGTCACGCACATTCAGGGTCGATTCAGCCTTTTCCACCATTGTCGCGGGCTCGCCTGACATCGTCGACGTGAAGTCGCTGAGCGACCACCTGATCTACATCCAGGGCAAGCAGACCGGCACCACCAACGTCATCCTGTTCGATAGTTCGATGAAGCAGATCGGCATCCTCGATGTCGAGGTCGCGATCGATATCGGCAATCTGCAGCAGAACATCCAGTCCAGTACCGGCACCCGCGGCATTCGCGTCTCCGCCACGGAGGGCCAGGTGGTATTGAGCGGAACGGCCACCGATGCGGTCGCCGCCGAGCGAGCCATGGCGATCGCCACCGGCAGCGTCCCCAAGGGCGGCGTGGTCGTCAACGCCATGAACGTGGCGGGGCCGCAGCAGGTCATGCTGGAGGTGCGGTTTCTCGAGGTCTTTAGACAAGCTGGGCGCGACCTCGGCGTCAACCTCTTTGCCGCCAATGCAAACGGCACGAACGTCGCCAGCACGGGTCTAGGTCAAGTTGCAAACGTCGGGCGGACACCTATCGGCGGCATCGTTGGTGGCGGTAGCACACCCGTCGGTGCCAATCCTGCTGGCAGCCTTCCACTGCTTGGTACGGCAGCCACGCTGGCAAGCGGAGCGGCCCCATATGGGGCGTTGCTCACGAGCGTGCTCAGGCTCAACAACGGCATGTCGATCGACAGCCTGGTGACGGCGCTGGAGACCAAGGGCGTATTGCGCCGCCTGGCCGAGCCGAACCTGATGGCGCTGTCGGGCGATGCGGCGCGCTTCCTGGCCGGCGGCGAATTTCCAGTGCCGATACCCAACACCACGACGAACGGTTTTCCCACCATTACGATCGAATACAAGAAGTTCGGTGTTGAGCTGGCCTTCGTCCCCACCGTTCTCTCGCGCGGCGTGATCAACCTTAGGGTTGAGCCGTCGGTCAGCGAGCTTGATTTCACCAATGCGATTACGATTCAGGGGACGACCGTTCCAGCGTTGACCCGCCGCGACGCGCGGACCACGGTCGAGTTGCGCGACGGTCAGAGCTTTGCCATCGCCGGCCTGCTGCAGACCCGCAACCGGCAGGACGTCTCGCAAGTGCCCTGGATCGGCTCGGTGCCGGTGCTCGGAACGCTGTTCCGCAGTTCATCCTACCAGCAGCAGGAAACCGACCTGGTGATCATCGTCACGCCGCGCCTGGTTGCGCCGGCGGTGCCGGGGCAGCAATTGGCCTCGCCGCTGGACTCCCGCCTGCCGGCGAATGACGTCGATTTCTTCCTTAACGGTCAGATGGAAGTCCGCAAACGCTATGATGATTATGTCAATTCAGGCGGCGAGGTGAAGGGGCCGTATGGCCACATCATCGCCCCTGATGTCCGCCTGTCCAGCCCGCCGCCCGCTGTTCTCTCGGACCAGCCAGTCGTAAAGACCCTTAATTAAGGATGCGAGCAATGACCATTAAGTACCTGGCTCTTCTCGCTCCGTTATTACTTGGCGGCTGCTATGGCGTCGCCGGCCACGATGAAGTCGATCGCTACTTCCAGCGCTCTGATACCATCACGATGAGCGCGGGCAATGCGAAACAGGTGAACGCCGTCACCCATACGATCAACCCATGGCCGGGATATGTTGGCGATCGGAGGATCGCCACCGACGCTCGGCGCGTGGGAGCCGCCGTGACACGCTATGGCAACACGACACAGCCGGTGGATCAGCTTCCTGATATTGGACCGGCGACGATAGCGATGGGCCAGCGGCCTCCCATCACCACCATCCAGGACCAGAATGTTAACATTAGTGGATCGGGGGCAGGATCGTCTGGAACATCGGTGTCGGTCGGCAAATGATGGAGTAGCTAAAGCCAAAGGGTCTCAGCCTCTAACGGGGACCGCGGGGTAAAGAAGTGAGATACGTCTGTTCCTGGCGCTGCCCTGTTGCTGACTGGCAACAGGCCTTGCTGTCTATTCGTGGTAAAGTAGTTTGGCAATGATATTTCGAACGGCGCACTAGTCCACTGGGAGCCGGGGCGGGGGATAAAATTTATGCGGCGTCTCGTTCTAATGCTGACCTGTTGCTGGTTGGCGACGGGCCTTGCGGCGTGTGAGAACACGCTGAGAGACGCGGCTATCGTCGCGCCCGTGGACGCCGGGGGGCCGGACCCGGTTCAAGAGCCCACCGACGTCAAATACTACCCGTCCGACGAGCCGGTCCGGATGGGACTAGAGCAATTCAACCGCGGCAATTACGGAATCGCCCAGCGCTATTTCAAGGATGCGGTCGAGAAAGCGCCGAGGGACGTGACGGCGTGGATTGGGCTCGCAGCGAGCTATGATCGGTTGCGTCGCTTTGATCTGGCCGATCAGGCCTATGTG
>WNFD01004609.1_pt1 | contig 13812 bp, 8 predicted proteins | sample 5400491 | NCBI WGS metagenome assembly WNFD01 (sample SAMN13153343, study PRJNA577476) | soil metagenome | isolation source: 120 cm saprolite under Douglas fir tree site 2 hole 2 replicate 2 | place: USA:California | collected 2015-04-18
CGCCATACAGAATGTGTTGATACAACGATTGCATCCATCAAGTCAAGAGATCGTTAAGATTTTTTTTCATGCGATGCCCGGTGAAATGCTTCGAGTGCGGAACTTTCACGATGTCTCTCGACCTCTCGAAGGATCACCAGCACATCGCATGCGAACGATGCGAGAAAGTGTGGTGCGCAGTGTGCGTCGCGCGCGTCGAGATCAAAATTTCGCGCGAGTGGTTGGAGCAGCGGCGGGTCGCAGAGCTCAACTGATGAACTTCACGAGCTCCATTCGATGCGAGTAGTCCTCGGTCACGGCGCGTCGGGCAACGCAGCTTCGATGAAACCGTACGTCGTCGGCTTCAAGCGTCGAGGCATCGATGCGATCGCGGTCGACCTGCCTCGCGGGGGCGCGGAGCGCGCAGTCCCCGTCTTCATCAAGACCTCGGGTCGCGGGCATGATGTGATCGGAGGTGGTCAGTCCTTCGGCGGTCGAGTGTCGAGCATGGCCGCGATCGAGGCGGACTTCGGCGGACTCGTCCTCTTCTCTTATCCGCTGCACCGTCCGGGCTTTCCCGACCAGCTGCGCATCGAGCACTTCCCTCAAATCAAGTGCCCGACTCTCTTCATGAGCGGCGATCGCGATCCTTTTGCTCGGCTCGATCTGTTGAAGGAGAAGATCAAGCTCATCCCCAACGCTCGGCTCGTGGTCTTCAAAGGCCAGGGGCACGGACTGCTCGCGGTGCTGGACGATGCCCTCGACACGGCAACAGAGTTCATCAAGCAGATCAAGTGACCGCAAGCCAGCACATGGTGCAGGCGAACGGACTCCGCTTCCGGACGATGGTCGACGGCCCGCCGCAGGCCGACATGTTCATCCTCCTCCACGGTTTTCCGGATGGCGCCGAGCTCTGGTCGCGCCAGGTCGATGCGCTCGCGAAAGCCGGATCCCTCGCGGTCGCGCCCGATCTTCGCGGCTACGGCCTCACCGACGCTCCCGATACGAAGGAGAGCTACGCCATCGATCACCTGGTCGATGACGTGGCCGCGCTGATCAAAGCCTTCGGGCGAGAGTCCGCCCATGTAGCGGGTCACGACTGGGGCGCGGTCGTCGCCTGGTTTTTCGCCGCCCGCCATCCCGAGATGACGAAAACGCTCACCGCTCTCTCAGTCGGACACCCGGCGGCGCTCGCGGCCGCCAGCAAAGAAGACGAGGATCAGCAGGCTCGGTCGCGCTACGTCGGGCTCTTCCTTCTAGAGGGCAAGGCCGAGCGGGTGCTGGCGGAGGACGATTACCGCCGGTTGCGGCTGACCTGGTCGATCGGACCCCATCCGGAGGCCGTGCAGCGCTCGGTGGTCGAGCACTTCACACGATCGCTCGCCCGCCCCGGACGCCTCACCGCCGCGCTCAACTATTACCGCGCCAACCTCAGTGCAGTTGGGGCGGCCTGGGAAGGCCTGGCCGGCATCGGCCCCATCAAGACGCCGACTGTCCTTCTGTGGGGCGATCAGGACCCTGCCCTCGGCAGGCGTGGCGCCGAGGACACCCGTACATATATGGAAGGGGAGTACGAGCTAAGGGTCCTGGAGGGCGCGGGCCACTGGCTGAACTTCGATCGGCCGGACGAGGTGAGCCGCACCCTCACGGATGCCGCAAATCGATAAGCTGTGAGCCATGCTCCAAAGCGGGAGTGACAAGGAGCGGCGAGGCAGTCTGCGCCGGCTCGACGACATACTTGACACGCTCGAGCAGCTCAACCTCCACGACCGCACGGAGCTGACCGAAGGCCTCGCCGAAAGCCTCGTCTTGCTCGGCGTCGACGATCCCTACGGCATCCCAATCCCACAGCTCATCGAGCGCGTGTGGGCGATGCAGCAGCCCTACCTCATCACGATCGTGGTCGAGCGCCGTCGCCGCCGCCGCCGCAAGGTCGACCCCAAGTTCTCGAGCGGCTCCTCTCTTGCCTGACCCGCAGCGTCGCACTCCCTGAAGTCCGCCGACTGGCTCGAAGTCTTCCTGCGCATCGGCTCGCGCGTGCGCGCCACCGTGCTGCCCCTCGCGGGCACCGAGCAAGGGCGAGCACAACTGACGATCGGCGCGGGCGGGGACCGCACCATGGAGCTCGATCGGGCGGCGGAGGCCGACGTGTTCGCCGAGCTCGAAGCGTTGGCCGCGGAGGGTGAGCGCTTCGCCGTCCTGTCTGAGGAGGCCGGGCACCGCAAGTTCGGCGCCGACTACCCGCTGGTACTGGTGGACCCGGTCGACGGCAGCCTAAACGCCAAGCAGGGCGTCCCGTTCTTCGGCGTGATGCTGGCGCTGGTCGATGGGCCCACCATCGGCGATACGGTCGTCGGCTGCGTGGTCAACCTCATCAACGGCGAGGCCTGGACCGCGATCCGCAAGCAAGGGTCAAAGCGCGGCGGCGAGCCCATCAAACCGATGAAGCGCCAGTCGAGCGACCGCCTCGAGCTGATCGCGCTCGAGAGCCTGCCGAGCGCGCTCGTCGGCGCGCGAGGCCTCATCCAGCGATCGACCAAGATTCGTATCCTCGGCTCGATGGCGCTCGCGATAGCCCACACCGCGGCCGGCAGCTTCGACGCTTTCTGCGCGCCGGTCCCGGTCCGCGTGTTCGACATGGCCGCAAGCCTGCTCATCGTGGCCGAGAGCGGCGGCGTCGCCACCGACATCAAGGGCAACGACCTGAGCGCACTGCCGTGCACCCTCGAGACTCGGACCTCGCTTGTTTGTGCGCCGACCCGGGAGCTGCATGGCATCGCTCTGCTCGCCCTGTCTTCGACTAAGACTCCATGATCTTCGAGCCCCAGCACACCGTGTTCGTGATCCTCAGCTTCGAGGGTCCCGACGTGTACAGCCAGGCAGGTGGCCTTGGCGTTCGCGTGAAGGGCCTGTCCCGATCGCTGGCCCAGCTCGGTTACCAGACCTACCTCTATTTCTGTGGTGACCCCGACCTGCCAGGGGAGGAGAGCCATGAGTCGGGCCGGCTGGTCTACCGGCGGTGGTGCCAATGGATCTCGTCTCGCCATCGCGGAGGGGTGTACGACGGCGAGGAGGAGAAGATCCGCGACTGGAACGCGAGTCTCCCGCAGAGCCTCATCGACAATGTGATTGGGCCCGCGGTCGAGTCCAGCCACAACGTGGTGATCATGGGCGAGGAGTGGCACACGTCGTGGTCGATGAACCTCATCTCGGAATCGCTGTACTACCGCGGCCTTCGCGATCGCGTCGTGATTCTGTGGAACGCCAACAACACTTTCGGCTTCCATCGCATGAATTGGGCGGCGCTCGCGCTCGCCGCCACGATCACGACGGTCAGCCGTTACATGAAGTTCAAAGTCTGGGAGCGTGGCCACAACCCGATCGTCATCCCCAACGGGATCCCGCGCGAATCGATCCACGACGCCGACCCCGAGGCGGTGGCCGACCTCAAGCTCGCCGCCGCCGCGGATCATTTCTGCTTCAAGATCGGCCGCTTCGATCCCGATAAGCGCTGGCTGATGGCAGTGTCGGCGGCCGGCTACATCAAACGGCACGGAAAGCGGGTGAGGCTGCTCTTGCGCGGAGGTCGCGAGCCGCACGGCGGTGAGGTCATCAGCCACGCGCAGCACCAGGGCCTCAACGTCGTTCATGTCGACGCACCGCCGGAGCCGGCCGGGCTGTCGGCCATCCTTCGCCAGTACCCAGAGGCCGACGTGGTCAACCTGACCAGCTACGTGAGCGATCCGATGCTCGGTGTGATCTATCCCGCCTGCGACGCCGTCCTCGCCAACTCCGGGCATGAGCCGTTCGGCCTGGTGGGCCTCGAGGTGATGGCGGCCGGCGGGCTTGCCGTCACCGGTGCGACGGGCGAGGACTATTCCGATGCCTATCGCAATGCGCTGGTCCTGGAGACCGACGACGCGATCGAGCTCGTGACCGGCCTCAACCTGATCCAGCAGCGCCCGCGCCTGGCGGCGGCCATGCGGCGGCGCGGTCGCGTGACCGCGCGCGCTTACACGTGGGATAAGGTGATCGGGCAGCTTCTCCTTCGGATCGAGTTCGCCGCCGCCCAGCAGGCGGTGACGATCCCCGCCGGTGCGCCAGCGGAAAAGAGCCTCACGCGGCGGCGCACTCGCAACACCGAGCCCTCCGTTGGCTGAGAACCTCGTCGTCTACACGGTCGTCCACCAGCCCCGCCGCTTGAGGCTGCCCGCGCACATCGTGCCGGCCAAAACGGCGCCCGAGGCGATCCCGGACTACCTCTTCGATGACGCCCTCGACCGCCGCTACTTCGAGCAGGTGGCGGCGAACTCATACCTACCCGCGTCGGCGATGTTCACCGACCTCACCAAGCGCGGCTGGAAGATGTCGATCGGATTCAGCGATTCGTTTCTGGTCCAGGCCGAGCGCTGGGGAACCAAGGTGTTGGACCGCTTCAAGAAGCTGTGCGCGAGCCCCAATGTCGAGGTCGTCAACGTCGAGCCGTATCACTCCTGGCTGCTGTATCTGGATATCGTGGCGTTCAAAGAGGCGATGCTCCTGGCGCGCTCGCGTCTGGAGGAGCTGTTTCAGAAGCCGATAGCAGTCACCGACACGACCGAGATGTTCATGTCCAACGACGTCTACTTCGCGCTTCAGCAGTGCGGCTTCGACGGCGCCTTGATGGAGGGTCGCGATTGGCACCTGGGCTGGCACGAACCCACGCATGTCTACCAGCATCCCCTACAACGCCTCAAGCTCCTGGTCCGCCATCACAACCTGTCCGACGACGTCGGGTATCGCTTCTCGAACCGCCACTGGAACCACTGGCCGCTGATGGCCGGCACCTACGCCGGCTGGGTGCGCGAGACATGGGGCGAGCTAGTGATGGTGGGGTGGGATTTCGAGACCTTCGGCGAGCACCACCGCCGTGACTCCGGGATCTTCGAGTTCACGCGCGCGCTGGCCAAGGAGCTGCAGAAGCAAAAGGTGCGGATGATGCTGCCGTCCGAGGCGGCCGGCGAGCTCGGCGCCAAGCGCCTCGAAGTCCCGGTCAACGAATATGGCTCGACCTGGGCGGGCGAGGGAGGCATGGAGTTCTTCCTGGGCAACGAGGCTCAGCAAGGCCTGTTCCGGCTCATGCACCACGCCTACTCGAAGGCGCGGCTCACGGGCGACCCGCGGCTAGTCGAGATCGCCAAGTGGCTGCTGCAGTCCGACAACCTCCACCTCATCCAATGGTTCGGACGGTGGGGTCCTGAAGCCGAGGTGAGCGCCTACTTCACGCCAGACGAATGGTGGGAGCTCGGGGCGCTTGGCATCGTGCGCGAGCAGCAGCGCGTTTACATCAACTTCATCCGCGCCCTGGACGAGTACGCCAAATAGACGTTCGGCGGATGCGCGAAATGACGAATGTGATTCCCTTAAGGGATGAAACCCCTCCAGGTCGCCTTCGTCTGGCACATGCACCAGCCGTACTACAAGGACGACCTCACCAGCACGTACCTGCTCCCCTGGGTGCGCCTGCGCTCGGCGAAGGACTACTTCAAGATGCCGGCGCTGCTCGACGCGTACCCGAAAATTCGCGCCACCTTCAACCTCGTGCCCTCGTTGCTGGCGCAGATCGAGGACTACGGCAAGGAGGAATCGGTCGACCTTTTCCTCAACCTCGGCAAGCGCGATGCGGCCGAGCTCACGGCCGAGGAGCGCGGTTTCATCATCCGCTGGATGCGCGAGTCGCCGCGCGCGCTCCGGGTGCAGCAGTCGCCTCGCTATCTCGAGCTGGCCTCGCGAGCCGCCGAGGCGCAGTTCACCACCCAGGACATGCGCGACCTGCAGATCTGGTTCAACCTCGCGTGGTGCGACCCGGCGTGGGCCGAGTCTGATCCCCGACTGGCCGATCTGAAGCGGAGGGATCGCGACTTCTCCGAGGGGGACAAGGATCCGCTCTTCGAGGCGCAGATGGAGATCATGGCGAAGGTCATCCCGAAATACCGCGAGCTGGCCGACCGCGGCCAGGCCGAGCTGACCTTCTCGCCTTACTACCACCCTATCCTCCCGCTGCTGGCGCACGTCGACTCGGCGCGCACCGCCAATCCGCAGATCCAGCTTCCGGACCGCCACTTCTCGCACCGCGAGGACGCGCAGCGCCAGATCGAGCTCGGCCAGGGCCTGTTCGAGCGTCTGGTGGGCCGCCGTCCGACCGGCATGTGGCCGTCGGAGATGGCGGTGGGGGAGAGCGTGATCGGGTTGGCGACGCAGGCGAACCTGGACTGGATGGTCAGCGACGAGGAGGTGCTGGCGCGCTCGCTCGACTCGAACTTCTATCGGGATGGCGAAGGCCGCGTCAATGCTCCCGACCAGCTTTACCGGCCGTTCAAGGTGGAAAGGGAAGGGCGATCTCTGTCGATGGTCTTTCGCGACTCGCAGATCTCGAACTCGATCGGCTTCGACTACCAGCGCATGTCCTCCGTCGACGGGGCGCGCAACCTCGTGGGCCGCTTGAAGCGCATCCGCGAGCAGCAGGAGGACAAGGACTACCTGGCGGTCATCGCCCTCGACGGCGAGAACGCGTGGGAGTTCTACCCGCGCGACGGGCACGACTTCCTCAACGCCCTCTACACAGAGCTCGATGCGTCGCCCGACATCGTCACGACAACCGTCTCCGACTTCATCAAGGAGCATCCGCCGGAGCAAAACCTCCGCCACCTGCACACGGGCAGCTGGATCGGCGCGAGCCTCGACACCTGGATCGGCGACCCGGAACACAACATCGCGTGGGAGCTGCTGGCCGACACTCGGTCGTGGCTCGAGGAGCAGTCGCTCCAGAAGCCCCAGCAGGCCGATGCGGCCGCCCTCGGGTGGCGGGAGATCTTGATCACTGAGGGGAGCGACTGGTTCTGGTGGTTCAGCCGCAAGCACGACTCGGGCATGGACACGATCTGGGACAACCAGTTCCGGCTCCACCTGCGGAACGTCTACAAGCTCATGGGCCAGCGGGCGCCGGCGCGTCTTTTCCAGCCGATCATCAAGCGCACGCCCACGCCCGAGCGCCAGGTGCCCGCCGAGAGCATCAGCCCCAAGTCGCGCACTGACCCGGTGTGGAGCAAGGCGGGCTACTACATCGTCGGCTCAGGCTTCGGCGCGCTGCACAGGCCGGCGGGGATCGTCGAGCGCGTCCTCTACGCCTGCGACGCGGACCGTGTGTACCTATGCATCGACAGCCCGAGGTCGCCGGCGGAGCTGGAGGCGCAGAAGATCCACTTCTGGCTCTACTTCTCCGGTGTGCCCACTGACGGCAACGGCGGAACGCTGGAGCTGCCCCTGCCGCTCACCGCAGCGGCCGAGTTCGGGTTCGATGCCGCGCACGTAGCGCGGATCGTGCCGCACGCCGGCGGAGCCTCGGTGACGGTCGCACGGGTCGACGAGGCGCAGACCAGGGCGGAGCCGATCGGCACGTTCGACGAAGCCGATCCCTTCTTCATACGGATCCCGCTGTCAATGCTCGGCCGGCACGGCGGCGACACGATGGAGATGGCGCTGGTGGTGACCCGCGAGGGGCGCGACATCGAACAAGTTCCGCCCTCTGGATCGCTGGGACTGCGCATCCCCAATGACGGCTCGGCCGCCATGGCGCCGGGCCCGAAGCAGCTCAAGGTCCTGGTCGCCACGTCAGAGCTGGCCCCCTTTGCCAAGTCCGGCGGCGTGGCCGACGTCGCCGCCTCGCTGTCCAAGGAGCTGCGCCGCCTGGGCCACGACGTGAGAGTCGTGATGCCGCGCTACCGGCATGTGGAAATCGGAAAGCACGGGCTCAAGCCAGTCGTCCGAGACCTGCAGGTACCGTTGGGGGGGCAGACGATCCCCGCGACGATCTTCGAGGGCCGCCTCGGAGACATGGTGGTCTACTTCGTGGACTGCCCTCAGCTGTACGACCGCGAGGGCATGTATGGGTTTGGCGACGACGACGCCCGGTCGGTTTATTACTCGCGTGCGTTGCTCGAGATGCTACCGGCGCTGCAGTTCGCTCCAGACGTGATCCAGATCCACGATTGGTACGCGGCGCTCGTTCCCAACCTGATCGACCGCGTCTACACCGACGGTCCTGTCTCCGAGGTCGCCACTGCCCTCACGATCCACAACCTCGCGGCCCAGGGGGTGTTCGGATTCGGTGCGCTCACGCTGGCCGGCCTCGACAAGTGGGGCTTGATTCGTGTCGGCATCCCAGGCCTCGACAACGTCGTCAACGTGCTCGGTCGTGGGATTCACTTCGCGGACGTCGTCAACACCGTCAGCGAGCGGTATGCGGCCGAGATGCAGACGCCAGAGCTGGGCGAGGGGCTCGACGAGCTCATCCGCGCCAACGCACACAAGCTGCACGGGATCGTCAACGGGATCGACTACGAGATCTTCGATCCGAAGGGCGATCCAAACATCCCGCACCACTACACTGCTGCCGCCACGGAACCCAAGGCGCTTGACCGCGCGGAGCTGCGTAGCGAGCTTGGGCTGGAGCAGTCCGACCGGCCGCTTTGCGCCATGGTCTCGCGCCTGTACGACGTCAAGGGCCTGGACCTCGTCGAGCAGGCCATGCCGGCGCTGCTGCAGTTTGGCGTGCAGGTGGTGGTCATCGGAACCGGCGACCGCCGCTACGAGGACATGTTCCGGCGCTATGCGGCCGAGCAGCCCGGCCAGGTTGCCGCGGCGATCGGGTTCGACGCGCCATTGGCGCAGCGCATCTACGCCGGCGCGGACATGCTGTGGATGCCTTCTCGCTACGAGCCGGGCGGCCTGGGGCAGCTGATCGCCCTCCGCTACGGCACCATCCCGGTGGTGCGAGCGACCGGCGGGCTGGCGGACACGATCAAGGACTACGAGCCCGTAGCGCCGAAGGGCAACGGCTTCACCTTCGCCGCGTACGACCCCTGGCAGTTTTACGCCGCGGTCGTGCGGGCGGCCGAGACATACCGGCATCCCGCCCTCTGGTCGGCGCTAGTCAAGCGCGCCATGACCGAGGACGTGTCGTGGTCGCGGTCGGCCCAGCGCTACGTGCAGCTTTTCCACGCAGCGATCGCCGCCCGCCGCGAACGGCGCGGAGTCGCCGCCGTCCTCGACTAGCCGCCCGATTCGCGCCGCTTGATCAAAACGTGCGGAATCCCCCGTGAGGATGCGCGCCGTTTGATCAAAACGTGCGGAATCAGCCGCCCCAGTCGGGCAGCAGGCGGAGCTGCTCCACCCGCCGAGCGCCGGGCGCGTAGGCGGTCTCGAAGTAGTCGATGACCATGCGGCGCGCGGCGAAATCCGTCGCCACATAGCGGATCGACGCCCGCATCATCTCCACCCACCGCTGCGGGATCCCGTTCTTGTCGCGTTCGAAGAAGGCCGGGATCACATCCCGCTCCACGAGGCGGTACAGACCTTCCGCCTCGGCATGGTCGTCCACCGTGGGCCGGTCGAGCGTCGCGCCCGACGGGATCGCCCAGCCCAGCTCGGGCCGGTACCCCTCATCCCACCAGCCGTCCAGGATGCTGACGTTCAGCACACCGTTGGCGCCGGCCTTCATGCCGCTCGTCCCGCTCGCCTCGAGGAACCGCAGCGGGTTGTTCAACCACACGTCGGCGCCGTGGACGAGGTGGCGCGCGAGCGCGAGGTCGTAATCGCTGAGGAACGCCACACACGGTTCCTCTCGCGCCAGTTTGACAACGCCCGTGACGATGTCCTTGCCCGGCTGGTCGGCGGGATGTGACTTGCCCGCGAAGAGAAACTGCACAGGGCGTTCGGGGTGGCGCAGGAGCTTGGAGAGGCGAGCGCGATCCTGCAGTACGAGATTGGCGCGTTTGTAGGGCGCGAAGCGGCGCGCGAACCCGAACGTGAGTGCGTGGTCGTCCATCCCCTCCGCCTCGATGGACCTGGCCCGCGCGACCGCGAGCAGCTTCCTCTTCAGCTCGACGTGCACCGCCCACAGCTCGGCGGCCGGGATCTCGAAGACCGCCTGCCAGCGCCCGTCCTTGCCGTCCAGGTCCCACCAGTCGGGCCCGACGTACCGCCGCAGCAGCTCGGCGATGTCCGGCGCCACCCACGTAGGCATGTGGACGCCGTTCGTCACGGAGCCGATGGGCACCTGCGTTTCGGGCAGGCCGCGCCAGGCGTCCTTCCACAGGCGCCGCGAGACAGCGCCGTGAAGGCGGCTCACGCCGACCGCCTGGTCCGCGAGTCGCAGTGCCGCATAGGTGGTGCACAGGCGCTCGCGAGGATCGCCAGGACGCTGGCGACCGAGGTCCATGAACCGGTCGAATGAGATGCCGACCTCGTTCAGGTAAGGGTTGAGCAGGTCCCAGACCAGCCCGGGCTCGAAGTAATCGCTGCCGGCGGCGATCGGCGTGTGGGTCGTGAAGACAATCCCGGCGCGGGCGACGAGCCGGGCCTCCTCCAGAGTCATCTGCCGCGACGCTCGCAGCTCGCGGATGCGCTCGATGGCGCACAAAAAGCTGTGGCCTTCGTTGAGGTGGAAGACGCCCGCGACCATGCCCAGCGCCCGCAGCGCCCGCACGCCTCCGACCCCGAGCACAATCTCCTGGCGCAGGCGGCGATCCGGCTCGGGCACGTACAGCCGGTCAGTGATGGCGCGAAGGTCGGGCGGGTTGGATTCGAGGTCGGTGTCGAGCAGGAACAGAGGCACGCGGCCGACCTGCGCCCGCCACACGCCTATCTTCACCTTCCGGTCGCCGATCGGCGCGTCGACCTCGACCCCTTCGACCCGGCGCACCGGGAGCTCCTCGCCGCGGTTCTCGAAGTACACCTCGACCTGGCGGCCGTCGGCGTCGATCTCCTGGCGCCCGAAGCCCTGCTTGTAGAAGAGGCCAACCGCCACGAGCGGCAAACCCAGGTCGCTGGTCGCCTTCAGGTGGTCGCCGGCGAGCACCCCGAGGCCGCCTGAGTAGATCGGAAGGCACTCGGCCAGCCCGAACTCGAGCGAGAAGTATCCGATGACCATGGGCGCGTTCGCGTCCATGAAGGGCGGTCGGCGATCGTAATACTCCCGATAAGCGACGCGGGCGTCCTCGAGCGCGCGCTTGACCTCGTCGCGCTCGAGAGCGTCCGCGACTCCCTGCTCCCCGATCTGCGCCAGCAACAGGACCGGGTTCTGCCGCGTTGATTCCCAGAGCTCGGGGCTGAGCGCTCGAAACAGCTCTTCGATGCGAGGCTGCCACGTCCACAGCAGGTCGTGAGCGAAATCATTGAGTTCTTGGAGCACGGACTATTAGGGATGCCACTCCGGGTTCAGGCCGGATCTTCGGCGCCCATGCGGCCGCATTGCGTTGTTGCCTCCTCCGCGCGCTCGGTCACGCATCGACGGGATGCGCTCCCTCGCGTGCTCGGAGGCGCCTAGCAGTGCGGCCACCTGGACACCGAATCTCTCGTCCGAACCGGAGCGTCATCCCTACGATGGTACTTACTCGAATGGGTGCGACATGAAGGCTGTCGTCATGGCGGGGGGCGAAGGCTCGCGCCTCCGCCCGCTGACCAGCCGGCAGCCGAAGCCGCTCGTGCCGGTCGCCGGGCGGCCGATCATGGAGCACATCCTCCTGCACCTGCGTCGCCACCAGATGCGCGACGTGATCGCCACTGTGCAGTACCTCGGCGCGTCGATTCGCAACTACTTCGGCGACGGCTCGGAGCAGGGTGTGTCGCTCACGTACTCGGTCGAGGACTCTCCGCTCGGCACCGCCGGCTCCGTCATGCTCGCGCGCCCGCAGCTGACCGAGCCGTTTCTCGTCATCTCCGGCGACGCCCTGACCGATATCGACCTGGGGGCGGCGATCCGCTTCCACCGCGAGCACCGCGCCCTCGCCACGATCGTGCTCAAGCCCGTGCCCAACCCTCTCGAGTACGGGGTCGTGGTGGTCGACGAGGGCGGCGCGGTGCAGCGGTTCATCGAGAAGCCCAGCTGGGGTGAGGTCATCTCGGACCTCGCCAACACCGGCATCTACATCCTCGACCCCGCGGTGTTCGAATTCTTCCGGGCGGGCGAGCCGACCGACTGGTCGGGCGACGTGTTCCCGAAGCTGCTGAAGCAGGGCGAGCCGGTCTTTGGCTGGGTGACCTCCGACTACTGGGAGGACGTCGGCAATCACGCCGCCTATGTCAAGGCCAACTTCGACTGCCTGGAGGGCCGCGTCAAGGTCGACATCCCGGCCGATCGCAAGAGCGAGGGGATCTGGATCCACGAAGAGGCAGAGGTCTCAGACGGGACGCGCATAGACGGCCCCGCTTTGATCTGCGCGGGCGCGAAGGTGCGCTCCGGCGCCTGGGTCAACGGACCGTGCGTGGTCGGGAGCTATACGACCATCGATTCGGGCGCGAAGATCTCCAACTCGATTCTTTGGGACCACTCCTACGTCGGCCTCAACGCGCGCCTGAGGGGGGCCGTGGTCTGCCGCTCGGTGACGATCAAGAACGGGGGCCTCCTCGAGGAGGGCAGCGTCATCGGCAGCGAGGTGGTGCTCGGCACCGGCGCCACGATCAATCCGAACGTCCGGATCTGGCCCAACAAGGAGGTGGAGCCAGGCGCCGTCGTGCACGAGTCGATCATCTGGGCCGGCTCTTGGAAGCGCGGGCTCTTCACCTCATATGGGTTGACCGGCCTCACCAACGTGGAGTTCACGCCTGAGTTCGCGTCGCGGCTGGGGGCGGCGGTGGGGGCGCTGAGTCCCAAGGGGACCGAGATTGCGATCTCGCGCGACTACACACGGTCGGCGCGCATGATCCACCGTGCGGTCATCTCGGGATTGATCTCATCGGGCGCCAACGCCACCGACCTGTCCGTCCTGCCGGCGCCGGTCGCGCGCTACTGGGCTCGCCACAACCACGTCTCGGCCGTGCATGTGCAGACGTCGCCCGTTGACCCCCGCTCCGTCGACATCAGACTCTTCGACGACCACGGCCTCGACATCGACAGCCGGGGTGAGCGCAAGCTCGAGAGCCTGTACTTTCGCGAAGACATTCGGCGTGTCCTGCACTACGAGATGGGGCGAATCGTCCGGCGCGACAGCCAGACGGAGCGCTACGTCGAGGACATGCTGTCGAAGATCGACCTGGAGTCCGTGCGTGGCGCGGCGTCCAAGGTTCTCATCGACTACAACAACGGCGCGGCGGCGATCGTGCTGCCCCGAGTGCTTCAGGAGATGAACAGCACCGTCATCCCTCTCAACGCCTCGCCGGCCGAGGTCATCGTCGAGCAGGACGAGGGAACGTTTCGCGCGCACCTCGAGGAGATGGGAGTCATCGCGGCCGCGGTCAAGGCAAAGGTCGGCATCTTCATCGATTCGCCCGGAGAGCGCTGCTTCCTCGTCGACGAGACGGGCGAGGTCCTGGACCATGACACGGCCTTTGCAGTGCTGGCCCAACTGGCGCTGGCGGCCAAGCCGGGCATGCTGCTCGGGCCCGCGTCGGCTTCGCTCGCCTTCTCCATGATCGCCGAGCAGATGAACAGCCGGTTCGTACCCACGAAGATCACGCCCGGCGCCGTTCTGCGCGCGGCGCAACACGCTGACGCCGTCCTTGCTTCGGATGGCGTGGGCGGCTACTGCTGGCCCGATTTCGCCGTCGCGTTCGACGCCATCTTCACGATCGTTCGCACCCTCGAGCTCCTGGCCCAGGCCGGAGGCTCGATCGCGGTCTTGAAGCAGCGCATCCCAGCCGTCGCCCACAAGCGGGCGGTGGAGTTCTGCCCGTGGGACGTCAAGGGCCGCGTGATGCGCACGATGATGGAGAAGCACCTCAAAGACCGGGTCGACCTCACCGACGGTGTCAAGGTGTTCGTCGATGGCGGTTGGGTGCTGGTCGTGCCCGACCCGG
>WNFD01004611.1_pt1 | contig 13812 bp, 11 predicted proteins | sample 5400491 | NCBI WGS metagenome assembly WNFD01 (sample SAMN13153343, study PRJNA577476) | soil metagenome | isolation source: 120 cm saprolite under Douglas fir tree site 2 hole 2 replicate 2 | place: USA:California | collected 2015-04-18
TTGGCGACGGCGGCGAGAAAATTATTTTCGCGCGCGTCGAGCACCGCAACGTCGGTGGCGGTGCCAGGCGTGATGACGCGCACCACTTCGCGGCGGACAATCTTCTTGCCGGGGCCGGGCTGCTCCATCTGGTCGCAGATGGCGATTTTGAATCCGGCGCGGATGAGGCGCGCGACGTAGCCGTCGGCGGCGTGGTATGGAACGCCGCACATCGGAATCGGCTGGCCCTTTTCGCGATTGCGCGAGGTGAGCGTGATTTGCAGTTCGCGCGAGGCCAGCATGGCGTCTTCGTAGAAAAGTTCGTAGAAATCGCCGAGGCGGAAAAGCAGCAGCGCGTGCGGGTAGCGCGACTTGATCGCGTGGTATTGCTGCATCAGCGGTGTGGAAGGGTCAGACATAAGAGCAGTTGTTAGTGGTTAGCTTTTAGTCGTTTGTCCTTTCGTTGATTGGCAAGACTCCGCGGCAGGAATATGCGCCCGGTTGATGTTGTGAAAGCGGCGGCAAGACCGCCGCACTCCAAAGGTGCCGGTCATACGCGAATCCCCAGTTGCGTCAGTAGAAAAGCGTAGTCGAGCGCGATTTCACGCAAGTAGTCGTAACGGCCGGAGGCTCCGCCGTGGCCCGCGCCCATGTTGATTTTCAGGAGCAGCGGATTCGCATCCGTCTTCAGCGCGCGTAACTTTGCGACGTATTTCGCCGGCTCCCAATACATGACCTGGCTGTCGTTTAGCGAAGTTTTTACCAGCATCGTCGGGTAGTTCTTTCGCTCGAGATTCGTGTACGGGCAATAGTTCTTCATGTAGAAATAGTCCGCCGCGATTTGCGGATTGCCCCACTCTTCGTATTCGCCGACGGTGAGCGGAAGGGAAGCGTCGAGCATGGTGTTGAGGACGTCCACGAAGGGGACGTGGCTGATTATGATGCGGAAAAGATCGGGGCGCAGGTTAGCGACGGCGCCCATCAGCAGGCCACCGGCGCTGCCGCCTTCGATGATGAGGCCATCCGGCGCGGTGTAGCGCAAGTTGATGAGGCGCTCGGCCGCCGCGATGAAATCGGTGAAGGTGTTGCACTTTTTGTGCATGCGACCGGCGTCGTGCCAGGGTTTGCCGAGTTCGCCGCCGCCGCGCACGTGGGCGATGGCATAAATCACACCGCGATCGAGCAGGCTCAGCCGATTGGAGCTGAAGTTGACGGGAACGGAGATGCCGTAGCTGCCGTAGCCGTAGAGCAGCAGGGGCGCGCTGCCGTCGCGCGGCGTGTCGCGGCGATAGACGACCGAAAGCGGAATGGTCGTGCTATCGGGCGCGCGGGCGAGGAGGCGTTCGCTGGCGTACTGCGTCGGGTCGTAGCCGCCGAGAACCGGTTGCTGCTTGCGCAGAATTTGCTCGCCGGTGCGCAGATCATAGTCGAAGACCGAGCGAGGTGTGATAAAGGATTCGTACTGAAAGCGGAGATGGCCGGTGACGAATTCGGGATTCGCGCCGAGGGATGCGTTGTAGACCGGCTCAGTGAATGCGATTCGTTGCGAGGAAGCGAGCGGCTCGCGCGCGGCGCCGCCGAGCGGCACGATGCACAGATAGGGCAGGCCACCTTCGCGTTCGTAGAGAACGAGATGCGAGGCGAAGGCTTGTGCGGAGGCGAGCATGACATCCGGGCGATTGGGAATGAACTCGCGCCAGGAATCTTGCCGCGGATCGTCGACTTGGGCCGTGACCAGGCGAAACGTACGGCCGCCGGAATTGGTGCGGATGTAGAAGATGCCGCCGGAAGCGTCGCCAGCCGGGCCGGGGTGATGGTCGGCGTAGTATTCGTGGTTGTCATCGCGCGGGGCAATCACGCGAAAGTCAGCATTATGTTGAGCGGTGGGAAGGAACCGGACTTCGCTGGTGGTATGGCTGGCGACGGTGAGAAGCAGAAACGCGCCGCTGCGCGTGCGTTCGATGTCGATGCGGAAACGTTCGTCATGCTCCTCATAGAGCAGCGCGTCGCGCGCGGAGGCACCGAGAACGTGGCGATACAGACGGTACGAGCGCTTGGTGGTTTCGTCTTCAACGGTGTAGAAGAGCGTGCGATTGTCGGCGGCCCACGCCGCGCTGGTGACCCGCTCGATTCGAATCGCCAGCGTCTCGCCGATGCGCAAGTCTTTGACTTGCAGCGTGTACTGACGAAAACCAGTCGTGTCGAGCGAGTAGGCGAGCAGGGAATTATCGTCGCTGACCGCGAAAACGCCGAGGCTGAGAAAGGAATGGCCGGCGGCGAGAGCGTTCAGCTCGAGCAGCAATTCTTCCGGGGCGTTTTCGGTGTCACGCCGCCGGCAATGGAAGGGATACTGCTTGCCTTCTTCGGTGCGCGTGAAATAGAGGTAGCCGCGCAGACGGTAGGGGACGGAGAGGTCGGTCTGCAGGATGCGGCCGAGCATTTCCTGGTACAGCTTTTCTTGAAGAGGTTCGGTGCCGCGTAGGACGGCGTCGGTGTAAGCGTTCTCGGTGTTGAGGTAGGCGACGACGGCGGGGTCGTTTTTATCGCGGAACCAGGCGTAGTCGTCGATGCGCCGGTCGCCGTGGATGACGTGCTCGACAGGGTGACGTCGCGCGACGGGGGGTTGGGGCGCGCGGGAGCGCTCGGAATCGGGCGTAACGCTGGACGTGGCGACGTTGGCGTCGGGGTTCATGAGTTCGGCTTGTTCGGTGCGCGCGGCGAGGTCGGGTAGCCGGGCGAAGTGAATCGTCCGGTATAGTAGCGGAAGTTGGCGACGGCGAAAAGCGCCGGTGGCGAGCGGGCTGGGGATGGAATGGCGAAAGAACGAGAAATCAAGCTGCGCGTTGACGATCTGGGGGCGCTGCGGCGCGGGTTGGCGAAGCTCAGCGCGCTCGTGGTGACCCCCCGCGTGCACGAGCTAAACGTTCTGTTTGAAACGCCAGGGTTCGATTTGGCCAAGCACGAGCATTTGCTCCGGATTCGAACGGAAACGGCAGGCGCGTCGCGCGCCAGAACATCTCGCGATGGGATGCGCGCGCTGGTCACCTTCAAGCGCCCGGTGCCCGCGGAGGAGGGCAACGGCAAAGGTGAGCGCCACAAAGTGCGGGAGGAGATTGAACTCGAAGTTTCCGACGAGAAGGCGCTCGCGAGGATCTTCGAGGGCTTGGGACTGAACGCCTGGTTTCGCTATGAAAAATTTCGCACCACGTTCCGACTGCCGGCTTCGCGGGCCTGGGCCAAAAGGCTGCTCATTGAACTTGACGAGACACCGATCGGCGTTTTTCTGGAACTGGAAGGGCCGGCGAGCGCCATCGATCGAGCAGCGCAGGCTCTGGGCTTCGAAAGAAAGGACTACGTTCTCGCGAATTACATGGTGCTTTACCGCGAGTACTGCCGGCGCCGGGGCGAAGAGCCGCGCGATATGCTTTTCGCAAAGAAAAAGCAGGCCGCTACCTCGGCAAAAATCAAAAATTTCTCGTGAAACCTCATTCTTTTCTTGACAATGCGTTGTGTGAGGGCTTATCACTGCACACGGAGTAAAAGTTTTGCCGATGTGCGTGCGTGGGAGTGAAGTGGAGCCAGGGCCGAGCCGATTAGGACGTAGCGGGAGAATGGTAGAAGCCGCCGCAACGCGCAGGGTGTGGCGCCGGGTAAATGCGGCGCCGAACGCGGTCGGGTGGGGAGGGCCATCTCCGGGCTAGAGGTAAGTCCATCTGCATCAGGTGCTTACCCCGCGGGCCGACCTCTTACGGTGCGCGGGTTTTTTGTTGGCCGGTTCAGGAAGCTACCCCGGCCAGTGGCGGAACATGAGGTAGTGCCATGCAAATTTATGCCACCGAGTTGATGGGCGCTGAGACGTACGACGCGCAGGGGCATTTCGTCGGACGCGTGCGCGAATTCTTCATCGAGCCGGCTGACCAGCCCAACCGCGTCTCGCATTTCCTGCTTTCGCGCGGGCGCTTTCAGCCGCTGCTGGCACGCTATAACCAGGTGGGGGCGGTGGCGCCCGGCACGCTGCGGCTGAACTGCAGCGAGCGCGAACTGGCGCTATATACGCCCAATGAGGCGTGGCTCGCGGTGCGCAAGGATTTGCTCGACCAGCAGATCATCGATACCCAGGGCCGCAAGGTGGTGCGCGTCAATGACGTGGATCTTAGCGAGCAAAAGACCAACGGCAATGTGGAGCTGCGTGTCACGCAGGTGGACGTCGGACTTCCGGGGGCGGTGAGGAGGTTGCTGCAAGGGGTCGTCGCGCCCGGCATGATTCGCAAACTGCAAAACCCGCTGCCGCAGCGCACCATCCGCTGGGAGTTTGTAAATCTGATCGAGCCGGACCCGCTGCGCCGCGTGAAGCTGCGCATCACCCACGAAAAGTTGGAAGACCTGCACCCCGCGGACCTGGCGGAGATGATGGAAGAGCTGTCGGCCGCCGAGCGTCAGGGCATCATCGCCTCACTCGATGAAGAAACCGCCGCGGCGGTCCTGGCGGAACTGGATGAGCGGCTAACCTCGCAGATCGTGGAGAAATTGGATCCTGAAAAGGCCGCTGACATCCTCGAAGAAATGGCGCCGGACGCTGCCGCTGATGTGCTGGCCGACCTGCCGAAGGAAACTTCCGAGGAATTGCTGGAGGAAATGCCGGGGCAGGAAGCCAGCTCAGTGCGTGGGCTGATGGCCTTCGACGAAAACACAGCGGGCGGCATGATGAACCCGGAGTTTGTGTTTGTCGGGGAGGCGTCCACCCGCGAGGAAGTGCTGCAGTGGATGCGTTCGCAGGATTTGAATGTGGACCAGCTCGACACCATCGTATTGCTCGATACGGACGCGAAATTCTCGGGCACCGTGTCTGTGGCGCGGCTGTTTCTCGCGGACCCGGAACAACGCATGTCTGGGCTGAAGACGGCGCCTCTGCTTGGCGTCCCGGGGGATGCCCATGAACGCGACGTCTTCGAACTGTTCGATAAGTACAACCTGCGCATGCTGACGGTGACCAACAGCGAGGGCCGGCCGATCGGAACCATCACGGTGGATGACGTGGTGTCGCGGCTGGTGAAGAAATAGAGGGATCGAGAACGGGCTGATGAATTGGGAAGCGATTACAACGCGAGTGGACTCCGTGAAGTCGCGCGGAAGCGACTTGCAGAAGCGTCTGCGCGGGCTGCGGCACCGGCTGACGCTGCTGCTGGCGGTGATCGGGCCGGGGCTGATTACTTCCAACGTGGACAACGACGCCGGCGGAATCTCGGTATACACGCAAGCCGGCGCGAAATATGGCTACGCGCTGCTGTGGTCGCTGATTCCCATGACTATCGCGCTTTATGTCACCGAAGAGATGTGCGCACGCATGGGGGTAATCACCGGCAAGGGATTATCGGACTTGATCCGCGAGGAGTTCGGGTTCCGCCCGACATTTTTTGTGATGGTCACCGGATTCTTCGTGGACCTGGCCAACGTGGTCGCGGAATTTGCCGGCGTGGCCGCATCCATGCAAATTTTCGGGGTGAGCAAATACATCGCGGTGCCCCTCGCCGCTGCTCTGGTGTGGGTGCTGGTGCTGAAGGGAACCTACCGGCAGGTCGAGGTAATTTTCCTATTCGCATGCGTTCTATATCTGTCCTATTTGTTTTCCGCATTTTTGGCCAAGCCGGATTGGCTGGACGCGGCGCGGCACACGATTGTTCCCAACCTCCGCTTTGAATCGGGTTACCTGGTAATGCTGGTGGGGCTCATCGGCACAACGATCGCCCCGTGGCAGTTTTTCTATTTACAGGCCGGCTTCGTGGAGAAGAAAGTGGGCGCGCGGCAATATCCGCAGGCGCGCGCGGACGTGCTGGTCGGCAGCGTAAGCTGCATGGTGATCGTGTTCTTCATCATCGTGTGCACGGCGGCGACATTATATGTGTCGGGCCATCGCGACATCACCGATGCGGCGCAGGCGGCGCAGGCGCTGATTCCCTTGGCGGGGCGCGGCGCAGGCATTCTTTTCGCGTTCGGTCTCTTGAACGCTTCGCTGTTCGCGGCATCCATTCTGCCGTTGTCCACCGCGCATGTGATTTGCGAGGGGCTTGGTTTCGAGGCGGGGATCGATCACAAGTTCAAAGAAGCGCCGATCTTTTACTGGCTGTACACGATTTTGATCGTGGTGGGAGCGGGCATCGTGCTGCTGCCCCATGCGCCCCTTTGGAAGATCCTGATCTTCTCGCAGGTGGGCAACGGCTTCTGGCTGCCGGTGGTGGTGATTTTCATTTTGCTTTTGGTGAACCGCCGAGACTTGATGGGCGAATACGTGAACACCCTGACCTTCAACATCGTGGCGTGGGTTACCGCCATCGCCATGATTATCCTGAGCTTGGTGCTGGCCTACACGGCGGTTTTCCAAGGCACTCCGACTGGTTGATTGCTTCAAACGACACGGCGCCATTGCGCCAGCGTCGAGGCCTATGTTAACTTTGCGGCGTAAAGGGAATTCCCCGGAAGACGCCGTGCTGACGAAATCTCATCCCAACATTTCCGTAGCGGACCCCAGCGCCCTCGGTCCGGTCACGCCGGAAGAGGCGCAGTTGCTGGCGAGGCTGGACCTGGCACGGCTGCCGCGACACGTAGCGGTCATCATGGACGGCAACGGGCGCTGGGCGCAGCGCAAGCACCTGCCGCGGGCCGCGGGCCATCGCTCCGGAACGCAGACGGCGCGCACTACGATTGAAACTTGCGCGCGGCTGAAGATTGAAGCGCTGACGCTGTACGCGTTCTCCGTGGAAAACTGGCGGCGTCCGAAGACGGAAACTGATTTCCTGATGCAGCTTTTGCGCGAATATTTACGGCAGGAAATGCCTCTGATTCAGCGCAACAATATTCGCATGCGTTTCCTCGGACGTGCGAGTGAACTGCCCGCTGGCGTGCAGCACGATATGCGGGCCGCGGTCGAGAAGACTTCGAATAACACCGGCATGGTGCTTTGCCTGGCGCTGAATTATGGCGGGCGCGCGGAGATCGTGGACGCGCTGAACGAAATTGTGGCGCAGCGCAACAGGGAAGGCCGGAACGCTCCGGTGACCGAGGAGGAAGTTTCCCGGCACCTGTACACGGCGGGATTGCCGGACCCGGATTTGTTGATTCGCTCCAGCGGGGAGATGCGCGTCAGCAATTTTCTCCTGTGGCAGATTGCCTACGCCGAGATTCTGGTTACGGAAACGCTTTGGCCGGATTTCAATCGCGCGCGGCTGCTCGAGGCTTTCGTGGAGTTTCAGAAGCGCGAGCGGCGCTACGGCGGCATTCGCGAGGACGGGCCGGATTCCGAAATACCGGCGCGTGTTGCCGGGCAGTAATTTCGCCCTTCTCTTTTTCTTTCAACTTTTGACCGTCGACTGTTAATCTTCCGTGGCAGTCCGCCGGGGGATTCCTTCCACATGACCTGGAAGCGTGTAGCGACGGCCGTCGTTCTGATGCCGGTTGTCGTTGGGCTTGTGCTGTGGGGCTCGACAGCGTGGGTCGCGCTGGCACTCGCGCTGATTATCGTGCTGGCGCTGTTTGAGTATTTTGCGCTCGGCGATGCGATTGGCCACCGCGCGTATCGTTTCTGGACGGCGACTTGCGCGTTTCTGCTGGTGTATGTGCAGTGGCTCGCGGCCATTGAACCCACCTACCAGCTTGCCGGCGGCTTGATGCTGCATCGCGGTGTGGGACGATTTGCCGCCGGATTGCTCGGCGTACCCGAGGCCTTCTTCGTTTTCGTGCTGGGTATTGCGGTACTCATGCTTTGGACGAAGCGGCCGCTAGTGGAAGGGCTGCCGGCTGCTGGCATCAGTTCGAGCGGATTGCTGCTGGTGGCGTTTCCGCTGACATTTGCGGTGCGGCTGCACGGTTTGGGCGAGCAAGGTCCGCGGTTGCTGCTCTTCGCCCTGGTAATTACATGGGTAGGCGACTCGGTCGCGTATTTTGTTGGCCGGGCGGCGGGGAAGCATCCATTAGCGCCGCATCTGAGTCCGAAGAAGACTTGGGAAGGTTCCATTGGAAGTTTGATCGGATCGCTGCTGGTGGCCCTGGCCTTTACGCGATGGCTCAACGCGCCGTCGGTGCATCTGCTGGCGATGGCGGGGGTCGGAAACATCGCTGGCCAGGTGGGAGACCTTCTCGAGTCCGCCTATAAGCGCAGCGCAGGCGTGAAGGATTCCGGAGGAATGCTGCCGGGTCATGGCGGAATTCTCGATCGCATCGACGCGCTGATTCTGGCCATTCCGGTTGTCTGGTATTATTGGACGTTGATCTACTCGCCTGGAATGTAGTTCGGGAATTCTGCCGCGCAAAATAGGAAAGTACCGTTTGTGACGCAATCCTTCACCAAATTGGCCATTCTGGGTTCGACTGGGTCGATCGGGCGGCAGTGCCTGGCGGTGGTGGAGTCGCTGCCGGGACGATTTGGAGTTGTGGCGCTGGCGGCGGGCTCCAATCTGGACGAACTTGCTGGGCAGATTGAGCGGCACCGGCCGGAAGTCGTATCCGTCGGGGATGCTGGCAAAGTTGATGAGCTAGCGCAAAGGCTGCGAGCGAAAGGCGTGTCGCCGCTGCCCGCAATTCATCACGGGCGCGAAGGCATGCTGGCGGTCGGAACGCACGCTGCGGCGGACATGGTTGTATCCGCGGCGGTTGGCGTTGTGGGACTCGAAGCGACTTACGAAGCCATTAAGCTGGGGAAAACGCTCGCGCTGTCCAACAAAGAAGTGCTGGTCGCGGCCGGAGAGTTGGTGATGGCGGCGGCAAACAAATCCGGGCGCGAGTTGCTTCCGGTAGACAGCGAACACAATGCCGTGCACCAATGCTTGCGCGGCGGCGAACGCGGAGAAGTGCGGCGGCTGGTGCTGACCGCTTCGGGCGGACCCTTTCGCAAGACGCCGTTGGCGGCACTGCAAAGCGTGACGCCGGAGCAGGCGCTGGCGCATCCGAACTGGCGCATGGGCAATCGCATCACGATTGATTCCGCGACGATGATGAATAAGGGTTTTGAGGTGATCGAGGCGCGCTGGTTGTTTGGTGTCCAACCAAATCAGATCGATGTTGTGATTCATCCGCAATCAACGATTCATTCCATGGTGGAATTTGTGGATGGTTCAGTTCTGGCACAACTCGGACCTACGGACATGCGCATGCCGATTCAATATGCGTTAACCTATCCGGAGCGCGTGGCATCCAATCAAGTGGCCTTGGACTGGTCGAAACTCCGGCGCCTTGATTTCGCGAAAGTTTCCACGCGGCGCTTCCCGTGCTTGCGTCTGGCGAAGGAAGCGCTGAAAAAAGGCGGGGCGTTGCCGTGCGCGCTGAATGCCGCGGATGAAATCGCGGTGGCGGCGTTTCTGGAGAGAAGGCTGCCGTTCCTGGGAATCCCGGAGGTAATCGAAAGGGTGCTGGAGCGGACGCCGAAGACACGATTTGAGAAGATGGATGACGTGCTCACGGCGGATAGGGAAGCGCGTCGAATGGCCAAGGAAGAAGTAGAGCGGCTGGCGGTGACGGCGGCAGCGGCATCGTAGTTCACAAGAAGGGAAAAGCAATCACATGGATTTGTTACTGGGCGTTGCACTCGTGCTGGGAGTGATGATTCTGGTGCACGAGTGGGGGCATTTTATCGCCGCGCGGATATTCGGCGTGCGCGTGGACGTTTTTTCGATTGGATTCGGGCCGCGGCTGTTTGGCTGGAAGCGCGCAGCGACGGATTATCGCGTGAGCGCGCTGCCTCTCGGCGGCTACGTGCGCATGGCCGGGCAAGATCCCACGGAAATTGATTCCGCGGATCGCGACTGGGCGCACATGCGGTCGGGCGAACAGGCGAAAACGCAGGAGAAGCCCGGACTTTCGGTGCGTTCGGAGGCTGCCGGAGTTTCCGAAATTACATTCAAGACCGCGGAGATGCGCGGAGTGGACCAGTTGCTGCGACGCGGCACCGGGGCGCCAGACGAGTTGGTGAGCAAGCCGCGCTGGCAGCGTGCCATCATTTCGTTTGCCGGCCCTTTCGTGAACCTGATTTTCCCGATTCTGCTGCTGACCGTTTATTTCGTGGCGGTTGGAATTCCGTATCCCGCGTATCAGGACAAGCCTGTGCAGGTTGCGGCAGTGCCGGCGAATTCTCCGGCGGCTGCGGCGGGGCTACATTCGGGCGACAAGGTCGTTGCTATCGATGGGCAGGAAAACCCGAATTGGGAGCAAGTGGAGAAGGTCCTCGCCAAGCTCGCACCGAACAGCAAGCTCTCGATGGAAGTGGAAGACGCGAACACACTGCGATCTCTCACCATTCCAGTCGACCAAAAGGGTCTTGAGCAGCCGGAGCAGTTGCTGGGCTTTGCGCCGATTCGGCCGGTTCTGGAAGATGTGGCTCCGGGACTGCCGGCACAGCGCGCGGGGCTCAAAGAGAATGATTTGATCGCGGCGGTGGACGGGCAAAAGATTCAGTGGTGGGGCGAGTTCACTGAGCGCATCCGCGGATCGAACGGCAAGCCGGTGGCTCTCGATGTGGACCGCAAGGGCCAACTGCTGCACATGGTCGTGACGCCGCAAGCCGCGACGAACGAGCGCGGGGAAACGGTTTATCAGATTGGCGTGCAAGTCCATGAAGATACCGCTTACAAGCGCGTGGCCTTTCCGGAAGGCGCGCGGTATGCGGCCCTGGTAACCGTTGAAAAAATCAAAGAGACCGCGAGCATCGTCGGAAAATTGTTCAGCGGGCGCGTTTCGCTGAAGCAACTGCAAGGGCCGGTGGGAATTTCGCGCGCGGCGGGGCAGGCGGCGAGGAAGGGTCCGCTGGCGATCATTTCGCTGATGGTGCTGATCAGCGTGAACCTGGGAATCCTGAACTTGCTGCCGATTCCCATCCTGGACGGCGGGCACATCTTGCTGCTAGGGATCGAAGGGATCCTGAGGCGCGACATGAGCCTGGCGTTCAAGGAGCGCTTCGTGCAGGTCGGGCTGGTGTTCCTGTTGGTGGTGTTTGCCATCGTTATGTACAATGACGTGGTGCGGCTGCTGCCGATTCATTCCTGAGCTTACCTGACGTAGCTCGCTGAGCAGCGCACGCGGAGAAAGAATGCGTGTATCGCCGCAGCACCGGGCCTCCACCGGCGAGCGACTCAATACCGCGGAAACTACCGGACGGTTGCAGCAGGCGCTGGGGAAGCGGCGCATTCGTTTGACGCGGCAGCGGCGGGTGATCCTGCAAGTGATGGACGACGCGGAGCAGCACCTGGACGTCGACCAAATCCTGGAGCGCGCGCAGAAGATTGATTCCGGCGTGGCGCTGGTCACCGTTTACCGCACGATTGATCTCCTCAAAAAACACGGCTTGATTGACGAACTGGACCTGCTACATCTGCGCGGCGACCGGCATTATTACGAGTCGCATGGTCCGCGGGACCACATCCACGTGGCGTGCCTGGGCTGCGGGAAAGTGCGCGAGTTTGAGAGCCGGCTGTACGAGCAGTTGAAGCAGCAGATCGCGCGCGATTTTAATATGAAGGTGACCGTCTCGCGCACCGAAGTCGGCGGCTACTGCGCGGAGTGCCTCGAAAAATCGATCTCATAGCAGCGACTTAGGCCTGCCGAACTGCTACAAAAAAGAAGTTGTAACAAGTCAAAATTCAAACTGACCATCACCCAAACTGATTCTATTCTGCCCTTGACGAGTCCATTACGGACCTGGTACGATAAACACGTAAGAAACTACGCCCCGACGCTGTTCGGGGCTTTTTCTTTTCTGGCGTAGGCGTCACTCCCTCTAGCGCCTTTTGTCTCCGTCTTCCTCCTCGGCCGTTGCTGTTCTCCGAGCTCCGCCCTCCGCTGTAGTGGCGGGTCTTTAGACCCGCGCTTTTGGCTTTCTTCCTTGGCGGTTGCGCGCTCTCGTACCGGTCTAAAGACCGGCCACTACAAGGAAGATCTCTCACCGCAGGAAAGCTCCGCCCGTGTAGTGGCGGGTCTTTAGACCCGTGTTTTTCTCTCGCTAGCAGCTAGCTGCCAGCCGTGGTGAGTGTCAACGGTTAGCTGTGGTTGAACTGTTGGCTTCTGTCATTTTTGCTTCTGCTTTCCGCATCTGCTTTCTCTTCTCAAGGATCTGCCCATGAAACCCAAAAAACTGAACCCCAAACTCCTCTGGATGCAGTTTGAGGATGTTCTCGCCCCGCGTCTCGGCCTGAGCGTCAAGGAGCGCGCCGTCTATTCCTATCTGCTCCGCCATTCGCTCGTGGTCGGCAAGCTCCGCCTGCAGTTTGCGGTTTTGGCCCTAGCCCGCACTCTGGGTCTCTCCATCGGAGCGGCGCGCCAGGCGGTGCGCCGGCTCGATGAGCTGGGGGCTTTGCGCGTGCTCGAACGCAGCAAGAGCGGCCATCTGGCTGAGATGCGCCTGCCGGAGAAGATCCGCGCGATCCGCCCGGGCAGAAATGGCGCGTTGGTGGCCACAGAGGCCGCCGGGCAGCCTCCTGCCTCGACCCTCGAAAGCACGGATTTCCTGAAAACCTGGGCGCTCCGCAAAGCCATTCACGATCGCGAACGCGGGGCGTGCTTTTACTGCCTTCGCCGCAATCCCGCGAACGTGCGGTGCCTCGACCACGTCGTGCCACGCGTGCGCTTCGGGCGCAATTCCTACCGCAACCTGGTTTCCTGCTGTCTCGAATGCAACACGCGCAAGGGTGACCGTCCCGCCCCGGATTTTCTGCGCACTCTCTACCGCCTGGGGCGCCTGACGCCCGCCGAACTCGACGCACGCCTCGGTGCCTTGAAAGATCTCGCTGCCGGCAAGCTCCGCCCTGTGGGTTTTGAGGGAACTAAGTGATTGTCTCGTGCGGCATTGGGAACGTCCCGTCTGTCCCCGAGTTTCCCGAGTTTCTACCGTTTTCGCTCCTTTCGAGGAGACCAGCGACTATTTCGGAGATGCCCACAAGTTCTGGATGGTGAACTTTCGAGTCCGGGATCTCGACAAAATGGCGGCCCAGCTACAAGCTGCGGGAATCGCGGTCAAGATTGACCCGCAGTCTTATCCCAACGGCCGGTTCGCCCGCCTGGATGACCCTGCGGGAAATCCGATCGAATTGTGGCAGCCTAAGGTTCGAGACACCAAAGGCTAGGTTGCAAAGCAGTTCAGGACTGTTTCTGGATTTCTCCTGGGTTGCGGCAGATGCGGAAGTAACCGAATTACTTCCGGCTTATCAGGAGTTATCAGATTTCGGCAAAAATGAACTGGAGAGTAAACTCTCCCAGCTTAAAAGGAGTAGATGACAAACAACAAATAGAAGCCCGTAGCGAGTCCACAAGCCGCGCATAGCCCGCTGATCACTTTCATGTAAGCGGGAAGGTGTCGTCCGTAGGCTCCCGCCGCGTAAAAGAGCGGAGGATACACCGTGCCACCAGCGGCGAATCCAGCGATCAGCGTCAGCAGCAGCACCACTACGGGATAAACACTCTTGTACGTAACAGCGTACCAGTGATGCAGAGCGAGCAATACGAGCATTACCCCGAGCGTAGCGCCGGGGATCAACCGACGGTATGTGGGTGTATTCAATGTGGGTGTATTCGTGCTCATGGTAGGTTTGACACTCCTTGACCTGGCATAGGTCCGGAAGAGGATGCAGCACCTTGATTGACACCGAGCCATGAAACAAAGTATTGGTCACGTCGGAATGTCAGCCGGAGACGGGTGCCCGCCCCCCTAAGCCAGTGGGCAGTGACGCCGAGACTGGCCCATTCGATCAACGTGTCACCCCGAATACGTAGGCCGAGCGCCACGAAAAGTATCAGTGCGCCAAGCACGGCGCTGGCGAGCTTCAGTTCATTCAACAGAAGTTCCATGGCCACGAAACC
>WNFD01004612.1_pt1 | contig 13812 bp, 11 predicted proteins | sample 5400491 | NCBI WGS metagenome assembly WNFD01 (sample SAMN13153343, study PRJNA577476) | soil metagenome | isolation source: 120 cm saprolite under Douglas fir tree site 2 hole 2 replicate 2 | place: USA:California | collected 2015-04-18
GGACCACCTCGGCCTCGTCAACGGCTCTGAGGGAAGTGAGTTTCCTCCAAAAAGTGCGGATAGCGCACCTTTTGGAGGAAAGTAGGCGCTCCGGCACGGACGTGCGTTCATGGGTCTGGGTTGGACGGCGGCGCTGTTCGCTGTCGCCACCCTTGGTGACGAGGTGCCGGGGGCGGCGTTGCGATCTGCCGCTCCCGTCGCCCGTCAAAGCCCCGATGTGAGGAGGCCGGAACCTTCTCTGCCCGCCAGGCGGCGTTGGGACGGCCGGTTACGGACAAAGAAAGGTTCGGGAGCCGTGCTTCCGTCGGAGCCGAGGCAAGGTCGGGCATGTTGCAACCACTCATCGTGGCCACTGTCTCCGAATGGCCGACCGTCGGCATCCGCGACGGGATCCACAATGCAGATCGCCAACAGTCACAAGACCCGGCCCGGGTATCAATTCCGCTCCCGAAGCTCATCGCCGGCTCGACCTTGTCCCGGGGTAGATGCCCAGAGCTCGATTCACCATTTTGCGACAGCTTGTTGGATGTAGCAAATCCGACCACCCCCCACCCGCGGCGGCGATCCGGCCCCCCCTTGCTTTTCCTCTCGTGGCCCGCTCCTACGGAGCGTCCCACGAGCCAGGGGGTTCGCAGCTTTTCCGGCTCCGCGACGCTCCGCCGGGCTGCTACCCCCCCCGGACCCCCCTCCGATATCATCGGGGCAGTCCATGAGTACCGTCCAGGACGCGTCCGTCCTCGTCAGCAAGCCCTCCTCCCCGGCGCTCAACCAGCGGATCCTGAGGCTGTGGACCTACCGCGGCCTGCTCCTGAACCTCATCCGGCGGGATTTGCGCGTCCGGTACAAGGAGTCCGCACTCGGCTTCATCTGGTCGTTGCTCAACCCGGCGACGTATCTGGCGATCTTCTATGTCGTCTTCGTCATCATCCTGCCGGCTGGCATTCCGAGCTTTCCGGTGTTCCTCCTCTCGGGACTGCTGCCGTGGACCCTCTTCCAGAACTCGATGATGGCCGCCACAAGCTCCGTCGTGGGTGGCGCCCCCCTCATCAAACGGGTGGCCTTCCCGCGCGAGGTGCTTCCCCTCGCAGCCATCGGGGCGAACATCTTCCACTTTTTCCTGCAGATGATCGTGCTGCTCGGCTTCATGCTCATATTCGGCTACGGGTTCCTGAGCCGGTACACCGTCCTGTTCATCCCGGCGCTGATCGTCGAGGTCCTGCTGCTCACCGGCCTGGGACTCATGGTCTCGTCTGTGACGGTTTACCTGCGCGACATGACCCATTTCATGGAACTGGCCACGTTGTTCTGGTTCTGGATGACCCCGGTCGTGTACCCGCCCTACCTGGTCTACGAAAAGCTGACCCGTCACCACATCCCCTTCAAGCTGGCCCTCCTCAACCCGATGACCCCGGTGGTCATGGCCTTCCAGCGCGCCTTCTACAAGACGCCCAGCCCAACGACCGTCGACCACAACGGCGTCGTCACGTACCACCACATTCTCGTCAACCAATTCCATCTGAGCTGGTACTTCGAGGTCCTGGGCCTCATCGCGCTCGTCTCCGTCGCCCTCATCTGGATCGGCTTCCACGTGTTTGCGAAGGGCGAGGGCAACTTCGCCGAGGAGCTGTAGCAATGGCCAACGCCATCGAGGTCCGCAACGTCTCGAAGATCTTCAAGCTCTACCACGAGCAGTACCACACGCTGAAGGAACGGCTGATCTTCCTTCGCCGGTCAAAGCGCTTCGAGGAGTTCCGTGCCCTTGACGATGTCAGCTTCGAGGTCGAGGAAGGGACAACCTTCGGGCTCATCGGCGCCAATGGCTCCGGCAAGTCCACGATGCTCAAGCTCATGGCCGGCATCCTCCGGCCCACCAGCGGCGAGGTCATGGTGAAGGGCCGCATCGGCGCGCTGCTGGAGGTCGGAGCCGGCTTTCACCCCGACCTCACCGGGCGCCAGAACGTCTACCTGAACGGATCCATCCTTGGGTTCTCCACCAAGGAGATCAATCACAAGTTCGACGAGATCGTGTCGTTCGCTGGCATGGAGAATTTCATTGACAACCCGGTGCGCAACTACTCCTCCGGCATGTACATCCGCCTCGGGTTCGCCGTCGCCGTGCATATGGACCCCGACATCCTGCTCATCGACGAGGTCATCGCCGTCGGCGACGAGGCGTTCCAGGCCAAGTGCATGGAGCGGATCCGCAAGTTCCAGGAGGACGGAAAAACCATCCTCATCGTGACCCATGCCGTCGACGGCATCCGCGACCTCTGCTCGAGGGCGGCGCTCCTGTCGACGGGCCACCTGGCTGCCTACGGGAACCCGTCCGAGGTCATCCGGCAGTACCGCAACAAGGTCTCGAAGACCCACACCGGCGAGAAGATCGACCACCTGACCGCCGTCGACATCGAGAAGCTCACCCTGACGGATCCCGGCGGCAACCCGCAGCCGTTCTTCACGGCCGGCGATCCCATGACGGTGTGGGCGGAGCTCGTCACCCACACCCCGGTCGAGGACCCCGTGTTCAGCGTGAACATCTTCGACGCAGCCGGCCAGCACATCTTCGGGACGAACACGGCCCTGCGCTACATGGGGACCGACCTCGCCCCCGGCCCCGCCCGCCTCCGGATCGACTTCGACATGGTCCCGATGCAGGAAGGCACCTTCACGATGGCCGTCGGCATCCACTCCCGGGATGGCAAGACCGTCTACGCCGCCACCGACGGCAACACCTCCTTCCAGATGCGCAGCCTCAACGACGAGCCCGGCCGGCTGATGCTGCCCTGCCGGTTCTCGATGGACGCTCCCGCCATCAAGCGGGCGACTGGCTGAAGTCCGCATTCCGGGCGCTTCAGACCGCAGTCGATAGAATCGCCTGCGGATGCGAGCAGATCAGACCGCTCCGGCCACCGCGCCGGACACCCGCCCGGCGGGAGACCCCACGCCCACAGGGCCCGCCAGCGAAGCGGGCCGGAACAAGCCCACCCGCCGCCTGACTCCCGTCCGCTGGTTACGTTGGCTGTGGCCGGTGGTGCTTGCGCCGCTTCTCCTCTTCGGCAACGGGGTCCTCGGCCGCGTGGCCTACGCGCCGGGAGACGGGACGGGGCTCTTCATGCCCTGGTTCATCGTGTCGGCGCGTGCCTGGGCCAGCGGTCACCTGCCCACCTGGGATCCGTGGGCACAGGGTGGCATGCCCCACCTCGGCAGCGCCCAGGCGGCCGCCCTGTACCCGCCCAACCTGCTGTTCCTCGTCGCGCCCCCGATCGTTGCCAACAACCTCGGGATCGTCGCGACATTCCTCCTCGCCGGGATCGGCGCCTGGCTGCTCGCCCGGCTGCTGTGCGAAGACGAGGTCGCCGCGGCCGTCGGAGGCCTCGGCTTCGCCCTGAGCGCGTTCATGTTTGCCCACATCGGGCACCAGAGCGTGATCGCGGCGGCAGCCTGGCTGCCATGGATGATCTACGGCTACGAACGGCTGATCCGCCGCGCCACGGCCCTGCGCCTGCTGCTGCTTGCCCTCGTCATCGCCCTGGCGCTCCTCGCCGGCAGCGACCAGGTCTTCTTCACGGAACTGCTGATCCTGGCGGTCTACGCCGTAACGGTCGCCCTTGCTGGCCGGCCCCGCCGGCCGCTGCAGTCTGCTGGCCTTGCCATCCTGGGCGTGGCCGCAGGCCTTGGGCTCGCAGCGGTCCAACTCCTCCCCACCATCGCCGTCGCCGGGATCAGCGTTCGCACTGCGAAGTCGTTCGCGTTCTCCATGAGCTATTCCCTTCCCAAGAGCCATATCCCGCTCCTCTTGTTCCCGTACCTCTTCGGGGCACTCGGGGCCCCCGGGGAGCCGTACAACCACATCTACTCGGGGATGTGGAACCCGACCGAGCTGAGCGGGTACGCCGGGGCCGCCCTCGTCGTCCTTGCGGCGGCCGGGCTCGTTGCCATGCGCAAGCACCGCCCTGCCCGGGCCATGGGGGCGGTGGCCGTCGTCTGTTTCGTGCTGGCACTCGGTCCGGGTACGCCGGTCAGCCACCTCGTCTTCCGGCTACCCGTCTACGGGGCATTCCGCGCCTGGGCCCGCTACGTCGTCGGGCTCGACTTCGCTGCCGCCATACTCGCCGCGTATGGCGTGGCAGCCGTCCACCGCGGCGCCCGGGGCGAGCGGCGGGCCGCGGTGATCCTGGCCGGGCTTGCCACCGGCGCCGTTCTCCTGGCCGCCGTCACCGTCCCAAGGTTCGCGTCGGTCCGCCGGTTCATCCCCGGCTCCACGCCGGCCCTGAGCGCGCTGGCCATCCCCTGTGCCTTCGCTGTGGCCGGACTGGTCTGCGTCTTCCTGCTGCTGCGCACCCGCCGTGCCGGTGCCCTCGCCGCCATCGTGGTGGTCAGCCTCGACCTCGTCCTGTCGTTCGGGTGGTGGTACCAGTGGCGTTTCGTGAGCCCGCCTCCCGCGCAGCTCGCCGCCCAACTCTCACCGACCACACCCATGCAGTGGGGTGGTGTGAGCGCTACCGCCGGCGGGATCTCGCGCTATATGTTCGTCGGTAGCAACGTCGTGCCCATCGGCCAGGACTGGGTCCACATCTCCGACGCGAAGCAGATGCGCTCGGTGAACGCCAGCAACTCCCTCATGCCTGCCGACTACGCCACAGCCGTGGGGCTGACCCCTTGGGGCGCTGCCTACTACACCGACGACCTCTGGCGGCCCGGCAGCCGCGTGTTCGACCTGCTCCGCGTCTCGACGGTGATCCGGGAGCCGGGTTCGTCCGGCGCCGGGCCGGGGCCGGGATCGCTGCTGGTCGGAGGGCGGCCCGTGGTGGTCAGCGCCAGCACGCTCGTCCGCTACGACTACACGCCACGGCTGGCCGACGCCTACCTCGTGGGGGCCACGCAGGACATGCCATTCAGCGAGGAGATGAACGCCATCCATGGCGTCCATCCGTTCGACCCCGCCGCCACCGCCCTCCTCGACGCGTCCTGCCCCGCCTGCCCGACTGGGCCTCCCGGGCCGGCGGGGAAGGTGACCAGCACCACCTGGGGCACCACGACCGTCGACCTTTCCATCGAGACCACGCGCCCCGCCATGCTCGTGGTGAGCCAGGCCTGGAGTCCCGGCTGGGTCGCCACCATCGACGGGCGGACCGTGCCGGTTGTCCGGGTGGACGGCCTCGTGCAGGGCGTGCCGGTGCCGGCAGGGGCACGCCGTGTCTCACTCTCGTACCACGCCCCGGGGCTGCGGCTGGGCTTCCTCGTTACGCTCCTGACGGTTGCCGCGCTCGGAGTGCCCACCGCCGTCGGGACGGCGCGCCGCCGGGTGAAGCGGCGCTCCGCAGCTTGACCAACCCGAGCTTGACTAAGCCGCAGGGCCGCTCCGGGCGCCAGTACGTCAAGCTCTGCGACGTCGCCGACTTCGGCGATCCGGCGCTCTGCACCGTGGTCGGGGAGATCGAGGGATCGCCCGCTCCCCGGGCCCTCACCGAGCGCAAGCAGTGGGAGCGGGGCATGCTCGCCCTGGCCCTTTCCGAAGCGGGGGGGCTCGACGGCGAGTCCTCGGTCCTCGCCATCGGGGCCGGCAGCGAACCTGTCGTGTTCCGGCTGGCGAACCGCGCGGGGATGGTCACCGCGACCGACATCTACGGCGAGGGGAAGTTCGCAGCGCTGGAAGCTGCGGAATCCATGCTCCGAAACCCTTCTGCGTTCTCGCCCGTCGACTATCCGAAGGAGCGCCTCGTTGTCCGGCACATGGACGCACGCCGGTTGGAATTTCCGAGTGAGAGCTTCGACATTGCGTACTCCCTCTCCTCCATCGAGCACTTCGGCTCACCGGAGGAGATTGCCAGGTCCGCGGCGGAGATGGGAAGGGTCCTGAAACCCGGTGGCACCGCCGTCGTGGTGACCGAATGCCTGGTGCATCTGGACGCGTTCGACCGGGCACCTGTCGAGTTCGCATGGCGCGTCGGCACGCTGGGAAGGAAACGGAGGGACGCGACGCCTCGCCGGCGGATGGCGCTCGGCGAGGCTTTCACGCCCCGGGAGCTGGACAACCTGATCGTGCAGCCCTCCGGACTCGGGCTCGTGCAGCCGCTCGACACGGGGCTGTCGCCCCCTTCATGGGACAACCTGACCACCGTCCACCCCGGCGGTAGGCTCGCCGGCCACCGGGCAGATCCACCCGCACGTGCTGCTCAAGATCCACCGATCCGTCTTCACGTCCGTGTGCCTGTTGCTGCAGAAACCCGCCTGACGGCGGTCGGTCCAGGGCTGCTTTAGGAGGCGACCTTGCGGCGGCGTCCCCTTGGTTTGGGGGCCTCCTCGACTGGGGCTTCCGGCTCGCCGTTGGTGCTGGGCGCCCGCCGCCGGGTGCGCGCAGCACTCGGAGCGTTCTTGGTGAGCGCCTCGGCGCATGCCGGGTGCAGCGTGAGGACAACCTCACGTCCCAGTCCCCTGGCCCCTTGCTTGCGGAGCGCCAGCTTGCCAATGAGGATATTGCTGTCGGTTATCGGCTTCCCACAATAATCGCAGACGTACTCTTCCCTGACGATGACTCCCACAGTTCCCCCTCCTGAAATCGACACAACACTTGCGCGCTGTATTCTATCCGGAACACCCCGGGGGAAAGCGAATTTGGTCGATCGATTTCTCGGGCTCAGTCCGCCCGCGAATCGCGGTTGAACACATCCCCGCCGTTGGGGACGAGGCCCGATGCCCCGGCGAATCCGAGGTACCCAAGGCCGTCGGCGCCGCCGCTGGTGAGCCCGAGAATGTCTTCGTAACTGCGTAGCGCCGAGTAATGGTTGTACGAGCCGGTCGCGTAGTCGGAGCCAGGACGGCGCGCCACGCCGCGACGTGCGTCGCAGGGTCAGCAGTCGGCCTTCGTGAGGGCAATCGGCGACTGCCCCGAGATTTGCGAGATGTAGTTGTCGACGAGTTGGCCCTGTGCCCGTAGCGTCTGGTTGAGGTAGGTGGCCGGGGACTTGGGACCGAACGTGGCGGAGAAGGACTCGTTCTCCACCTCTACGACGAGGATGTGACGGATCGAGCCCGGGGGGCCGCGGGCCTTCGAAGGCTGGCCTTTCGAAGGCTGGTGAGGCGGAGCCTCACAGAAGGAGGTGACCAGTCCCCGACGCGACGGTGAACGTTCCGGGACCGTACGGGTGAACTTCTTGTATCAAGTTAAACTATTGACAGCCTTACTATTCGGTGGCTATGATCGCGAAGGCGATCGAGACGATTGCCAGACCTAGGGAAAGAAGGTGTGCGATGAGCCAGACAGAAGAGTCGCTTCGCTCCGTCGACGGTATGGAGCTGCCGGCAGCCGGCACGTGGGAGATCGACCCGGTCCACAGCCACGTGAGTTTCGTCGTCCGTCACTTGATGGTCAGCAAGGTCCGCGGCAGGTTCGGTACTTTCTCCGGGACGATCGAGGTGGCCGAGGCCCCGAAGGACTCCACGGTGCAGGCGACGATCGACGCCGCCAGCATCGACACCGGCGAGCCCAACCGGGATGCGCACGTCCGCTCGGCCGACTTCCTGGAAGTCGAGAAATTCCCCACGATCACGTTCAGCGCAAGCGGTGTGGCGCAGCAACAAGGCACGGAGTTCACGCTCACCGGGGATCTCACCATCAAGGGCATCACCAAGCCCGTCACGCTCGAAGCCGAGTACCTCGGCGTCATCGTCCACCCGCAGATGGGGACCAGGATGGGCCTCTCGGCGACGGGCGAGATCAACAAGGACGACTTCGGCGTCACGTTCAATGCGGCGCTCGAGACCGGGGGCTTCATGCTGGGCAAGACGATCCGCCTCGAGGTCGAGGTAGAGGCGATCCGCAAGAGCTAAGGAATCAAGCGTCGGGATTTACGGCGAGACGGCTGGAGCCGGAGCACCGATCCGATCGAGGAAGTCCTCGTAGCGTTCGATGATCCGGTCCCAGTCGAAGTGCCGCTCCACGTACCGCCGGCCTTGCCTTCCCAGGGCCGCGGCCAGGCCCGGGTCCCCAACGAGGAGGTCGACCGCAGCCTCGAACTCGGCGAAGCCCCGGTACGGGATGCCGCCCCCGCTGCGTCGGGCGTGGCCCTCGAGGACGTCGCAGCGCCCCTGTACGAGCGCCGCCTTCGACAGCGCCCAGGCCTCGATGAGCACCAGCGAGAAGCTCTCGAAGTAGGACGGCTGGACGAGGGCGAGCCCGCCCGCCATCGCTGCCCGCTTCTCGGCCTCGGGGACGAAGCCGGTGATGAAGATGTCCGCATGGGGGGGCATCGGCTCGACGGGATCGCCGACCACCACGAGTGCGAGGTCCGACGGGTTGCGCCGCTTGTAGGCAGCGAAGAAGTCGAAGAGCTCCACCGATCCCTTGCCGGGGTCGACCCGGCCGACGTACACGAGGTAGGGTCGCTCGCCCAGCCCGGGCACCCCGGCCCGGTAGGCCGCCACGTCGGTGCCGGACACCGCCGTATCCAACTCCACGCCGAGGCCCGTCACCGTCGAGGGGATGTGCGTATGGAACCGGTCCGCAACCAGTTCCGCCTCCTCCTCCGTCAGGAACGCCAGGGCGGAAGGAAGGTGGAACATCAGGTCGAAGAGGGGAAGGTAGAGGGGCGGTTCGTCATGGGCCGTGGGGTGCAGGACGGTCGGGACGAGCCCCGCTGCCGCCGGGAGCCCGGCGGAGGCCGTGAAGTACAGGTACGTGAAGAACACGATGCGGTCGTACGACGTGGCGTGCTCGCGCAGCCAGGGGACCAGGCCGGGCATGTGGGGGCCCTGGACCCGCATCCAATCGCGCTGCAGGAACGGTGGGACCCGGTGGCGCCCGAACGGCACCCGCGCATGCATCGGGCCGAAGATCCGGTCCTCCCTCGGTTCGGAGACACCCAACCGGTGCACCAGGACCCCCTCCAGCATGCTGGTGCCGGGAGGGTAGGCATTGGCCCAGTCGACGTAGCTCACTGCGCAGCTCGTGAGCACCTCGGTCGCATGCCCCCGGGCAGCGAGCCGGGTGGCGAACTCCCGTGCGGCCAACTCGGCACCACCGGGGACCTGGGCCCCGTACCGCTGGACGACGAACAGGACCCGCACCTACCGAGCGGTCCCTGGAGCCACCCACAACCAACGTTGAGCCAAAACCACCCGTTTCTGCACGTTCCTGCTCAAGGTTCGGGGCGCTCAGCCCGAGCGGTCTCGGCGGCCTCCAGCTTCTCCAGGCGGCGGACGATCTCCCCCAGCATCGGAGCGTCCGCAGCGGAGCGTTCGTAGTAGGCGAGCCGGTCGAGGATCGCGTCGATCTGGGCGGTGAGCTCGGCGTGCACGTGCGTGGGGTCGTCGAACGTATTCACCATCGCCCAGAGCATCACCCGGACCGACTCGGCAAACTCGCGGAGTTGCTGCACGATCCAGTCGGTCTGGCGGGTGACCAGCTTGGCGGCCGCCTGGTGCAGCAAGGTGCCTCCCGGGACCCGCGAGCCCGTGGGGATCTCGGCGGCGTCGAAGGCCAGCCCCTCCTCGAACGTGGCCATCGCCGTGTGGAGCGCCTCGAGGTTGCGGACAGGCCGGTGCTCGACGATGTGGCGGAAGTGGACGTCGAGATCGTGCTCCAAGCCGGGCGGGTAGGCACCGGAGGCTCGCCGCTCCTCCACGCGGGCGCGCAGGCGATCGAGGAGATCGCCGACCGCGGGGGTGGTCTCTGGTGGGTCCACAACCAGGCGAGACTATCTCGCCATGGACGCGACGATGGGCTCGTTGAGGTGGATGGACCCCGTCGAGCCGAAGAATGGTCCATCGGCGAAGGCGAAGATGCCGCCGTCGCTGGCGACCAGCCAGTAGCCGGCACCGGTGGGGGTGGCCATAGCCGCCACGATGGGTTGGTTCAGGTGGATGGACCCCGTCGAGCCGAAGAACTGGGCGTCCCCGAAGGCGAAGATGCCGCCGTCGCTGGCGACCAGCCAGTAGCCGGCACCGGTGGGGGTGGCCATAGCGGCCACGATCTGCCGGTTCAGGTGGATGGACCCGGTGGACCCGGCGAACACCGCGTCCCCGAAGGCGAAGATGCCGCCGTCGCTGGCGACCAGCCAGTAGCCGGCACCGGTGGGGGTGGCCATAGCGGCCACGATGGGTTGGTTCAAGTGGATGGACCCCGTCGAGCCGAAGAACTGGGCGTCCCCGAAGGCGAAGATGCCGCCGTCGCTGGCGACCAGCCAGTAGCCGGCACCGGTGGGGGTCGGCATGGCCGCCACGATCTGCCGGTTCAGGTGGATGGACCCGGTGGACCCGGCGAACACCGCGTCACCGAAGGCGAAGATGCCGCCGTCGCTGGCGACAAGCCAGTACCCGGCGCCGGTCGGCGTGGCCATGGCGGCCACGATGGGCTTGTTGAGATGGATGGAACCCGTCGAGCCGAAGAAGTGGCTGCCGCCGAACGCGAAGATGCCGCCGTCGCTGGCGACCAGCCAGTACCCGGAGGCCGGCGGGGCCAGAAGGTGGACCCTAGCAGCGAGGCTAGCGATGCCGTTGTAGGTCGGATCCGGGCTGCTGACCGAATGCGCGATCCCGACGTTGCGGGCGACGGGCGCCCCGCCCGTGAGGGCGACCACCGCCACGGTCTGGGCCACCGACCAGTTCCCTGCGTCGAAGGTGAGGCTCGAGGGCGACACCTTCAGCGCCGCGTCCGGGCTCACCGCCACGGTTACGGGCGCCGACGGCTTGCTCGCGAGCACGACGGTGTAGGTGCCGGAGGCTCCGCCGGGCACAAGCGTGATGCCGGCGCCGTCGTTCACGAAGACCGCGGCGGTGTCGGTGTCGGCAATGGTGACCCCGACGGCGGCTACTGCCGTGTTGCTGTACGCCGGGTCCGAACTGGCGGCGGTCTGCTGGATCGAGACCGTATGCGACGGAGGTTGGGCGATCTGGTCGTCGGGTGCCCCGACCGTGACCGACTGGGGGGTGTTGGCGGCGGTGAAGACGAGGCTCGAGGGGCTGACGCTGAGCTGGGGATCGGCGTCGAGGGTGATGATCACCGGGGCCGTGGGCGTGGTCAGCAGGGAGACCGAGTAGCTTGCGGCAGCACCGCCTTCCGTCAGGCCGAGGCCCTCCGGCCGGGTGAGCACCAGCCCGACGGAGAAGACGCCGGGGCTGGCCGACGCGGTGGAGAGCCCGCAGGCGCCGCCGCTGTCCTGGCAGACCCGCAGCTTGGCGGAGAAGGTCGGATGCGACGGCGTGGTCCACGCCACCGACGTCGCGCCGGTTCCGGCGGTCGCCGCCGTGGTCCACTGGGCATTGTCGACCCCGGACACGGCCAGCCCCGCGATCCAGGCAGCATCCATGCCCACGGACGTGCTCACGTCCTTCTGGTAGGCCCAGGAGAGCCGGTGCACGCCGGGGGGGAGCGGGAAGGAGAAGAGCGAGTAGCCGTGGGCGCCGTTGACCATCAGCTCGGAGGCACCGTCGACGAAGAACTGGAGGTAGTCGCCGCAGACCGGATTGGTCGGCGGCGCGCTGCAGTCCTCGGAGTCGACCTTGTAGTTGAAGGACACCGTTCCCGGGACCACCGTGTTCACCGTCGTGGCAACCCAGGATGCCCGGTTGTTGTCCGCCGGGGACAGACCGGACCGCAGCGCGCCGGAGCCGCTCGGTCCCTGGCCCGCGGCGAACGTCCACGCCCTGTCGCTGTCCGCCGGTTGCACGAAGTTCGGCGGCAGTCCGGGCCCGGCAAAGGGCTCCGAGTAGGTGGTCGAGGCGAGTGCGTTGGCGGTGAACTCGACGCGGTAGGGGGTCGTGGGGTTCCCGGCGGGGACGTTGGTCTGCCAGGTGGCCAGTTGCGTGGTTCCCGGAGGAACGGCCTCGCCCCCGACGGGGCCCGTGATGGTGGGCACCACCGGCAGGACCTGCCCGACGGCGTGGAAGACGTTGAGCCGCCCGCCGGAGGTGGTCGTCGAGGTGAAGGCGCTCTTTGCATCCACGGTCGACAGCAGCCGGTTCTTCAGCTCCGTTGGGGTGGCCCCCGGGTACTGGGAGCGCAGGAGGGCCAGGGACCCCGTGACGAAGGGGGCGGCCATCGAGGTTCCGTCGAGGTGACCGTAGGGGGTGGGGTGGGTCCTGGTGACGGTGCTCAGGATGTTCACGCCCGGCGCCGCCAGGGCGGTCGGGCCGCCGAAGTTGGAGAAGGAGGCGAGCCCGTCGTTCTGGTCGCTCGCCGCCACGACGATCTCGTTGGACAGGTTGAAGCTTGCCGGGTAGTCGGGGGAGGCGGCGAGGTTCTGCCCGACGGAGTTGTTGCCGGCGGCAACCGAGAAGAGGATGCCCGCCTGGCCGGCCTGGATCAGGGTCTGGCGGAGGGACTCGTTCGGAGCCGTCGAGCCGCCCCACGAGATGTTGATGATCTGCGCCCCCTTCTGGATGGCGTAGAAGATCGCCAGGATCGCGTGGGCGTCGTCGCCCACCCCGCACCCACCGCTGCCATCCGGGCCGAGAAACTTGAGCGGCAGGATCTTCACGCGCCAGGCCACGCCGGCGACGCCGGTCCCGTTGTTCCCGACCGCGCCCAGGATGCCGGCGACATGGGTGCCGTGGTCGTCGTTGACGCCTCCGTTCGTGCAGGTCTGCGACGGGTTGTAGACCACGCTCGAGTTGTCGAGGAAATTGTGGGCGTCGGCGAGGTCGACGTTCTGCGCGAGGTCGGGATGGCCCGTGTCGATTCCCGTGTCGATCACCGCCACCGTGACGGCGCTGGACCCCGTCTGGATGCCCCACGCACCGGTGGCCGAGATGTCGGCGCCCATCGCCCCGGTCGTGCCGAGGACCGACTGGCCGGTGTTCGCATCCCCCCACTGCTGACCGAAGGACGTGTCGTTGGGGGTGGTCGCCGACGCACGGACGACCGCGTTCGGCTCCGCGTACCTGACGCCGCGCTCGGAGCCATACGCGGCGGCTGCGGCCGCCACCGCCACGCCTGGCGGCAGCCCGACGAGATCGACGCCGATCTCGGGGAAGCTCTGCAGCACCCGGGCCCCGTGGCGGCGGTGGATCGCGCTGCGCGCGGCGTCGGTCACCCCCGGCCGGTAGCCGACGAGCAGCTGGCCCGGGACGGCCTCGGACGGCTCGTGCGAGGCGAGGGGGCCCACCCGGCGGGGCGGTGCGGCCGCGGCAGGGGGGATGGTGAGCGCAGCCGCGACGAGGCCGGCTGCGGCGGCCACTGGGAGGAGCACCGAGCCTCTGCGCCCCGGGCGTTTCCGCGAGAGAGAGGCTCCCGTGAACAATCTGTGCACTACGGACGAGCCTACGACAAAAGCCCTGTGACGGGGCCTGAGAAAACGCTCAACTGGTGCGTCTCTCCACCTTCTGGTAGGCGCTCAAACCGGGGAAATACGGCATGATCCCGGCATGCAGGCTCGGCCCGCAACCCCCGACGACATCCCGGAGGTCCTGCGCCTCGCCGCCGTCATGTACCTGTGCATCGGTCAGGTTGCGGACGAGGACTGGTTCCGCGAGATCGGCCGCCTCCTCGAGACCCGCATGGGCGAGGGCCGGACCGGCGTCTTCGTGACCGACGCCGAGGAGCCCGGCCGTCTGGCGTCCTGCGTGGTGGCGACGATCGCCGAGCGGCTGCCCGGGCCGCGGAACCGCCGCGCAGAGATGGGGGCCTACGTCCAGTGAATGTGCACGGACCCGCCTACCGCCGCCGTGGGCTGGGGCGGGCGGTGCTCGACGCCCTGCTGGCGTGGCTGTGGGCGCAGGGGGTCGCCTGCGTCGAGTTGCACGCGACGGCGGAGGGGGACCCGCTGTACCGCTCGTTCGGCTTCGAGGACCCGGCCAACCCGCAACTCCGCCTCT
>WNFD01013009.1_pt1 | contig 13811 bp, 17 predicted proteins | sample 5400491 | NCBI WGS metagenome assembly WNFD01 (sample SAMN13153343, study PRJNA577476) | soil metagenome | isolation source: 120 cm saprolite under Douglas fir tree site 2 hole 2 replicate 2 | place: USA:California | collected 2015-04-18
CGCGAGTCGCATTGCGTACCGCCAACATAGACTACAACGGCCGATTTTGTATGGCCTCGGCTGCAGCAGCAGGTTTGCGCGCTTTCGGTATCGACCGCGGCATGCCCTTCCCAATGCAGGATATCGCAAAGACTGACTCGATCTTCATGATCGGGAGCAACCCGGCGGAGACACTTCCGCCGATCATGCAATATTTCGAAGCGCAGCGTGATCGGGGGGGACAATTCATCGTTGCCGATCCTCGTCGCACCGCAACGGCAAAACTGGCCACCCTGCACTTGCAGCTCACGCCGGGAACCGACGCCGCGCTCGCGAACGGCCTGCTGCACATAGCGATCCAGCGCGGTTTGATCGACGACGAATTTATTGCCGCGCGCACCACTGATTTTGAGAGAGTTAAACAGACGGTCGCCAAGTATTGGCCTGATCGAGTGGAACGGATTACGGGGGTACCAACAGCTCTGTTGGAGAAGGCCGCTCATATTCTCGGCGACGCTCATACAGCAATGCTCCTGACCGGACGCGGTCCTGAACAGCAAAGCCAGGGCGTGAACAACGTTCTATCTTTCATCAATCTCATGCTTGCGCTCGGCCACTCCGGAAAAGCCTTCAGCGGCTATGCCTGCATGACGGGGCAGGGCAATGGGCAAGGCGGCCGCGAACACGGTCAAAAGGCCGACCAATTGCCGGGCTATCGCAAGCTGGACAATCCGGCGCACCGGGCCGAGATCGCCGCTATTTGGAATATTTCGCCGGAGGAGTTGCCGCAGCCAGGTCTATCCGCCGCTGAGTTGCTCAATGCAGTCAGCGACAACATCCACGGCCTTCTGGTGGTCGCTTCAAACATCGTTGTCTCAGCGCCGGACGCAACGCGGCTGGTCGATCGGCTCAAATCGATCGGGTTTCTGATCGTCGCCGACATGTTTATGTCGGAAACCGCCGAACTTGCCGACGTCGTCCTCCCGGTTACGCAGTGGGCTGAAGAAGAGGGGACGATGACCAACCTCGAAGGTCGCGTCATTCTGCGTCAGCGCGCCAAAGAGCCTCCCAAGGGTGTCTGGAGCGATTGCAGATATTAAAGGCCCTCGCGGATCGACTGGGACGCGGTCAGTATTTCAGCGACGACAATAGAGAGGTTTTCGAAGAATTCCGGCGCGCGAGTGCCGGCGGCGCCGCGGATTACGCGGGCATTACATATGAACGCATCGCTGCCGAAGATGGCGTGTTCTGGCCTTGCCCGTCAACTGACCACGCGGGCACGCCGCGGTTGTTTCTCGATCGGTTTGGCACGGACGACGGAAGGGCAAAGTTTCATAGTGTCGATCATCGGCCTTCGGCCGAAATGCCGGACGCGGAATTTCCGTATTTTCTCACCACCGGTCGCGTACTCGCGCAATATCAGTCAGGAACGCAGACGCGTCGCATCGCAGATCTAAACGCGGCTGAGCCTGATCCTTTTGTCGAGATTCATCCTGACACAGCTCGCGGGCTCCTTATAGCGGAAGGCGACCTCGTCGTTTTGGAATCGCGACGAGGTCGGATTGCGATCAAGGCTCGCCTGACACGGGATATCCGCCTCGATACGCTGTTCGTGCCGTTTCATTGGGGGGCGGCCGGAAGCGCTAACGCGCTCACGCTTGCTGCACTCGACCCCGTATCGAAAATTCCAGAATTTAAAGTCTGCGCCGTCCGGCTTGAGAGAGCTTCGACTCCGGCTTCGACGCGCGACGAGCCAGCTTTCGCGACATATCTAAATTGAGAGGACACAAGATGATCGACGCAAAGCCAAGATTCTTGAACGGCGTCTATTCGTTTCAGGGAATTGGATACGACAAGGTCGGACCCGTCAGCGACAAGCTCGTTTACTCCGTTCCGTCCGACAAGCGCGCCCAGCTGATCTATTTCCGCGCCGGCAATTCCTCCGCCGAAATGATCTGCCTCGTCCTCATGCGGGCTGGGCAGCCGATGCGATATTTTCCGATCGCGGCAAAAGGCGCGGAGCACGTCTCACTTGCCGTCGTCGAGGATCTCGAACCCGATACCAAAATCGAGGTCTTTCTCGGCGCTCCCGCCGGAACGCAAGGCAGTCTCGTGATCGATGTTGGCCTGTTGGAAATCTGATCGGAGTCGAACATGGCAAAGCAAAAACTCGTCGTCATCGGCAATGGCATGGCCGGCGCCCGCGCGATCGAAGAAGTCCTGGCTCGAGGTGGCGGCGAGCAATTCGACATCGTGATGTTCGGCGACGAAGTTTACGGCAACTACAATCGGATTCTGTTATCGAATCTCCTCAACGGTTCCCAGACGCCCGATGACATCCTCATCAATCCGCTCGATTGGTACACCGAGAACGGCATCAAGCTCCATTCTGGTGAGATGGTGGACGGCGTCGATCGGGCTGCCAAAGTCGTCGTGTCGAAAAATGGAGTTCGGGAGCACTACGACAAGCTTCTCATTGCGACAGGCAGCCGGGCTTTCATTCCGCCGATGGCCGGAGCCTATGTCAGCGAAGGCAAGCTAAAACCCGGAGTATTCGGATATCGTACGATCGATGATTGCGCAGCGATTGTGGAGTACGCGAAGAAGAGCAAGGTCGTCGTAACGATCGGGGGCGGCCTGCTTGGTCTCGAAGCGGCAAGGGCGATGACCGTGCTTGGGTGCCAGTCCCATGTCGTGCACCTCGCCGGCCACCTCCTGGAAATGCAACTGGATGTCCCAGCCGGCGCGATTCTCAAGAAGGCGATGGAGGGGATGGGTATCCAGGTCCATTTGAAGAAATTGACGAGTGAGGTGAAGGGCAGCGACAGGGTCGAGGGCCTCGCATTCAAGGATTATACCAGCCTCGATTGCGACATGGTCATTGTTGCTGCTGGCATCAGGCCGAACTCGGAGATTGGCGTACGCGCCGGTCTCACGGTCGAACGGGCAATCGTGGTCGACAATCACATGCGCTCCGTCGACGACCCTGACGTTTATGTCGTCGGCGAATGTGCGCAGCATCGCGGTCGCGTCTACGGCCTGGTTGCACCACTCTGGGATCAAGGAAAAGTCTTTGCTGACCACATCACGGAGAAAAACACCTCTTCGGTTTATCTTGGTTCAAAGTTGGCTACCAAGCTCAAGGTCATGGGAATCGAGCTTGCTTCCATGGGGGCGACAGAGCCCGGCGAGGAGCGCGACGAGGTCATCCAGTTTATCGAGCCAAAAAAGGGTACCTACAAGAAGCTCATCGTGCGGGATGGTCGGCTGGTCGGCAGCATCCTGATGGGCGACATCAGCAAGGCCGCATATCTCATGCAAGCCTTCGACCGGGACTCGCCGCTTCCGGAAGAGCGTCTGTCGTTGTTGTTCGATCTAGGAACCCCGAGCGCCAAGATCACGCTCGATGAGATGCCGGCCGACGCGCAAGTCTGCAATTGCAACGGCGTCACCAAAAGCGCGATCGGCGCCTGTGTCGCCGCGGGCAAACGCAATACCAAAGCCGTGATGGATGCGACGCGCGCAGGAATGGGCTGCGGGTCGTGCAAGTCCATGGTCAAGGAGGTCGTCGAATGGTTTTGCGGCGGTGACGTTCAGGAAGATCCCAGCATTCATTACTACGTTCCGTCGATCCCGCTCAACAAGACCGAATTGATCAAGGCCGTTCGAGAGCGAAACCTGAAATCGGTTTCTTCGGTATTTGCGGCGCTTGCCGGGGGCGTCGAGGATGCGCCGAGCAAGCCGGCGCTGGCGTCACTGCTCATCACACTTTGGAATGCGGACTATATCGACGAGCGCGACGCGCGGTTTATCAATGACCGCGTCCATGGCAACATCCAGAAGGACGGCACGTTCTCGGTCGTTCCGGAAATGCCCGGTGGAGTATGTACGCCTGCCGAGCTGAAACGCATTGCTGACGCGGCCGTGAAATACAGTGTGCCGCTTGTTAAAGTTACCGGCGGTCAGCGCATCGATCTCGTGGGCGTAAAAAAGGATGACTTGCCGGGGATATGGACCGATCTCGGCATGCCCGCCGGTTGTGCCTGGGGCAAGAGCTACCGCACCTGCAAGGCCTGTATCGGCACGGATTTCTGCAGATTCGGCCTCGGCGACAGCATGGGTTGGCGCTGAAGATTGAACGTCGTTTTCGCGGCATCGACAGTCCCGGCAAACTCAAGCTGGCGACCGCCGGCTGTCCGCGCAATTGCTCTGAAGCGCTGATCAAGGACATCGGCGTGGTCGCGATTGGCGACGGAAAGTGGGAGATCTATGTGGGCGGTGCGGGAGGCGCGCATGTTCGCAAGGGCGATCTCCTCTGCGTGGTCGATAGCGAGGACGACGCGTTGCTCTTTTCCGGCCGGTTCATGCAGTATTACCGGGAAAATGCGAAATACAAGGAGCGAACTTACACGTTCCTGGAACGTCTTGGGATTGAGCGAATTCGCGCGGTTGTCATCGATGACAGCGATGGGATTGCAGCCGAGCTCGACGCCGCGATGAAGCGGTCAACGGACGCGACGTACGATCCCTGGAAAGAGGCTGACGCCCCCAAGACGGCCAACCAGTTTGTAACCGCGATCGCAGCGGGCGAGGTGTGATATGGCGAAATCTGTCCTCATTGGCTCCGTTGACCAAATTCCTCCAGGTGAGGGAAGAAACTTCATTGTTGAGCAGGAGCAAATTGCGGTGTTTCGAACCCATGCCGGTGAGGTCTATGCGACGCAGGCCACATGTCCGCATCGCAACGGCCCGCTCGCTGACGGGCTGTTGGGAGGTGCAACGATCGTTTGTCCCTTGCACGATCGGACGTTCGATTTGCGCACCGGCGAGGGCGTCGGTCCAGACTGCGTAAATCTGAAAATTTATCAGGTTGCGCTGACCGAAAATTCTCAGATGTTCATCACCCTCTGACTCGGCCGCTAAACAAAAGCGCATCGTCATCGCAGTCCGAATGCAATTCTGTCACAGGTACCAGGCGAGCACCGCCTTGAGCATGGCGTTTTCGATTACCGGCAAAACGATGATCTGATTCATCCCGGACGCGCGCGCCAGTGATGCAGCGATCGATTCATCGTGCTTGAGATCTTCGCCAATGGCCGGCATACCTGTTGCCCAGGCGCCTCCGATCGATCCTTCGCCCTTGCCTATCGTTTTTGAAGCATAAAGTGCGTCGAGATCAGTCTGCTTGCTGCAGTCACCCGACTGAAAGACCAATGCACTTCGAGCCGCGTTCGGTACCCAGATTTCGAAACGCTCGGCTATCGGCGTCGCCTGCGCCGACAAAAATGTCATGACCCAGGTCTGATCGGAAGACGTCTTGTAGGGAATGCCTACGCCGCAGTTAATTCCGATTTCAGATGCTTCTTCCCATCGCAAGAACCGCTTTGAATTGTGCAGATCCTTGATGATCAGTGGCATGCCGGCTTTCCAGGTTCGGCCGGGCAGGCCGAATCCACGCGGAAACTTCGTGTGCCGTGAATTAAACTCGAACATGTCGGCCGTGCCATAGTAACCGTCGACAACGTGCTTCTCGTCGTCGCCGCAGAAGAGCACCATGACGGCCATCAGGAATTCGCCGGCAAACACCGGTAGCGCAACGCCGCACGTCAGGCCAACCTCTTTCGCTTCGTCGGTACGCTTGAAGTAGGAATTGGAAAAATCCGTTAAGACGATCGGATGGCCGGATGCCCAGGCCTTGCCGGGTAACCCCTCATGGTAGGCGAACAGAGTGTTTTCGCTGAGTGCACGAAACTCCGAAAAGTCATCACTGCAGAGGCTGCCGCCGAATTCCAACCGCGTCCGAGTTCGGTCGGGGACCCATAATTCAACAACTCGAATGAAGGTCTTCATCGGCAAATGCCTCGCCGCACTGACAGGGAACGAGCATCGGCGATCTCCAGGCGTTTGGCTTGCGCAAATTGCGTGCAATGCTGCATTCAAATCGTCCAATTCGGATGTTGCCGCTGGCAGAGTAAGGCGCTTCTTGAGGGCGCGGCTGGACGATTGTTCGATCTTCGTCGCGACGGAGGATACATCGCGGCGTCATCCCGCCGTACGCAAGTTCTCTTACTCTATTATCGCCGAAACTACGATCGGAGCATTGCGGGCCTAGGCACCGCCACAGCGCAGCGCTACTTTGCCTCTGACTTTGATCGGCTTTCTAATCGTTTGTTCAACGCTAGCGAAATCGCTGCGGTCGAAGTCGTAGCCGGCAGCGTGAAGCGCGGGGGTGCTGCACGCGCTCAGCCGGTACAGCAATGCAGTACTGGATCGAGGAAGGATCGACGAAGGCGAATTGCATGAAGAAGCCGAAATTGTTTCAACTAGTTGAAAAGAAAGGAAAACGCGTTACGGGATCTGGCAATCCCGGATTTCTTCGGGCGATGATTATCGAACCGTTGTGCATGGTCCTTCATCGGAATCCAAAATGGAGAGATTCAGGTGAACGGCTGCTATGCGAGGGATAGCTTCGATTTTATCGAAGCTTGGGACGCAGCAGTGAAAGAGAGGCGGACCGTTCCAAGCGTGACAACCCAGATGTTGATTGCAGATGCCGTCACGGCGCATTTGACGACTGCGATGTCAAAAAAGAATGCTGCGTGAGAAACGCTGCCTCGCCGACTTACAGTCAGCTATGGCACACGGCGCGCTGCTTGTCGCCAAGATAGCAAGCGCTGCGGCCTGCATTACGAACGCAACCGCCGAGATTCCGCGTGGGTCGAGCCGGTCGACAATCAGGCCCAGGTCGAGGCGACCGGCGATCGACGCAGCTGCCGTTATCGCGATACAACGTCCCGCGCCGGCCGTTTCCATTCTCGGCGCCAGGAGGGCAATTTGATGCGTGAGGAATCGACTTGCGCCATCAGAACAGGAGTAGGTTGTAAAATAGAAGGAACTCTACGGATAGGATCCCGGCGATGTCTGAAGCGGCGAAGGTGACCAAGAGGGACCTCACAATGACAGTCATAGTTGAGTCTCCAGTGGCTAGGCGTTCCAAGGCCAAATCTCAATGCCCTGCTCAACTAGAGTCTTTGCATTTGGCTGCGCCCACACCCACAGGGGCCCAAGTCGTTCGGGACGTCGATCCCTGACTTCGGCACAATGTGCAAAGGGATCCATCTTCACACCGCGCTTCTTCAGCCAGCGCAGCGCCCTGGAATGTAGGCGCTTCACTTCGGGAGGTATGGTTTGCGACGTTGTGGGCATCGAACCCAGATTGCCCGGGGCAAGGCGATTCTGCGCGTGCCAATGCGATCGGGTGAGCGTCAACACGGGGGTGCGCTCAAGGTCAATAACGTCCGCGAATTGCCCCGCTGCAGCGTCCTCAGTCAGCAGCCTGGCAATACGATCTTGCGCATTTGTGGCTGCCGGTGCATCCCTGAGGGTTTTGACCGGGCCGATCTCCGGAAGCCAGAAGATGAGCGAGTGAACGTCCTTGCTGCCGTAAGTCGCCGCAGCGGGAAGCTCGGAAGGCAATGCCGAGAGCGGATCGTTCGCGACCTTGGGCTCACCTGCAGTCGCTACATCCGTGAGTAGGAGTTTCGCGCCCAGTTCGCCGCACAGGAAAGCAGCCAGGTCCCGTTCGTCGTCTGTCACGAGCAGATGGCTCACGTATATGCCTGCCTTCCCGCTCAGCGCCGTGGCCCGATAGCCTCTCTAAGTGGCTCCAAGAGCCTCAAGGTCAGCATCGGCTCGCCTGGACAGACCGCACGCATCGAGCAATGTGGGTTCCAGCGCCGGCAAAATGCGAGGTTCTGGAAATGGACCTCTGTCCTCGCAATTTCTGCGGCTGAGGTCCCATCGGCAAGCTTGCTGCGGGCCACGCAATAGGCTCGACGGATTGGCAAGCGACGAAGAAGACCCAGCCGAACGCCTTCGATGTCGGAGTCAAACTCCGGAGTACCGCCCATGGCCAACGATTCCTGTTCTATCTAAGAATTACCCTGTTCTTCGACCTTGGCGGTTTGCGGCAGTTAAAACTAACGCCTTCGGATGCTCTTTTTGCGAGCAGCATCGCCGGCGCAATTCTGTTCGTGCTAGGGCCCATTAACGGCGCAATCTCCGATCGACTCGGCCCTCGACTGCCTGTGTTGACTTCGGCAATCCTGTTCGCCCTCAGCACTTACCCGATATTTGTACTGCTCTCGCAATATCCGACTCTCATGACTCTTGGCAGCTATCGTCAGTGCGATGGTCCTACTTCCTTTCCGCGACAGGCATCGCTCGGATCTCTAATAAGTCACAACGTGTGAGGGGCTTACACTCGCTTCACTCCGTGAAATGGACTCGGATTGCATCATAATATGACGCAGCCCGCGTCGAGCGGTGAAGATTGTCGCTTCAGGCACTTGTGAAACAACTACTGCACTCCGCGTGCCACCTTATCCGCCTCGGAGAGTTTCCGTTGGGGACTCAGGGCCCTGCCACTAGAATCGTTTCACCTGATGCGAGGAGGCGCTTATTTTGCCTTGGGCAATAAATGTCTTTGCAACAGCCGGCCTAAAGCAATTCACGGAGTAATGGGATGCCAGAACGCCCACTGTAATAGTCGCAGCTGCAAAGCCGCACGCCGTATCTATAAGCGCCCCAATGAGTCCGGCGTGGAGAAACCCCGAATATTGTCCGAACTCATTGCGCCAAACCAATTGCAGTTCCGCGCTGCCCTCAGATGCCGCAGTGACCTCAAGTCCGAGCCATTCATTGAAGGCAGACGTCTTCGAGATCGCTCTCAATTTTGCCAGCGCTGTTTCAGCTTCAATCATCACTGCATCTCTTCCATTGAGCGAGTGAACCGACGACGGGCCAAGAGAATTTTTCTCGATTATGCATATTGACGCATATGCATTTTTATGCATATGGTCAAGGCTGCAAGGTGCGAGTGAAGGAAAAATGGAGGGTTGGCGTATTGGCGCTCGGTGACGCAATCCTTGTATGCCTGACAGAACGTCCGATGACGGGCTATGAACTTGCCAAGACGTTCGATACGTCCATCGGGTTCTTCTGGAAAGCCGACCACCAGCAGATCTATCGCGAGCTCGCTCGGCTCCGCGATCGGGGCCACATTCAGGGCCGCGAGGTCGTGCAGTCGGGCAAGCCCAACAAGTTGGTCTACACCCTCACGTCCGAGGGAAGAGCCGCGCTGCGACACTGGGCGGCCCGGCCGAGCAGCCCGTCCTCGATCAAGGACGATCTGCTCGTACGGCTCTACGCGCTTGACAGCGTCGACATTGACCCCTTGCGCGCCGACCTCATGGCGCGGCTGGAGTACCACCGCGACCGTCTGTCCCGTTTCGAACACATTCTCAAAAACCGCTTCCCCCACGGCGCCGCGTCACTTGCGGACACCGGCAGGCTGCTCGGACTTCGCATGGGACTTCGTTACGAGCGTGCCGTGGCCGAATGGTGCGAAGAGGCACTCCATACCCTGCCGGCCGCCAACAGTACGAGTGTCACGTCAATCGACGGCAGCCAACGCGAAAGCAACGGATAAATTATCGTGTCGTGACCGGCGAGGCGTTCTGAAATTTCAATTCCGCGCGCCGGTTCTTGGCGCGAGGCAACGCAAGGACGTCATCAGTCGAGAAATCCAAGGAGCGCGTCATGCCTGAGGCATATATCTACGATCATGACCGCACCCCGCGCGGCAACGTCGTCGCTGCAGAATTGGGCATCGCACGATGATGAACCCGCTCAACCGCCGCATCATCGACGACTGGCACCGTGTCGCGCTTTCGGGCGACTGCAGCGCCCTCGATGGCATGATCCACGAAGACGCCGTCTTCGAGTCGCCCGTCGTCCACACGCCCCAGCGCGGCAAGGCGATCACCATGGGTTGCAGGCGATGTCTTGAGGAGAACAGATCGACAATGACCGGGCGCATCAGCAGGACCGGCAAGTCGGGGGAATTTCCGGCACGCCGGCAAGAGCCCAAACTTCACCGTCGCAATCCGGAGGCGGTTGTGTCGCCACGGTCACCTGCTGGCTCGTGCCACACGCGCTTATCGCTCGCCTGTACCAGCTTCTGTGAGTTCAACTAAATGAGAGTTTTGGGAACGACTGCGTCGGTGCCGATCAAGCTTCTCGCGCTCTGGACGTTTGTCGCCAGCGCATTGGTCGTCGCACAGCTCGCAACATTCGTCGTTCCGCAGCTGCTGGCGTTGGCAGCTGGTGGCGTGGCCGACTTTGGTCCCATGATCGCCGTGGTCTTGAGAGTGATCATCGGCAGGGGGGCGCCGGTCAGCGCGGCCATCATGTTCACGGCAACGCTAGTCCTTGGTCTGCTCGTGCTGCCATTTTGTTGGCTGATGTTTCATCAGTGGGTGCGCCCGCTTCTCATCGCCTGGTGGCTACCGCAGGTGGTGATCATTTCGGAACATACGATCCTGCCGGGGGGTGCCGTTCAAGCCACGCTCGTATGGAATCTATCGCTGCTCTTTCACCTCGATGCCCATATCTCTGTACAGACCGGGACGAATACCCGGTTGCTTTATCAACTCAACCTCGTTGCCATCGCCGCGCTCATTACATTGATTTTGAGCGCACTTCGAAGTCGCCGCGCCAAGCCGGGATCGCAGGGACAAGGGATCGGCGACGGCTCAGCGCTTGGAGGATAGCCGTCTAGGTACTGCCATTGCGTGACGATCGCGCAAGAGATCCCATGGCAACGATAGCGCTTCGGAAACTTGCGGCAGACATCCCGAGCGTGCACGGCGGGAGAGTGCCCGGATCGGCGTCGATGAAAAGCTTGGGAATGCAAGTCTCCACAAGCTTCTACCGTATCGTTCAACGATCCGCACGACATCCTGCGGCGCTCCCTCGATCGGAAGCTCAAGCCCGAATACGTTAAAATCGAAACCGACGTCAACGCCGAGATTCGCCAGTCGTCCTACCCGAGCGACTTTTATCAAGGCGATCATGCAAGAGAAATCCGCGGCACCTGAGCCGCTCCGCAAGCTTTCGCAACGCATCGCTTCTCAACATCGTCGGCCCGGTACTCGTAGTGCCGGCTCGGAGACAGGCTTGCACTTCGTCTAGGAAGCGCGCCGGATCATTTTCCTTGCAGGCCCTTGCTCACTCACCGGGGCATCAGGACCTGAAGTATTCTGGAAACAGTGCCCGGCACAGCTCGTTCAAACGCTGCTGATCGTTGCTGAGGAGCGGATGATAGCGTTCGCCAACATAGCGTCTCCACAAATATCCATCCCGAAATGGAACGCAGCCCACTGGCGAGCCGAGTTGCCGGTATAACTCGTCGTGGAGAACGCACTGGAGGTCGAGATGGGATCGGCCGTCAGGCTGTTTTGCGACGTACTCGCCAAGATCGGTGGCCGGGACGAGGCTTGCCTCGAATGCCACGCGGGCAAAGCGGAACTCCGGCCCGGCCTTGAGATGATGATACAGCCGAACGCCGCATTCTGTCGCCTCCAGCGCGTCCTGCACGGTCCTCACTCCGTGCTTGCTCAAATGGGATGACGAAACCGTCATGGCCAATAGCTGCCCCGGTTCATAGGCGGCGTTCCACGACACCGTTCGGCCCGTGAGGAGAGCCATCTCGAGGCCGGAAAAATGCGCCATCAGGGCAGCACAGGCAGCTTCCGTGCTGCATTCCGCCCACATCTCGAAAATCACGTATCGCTCCTAGCCGGGATATATCCGCGGTCTTGCCGCCATTGAACCGCCTTGCTACGTCGGCAGTCGATCAATAAAGGTGCGCGCTTCGTTGGAGATCACTCTAAGAATTGGCTGGACCCTTTGGTTTGACGCCTTGGGATATCTAACACAATTCAGTTTTCAAGAAACTTGCGGAACACTTCCGCGGCTTGCGGTCACCATATAATTCGACCCCGCGAGCTTTAAATGAGTGCAATCGAAGTAAAGGCAAACCCCATCTGCTCTCACGTGATCGCCAATAATCAGGACACGATGGCCACAAGCGATAATTTTTCCGATCGTTCCTTCGAGGGCTAGCTTTGCGATAAGGGATGTAGCGACCGGCCTTATTTCGTACCTCTGGCGGACGCCCGCTATTCGCGGCGCAAAACGGACGCGGAAAATTCTGTCACATCATGGCGGCCGGGTGTGAACACGCTTCCCGACATCTCTGCGAAGACGATCTCGGGGATCGTCGATCGTGCCAACGCGGCGCACCGCGAAGGCAACCTACTCGTGGCGTCGATCCATTGGGGTCCCAACTGGGGCTACGAGATCCCGCTTGAGCACCGTGTGCTCGCGCACGAGCTCATCGACGCGGCGGGCTTCGCTATTGTCCATGGCCATTCGTCACACCAACCATTGGCGATCGAGATCTATCGGGGCCGGCTCATTCTCTACGGCTGTGGCGACTTCATCACGGACTACGAGGGGATCGCCGGATACAAGGAGTACCGAAACGACCTTGCCTTGCTCTATTTGCCGGAGTTCGCGGTCCCCAGCAGTAGCCTGATCGCGCTGCCGATGCGGCCGTTCCGAATGCAAAATTTCCGGCTGAATCGCGCCTCGACAGCCGAAGCGGCATGGCTGCAGGCGATGCTCGACCGCGAAAGTGCACGGTTCGGAACGCACGTGGCGGGCAAGAGCGATGGTACGCTTTCTGCCGTCTGGTGAATGAGATTGCGCGCCGATAAGGATCCCGGGGCGGCGATTCTGCGTGGCGGTTTTCTTGAGGGAGTAGAATTTGGCTGACGAACAAACTTCACCTGCCGGTCCGGACCTGACGCTGGGCATCGAGCTGTCCGAATTCACGGGCGAGACCTTGCTCGGCCATGTCGGTCGCGAAGACGTTTTACTGGTGCGGTCGGATCGGATATCTTCGCCATCGACGCGCATTGCAGCCACTGTCATGGGCCACTTGCGGAGGGATTGGTGGTCGGCGAAAGTATCCGCTGCCCTTTGCATCACGCCTGTTTCGATCTGCGCACCGGGGAAGCGGCGGGCGCTGGCGCGCTGAATCCGCTGACGGTTTGGCAGGTCAAGCATGACGGTGAGCGCATTTTCGTGAGGCAAAAGCACGCGCAGCCGAAGCCGCGCGGCTATGGACCGGTCGATGCGTCCGGCAAGATCGTGATTGTCGGCGGTGGCGCTGCGGGCCGCGGCAGAGATGTTGCGGCGGCAGGAATATCGCGGCAACATCGTGATGCTGAGCAACGATGCCGCACCGCCGGTGGACGGCCGAACCTCTCAAAAGACTATCACGCCGGCAGCGCGCCGGAGGAGTGATTGTCCCTGCCTTCGGACAGTTTTTACGCAGAAGCCGAGATGAATTGCGGCTCAATGCGGACGTCAATTCGTTGTCCGTACGACCTTGCCCACAGACCCGGATGGACAGCCGATCGCGCTCGGAACCGGCCGAAGTTGATTTACTCGGAGGCGCCGGGGGCCTAAGATGCTGCAATAAGCCGCGAAAGGCCGGAGGTGCGTGCTCCGAGCGTGGCGGAGCGTTCGCCCCCGACCCTCGAAAGGGAGGACGATCCATGACCCAGCAGCAGCTGAACCGCAGAAATTTCCTGAATAGTCTTGGTATCACGGTAGGGGCCGCCGCGGCAATTTCGGTGCCGGCGATTGCTCCGGCCGTGGCGCAGGTCGCCAGGCCACCCAAGGGAAATATTCCCTCCACCCCGCTCAAGTTCGGTCACATGACCTTCCTCACCGGCCCCGGGGCCGTGCTCGGTGAGCCCTCGCTCAAGGGCCACATTCTGGCCGCCGAGGAAATCAACGCGCAGGGCGGCATTCTCGGCAAGCGCAAGATCGAGACCATCACGGCGGACGAGAACGCCGGCACCGACGCCAACGTGAAAGAGCTTCGCCGCATGAAGCTCTCCGAGAAGATCGACATG
>WNFD01004615.1_pt1 | contig 13808 bp, 20 predicted proteins | sample 5400491 | NCBI WGS metagenome assembly WNFD01 (sample SAMN13153343, study PRJNA577476) | soil metagenome | isolation source: 120 cm saprolite under Douglas fir tree site 2 hole 2 replicate 2 | place: USA:California | collected 2015-04-18
GGGAATCTCTCTTAATCTTCGATGCCAACGCCGCCACCAATGCCAAACCAAGAACCCCCGCCATCCATCGAAAACAATTTCACCGCCCAGGACGTTGTACAAATCCTCCGCGAACAAAACTGGCACACCAGCGAACTCACAGCCGAACAATTCACCTGGTGCGAACACGTCGCAACTCTCCTCGGCCCACAATGCGTCGGTCGCGAAGCGCTTGAAAATCTACTCAGTCTGGTCTTTCATTACGACGCGCAAGAAATTCTGTCGCACACCGACTCGCACGCCGCATTATCCCGTTACGCCGCACGCGATGCGTTACGCCAACTCGCCTCACTGCTACTCGACCCGGTCCCGCTGAACTCAGATCGCCTCCGCGAAATCGTCGACATCATGAAAACCAATCTGGACATCCGCGGCCGCGAACTCTTTCAAACCTTGCGTCTGTCACTGGCAGGCCGCCCCGGCGAAGGCGACCTCGATCGCGTAGTCCTTCTCCTCGACGAAGGTGCCGCCGTAGATTTCACGACTCCTGTAAAGTCTGCTCGGGCCCGCATCATCGAATTCTGCTCCGCGCTCGACTGACTCCCACTGCACTTCCCGTACGGGCACGGCATGCCGTGCCCGTACTTCCTCTTCAGCCGTACGGCTACCTTCAGATGGCATCGTTCTGTTTGTTCTGCTGTTTCGCTGTCCTTGTAGCGGCCGCCGTCTGTGGCGGGCATCGCTTAAAATCTCGCGGCGTTGTCGCCGGTCCAAACGCTGCTTAGTGCAATTCAGCCACGAACGCCCGCATTTCGCGCAAAACTTCCGCCTCATTCGATAAAAACACAAAGTGATTCGCATCCCATAGCTCAACTACGCGCGCCCCCCCGCCGCGCTGCTGATTCTCTTGATTCGATTCTTCGTCATTCCTACATAAGTGCCATACAGCGCTTCGACGATCGTGCGGTCTCCGGCGTCAGTCAGATGATTTTGCCGTATCTGGTCCTGCGGAAGCGGTGGATATCCCACAAAAGCCAATACCGGCACGCGAATCTGCGAGTAATCATGCTTGCCGCCGTCTGCGCCGCCTGCCATGATCGCTTGGGGAACTGAGGCAGGAGTAGTGCGGTCACCAACACTTCCATCCGGATTCTCGGCAAAATCATTGCGCCATTCGGCCTCGGGGATAGCAATACCCTGGGTCCGCGTTCGCCAATCGCGGTACGCCGCAAAGGATTTCAAGTCGGAACGTGAAGGCGCGGGTGGTTTGCGCGTCGATTCCGGCAATTAGCGGAGAGCGCATCGTAGTCTGTCCAGTCATCGCCGGCGTCATTCAAGGCGTCGAGGTACATCAGCCCGCCGACGCGATCGTAATGATGAATGCCAAGCCGTGACAGTTCGTTCCCGGCAACGGAGTGGCCCGCCGCGACCGGCGAAACCAGCTTGAGTGCATCGAAGACTCGCAGGTCATCCTCTGCCAGCCGCTCCTCTGTGTTTACGGCGAGTTGGAGATTCGCGGAGTGCTGGAAACCGAGCAAGGCACGGAACTTTCATCAGTCAACAAAAGGTGCGGCGCGACGACGCCGAGCGGCAGCGCAGCCTGAATCAATTGATCGGCGATTTTATCGCACGCGCCGGTTCCGCGGGATTCACCGCGCGTGATTCTTCCGTAGGGACAATGTCAGTAATCCGGCGGCTATGGCGAAGAGCGTCGACTGCCACAGGTGGTTGCCCACTGCCGTGCCAATGGTCGCCCGTATGTCGGACAAAAAGTTCAGGATCATTTGGATTTATCCTTTCTTGCCAGCTTTCGGAGGATTTTTCCAGCTTCCTTTACATCGTTGAGCGTGAGTTTGCCGGATTCGATTAGGTGTGCCATTACGGGTTGTGTGCGTCCGCCGAACAGCGCAAGCAGGTCGTCGATTAACTTCCGTTGTGCGGCGTCACGCGAGAGCGCCGCTTCGAAGATGTGGGAGTTTCCGACTTTCTTTACGCGGCGCACGGCTCTTTTCGCCTCCAGACGATAAATGGTCGTCTGAATCGTCGTGTAGGCAGGTCTGCCTTTTTCGGGAAAAGTTTCCTGAATCACGCGGATGGAGGCTTCGCCCTGGGCCCACAATACCTCCATGATTTGAAGTTCGAGCTTCGTCAATTTTGGTTCGGTCATTCTTCTCTACTACGCTCGTGTTAAATACTACTATCACAATAGTTATTGTCAAGTCTTTTGTAGGTGGTCGGATCCTCGGTGTGATCTGAGGGGATTGGACAAACGCAAGTCCTTCCATTGAGAAGGCCGGTTTCACGCGACCGAGACGGCGGACCAGCTATTTCGCAGTCGGCGCTAACGTCTTCAATCGCTCTTTCTTGATTTTCACAATCATGCCAGCGTTGCGATCGGCGACCTCGCTCACTCTGTATTCCGCAGAAGTGCCCAGCACCTGTGCCACCTCGGATGGCGTTAATTTATATTCTTCGGTTAGCCAGCTCGCCATGTTTGCTGTCGCTTCGCGAAATGCATCGTCCAGCGAACCAGCCAGTCCCATAGCCATCAAATGCGTAGCGGACTCCACCCGTGGTCCGGGCACGTGCTTGTTGGGAATCACGTCCACCGTCACTTCGACATCCATCGAAGTCTCCAGCGCATTGCCGTTCAGTTCGCCATCACCTTGAGCGGCGTGTCCATCGCCGAAGTACAGCAAAGCTCCGGGAACATTCACGGACAGGTACACCGTCGCGCCTTCGATGATTTCATTGAAGTCCATGTTTCCGCCGTAACGGCCGGAATCGCCGGTGCCCGGAGCGGCCTGCGTGATTCCCGGAGCAACCGCTACGCAACCCAGCATTGGGCGCAGTGGAACAGAATAGTGCGTCAAATGCTCCGCTGGTTTTTCTGGAGAAGCGATCCCATTCGCCAAGTCGAGATGCCAGCGAACATTCTTGAAGCCATCCTTCATTTTTACGGCCCAATCGCTGTCCAGTCCGCGTCCGACGATCCCGTCGTCGCTGATTGCATAAGCGCGATTCAGTCGAAGCCGCGTGATGTGCACAGCGAGCGTGTCTCCGGGCGCTGCAGTTTCAATGTAGAAAGGGCCGGTTTCAGGATTGCCGCCCAGAACCCGTGTGACGCCTTTTTCGTCCGTCCCGCCGGCATCAACCGTGGTGGCGTGAATCGTATCTCCAGGAGCAGCCGTCAGCACCGGTTTATTCTCAGCGGAAAATCGCCGGTAGAAAGTGGTAGGCACAAATTCGTGGCGTTTTGCGGCGCCTTCGCGACGTGTTGCAACCGGTGTCGCGGTGAAAGAGTGTTTTTCTGGATGAGTAGGATCGCTCGAGTCCGTGAAGATCACTGAACCCGCCATTGTGCCGTCGCTTAGAGTGGCGTTTCCTTCCTCGGTCCCGCCGTGTTCATCCTTGGCCAGAAAATGAATGCGACCACCGGAGACGCTGCCTTCCAGTTTGTCGCCATCAAAGTTGCCCGTCAACTTTTTACCCTGCTGCTCCAGCAACAATCCGAAATAAATTGGCGAACCAAAAAAATCGGCGTTGACCACCCAACGTCCGCTCAGAGCGCCAGTCGCGGTAGTATTCGGTTTCGCTGCATCCTGCGCGGCGATCGCGCGGACGAACAGTAGCGACACACTCAGAAGAATCAACGACAGGATTTTGCGCATGGGAATCTCTCCGGCTTGTCAGTTTAGACGAAAAGCTTCGTAGGCGGTTAGCTTCCACTTTGCGCCTACTAAAGTGCGAAGTTAAACTGTAAAGCCCATGGAAAAGCTGACCGGTATTCACGCGGTGAAAGAAGCGCTGGAAGCGGGGCGTCCGCTGGAATATGTGCTGGTTGCAAAAGGCCGGCAGGACTCACGCGCGGAAGAAATCGTGCAGCTGGCACGGCGCAACGGAGTTTCAGTACGCTTCGAAGAGCGCGCGCAACTCGACCGCAGCGCAGGAACGCGTGATCATCAGGGAGTTGTAGCGATTGGCGCGGCGCGCAAGGCCAGCACCTTCGAGGATATTCTTGCTGCCGCGAATCATGAAAAAAGCAAGCCAGGCTTGATTGTTTTGCTGGACGGCGTCGAAGATCCGCACAACCTCGGCGCGATTATTCGTACCGCGCTCGCTGCCGGCGCGCACGGCGTGGTTATTCCGGAACGCCGCGCAGCAGGCCTTACAGACACAGTTGCGCGCGCATCCGCAGGCGCGCTCGCCCACCTGCCGGTCGCAAAAGTCACCAACCTGGTTCGAACCATGGAACAGTTGAAAGAAGCCGGCTACTGGCTGGTGGGCTTGGATGAACGCGCCGACAAAAGTTACACCGAAGTGGACTACACTTCGCCGACGGGAATTGTACTGGGCGGCGAAGGCGGCGGCCTCCACGAACTTACCCGCAAACGCTGCGACTTCGTAGTCTCTCTCCCAACGTCCGGCCCGGTGAAATCGCTAAACGTTTCAGTCGCCAGCGGCGTAGTCCTCTTCGAAGCCCTCCGCCAGCGGCACGCAAAGAAATGAAAGAGAGATTCCTCGCCTCGCTCGGAATGACGGCTAAAACTACTTGTCGTATTGAATTAGGGAAAAGACGTCGAGACCGGGCAGTTTGGCGCGGCCATTCAAAAAAGTTAATTCTACGGCGAAGGCGGTGCCTTCTACTTTGCCGCCGAGTTTTTGAATGAGCTTTGCGGTGGCGGCGGCGGTGCCTCCGGTTGCGAGGAGGTCGTCGCAGACGATGACGCGGTCGCCCGGTTTGATGGCGTCTTCGTGAATTTCGAGGGTGTCGGTGCCGTATTCAAGCGCGTAGGAAACGGCAGCGGTTTTGGCGGGAAGCTTTTTTGGTTTGCGCACCGGCACGAATCCCGCGCCCAGACGATACGCAAGTGCCGGCGCGAAAATGAAGCCGCGTGCTTCGATGCCTGCCACAATATCAATCTCGTGATCCCGGAAGTGGCCGCATAGCCGGTCAATCAGCGTGTGGAACCCTTGCTTATCTTTCAGCAGCGTAGTGAGGTCGTAAAAAAGGATTCCCGGCTTCGGATAGTCCTTCACTTCGCGAATCAGTTTTTTCAAATCATCCATTCCCGCTCCCTATAGATTTGCAATGTCGTATTTACAAACGGCACGCAGCCATATTGGCTACGCTACCTAGAGGCACACAGACTGAAGTCTGTGCTACAGATTCGCAACCAAGTTGACTCTACTGATCGTACGTGATGCTGAATTCTTGCGCGAACTGTGGATCAAGCTCGGTGGACTCTTCGACAACATGCTGGACCATGGCGCCGCGCGGGCCGCGTTCGATGAGCGTGCGCAGGCGCGCCAGTTTTTCCGGCGATCCGATGGCATAAACTTCAACGCGGCCATCGCGAAGATTGCGCACATAGCCGGAAACATGCAGGCGCTCGGCTTCATCCTGCGCAAAATAGCGGAAGCCGACACCTTGTACGATTCCGGAAATCAAGTAGCGGCGAGCGATATGATTCGTGGTCATTAAATTAAAAATTGTAGCATTGTCGGTTCGGAATACGATGCGTTGCAGCCTGCCGCGACGAAATCAAAGCAAAGCGGCGGTTTTTTGCGTTCACTTGGTGCTCACCGACTGGGGCGTTAAACTCACTCTGGCGCTTGTTTCGAGAAGCAATGCCATCTCGCGTCAGGCTGCCATCCCGGACTTGCGAGCATCTTACGAGATGATGACGAGCCTGGAAAATCGGGAAATTCTAACAGTCTTATGAATGCGTTCCAAAGAGCTTTCGTAATGACGGCGCTCATAATTTTTGGCGCTGCTGGCGTAAGTGCGCAGGATGCCAGCGGGCCGTTGGCCCCGCCGCCGGAGCATGATGTTCATCGGGTTACGACTACCCAACCGGCGGAAGTTCCACCGGCGTTGGCCCCCGCGGAAATCATCAAGGAATTTGCCGCCAAGGAAGAGAAATTTCTGCGCGCGCGCGTTCAGTATGGCTACAAGAAATCGATCAAGCTGACTGAGTTCGGCCGCGATGGCCAGCCCGGCGGTGAATATCAATTGACAGTACAAATGGTGCTGGATTCGGACGGCCGACCCTATGAAAAAATTGTGGATCAAAAGCAATCGACGCTGCATGCGCTGACTCTTACTCCGGACAATGTGAAGATCATCGGGCACTTGCCGGCGTATCCTCTGATTCCGCAGCAGCTGGCGAAATATGACTTGCGTTATGTGGGCACGGAAAAAGTGGACGAGATCGACTGCTACATTATCGATGCCAAACCGAAATTGCTGGAACGCGCGCAGGCTCTATTTCAGGGCGTGGTGTGGGTGGACAAGCAATATCTGGAAGTGGTGAAGACCTACGGGAAATGGGTGACGGACCTGGGCGACGAGCATGCGCCGGAATTGCCGTTCACCAATTTCGAAACTTATCGCGAAAATGTGGAAGGGAAATACTGGTTTCCGAATTACGCCCGCTCGGATGAGTATCTGCATTCAAAGGATAGCGGAGACATTCCAGTGCGGCTGGTAATCAAGTGGACGGATTTTAAGCCGTTGGTGGCGAGCGCGGCACCGGCTCCTGCTGCGGTGGACGCTGCAAAGCCTAAGCCTTAAAGAGTTCGCTGTCTAAAGTGCAAGGTTAAGGACCCGGCCACCCCCCTCCCCCGGTTTTTTGTAAGTATTCATTCTAAAGATGGTTAAAGTCCTTTGTTTTTATACACTTTGTAAGTGCGGAGAACAAAGGACTTAGCGGGAGAGTTCTTGCGGCGTGCAGAGAGTGCGAATCTAGCGTCCCGCGCGGCTTCAAACAATAGATGAACCATAACGTAGTCCGAATAGCGGATGGTGCCGGGCGTGAGCTTGCGCGAGGAGGTGAAGGATTCGAAGTTGACTCGCAGGGTCGAGTTGGATTCGAGCGTTGTGGCTTTATTGCGGAGAGCAATGAGGAGATGGGATAGGTCCGTGGGTGATGAGGTTGAGGCGGGGGTTTGTGCCTGAGCGGACGAGAGACCGAAAAGCGTGAGGAGAAGAGCGACTGGCAATGCTAGTAAGAAGCGCTTCATCAATGCGTCCACTCCAAAGACCTTGATGATACGACGAAAGGGCATGAGCCAAGAGAATCCAAAGCCGGGCCGCACCCTTACGTTCAATCGCGGAATTGAAGAAGGGCGGCGGGGAGTTCGGTGATGGATTCGAGGAGGAGGTCGGGTTTCGCGGCGCGGAGGCGTTTTTCGGTGGGGAAAGGGCCGAGGATGGCGATGGCGGCGCGCACGCCGGCGCTGCGAGCCATTTGCAGGTCTTCGGGGGAGTCGCCTACATAGACGGTGTACGAGGGTCGCAGGCACATCTGACGAAGGGCGAGGCGTAGTGGTGCGGGATGGGGTTTGCGCAGGCGCGTGTCGCCGCTACAGACGCGGGCAGCGAAGTGATCCCAGAGTTTGAATTCGTGGAGTTGGCGGTGGACGCGGTCGCGGTCGCCGCTGGTGACCAGACCCAGGGCGTGGCTGCGAGCGAGTTGCTCGAGGACGCGACGCGCGCCGGGCAAAAGTTTTGGGCGATGTTTGGCGTAGTGCTGGCGCCAGACTTGATCGGCAGCGTCGTATTTGGCGCGAGGAAGATTGGCGGCGCGATAGACGTTGTACCAGTTGGGGGAACAATGCTGTTCGAGTTCGGCGAGGCCCCAGGGAATTTCCATTTCAGCGAACATGGCGAGGTAGGCGGCGGTGTCCGCGGCGTAGGAGTTGAGGAGAGTGCCGTCCCAGTCGAAGAGGACGCCTTTGAGAGGGCGATTGCGGGAGTTTTTCATGGAATGCTGTAACAAGTTCAGATGTTTCTAGCTTACTGCAACGCGAGAACTGGTGCTTAAGTCGGAGCACGCCCCCCGACCAGGTTCGGGGAGGCTACAAGGGGGGGAAGAGCACAGCCCCTTCGAAACTCAGGGCCAGCAGGAATGGCTGTGCCACGAAGAAAGAAAGGAAAGGAAAGGAAAGAAAGAGCAACGACATAAAGTCGCTGCTACATACGGCTCAGAAAGAATTCAGGCGCTGGTGTGGTCAGCGTGGACGTTGTCGTCGCGATCGAATTCCAGTTCGTCGAAGGAGGCGGCAATGCCGAACCAGCCGGGCATGGCGGCGGGTTCAAGGCGCGTGACGCGGGCTTTGCTGACGATCACTACATTTCCACGGCCCATGGGGCGGCTGACCAGGACCACTTCCAGTTCGACGACGGTATCGAGAGGTAGTTTGCGCGGGCAGAGAAAGAAAACACCGGTGGAGCTGATGTCGCGCGTGACCAGAGTAATCGGAAAATCTTCGGGGCGGCCGGCTACTCCGCGGAGACGCAGGGGCAGGCGAAGAGACGCTCTGGGATATTCGCGCTGCTCTGGAAAAATGCCGACGGCATGAGTCGGCACGCGCGCGAAGCGGCGCATCGAGTTCACTGGCTGCAGCGGCATGACGCGAAGCGTCGGCACGCGCGGAGGCACTAATAGCGGGATCGCTGCCGGCGCTGTCGCTGCACCTGCGGCCACGGCGAAAGCAGGAACCGGCTGCGGACCACGCAGCGCAGTTTGACCCACGGAAACGGATAGCGACGGATCTAGTTTTGCAGCATGATTCAGTGCGCTCATCTCACCCTCAGAAAGATGCCGTACCTTTTGGCCCGAAAGCTTTACGAACGTGCGAGATACAAAGACAGTTTCACTTCTCAAAGAAGCGGAAAACGTTATCGAAACGGATTGAGAGGATGTCACTTCGGCGGGGTAAGAGTCAACCTGTGGAAAACGCGAGAAGTGTCTTAACTTCAAACAGTTGGTTGTAGTAGTACCAGAGGCGTGACGGGGTTACGGATTGGAGAACCTAGCGGTCAGGACAAAGCTGACGCTCTCCGAGCCGTGCCTATCTTAACTCTGGCCAATTTTCATGAGATTTCGCGGGCCGTCGACCCTAAATGACAGCGAGGAATCTTTCTTTGCTTGAGGAAGCACGCGAACTTGGCGCTGGAGGGGGGTGGACGTAACAGGGATTTCCCCGATGCGGAACGCCTGGTGAAGCGGCTGGTGGCCCGGGAACTGACTCTGAGCTTTGTGCCCAATGCCGAGCAGCGTCTGTTGCGGACGGTGACGCGGAGAAAGTACCAGTTGGCGCGCGATCGGGTGCGGTTGCAGCACCAACCGGAGTCTCTTCTGGAAGAGGCCCACATTACGTTATCCAGCCTGGTCTCGGATCTGTTAGGCCTGAGTGCCCGGCGTATGCTGAAGGCGCTCGCTGAAGGGGAAACCCACCCGGCGGCTCTGGCCGCTTTGGCCGATGAGCGCTTGAGGGCCACCCCGGAACAGTTGTGCGACGCGCTTGGTGCATGCACGGAGTGGAACGTCGTCTACCGGCGGCTAGTGAAGATGGCGTTGGAGGAATTGCGATTGATCGACGAGCAGATCGGCGAACTGGACAAGGAGATGGCCAGTCTGCTGAGCGAGCACCAAGATGCCGTTCAGCGGTTGGTGGAGGTGCCCGGTCTGGGTGTGGACTCGGCGCAGCAGATCATTGCCGAAGTCGGTCCCACCGCAGCGACGTTTCCCTCGGAGAAATGTCTCTCCTGGGTTGGTGCCTGCCCCGGCGACGACGAGAGCGCGGGTGTGAACGATAGCCCCGGTCCCCGAAGGGCAACCGCCACATGCGGCGCGTTCTCAACCAGATGGCCAACGCCGCAGCCAGGGCCAAAGGAAGCATCTTCGAGATCGTGTATCGTCGCTCGGTACCGCGCCTGGGACATAACCAAGCCAGCGGGGCCATTGCCCATCGACAGTGTCGGCTCATATGGTTGATCCTGCACCAGGGAGTTCGTAACGAAGAACGGGGCCCAGCCGTCACCAAACAATCCAAGCAAAGGCGCACCGCCAGAATGATCCGGGCAACTCCGAAGCCTCGGCTATCGCATCGAAGCGCCGAGTCCTCGGCCAAGCACAAGCGCAGTGATTTTTCGAGCCTGCGCTCGGAATGACTGTCGTTTTGCAGACAATTGCGTAGTACTTGCCTACTGTGAGTTTTGTGTGACGCGCGAGAGTCGAGGGGGATGGTCGTAGCCAGATATGAGAATCAAATTGGCGCTCGACCATGGTTTGCTGTGACTTTAGAGTGGAGGCTACGTGCCCCGCGTGACCTACGACTTACCGGAAGAACCCTCTCCTATCGAGGGTGCAATTGCGAATGGTGGCGCACGGCCGCCCGATGGTTCCTCGCCTACTGGCGCTGTCGTCCTGAGTTTTGGCCTGGTGTACGTTTTGTGGGGCGCAACGTTTTTCGCGATGAGAATTGGCGTGGAATCGTTCCCGCCGTTGATCCTGGCTGGCATGAGGCACTTCTCGGTGGGATTGGTGCTGTACCCGCTTTTGCGTTGGCGCACCGGCATCCGGCCAACGGCGGAGCATTGGAGAACGGCGGCGATCACTGGAGTGCTGCTGCTGATGGTTGGCAATGGCGGAGTGTGCTGGGCCGAGCAGACAGTGCCATCAGGGATCGCGGCGCTACTCGTAGCTACGGTAACGCTGTGGATGGTGATCGTGGATTGGGTGCGGCCGAAAGGGCATAGGCCGTCGGCGCGGGTTCTATTCGGAATTGTGTTGGGTTTCGCAGGAATGGTGATACTGGTTGGACCGGCGAAATTGGGATTATCCGGACGGGTGGACCCGGTAGGCGCGGGAGTGCTCGTAGCGGCGTCGCTAGCGTGGGCTTGCGGATCGCTTTATTCGAAGCATGGGGCGCTGCCAAGTTCGCCGATGTTAGGAGTGGCCATGCAGGGACTGTGCGGCGGCGCAGCGCTATGGATTGCGGCGCTCTTCGGCGGAGAAATTGGGCGATTTCATCCTGCGGTTGCGCCGATGCGGGCGTGGATGGCGGTTGGGTATCTGTTTGTATTCGGTTCGTGCATTGGATTTACGGCGTATCTATATATTTTGAAGAAAAGCACGGCGGCGCGAGTGGGAACGTACGCGTTCGTGAATCCAATCGTGGCGCTGATCATCGGATGGCTATTGGGCGGGGAGGTGTTGACGCCAAGAACCCTGCTGGCTGCGGCGGTGATTTTGACGGCGGTAGTGTTGGTGATTACGGCTCCGCATCGCGACCCACGCGAGGCGGCGGATACGTTGCCCGCTCCCGGGGAAGCGTAACGAAAACCTCCAGAGATCTTTATTTATTTGAGCGCCGATTCCGGATAGCGCGACTACCGGCGTTGCGCTAACTTTGGCCATGGTGGAGACGATGAGAATCGCAATACGGTCGAGTGAAAATACAGTTTCATCACGGGTGGAAGCGCGCTACTGGCAAGCGACACTGACACGCGATGGGCGGGCGGACGGAGCTTTCTTTTTCGGGGTAAAGTCGACGCAGATTTATTGCCGGCCGAGTTGCCCAGCGCGGCGACCGCTGCGAAAAAACACGTTATTTTTTTGCACGACGCACGATGCGGAAGTGCAGGGATTTCGCCCCTGCCGCCGATGCAAGCCGAATGAAATCCCTGCGGCGGTTCGCATCGTGCAACGGGCGGCGGAAGTTTTGCAAAGCGATCTGGATGAGTCCGTAAACGTCGCGGCGCTGGCGGGAAGAATTGGAGTCAAGACAGACGCGCTGCGCCGGGCATTTCGTCAGCAAGCGGGATTGACGCCAAAAGAGCTGGCAGCGGCGCTGCGTTTGAAAAAGTTTAAGAAGTTATTGCACGACGGCAGCAGCATAACCGATGCGCTGTATGCAACGGGATATGGATCGGCCAGTCGCGTTTACGAACGCAGTGATGCGCATCTGGGCATGACGCCTGCAACTTATCAAAAGGGAGGAAAAGGAATGAAGATTCAATATACGACGGCGAAATCATCGTTGGGAGAAGTGCTGGTAGCGGCTACCGAGCGGGGCGTGTCGGCGGTATATCTGGGCGACGGGGGCGCGAAGTTGGTGAAAGAATTGCGCGAAGAGTATCCGCGCGCCGAAATTTCGTCAGCGAGTGGTGCGTTTACGCAATGGCTGGAAGAGGTCGTTTCGCGGGTGGAAGGCAGCGCGCCGCGGCGGGAACTGCCGCTGGATTTGCAGGCTACGGCGTTTCAGCGTCGTGTGTGGCAGGAGTTGCAGAAGATTCCGCGCGGAACAACGAGGACCTACAGCCAGATCGCGCGAGCGGTCGGAAAACCGCGAGCGGTGCGGGCAGTGGCGCGAGCCTGCGCCACGAATCCTGTTTCGATTGTGGTGCCGTGCCACCGAGTGGTGCGCGCGGATGGGAATCTTGCCGGGTATCGATGGGGACTTTCGCGGAAAGAAACGTTGCTGGAGCGGGAGCGGGCGTAATCAGGAATCCAGCACCGGCGAAGAAAAACAAAAGAGAAAAACGAAAGAGAAGAGCGGGCACGGCATGCCGTGCCCCTACGGCAACTTAGCCGCGAGGTTTGGTTTTGGTGGCGTTCTTGGGCCAATCGGCTCTGAATTTTGCATCGTCGATCTTCAGGTTTTTCTTGATGTCGCTGTAATGAAAAATGAAGTAGTCGCCGGAGCCGGATTCAAAGAATTTTTGCTGCAAGGGTAGCCAAGCCGATTCGTCAATCCACATCTCGATTTTGCTGATTTGCGCGCGAATGTCGTCGGACTTGGGAACCAGCTCGAGCAGCAAAGTTTTTTTGCCGTCGAGTTCCTCTTCGCTGACGAAAGCCACGGTGTAGCTTTTTTTCACGCTGTCGCTGCGTGAGCCGAAACCCAGAAGCACGTACTGGTCGACCAGCGAGCGATTTTTTCCAAGATTGTATTCCTCGACGCGATTGATTTTCGGCGTATAAATGGAAAGGGAATCGCCGGAGCGCAGAATGGTGCGCGGATCGGGCTTGGAAAATTCGATGCGCATCTTTTCGTCTTTCTTGCGGAACCACATCTGCCCGGATTCGGTCGAGGTGTCCTTCACCACCGCGGTGTATTTAATGTTGTCAATGTTGGCGGTGAGAGTGCGAAAATCGCGAGCGCCGGCGTCCATCATGCTAAGTACGGAATCAGCGGTCCATTTTTGAGCAGACTGTGCGTGCTCGGCCGGCGATAGACAAAGCAGAGCGGCGAAAATTAAAGCAAAAAAAAAGCCAGACTTGCTGGTCAAAGTGAGTTCCATCCGCTGCGGTTCGAACGCGAATACATGATGAATTGATCGTAACACAGTTGGTAAGACGTATTGCCGAAGGCCGGAGTTTCCATTTGTGTTAGGGGCTTTCGAGTAGATCGATGGGAGCGGAGAGATTCCCCGCCTGCGGCAGGCAGGCTCGCTGCGCGGACTTCGCTCGGAATGACGATGTTTGCTTATTTTTTTGGGCGCCGCTGAGCGTAACCAAACTAGTTACTTTTTGTGTAGAATAACCTGATAGGCAATGACCGCGCCTTGTGCGTCGCGAACCGCTTCCACATTAGTGATTTCGAATCGACCGTTTTGCAGTGACGACTGCGCTTTTTGCAATGCGCGGTGCAGTTCGTTTTGCAATTGCGGCATCTGTTCGGGCGGTGTGAGGATGCGAGCATCCACTTTGTAAATTTGCCGGTTGCCGGATTCGTTTAGAAGTTCGATTTGCGCGGAGGCAGTTGGTACTTCGCGAGTGGGTTGATCGTGAAACCAGCGGCCGGGGGTGAGCAGTACGAAAACCAGAATGGCTATGACGGCCAGGTCGTATTGCCACGAGCCGCGCTCGTACGACCAGAAAAAAATCCGCGAAACAAATTGACCGGGAGATGCCATTTCAGTCCGCCGGAACTCCATCCACGATAACACCATCGCGCATGTGCACAACGCGATCGAAATAAACCGTGGCTTCGGGATTGTGGGTAATCATTACGACGGTTTGGCCGAGATCCTT
>WNFD01009747.1_pt1 | contig 13808 bp, 11 predicted proteins | sample 5400491 | NCBI WGS metagenome assembly WNFD01 (sample SAMN13153343, study PRJNA577476) | soil metagenome | isolation source: 120 cm saprolite under Douglas fir tree site 2 hole 2 replicate 2 | place: USA:California | collected 2015-04-18
GACTGGCAAAGGATAGCCCGCCCGATATGCGGCGTATCATTGAGCATCGAAGTCAAGGCGGCGGCGTAGCGGCGTTGTGGCGCGTTTCTGAGTAGCGTGCGCTGCTACTGCTGTATCGTTTACGGATGCATCCATGTAGGAATGGCTGTCACTCATGTTTTCAGGATGAAAATAAGGATGAATTCAGGATGAAATCAGAATGAGGTTGATAGTCCAAATCGGGGTATTTAGTGGTGTGCGAGGTGACATTTTCTCCTCGATCGGAGGTCGTACGGGCTCTGCGGGACTGGGTCCCTATCAAACCGCAAAATGGGCGGTTGAAGGGTTCTCCGAAGTCCTCTCACGCGAAGTCGCGCCACTTGGTATCAAGGTTACACTGATCGAGCCGGGCAGTTTTCGCACCGATTGGGGTGGTTCCTCGATGTCCATTACGGAACCGAGTGAGGACTATCGGAGCACACTTGAAGGCCGTTTGGATTACCATCATCAAGCCGGGAATGAACCAGGTGATCCGGCCAAGGCTGCTCAGGCGATCATTACAATTGTCAACGAAGCAAACCCACCCCTGCGTCTCCTCCTGGGAAAGGATGCTGTCCTGATAGCTCGCAGGATCGATCAGGCCAAACTCGCTGAGACAGAACGCTGGGAGAAGCTCAGTTCCTCCACCAACTTCGACGACAGCGAGGAGCACCGTTGGACACATCTTGGATTACCACCATCAAGCCAGGAAACCACGAAGTAATCCGGCCAAGGCCGCTCAAGCAATCATTCCTAATTTCTTGCTAGACATAGCATCGGTCACATTCCCTCGTTTCGTTTCGTCATAATAATAACGAGCGAAACCCATCCGACCTTCTATACTTCTCTGAAGTCCTCGATCAATAACGCATCTTGCCCAGCCTGGACGAGCAACCCCTCATCGGAACGTTCAAGCACTGTGCCGGGTTGCGCCGGAGGAGAAGTGGGAACCACGCGGGCGCGCCGCACGAGATATCCTTTGCCATCAATCCTGGCAAGCGCCCCTTGACTGCCCCAGGCGCGTACCTGGTTGCGTAGTTGCACTGCTGATCGGTTCCAGTCCAGGTTGCGCTCGGCCTCAGTCATCATTGGGGCATAGCTGCCCTCGACTGGCTGCGGCGTGCCTGGAACGCCGGCAGCTACAGCTGCAAGCGCCTCTGGGAGCAGCGGCCCACCCAGTGTAAGCAATTTAGAGTAGACGCTGTCAATGTCGTCATCTTCGGAAATATCCATCGCTCGTTGCACCAGAATCGGACCAGTATCGAACTCAGCATCCATGCGGTGGATCGTCATGCCGATCTGCGGTTCCCCGTTCATGATTTGCCAGAAAACCGGTTCGGGGCCGCGATACTTCGGCAGCAGAGCTCGTTGTTTCATATCGCCATTCAGCGACCTTCCATTCTCCCATTCTAAGAGACATGTTACCACCTGACTCTAGTATTTTAAATCCTGAAAACGCTCCAGGGCAAACGATCAGGAAAGAAGACAGGCGTTTGGAGATAAGACTTCCCGTGAGCGGCCCTTCGCGGAGTTTACCCTGAGCGCATGAGCCGCAGCCCTGAGCGCAGCGAAGGGGAAGGGCTCAGGGTGACATTACTTGAGTGGTATCCTGTTTGTCATCCTACTAGTTGTCGTCGCCGGAGTTCCACCTGTACTGATGTGACATTACTTGAGTGGTATCCTGGTTGTCATCCTGGTTGTCATCCTGGTTGTCATCCTGAGCGAAGCGAAGGATCTCTCCGTTCATCGAGCCAGACCTTTCGCGGAGTTTACCCTTGAGTGAGCCGAAGCCCTGAGCGTAGCGAAGGGGAAGCGAAGGGGTGACAGGCATTATCTCCAAACGATCTGGAAAGAAGAGGCGGCGGTCGCGTCGTGTGCTGTGGTGGTCTTTTGCGAACGGGCTGCCTGTGTAAGATAATGCATTGAGTACGACATATACACAGGAGAGTCATATGCACCAGGCCGGCATCCTCGTTATCGGTGGCGGGATCGCGGGAACCGCGACCACCTGCTGTCTCGCCCAATATGGCCACCAGGTGACCTTGCTGGAGCAAAGCGAGCTTGCCGCGGAAGCTTCCGGGCTGAACGCCGGGACGCTCTGGGCAACCGGCTGGGGTCGCACACCTGATCTCTCCTCTACGCTCAGCATGGGCAGCCTGGAGGTCTTCAAAACCTTGCAGCTTGACCTCGGTCATGACCTTGAGTTCCGGCAGGGCGGCTCGCTGCAGGCCATCCAGACAGAAGAAGAGTACGCCTTTGCCCGGCAAGAAGCGCGGGAACTCCTGGCCAGGGGACACCAGGTCGAACTGCTGAACGGGCGCGACGCGCGCATTATCGAACCCGCACTCGGCCCGCGCATCCTGGGCTGCCTGTACTATCCTCATGGCGGCAGCGCGAATCCAGTCAAGACGGTACGCGCTCTTGCTTCCCTCGCGCAAAAACACGGCGCGACAATACTCACACATCACAAGGTCACTGGCATCGCACATCTCGACGATGGCGCCTACCAGATTGTCACACCGCCCGCGACGTTCAAGGCCAGCACGCTCGTGTTAGCAGCCGGGCCGTGGTGCCGCTCCCTGGGTGCCATGCTCGGCCTCTCCATCCCCGTGTATGCCGTGCGCGGCCAGATGTGGGCCACGGCTCCCGTGCCACCCAGCATCTTTCACAGCATCGGAGCGCTCGAGTCGCACCTCTACTGGCATACCCACCCCTACAGCGACGAGCAAACGCCGCTCGAACTCACCCATCACCAGAGCCAGCGGCTCACCCGCCACCTCTACGGGCGGCAGACCCGCGACGGTGAGATCATCATAGGCGGCGACAGGCAACTGAATGCCCCCAAAACGCCCGACCGGGACGGCATCGAGACCAACCGCGCGCATGCGCTTGAACTCTTTCCAGAGTTGCAGGACCTCCCCATCGCCCGTACCTGGGCCGGTTGGATGCCCTTTACACGCGATCTGCACCCCCTCATCGGTAAAATCCCCCACCTCGAAAATCTCTACCTGCTCACAGGCCTGAGCTCCTCCGGTTTCGAGAAAGGCCTCATGTCCAGCAAACTGCTTGCCGAGTCGATCAACCATGGAACTACGATCCCCATCCTCTCCGCAGCCGACCCTGCGCGGCAGGTGAGCATGTAATCAATTTGAAAGCGGTAGCCGGCGCGCTTTCTTGAAAGAGGTATTCACTGCCTATTACAACGCTTTCATTCTTCGACATCCATAATTGATTCACCTATCCCATTGAGAAGTAGTATCATAGCGAAGCGTTACTTCACGCTCAATATTGCTGAGCTTCTGCCAAATAAGTGTGACAATAAGCACGCGAACAGCTTCTCAGAGAAACAGAATGAACAATCTGGAGTATATCTCTTTATTATTATTTATCATCGTAGAGTAGAGGATCGGTGTGGTAATCCCGGCAGAACGTGTTGTATCAGGAAACACATCATCAGGTCGCCGTACGAAGCGACCTGAGTATGATTTACCGCCGATAAGAGGGGATAAGCTCGAACTTCCTCCTCTTGTCGATGCAACACCTGCTCTTCCCACGAACGATCAGCACACCGTGGTAGACCTCTTCTGTGGAGCAGGTGGGATGAGTCTGGGCTTCGAGTCTGCTGGCTTTCGTACCCTTCTGGGGGTGGACTTTGATCAATGGGCCTGTCAGACCTTTGCAGCCAACATCCCTGCCAGGATGATTGTGCAGGATTTGAACGAAGTCACCGATTTTCGCGCGTTCTTCGCCGAGCATGGTATTTATCAGGTCACCGGTATTATCGGAGGCCCTCCCTGTCAGGGCTTCAGCCGTGTAGGAAGAGGACGCATCCGCCATCGAGATAGGCTCAAGGGACACACCGGGCTGCAAGAGGACCCACGCAATCGTCTGTATCATCAATATCTTGCTGCTGTTGCAGCACTCAGGCCCCTGTTCTTTGTGATGGAGAATGTCCCTGATCTTGCTCACTATGAGGATGATAATGGGTTACTGGCCGACCACATTCAGGCAGAATTTGAGAGACTCGACTACTCAGTTGATCGGGGAATCTTGCTCGCCTCCGATTTTGGTGTCCCGCAGAGCCGTTCACGGTTGTTCTTCGTTGGATTACATCAATCTCTGGGAAAAGCAGTTTGTTGGCCCGACTACGAGGCAGCAAGGAAGCTCTACGGTGTGCAGTCACTCCGCGCTGCCATTGGTGACCTTCCCATTGTTGCTGACGGACATCTTGCTCGCTGCATCCCCTATGAAGGTGCTTTAGAGAGCTGGTTACATCGCTGGTATCGGGGTGCGATGCCAGAAGACCAGGAGCATCTTCTTTTTGACCACCTGACCCGACCGCACCGTGAGGACGATAAAAAGATCTTTCGCGGGATGAAGGAAGGCCAGCGCTATGTTGACATCAAGGAAGCGGATCGTCGTTACCGCTCAGATATTTTCCGCGACAAGTACGTCGTGACAGCTACCGCTATATTCATCCTGCGACCGAGCCGCCGCGAACGATCTCTCTTCGCGAGGCTGCGAGGATACAGAGTTTCCCCGATCATTGGCGCTTCTGCGGTTATCGCTCTAATGCGTTTGCTCAAATTGGTAATGCTGTTCCCCCCTTACTTTCACGCGCTCTGGCCCGATGCATCATGGTACAGTTGCCAGGAGGGGAGGAAATGCCAGATCCGCTCATTCAAGTGTAACAGGTATAGCCCCGAGCCAGCTCACTTGCTGCTTTCTAGAAGGAATGATAGAAGATCGTGATGTCAGAGGCTGTATCCAGGGTAGCAGGAGGTATTCAGGTCAACGGCCATCTTCTTTTCGTTGACCTGTTTCATGCGCATCTTCAGGTATGGAGTGTGGAACATCAGCGTATTTTCCCCTGGCGTACCACCGATAATCCCTTCCACATTTTGATCGCTGAGATGATGCTGCGACGCACCCAGGCCAGACAGGTCATTCCCGTCTACAATCAGTTTGTTGCACAGTACCCCGATGCGCAGACCTTGGCGAAGGCTCCCCCTGAAGAGGTAACCAGGCTACTCTTCCCTCTCGGTCTTACCTGGCGCGTTCCCGCCTTTCAAGCGGTGGCACAGGTGCTAGTCACAAAGCATGATGGACAGGTTCCGGGACACTATGAAACGCTCCTGACACTGCCCGGCGTAGGAGATTATGTTGCCAGCGCTGTCTGTAGTTTTGGGTTTGGGCAGGCTATTCCGATTATCGACACCAATACGGTACGTGTTGCTGGCCGATTATTTGGTGTCGCCACTCATGCAGAATCCCGTCGTCGGCAGCCTATTCGTCGACTCCTGAAGGCATTGCTCGATGAGCACAACCCGCGGGCCTATAACTATCACCTCTTGGATCTCGCGGCACTCATCTGTACACCTGCTCATCCACGCTGCGAAAGCTGTCCACTGGTCCGATGCTGTGCAACAGGTCAGATGCTCACGGCGGGAAGTAGCTAGCTGAACTGTGCGAAAAGGAGTATAATGCACAGTATTGAGTTCAAATTCACCTATACTCCCTGCTTTGCTTTGCAACCACGGTGTTGTTGCTGGTAAGTGATGCTCTAGAAAGGGTTGCCCATGGCTGAACGCGACTACATGATTATCGGTTTGGTGAAGGAAGTCCTGGGACCACGAGAGGGTCCATTAGAATACCTGCCACCTGAACGTGATCCACGTAACGAATACATAACCGGGGTGCTGGCGCCAGAGTTGCCGGAGCGTGATGCAGAGAATGACATTGATGCTGATGTCGATGAGGTGACTGAAGAGGTCACCGATGACGAAGACCAGGGAGCTGAAGGCATCATCGTCGCCCCGCCCAGCGCTTTCTCCCCCGCGCTTGATCCCAAATCTCAACCTCGTTCCATCGGTCTTTCGTTTGTCGTTCTCGATCCTGGTGGGATACCACGGATCGATATCTGTACCACCTGGGCACGCTATCTCCAGACCGACCAGGGGGGATGGCAACGTACTCCTGAGGCCAAAATCCTCTCCTCCGTGCCTGTCGACGCTGCTTTCAATCAGCATGTTGGACCTGAGGTTGACCTCTACCTGCGATCTCGTCGGCAGGACGATGGATCCTACCGGGTGTCTCTCTATCTCGTGAACCAGCGCAGTATCGCGAAAGGGAAGAAGTCCACGACCCCGGACTTTGTGTTTCAACCACAGATCCGCGTTCACTGTGCCTCTGGAAAGCTGCTTTCAGTGGACGTGGCCCCATCGCAAGCTCTTCGCGATCCGCTTTCCGCTGAAGACATGGAGCTTGCCATGCTCTACCGAAACCGTTCCGCGCTGGCACGAGGGCACCTGTGCGGAGCCATGTGGAAAGACATCGATCCAGAACGTCCCCATCCCACGCACGGTTCGCTGCAGGAAGCTCCCTTTGCCTGGACGGACCGTTCCCTGGTCTCCTCGGCGGACCGGGCGAAGTTCTCGCCAGCAGATGTTCGCACCGAGCTTGTTCCCTGCTACCCTGTTGAAGCTCCAGAGGTAAAATGGGCATGGCCGACCGGAGCAGCACCAGAACTGAACCCTCTCGTGCTCGCCGGGACATGGAAACCAGCAGAGATCCGGAAGCTGCTGGATCCCCTGGTCGAGGGGTATGAACAGTGGATCGCTCTGCAATACCAGCAGATAGCAACACTCCCCCAGTACTGGCAGTCTTTCGCCCGGAACAATCTTGCGAGGTGCGAGCAGGTAGCGAGGCGGATGCGAGAAGGGATCGACCGACTTGTCAACGATGAGCAGGTTCGGCTGGCATTCTGCTTTGCTAACCAGGCGATTGCGCTGCAGTCGCAATGGACAAGCGGGGCCGCCCGTCCCTGGAGACCGTTTCAACTGGCTTTTCTGCTCCTCAACATTTCAGCACTGGCCGATCCCACACATCCCGACCGCGCGATCTGTGATCTCCTGTGGTTTCCAACCGGCGGTGGAAAAACAGAGGCCTACCTGGGGCTGGCTGCTTTCACCCTTGGACTGCGACGGCTGCGGGCGAGGAAGCAGAATCAGGGCGATCGCACGGGCGCAGGTGTCAGTGTGCTTTCACGCTACACGCTTCGTCTGCTCACCATCCAACAGTTCCGTCGCGCACTCGGTATGATCACCGCCTGCGAGGTGCTGCGCGTCGCGAATCTTGGCGATCCATCTCACCCAACGGGCTGGCGCCCGAAGGATTGTCCATATACCGGACAGTTTCTGTGGGGGTGTGTCCGCTTTTCGGTCGGCATGTGGGTCGGTGGGGGTGTCACTCCCAATAACCTGATCGAGATTAAGTATATGCAACCTTCTCGCAGACTGCATCATATTGCAGGAGCACTAGAAATCCTTCAAGGACTTTCCGCACGAGGCTACGAAGGTCCTGATCCTGGTCTTCGCAAAATCGCCCGGACAGAGGATGTTGATGCCGAAGGAGACCCTGCTCAGGTCCTTACCTGTCCAGTCTGTCACGCCTGGCTGGCTATTCCACAGGAAGGGCTGCCCCCGAAGCAGTATACCATGCACTTTGTCTTCAATGGAGACGCCAGACCGCTGCTGTCCACCTCGATCCTTAACATGCCTCCTCGTATTCAAGTCGATTCGACCCGCCTGATTACCCACACGGCACCGAATACCCAGACATTGTCTGTGACCTTTACAGTTATTGATGCAAATGTCACTCCACGCGATATTGATCAATGGTGGTACGACACTATCAGGCCAGCACTTCCTGCAACGAGAGTCCCTCGTCTTCTTGCAGCTCGACCGGCTCGTCCCGGCTACTTTCTTTGCTCGTACACGAATATCCAGTCGTCGAGCATCAACAATAACTTTGAAATCTACTGCCCCAATCCCGACTGTACGCTCAATCAGGCGGCATGGGCTGAACAGGTTCCCATCAGTGTGGCAGCGACAGGGACCTCCTCCAGTTCGCAGCAGGCATCGCTATTTAGCACCAGCAACGGGTTGCCGCCGGAACCAGGAGGAATCTGGCAGGATGTTCCCCCTTTTGTACAGGGAGGATCGTCTCAGCTCGCCGAGCGTATTCCCATTCCTGCATGCACTGTTGATGACCAGGTCTACCATCGGTGCCCTTCCCTGGTGGTTGCCACAGTAGATAAGTTTGCACGCCTGGCTTTCGAGCCGAAAGCCTGTGCCCTTTTTGGCAATGTCTCGCACTATCATGCCCGATGGGGATACTACCGGCGTTACGCCCCACCACGCACAGACACTGGACTGAGAGATGAGTTGCAGGAGCATCCACCTATGCAGACATTGCGGGTTGCGGTGCCTCCTTTTCAACCGCCAGAGCTGATCATTCAGGACGAGCTGCATCTTCTGGAAGGTCCCCTGGGCAGTATGGTGGGCCTTTACGAGACCGCTATCGATACGCTATGCGAACGGCGCATCGGCAACGTGTCAGTCGGGCCAAAGTACGTTGCCTCAACTGCAACGGTACGCCAGGCAGAACCGCAGGTGCAATCACTCTTTGCACGCTCACTGGCTCAGTTTCCTCCATCGGCACTCGACGCGGATAAGCGCTTTTTTGCAGAAACGCATGAGACACATCCCCTGGAGAGCGATCGAGCGGGACGCATGTACGTCGCGATCACAGGGCCGGGAAAGGGCGCGCAGACACCCATTGTGCGTATCTGGTCAGCACTCCTGCAAACCGCGTATGAGCGACAACAGGCTGGAGCTGGTAACGACTTGGATGGCTACTGGACACTGGTTGGCTACTTCAATGCGCTCCGCGAACTTGCAGGGGCGGCAGCTCTCTACCGCCAGGACATCCCCGAGCGCATGAAGACCTGGCCATCACCTCGTGTATTAAAGGACACCCCGCTGGAACTCTCCAGTCGCATTAACTCACTGAACCTGCCAGGCCTGCTGGAGCAACTGGGAGTTTCCTGGGGCGAGGATGCCGTGCTTGCCACCTCCATGTTTGGGACCGGTGTAGACGTGGATCGCCTGGGGCTGATGGTGGTTCACGGACAACCGAAGACGACTTCAGCCTATATCCAGGCAACAGGACGAGTAGGACGGCAACAGGGTGGGCTGGTCGTGACCTTCTTTCGTGTGAGCAGGCCACGCGACCTGGATCATTACGAGTTTTTCACCGGCTACCATCGGATGCTCTATCGTGCCGTCGAACCGATTACGGTGACGCCCTTTGCGCCACGTGCTCGTGATCGAGGCCTCGGCCCGCTTGCAGTGACCCTACTTCGCCAGGCGCGAGAGCTCAGCGGCAATGTACTGCAACAACCCTGGCATATTGAGCAGCGTATTAACAAAGCCTACATCAGTCGAGCCTATCTCATGGCGATGTACCGGCGGAATCCAGAAGTGCAGGTGCTCGCCTCGATCTTTGAGCAGCGAGCCGCACAGCAACCCCCCGGTCGCAGACCACCTGGGGGAGCTGTTGCGAACGAGATGGATGCAGAGCTGGACCGCTGGGAAGCCATTGCCTATGATCAGATCCATCTGGGCGGCAGCCAGACAGACCGGATTGTCTACAATGAGTCCAGCATGAACAGAGAACCGGAACGGGCTGTGATTCTGGGTGATGCGCAACATCAACTGATGCAGCTCCCGGTAGCATTTGAAAACGCCCCCCAGTCGCTGCGCGATGTTGAAGCGACAACACAGTTTAAGGAGTGAGAGACCTATGCCGCAGGCGCTTCGTCGCTCGCAGTTCATTACCACCTACGGACCCGGGGCAATTCTGGAGGGGAAACAGGGACCGCGTGTTATCCCCGCGCTGGGCTTCTCCGGCCTCTTCAAGAATCGCCAGATCGGTAGTTTTGAGATTACTGATAGCAGATTGTCGAAAGCCCTGCTTGGTGACGCCGGCATCGTCCGGCTTCCATCCAATGCCGAACTTGGCTTACCGGACAACACCGAGATCTACGAGACCAGTTCCTTTCCCGCATGGGCCCTCTGTACACGCCATCAGGTGCTCTACCACAAGCAACCGGGGGTAGGAAACCCCCGGCAGGCCTGTCCACGCTGTCCGATATATCCCTCCGACAGGGAATCATGGCAGCAGGTTCGTCGGCAAGCCATCCGCTTCGTGCAGGTCTGCCTGAAGGGTCATCTTGACGACGTTAACTGGGTGGGGATCGTGAAACACCTGAAACGGCCCTGCCAGCCATCATACCTGTACTGGCGCGGTGCGGGAAGTGCGCTGCGCAATATCAACATTGTCTGCCCTGACTGCGGTGGGTCCGTCAACCTGGGTCTGGCGTACAGCCTGCCCCTGACCTGCTCCGGTCGTTTACCGGAACTGGGGGCTGCACGACCCGGCTGTGATGCTGAAGCTAAAATGATTCAACGCGGGGCGTCGAATCTGCGCATGCCCGAACTCTACTCGTCACTGACCATTCCACCTTCAGATACCCGGCTGAACCGCCTGCTGGAAACATCGGCGATCCGAGGCGCACTTGCTCTAAGCAGTATCTCGACGAAGCAAGAACTCATAAATATGCTCCGTATACTGGTGGGTGCCAGGTCCGTAGGTCCTGCCCTCGTTGCAGAGGTGGACCGCTATAATGAGCAGGAGATTCTGGCGGTCGTCAACCAGATGAAGGCACCGCTCCCTGAAAGTAATCGGGAATTACGACAGCAGGAGTTTGAGGCCCTCAAACGAGCGGCAGTAACTGGATCGCCGCCCCAGTCTTCCAGTACACCGGGAGCCCCACCACAGTTTGAAGTCATTCGCACCGACATCAGGGAATTTCCCGGCCCTAATGGTCGCCGTTTAAGGATCACTCCCGTGTCGCGATTGCGCGTGGTAATGGTCCAGAAAGGATATCGTCGCCTCGACCCTCTTAAAGGCGATGTGGTCGAGTGTGCCTACGTGGATGATCAGGACAACCGGTGGTATCCAGGGACAGAACTCTATGGCGAGGGCCTTTTCGTTGACCTGGCCCCTGGTTCCCTCGTTAAGGGATATCACTTTCCGCTCTTACAGGACCGAACCTGGTTGAGTGCCTGGCGTGACCCGATACGCTATCGTCAACGGATTCAGGTGCCGTCTGATGATCAGGATTACCTGCACCCGGTCTTTGTCTGGTGGCATACCCTGGCACACCGACTCATAAACGCGCTCTCTATTGATTCAGGGTATTCCTCTGCAGCCGTTCGTGAGCGGGTGTATATCGACATCGATGAAGCATCAGGTGAGGCCTCCGGAGGCATTTTGCTCTACACTGCGCAGCCAGGTGGCGATGGAACGCTCGGCGGAATGATTGCCCTGGTGCCGCAGTTTGACCGTGTCCTGCGCGTGGCATTCAACACGATTCACGGCTGTTCCAATGATCCGTTATGCAGCGAGGTGCAGTTCTATGTCGGCAAGTATAACGGAGCGGCCTGTTATGCTTGTCAGCTCGTTTCGGAGACATCGTGTGAACATCGCAACACGCGGCTGGATCGAAACCTCCTCAAGGAAAACCAGCCATGAATGATGAGCATCTTCGAGTAGTGGTGAGTGGCAGTGCCTGGATGGGAAGCGGGCTGGGATCAATCGAATCGGCCCTTCACCGGCTGTTTACGCTGGCAAATGACGAGATCATTATTGTTGCCTATGCCATCAGCAGTGCCACACCGTTGCTATTTCAACAACTGGCAGTGGTGCTTCAGCGTGGCATCCGGGTACGGTCACTCATTAATCGCTATCCGAATCAGTCTCCAAGTGTTCAACAGCATTTTCAAAGCTTGCATCGAGGTTTCCCGCATCTGGTACAGGTCTACTCTTTCACGCCACAGAGCGACGAAGCTGATCTCCACGCGAAGATCGTCCTCGTTGATCGGTATTACGCGCTGGTAGGATCAGCAAACCTTTCGCTACGTGGACTGATGGATAATCACGAACTGGGTGTGGTCATTGAAGGTGCAGGCGCTGCTGACATCGCAAGAGCAATTGATTTGTTGCTTGCCTCACCCTATGTGGCTCCCGTTCATCTTTAAGATGCTGAAGTGTTCCAAATTGACCTTGCTGATTGCTCTTGCCCTGTTCGATATGACTGACGAGCGGCTTCTCTCTTCGTGACCCGCTGAATTAACGGATTTCACCACATGCTTATACTGAAAGAAGGGTGCTAGTCTAGCCTGGCTACCCCTCATTGGGCGCTAACACCGCCCCTCACCTCCCTTTACCCCAACTTCTCCAGCAACCCCGCCAAACGCCCCCGGTCAAACGGCTTGTTGTCATGCAGCATGCCCCAGATTTCTTCCACCAGCGCAGAGCCAATCATCTCCATAGCCTGCTTCCGCGAATATCCTGCAGCCAGGAGCCGCTCGAACACCTTTATCAGAGAATAACGAAGTAACAGCATCTGACCATTGAGTGCCTATTTGCTTAGCGGCTTCAGGACGAAATCGTATTCCACCCTATAAAAAGGCACGGTGACATGGTAGCTGGCGGCTTCTTCCCCTGAGTCATGACGGACAAAATCGACGACCAGTGAGTCTTTCGTGCCAAAGACGGCGTCCGAGTCGAGGTATGGGTCTCCCTTCACAAACAGGTGGGTCGTCACCGGCGCAAAACCGTCTGCTGAAATGAGCAGGTGAATATGGGCAGGGCGGAAAGGATGACGCCCAAGGGTTCGTAGCAATTGCCCAACCGGTCCATCCTCTGCTATAGCGTAGGAGACGGGTTTGATTCCCACAAAGCAGTAGCGTCCCTGTCTGTCGGTGCGGAACTTGCCGCGCAGATTCATCTCGGGTTGCCCTGGGTCCTGTTGCTCGTACAACCCATTTTCATCAGTCTCCCAGACGTCGAGCAGAGCATCAGGAATGGGTGTCCCAGCGGTGGAAAGCACGCGCCCCGTCACGACCACCGGCTCGCCCCGGCCATCTTTGCTGATGGTAGCCCCCATGGGCAGCTCTGATGCGCCTTCCCGGTAGAACGGGCCGAAGATCGTGCTCTCGGTTGCCCCGCCTGGCAGGCGATGATTGATAGCATCGACCAGCATCGTAACCCCGGTAATGTCGGAGAGCAGGATGAACTCCTGGCGCTTCTCATCGCACATGTGACCAGTTCTGGTCAGGAATTCAATCCCCAGCGCCCATTCTTCCTGGGTGAGCTCAACCTCGCGCATAAAGGAGTGGATGTGAGAGACGAGGCTGGACATGACCTGCTTCAACCTGGGGTCAGGTGCGTGTACCATGCTGTCCAGCACATTTTGGGTAATCTGCTCCTCGCTATTGTTGCTCATGCTCTATCTCTTCCCTGGTCATGCAGGCTTTCCTAACTATTATACCATTCTGGTCATGAGTCTTCTCGTTCCCACCGCTCAAGCGCCTCTTTCATCCATGCAGGAGCCTTGTCCTTCTCTATTCCCACTTGGGGGTCTTCTTGTGTAGAGCGTTCGGCTTGTTTGAGCTGCTCTTGCAGGGAAGGGACGTGATGTGATCGATTACTGCTAGGGTTGATGCTCCGCCAGCCGAATCGCCACCTCGGTTTCCCATTTCGCTCGATCTGGCTCCTCGTCTGGATTGGTGAGGAAGGACTCAAACCGTGCGCCGAACGCGTCGCCTTTCTCTGTTTTCCAGGTGTCCCATACCAGACCCTTCTCCGCTCCCCACTTCAGCAGCGCCCAATTCGCCTTGATGCCGTTGTCTATCCCAGTGTAGACGAGCGACGCGTAGCGACCTGCCGGGAGATCGCCCGCGGAGATGCGGTCATCACCTGACAAAGCGGTCGCAACGGGAACGCCCACCTCAATAGCGAGCAGCGCCTCCATATCGATGACGAGATGCCGAATGAAAGGCGCTCCAGCTGGCGCGACGCCCTGACGCGCCAACCAGGCA
>WNFD01004617.1_pt1 | contig 13807 bp, 7 predicted proteins | sample 5400491 | NCBI WGS metagenome assembly WNFD01 (sample SAMN13153343, study PRJNA577476) | soil metagenome | isolation source: 120 cm saprolite under Douglas fir tree site 2 hole 2 replicate 2 | place: USA:California | collected 2015-04-18
TTATCGTCGGGCACGAAGCGCCATGTCGTATTTCGGCCTTAGCTTGCCGAATCGAATCCAGGAAACACACTGGCAAAGAGGGGGACTCTAGACAAGTTTCTGGCACTAGCGACGCGTCGAAGACGCAGTTGGGGCTTATAGGGAGGAAAAAGAAAAACCGACTTGACTCACACCGGCCTTCTCATGGAAGGACTGAACCGCGTGGTCTAGCGATAAGTTCCGAGTAGCCGACATTCCAGGAACTACTCCATTAATGGACACAGGCGCGTTTGCCGGTACTGATTCGCTCAACCTGTTAGCGGCTGTCGATGTGCGACTCAACACTAGTATTACTGCCGAAAGGCTGATTTGTGTCATCAGATTATTCTTGTTTCGGACGAGATTTTGCGAGGGCGCAGGATCCGATCATGTAGGCCACGAATGGCGGTTCCCAGTCCCGATAGGTGCGCCTTCGAGCAGTCTTGATTATGGGAGGGGAATCCGATAAAGATTTCGATGCATCGTAGTTTTCACGTAAACAAATACGCGGGTTCCGGTCCGGGCGCGATGAACCAGCCATCCAGCAGACGCGTGCCGGGAATTGCCTTGGCATCTTCCGGCCCGCGAATTCCCGAAGATGGCAGCTTGGGAAGCGTTTCTCCCGCCGGTACCGGAATCGCGAGCGTTTTGCTGCGAGTTGTCTGTGAATTCGGCGCCACGCCGATATAGAAGAACTTTCCGTCGGGAGCCCAATCGACAGAACACCAACTGCAGATGCGCCGCGAAGAACCTCCTTCGATTGGAATCGCCCTGATGGCATCGTCATTGGGGAACGGTACATCCACCACGATCCAGCGCCGGTCTGGCGAAATGGCAAGAAAGGCAGAGATCGGATACGGGAGCACCTTGGAGAGATCTGAGCCATCCTTCCAGAAGGTGATCCAAGATGCTTCCCAGCGGGTAAATTCCCTAGGAGGCGAAGTTCCTAGTTCCGAGTAGGTCCGGGCCCGCCACGATGATAGCTTTCGGGCGGACCGAGATAACTCGGTTTCACAGCGCCCAGATTCACGACAAGTTTTTGCAGCACCACGCCCGGATCCACCATCCAGAACTTCAGAGTGTGATAGCCCGGTTTTGGCAGAAAGTGTGTGGAGCGCACTCTGCGGACGCTATCCTTCACAGAGATTTCCCAGGCTTCCAGAGAGTTCTGCTTGAGGGCATCAATGACCTGAGGCGCTTCGTCATCGAATGAAATGGCGTATCGCAGGCCGCGACCTGGCACAAAATTCAACGAGGGGGCGAGGATAGCCTCCACGTCCGCTTTTCCCTGGTCAAACAAATACATTTTGTATTCCAGGCAAGGCGAATGTTGCGGCGGCGTCACGCTTTCCGCCGTCACGGGAAACACAGACATGGACGACAATGTCCGCCCGAGGTCGTCAATCTTTTCCCAGCGCGCGGACGGTCCGTCGATTTTCTTGCTGTAGTGCACGGATTCGATCGAGACATAGCCGTCGCCTTCCACAAATCCATCGAGCGCATCTCGGTCCGTCTCCTTTGGATGAAAAGCATCGACCTTGACGATGATCTCGCTTCCTGCGCCCACAATCTTTACTGTGCCGTTCGAGGAACCGAAGGGAGCTTTGTCCCAGTCCACGCTTACCCACACACGGCGTTCGTCTCCAATCAAATCCTGATACTTGCTCAATTGAAGCCAAGGAGCGCTAGTCGAAGCAGCGTAGCTAAAGGGCGCGCGCCCGCGATTGAAGATATCGATGTAGCGCCGTTGTTGGTTGAAGACGTCAAACGGAGGGAGAGTTGGTTCGCCCGGAGAGCCGGGCCAATCCAGCATGGAACCTTCAATGGCCACGCCGATTTGTGCCGGAGCAGGAATCTCAATCTCGGTGACCTTGGGCATAGCGTTCACCGGCGGTTGATTCCAAAAGGTGTAGCCGATGTGCGTTTGATCCATCATATGCTCCCATTTGCCGTGAACCAGCGTGTGGTTGTAATAGGCGGAGAGATCGGCGTCGGCCTGAAACAAGGCGCGCGCCGCGGTGGCCAATTCATTCGTGCTGGCGCGACCTTGGCTGGCATAGAGCTGGTTTCTTCCCGCAGTGATGTACAGCTCTGTCACGATCGCGGACGCTTTCGCGGGGTAGAGAACAAGTTCGAAGAAAGCATCGCGCTGGTTCTCCGGCAATTTGCCGTAAATCTCTTCCGCTTTCGCCGCCGCGGCCTTGAAATCAGCGAGCACGGTGTCTGCCTCTAGGTAGTTCACGAGACTGAACGTGCTGGGCTCCAGCAACTCGGGTTTGCGCCTGCCGTTGTATTTCGTGTACTTCGAAAGTATGTCCGCAATTTCCGGCGCAAACTCTGGTCCAAATTGCCGCTCTGCCCAAAGCCTTGTGAATTCACGGATTCTTTCTTTGGGCCAGTTATCCGGCTTCCACGCCATGTTCAGAAAAAAATCGATGGGCAATTCCATCGGTTTCAGGTCACCTACGTTGACGATCCAGATGCGATCGGCGCCGTAGTGATGCGCAAGATTCATTTGCTCCCAAATCTTGGCGATCGGAATAGTGTTCAGCCACTTATAGGAACGCGGATCTCCGACATAATCAAAGTGATAGTAGATTCCAGCGTCACCACTGCGTTTTCGTTCCTCTGGAGTCGGCAGTCTACGGATATTCCCCCAGTTATCGTCGCACCAGAGCAGAGTCACGTCGTCGGGAACACGCATACCCTTCTCGTAGTATTCCTGAACTTCTTTATAAAGGGCCCAGTCCTGCGGTACTTTGGATAAATCGGGGTTTACGCGGTCCGCGATTATCTTGCGCTGATCCGCCACGATCTTTTCCAGCAAGGTGATGTTGGCGCTTTCGGACATGGGGAGGTCTCCGTCTCCGCGCATGCCGAGCGTGATGATGCTCTCGTATTTCTTGTTGCGCTCGGTCCCTTGACTCCAAAAGTCCTTCAAGACTTCGGCATTTTTCGAATAATCCCACGGGCCTTTTCCATGCCGCTTCCATTCCTGTTGCGCCCGCAGCATCGGTTCGTGATGAGAAGTGCCCATCACAATGCCGTATTCGTCCGCGAGCTGGGCATTCAGCGGGTCGTCCTCGTTGAAGGCGTTGTTCCACATTGCGGGCCAGAGATAATTGGCCTTCAACCGCAGCAGGAGTTCAAAAACCTTGGTGTAAAACTCATGATTGTAATTCCCAAATTCTTCTTTTACCCATCCGGTGAGGGACGGCGCCTCATCGTTCAGGAAAATTCCGCGGTACTTAACTGCAGGAGGTCCCTGCACATGGCTGCCGGGCTTTGCAAAGAGTTCATCGTGATGCTGGATGGGAACGTCGGCCCACCAGTACCACGGCGAAACCCCAATCTGGTCAGAGAGATCATAGATGCCGTAAATCGTTCCTCGTTTGTCGCTTCCTGCGATAAGCAACGCGCTGGCCACGCCTGGCAATGGCTTCGGCACGACCCGGATGAGAAACGATTCCCATTTGCCGACAATGGGCGTCACATCGATTTTGTGATCGCGGATCAGTTGATCGATGATTTTGCTTTTTCCAACTGTGCCAACGACGATCACGTTTGATCCAAGGTTGTTTTTGTCGTGCGCGATCGCTGCGGTGTGGTTCGTGACGCGTTCGATGTCCGCCTGCAAATCGTTGACCGCGCGAACGACACCTGGGAAGTCAGCTGAGTCAACGAGCAGAGTTGCGGTGGCGTTTCGCGTGACGATACTGAAATCACCCGGGTGATAAGCTGAGTCCAGATAGCGATCCTCATCAATGGTTATAGCGTGAAGAAGAGCAGGGCCGAGCAAACATAGAACGATTACCAGCCATGCCTTACCAGGATTGAATACCAGGGACGGCTGGCCGCGACCAGTGTCCGGCGAAAAAGACGCGCGAAAGAAACTGAGGGTCATATGTCAGTTATTAGAATAGCCCCGCAGGGAATCGCCGGGGTGGCCGCGACACCCTATTTGATGAAACCCGTGGACGTTAGCCCTTGTCTGGTCGGTTTTGCTTGACAGGCATCATTCTGCGGTTAGAAGATCACCTTTCCTGCGAACCAGAAGGTGCGTTGTCCAGTAAGGTTGCCGGCTTCGCTGGAGAACTGGGGTCCGCTGGCGGTAGATGTTATGACGCCGAAGTTAGGATTGGAGATATTCGTGTTTGGGTTGCCGAAGTTCGGCGTGTTGGTCACGGCGAAGGCATTTACTCTGAATTGGAAACCCACCCGCTCCGTGATCCGGAAGTTTCGCAGGAGGCCAGTATCCAAATCAAAGAAGCCAGGTCCGCGAAGGATGTTGCGACCGGCAGTGCCGTAGCGCACTTGGCCGGCCGGGACTTGAGCGAACGAACTTGCCGAGAAATACTGGCACGTTGAATCCGTAAGGGCACAATTCACGAAACTACCGGTCGCATCCTGATGCTGGGCATGCCCTAAGATTGTGATCGGGCCGACGAGGTCCGGAGTGTTCGTGCTTCCAAGTGCGTTGGAGGAGTTGACGTTTGAAGTTATGGTTAGCGGAACCCCAGAGTAGCGGCTCATGATCCAGTTCAACTGCCAGCCACCAGCGAGAATGTTTGCGATGCCGTGCTGCGCCCAGCGCTTGGTGCGGCCAAAGGGCAGTTCGTAGACTCCGTAAGCTTGCAAGTTGTGCGTGCGGTCAAAACCGGCAAGGGTTTTGTCACTTCCCCAATCGGCTGGAAAAGGATGGAAGACCGCCCCTTCGTTTTCACCGTAGTCGATTGCCTTCGAGAACGTGTAAGCGACCCCGACCGAAGCGCCGCCACTCAACCGCCGATTAAGCTTGCTTTGCAGAGAATCGTAGTAAGTGACTTTGAAAGGGGTCACCGCGTTGATGTCGCCCCAGCAGTTCGCGGAGGGGCAGACAGCTGGGTTTGCGTTGAGCAAGCGACCCGCGTTTCCACCGCCAACGGGGCCAGCGTTGATGTTGAGCCCGAGTGGTATGCGTATGCCGCGGGTTCCAACATAGCCGACGTCCGCCACCCAGCCGGCGAAGTCATGCTCCACGGTCAGGTTATACGACTCCGCATACCCACGGCGGAACGGATTTGCGACCGTCGTCGTGCCCACGTTATTGGGTAGGCGAATGATCCCGTTGCCCAAGCCAGTGAAAGGTATCAAAACTATCCCTGTCGTCAGGCCCGGGTAGGGAGCGAGACTAGCGTTGGCGCTCGTGAGGCTGGTTGAAGGAGCAAACTTGCTGTTATTAAACAGCGCGCCTGCCTGGTAATCCATGTTGGTGATGTTCGGGAAAGTATCCCGCAAAGCCCGGAAGTTGTTGGGGTCCACGCTGATTCCGTACCCAGCCCGGATCACTGTCTTACTCTGAAGCCGATAAGCGATTCCAAAACGTGGGCCGAACGTTCCGTGGCCTACGTCAACGCCGTCGTTCTCTGGCACGGAGCCAACTCCGCCGATAAACACGTTACCGGACGTGGGATCGAAAAACTTCGCGCCAGTATGGTCGCTGGTTGCAAAAGGATAGTATTCCCATCGCAGACCATACGTGAACGTCAGTTTCGGAGTGACTTCCCAACGGTCCCGCGCATACAAAGCCCAGGTTGTGAACCGCAGCGCGTTTGGATTGATGTTCTGAATGACCTTGCCATCTCTTTGCGGAAGACCGAGCAAGAATTGCGCAAAACTGTTGTAGGCATTCGTCGCCGCGTACTTTGGCGCGCCATTCAGGGCGGTCACGCTTCCGTCAAACCCGAAAGTACCGCGCGGTGTGCCAAACGTTCCGCCTTGCGGCTGGAAGTGGTTAATCCCGCTGCGGTAGTATTCCAATCCGAAGCGAAGATCATGTCGCCCCTTAATCCAGCTCAGGTTTGTGTTAGCCACGTACTGATTGTCCCGGAAGACGAAGGGATTGCCGGTGTTAGCATTTCCGAGATTGGCCCAACTGGAGATCTGGAACGCCGGAATTCCGCCGTAGATGCGGTCGGTGCCGTTCGTGCCCGGAATGTGCAAGGTGTCCAGCCCAAAGTTCGTGCCAATATCCACGTTTTCAGCGTTCAGACGCAACCGGGTGTAACCGGCATTCACGTCCCACAGCATGGCAGGAGTAAGCTGATAGCTTCCTCCTAGCGCTACGCTCTGGACCCTGCTAAACGCGTTGCCGTTCTGTCCGCCACCAGTAGCGTCGCCGCCTGCACTTCCCAGTGCCGGCGGGTCGAAGATGAACGAAGGCGAAATGCTGTACCTGGCGAACGCCGTGGATTTCTTGTTTGGTACGTAGTTCACCTTTGCATCGATTCGACTCAGGTTGTACTCAGGGGCTCCAAGCGGGATGAAGTTGTTTGAAATATTGGTTGGGCTAGTGGGGTCGCCCACGTTTGGCTTAGGAATTAGCCCAGCCATTGTCGTTGCCGCGGAGTCAAGCCGATTGGAGGGGATGATATTTCCTGGAAAGGCAGTGCGGGCAGTGCCGTCGGCCTTGCCGGTGTTCGGGTCGTAAATACACCCACCAGCAGGCGTAGCATTGCAATTAACAAATGCGACGCCCGCGGGATTTGCAGTAGTAACAGAACCTGGAATGATGGAGCCAACGGCCGGCAGGAGCGCGGAAAAGTCACCGTTCCGTATCGACGTAGGCGCAACGCTCTTCGAGGCCCCACCGGCTGTGCGGATTTTGGTGCCTTCATAAGCCCCAAAGAAAAACAGTTTGTCTTTCCTGATAGGACCGCCCAAAGTTCCGCCGTACTGGTTGAAGATGTTTTTTGGTTTCACTGGTTGCACGACAGCCGGCCTGAAGTAATTGCGTGTGCGAAGATGATTGTCCGTGTGGTACTCATAAGCGGTGCCGTGAAACTGATTCGTGCCTGACTTAATGATTACGTTCGCGGCCAAACCGCCAGCCATGCCCTGTTCCGCGTCAAAGTTGTTTGTCACTACGTTCACTTCTTCGATGGCATCCGCAGAAGGGATATAGGCGACGTTAGCCGGGAGCCAGGTGTAAGTGTCCGAAGCCCCGTCAATGCGAGTGTTATTGTTGTTGATCGAAAGTCCGTTGACATTCGCGGTCTGGGCGCGCTGCGGGTTTCCAGCCGCTGAGTTATTTTCTCCGAGCAGGCCAACGCCCGGGATGATGCGGTAGGCATTCTGAAAATTCCGCCCATTGGAGGCCAGCACCGGCAAGTCCTCGATCTCCCTCCCGCTGATGTCGGTGTGGACGTCGGCGCGATCCGTCTGCAGCACGGGTGGCGCGGCGCTGACCGTCACCCTTTCCGTCTGGGCCTTCAATTGAAGTTGCACATCAACCCGGCGGGTGTTGTTCGCCTCCACTCTCACGTTCTCTGTCACCGAGGCGCCAAAGTTCGCTGCGGATATCGTCACTTTGTAGATACCCGGTTGCAACTCGGCGAATCGATAGATGCCGGCCGAGTCGGCAGTCGTCTGGCGCGACACTCCAGTCGCCGTGTTGAGCGCTTCCACCTGCGCGTCCGGTACAGCCGCGCTTGAAGGGTCGGTAACGTTTCCGGTCAAAACTCCGTAAAGCACCTGCGCGTTCGCGGCACTTGAGAGGATACACAATCCCAGCAGCAGCATAACGCAAGCAAATTTCAAGAGCCCGCATTTCTTGAAGAAAATATCGTGACTGCATACCACAATTCTTCTGGACATGACCCCTCCGCCCAAATGAGATAACTGGCCCAAGCGACGAGGCACCCCACCTCTTTGCCTGGTAGCCTTCTAACCTGCCAAGGACCGAATGCGTCGAGACTCCTTGTCTTCAAACTCTTGGGGGCCTGCTAACGGGCCAAAATGCTTTTGCAATACCAAAGCTACGGTTCCGCGCAAGCGCGCCAGAATCCCTTCAGCAGGCCGCACGTGGGGAGGGCGTCCGCCCGGAAGGCCCATGGCCACTTCCGATTCGATAGCAGGACCAAATCGCCGCCACTGGCGTGTGAGCTCACCGACAACGACGACTTCCTCGGGAGCCAATCCTGCAACGAGCATACGCATCCCTCTGCCGAGTGCGTGTACCATGCGGTCCAACGCCTTGACTGCAAGAAGATCTCCGGACTCGGCCAAAGCGAGCAGATCTTGGAACGTTAGTCCATCGGAGGCCTTGATCGATTCGTGGTAGTAGCGCAGGGCCGCCCGGTTGGATGCGTACACCTCCCAGCATCCCCGGCCGCCGCAGGTGCAGGACGGTCCGTTTGGATCGAGTGACACGTGGCCAAACTCTCCCGCCATACCATTCATTCCCCGGATCAATTGTCCGTTCGCGAACACACCTGTGCCGACCCCCTCGGAAACAGTCACGACCACGAGGTCGCGGACCTTTTCTCCGTGTCCAAACCAAACCTCGGCGAGTACACAGGCGTTTGCCGCGTTTTCCACCTCTACGCGCATGCCCGTGGCGTCCTCGATGGTTCCCTTAATGTCGAATTCCGGCCATCCAAGGTTCGGGGCGAAAACGATTCGACGGGAGATGTCACTGAAGCGCCCGGGAATGCTGATTCCGACTCCCTCGAAAACGCGGTCCGAATGAACCTGGATCAAGTGGCGAATCTTTGCTGCGAGGGCTCCAGCCGTAAACGCAGGATCTCGAGTTGTGGGCATCGTCTCTTGGGAGAGGAAATTCCCATTCACGTCAGTGACGCCTACCGTTGTTTGAGCGGGCCGCAGGTCTGCTACCAGGATCGCGCGACGATCATTCAAGCGAAGAAAAGTAGGCCGTCTCCCGCGGGGCAACCGACCGATGGGCCCGTGGACTACCCAGCGTTCAAGAATCAACTGTTCGGTAATCAGCGAAACAGTGCTCCTTTGAAGTCCCGACACCCGGGCCAAATCCGCGCGGGAGATTGGCTGGCGTCGGCGGATGAGGTTGAGAACGACGCCCCTGTTGATGTCCCGAGCGGTTTGGCTTGAGGCAACCCGCGTATTCGTAAAGTCAATGCGCCTCATTTAGTTTTAGTCTCGAACTATATTGTCGTGCAACAACCCGACTTCTAACTGTCTTCTCCATCCCTAGAAAACAACTCTCAAAAAGAAGTTCTAACGGTAGGCATTAAATTCGTGTCGCGAACTATATGCGCGCCTATATGCGCGCCTTTCTTGCTGATGTCAAGCGAAATTTGTGATACCTAGCAGGTTCGCTGGAGCTTCCCTTGCCTCATCATTTCAGTGTCCCGCAGCGGGATCTCCCGTAGGCGGTGGAGCGTGATCCACAGCAGCGGGCGGCCCCAGCAACTCCATAAGGATCGGTTTCAGGGCATCTGCCCAGACTTGATATGCGTTTACGGTTGGATGAAGTTTGTCTTTTGCATTCATCATCCCGTCGAACATCCTTCCATCCCCGTCGGCCAGTTTGTCGTTAATATTCAGATATCGAATCTTTCGGCCGTCAGCGAACTCAGACAGACCGCGGTTGATCCTATCGATGATGGGAATGAACGCCATATTGTCGTTCCTCGGGAAGATCCCCATCACTATGATCGTCGCCGCGGGCGCTTTCTTTTGAATCACATGCAGAATCGCCTGAAGACCTCGCGTAACGTCGTCTGCTCTCGCGTGGGGGCCACCTGAGGTCGTTAGATCGCCAACGTCGTTTGTGCCGGCAAGCAGAACGACGACTTTTGGGTTGACTCCGTCCAACTCGCCATTCTCTAAACGCCAGAGGATGTTCTGCGTTCGATCGCCGCCCCATCCAAAGTCAGCCGCGTTCCAGCCGAAGAAATTCTGTTTCCAGTTGGCGAGCAAATCTGGGTAGTCAACGGCACCCCATCTTCTTGTGATGGAGTCACCTTCGAAGTAAACGTCGATCCCAGATTGCTTCGCCTTCGCGAGCAACTGGGAATGATCAACCAGAGAGTTTGCGTCCGTCCGAAAAACCGGCTGATCGGCCGGGAGTTCCCACGGTGTTCCTTGATAGTTGAAGAACTTGTTTGCCCAAGGAATGAAGTATTTCCAGTTCGGGGCATCCGTGTGGCCCGCATCATGCTGCCTCCATGCGAGTTGGCCATCGAGAAGCCCCGTATTCACTGGAGGCATCTTCGCCTTGTGATAATCCTCATTCACTCCTACGCCCTTCGCTCCCAATAGCCGGAAGACGGCACCTGCGGCCACAGTCGCCATGAAGCTACCGCGTTGGTCCAGCCACCTTGCGTCCCCCATTTCGGGAACACCATAACTGATGAACGTCAGTCGCGGTGCGCAAAATGCAATCAGTTCGTTCGAGTCCACCGGCAAGTTGCTGGCATTCTTACTTCCGAACGAAGCCTGGGCCGCGCCATACTTCAAAAAATTACCTGCCATCCAGTGATATTCGCCGGGCCCGGTGAGATTCTCCACCGCTTCTCCGAAATTTCGTCTGTGCGGTTTGACGCCACCTTCCCCGGATGAGCCCACCAGCACGGCAGCAAAGCGAGTATCAAACGCCATGGTCACGAGTGCGGCCTTTCCATAACGCGAGACACCCTCGATGCCAACGCGCTTCGCGTCAGCACTCTTGTCCGTCTGCAGATAATCAAGACCGCGCGAGGCGCCCCAGCCCCATGCGCGCAACGCGCCCCAGTCCTCCGGCTTTCGAGCCTGACCCTTATTTGTAAGGCCAATGATTCCCTTCGTCAGACCTGCCCCGTTGTCCGCTTGTATGGTACTGGTGTCGAGGAGCGCGTAACCCCATCCCCCGGCAATGAGTTGTTCCGTCGAGGGCGGATCGCTCCCCATCATCTTCTTAAATTCCGGGTGGCTTGCGATGAACTGGCGGATGGCCGCGCTGCTGAACATGATCATCACGGGCACGGGACTTTTCGCATTCCCGGGAGTAACCAGCGTCATCTCAATATCTACGTTAATCCACGGGTACGAGGAATTATCTACGTGTCCGACCAACTGCTTCTCAACGACAGGGAAAACACCGGCCTTCGACTCCGTTGTACTCTTCACGGCCCAGGTCACTTTAGGCACATTGGGTGGGATGCGGCCGACGACCTCTCGCTCGAAGTCTTCGACAATCTGTGGGCGTCGCTGATTCCACCACTGTTCCGCTAAGGTGACCTTTTGCCCGCTCTTCAACGTGAGCGCATCTGGCAGATCGCCATATGGGTTGCCCTCCGCCTCATCGTAGTTAGCGTGATTGGAGTCCTTTTCATTCCCGCTCGGCCCAGGACGGAGCGCTTTGATCCCCAGCTGATCCATCATGTTTCGATGGTCTTGTTCTGCCGTCCAATTTGTGGGCGGCGATTGCTGTCCCGTGGCCATCTGACAAACGAGGAGCGCTAAAGCGGCGAACGCGGCAACGCTCGACAGTGCCAGCTTCGAGTGCACGGCAAAAATCATGTTTGATTCTAGAACAAAGATGTTATCAGACAACGGTCGAGGACCCTGGTCCGTCTCTTACACAATTGGGTTCCCTTCGATAAAGCAGCCGCTCACTTTGGAATCAGCAGCCTTCGATTGTGAGTGCCCCAGGAAAATGGGCAGAAAAAGAGTATGCCTTTGAGCCTCGTGCCGGGCGAATGGTCGGCTCGGACTTATCGTCGTACGAAGCGGCTAGCTCCTGATAAGCCTCGACTGCGTCTTCGACGCGTCGCTAGTGCCAGGAACTCGGCGAGACTGGTCTGTTGATTTGAAAGGGGTTATGGGCCAAGTTCCTGGAGAGCCTCGACTGCGTCTTCGACGCGTCGCTAGTGCCAGGAACTCGGCGAGACTGGTCTGTTGATTTGAAAGGGGTTATGGGCCAAGTTCCTGGAGAGTTCTATAAAGGTAGAAGTCAAGAAAAAACAGTCCTGCGCTGGCTGGAACCAAACATTCCACGATCATCCTCACGCGTACCCGGACCTCGATAGCAGGAACAGAGCGGATGCCCCCGTAGCGACTAAACTAATTCCACTGAAAGCTGGTGAGTACTTTGCTGCATTGCCGGTGTGGGGGCTGTTCAGGGTAGAAATGCCGCCCGCAGCAGCAGTAGACTGACTCAGCCTCGCAAGGCTGTTTGAAGATGGACCGCCCATGACACGACCAGCGATAGATTCAATCTCACCGTTCTTTATCGTCAATCGCGTGCATCGGTCCATCTCCTTCTATCGAGACAAACTTGGATTCGAAGTGATGTTTCAAGAGCCTCCGGCGCCGGATCAGGACCCTTTCTTTGCAATCATCCGCCGGGACGGTGGGATGATCTTCCTCAAGGGGAGTGGCGATCCTCTTCCCAATCCGAAGCGCTATTCCTGGGCCAGGTGGGACGCGTATCTTAATGTACCGGATCCCGATGCACTTGCCGTCGAGTTCTCCAGCCGCAGCACGGCTTTTAGTGAGCCGCTCAAGGATACGCACGATGGACTGCGCGGCTTTGAGATAACCGATCCAGACGGCCATGTCCTTTTCTTCGGCCGACCGAGGAAATAGACCAAATCAGGAGGAGATGCCATGGCCGATACACCGAGACGGACGACGCCACGTCCCACTTTCAGCTCAATCTCGGCGCAACTCTTCGTTGCGAACATCAAGAGTTCCTGTGATTTCTATACGAACAAGCTCGGCTTCGCCGTCGAATTCATCTATGGCGATCCGCCATTCTACGGGCAGGTCTTCCGCGATAATGCGCGACTCGACTTGCGGCTGGTCTTCGAACCTGTGTCCGTTGGCGATGTTCGCGAGCGCGAACATCTGCTTTCCGCTTCCATCACGGTTGGCACCGCGAACGAAATCAAACAACTGTTTCTGAGTTATCAGGTTGCAGGAGTCTCCTTCCATCAGACACTTAAAAAGGAGCCGTGGGGTGCCAGAACCTTTATCGTCTCGGATCCGGATGTAGGAAGTGGCCCCCCGCGCTGGGCATCGGTTCTCGACGGATTACAGGCTATCCGGAACCAATCCACTTGCCTTATTGATGCGCCCTCGGAAGTGAAAGAGTCGCCCCTTCGCACAAATTTCACTGAGAGAGTCTACATCGATTGCTCCGACAGTATGGAGGCTGGAAGTAACTGTCCTGACACTCTCCCTGTGGCCTCGTTCTCTCGGGCGACTCGAAGAAAAACGTACTGGTACCAAGATTTTTTCTCCTTTTTTCTCTTCTCGATGTTCCTTAAATAAGTAAGGGGCTGTGGTTGGCATCTCTCTCTCTCTCAGCCTGGGATCTCTCCGATGGATAAAAATAGTTTCTTACTTTTTCCCGTTTGGATGTTCCTTAATTAAGTAGGGGGCCGTGTACGGCAGTTCTCTTTCAGCCTGGGACCCTCCGAGGGATTAAGGTTTTTTCTTACTTTTTCCCGGCTGGAGGTTCCCTAGTAAGTAGAGGGCGCCTCGTCATACTTCTTAGGATGAAGCGGCTCACTACAATTTCTTGTAGGTTACGCGGCTAACGTTGTTATTGAGCTTTTCCATTTTCGAGGCCTCTTAATGGTGTGGGACTTGACTGTTTCACAGAGCTTCGACCGCTATTTGCAGAGCGAAAGGGTGACGGGTGCATGAGAGACACAGATCACCATATCCGTCACCCTCGCGGTCACCTTGGCGATCGAGTAAGTGCCAAATGGACAAGCGGTTGCGCACAACGCGACGATCAATTTGGCCGCGCGCAAAACACCGAGTTGGGCTGGAGCGACCCCACTTTTTCGGCTTTCATCCGCCCAAAAAGTTCATGGGGTCGCTCCCGCCCGTTACACAGGAAGCGTGACCGCGTTTTGTTCGCGTGCCCAGCGGAAGCTGTTACGCCAGACAAGCGAAACTATTTTTCCGTTGGCGACACAATGAAGCTAGTTCGTGTGGAGGGTTCGTCCAAGCGTTTACGGCAGCCGAGAACTTTGACAGTCAAGGAGTTTCGATT
>WNFD01004620.1_pt1 | contig 13805 bp, 8 predicted proteins | sample 5400491 | NCBI WGS metagenome assembly WNFD01 (sample SAMN13153343, study PRJNA577476) | soil metagenome | isolation source: 120 cm saprolite under Douglas fir tree site 2 hole 2 replicate 2 | place: USA:California | collected 2015-04-18
CTCGTCCGGTCTGTTTCCGAATCAGCCCAGGACATCGCAGTTTCCACTCGAGGATCTCTGGCACAATGGACCGCCAACGAAATCAGGCTTCGAACGCTGCCCGACTTGACGCCGCTGCGCACGATTTCGCAAGGCGGCCCGATCTCCTTCTCTCCCGACGGCAATTTGATCATGGTGGGTGCCGACCTGTTTGAAGTGGACACCGGCGCGCGCCAGCGGACCTTTCCGAATGGGCCCTTCAGGAATTCCGTTTTTTCACCCGACGGATTGAATGTGGTCGTGTCACGGAACGGCCGGATCGACCGCTTCGATGTGTCGAACGGCGATCTGCTGGCGGAGTTCGGGTTGAGGGACGCAAGCTGGATCAATTCGCTCTCTTTCTCTCCGGATGGCACGCGGCTGGCCGCGTTTTCTGCCTACTCAACCTTTCGCTCCGTGGTCCTCAACCTGGACATCTGGGATGGATATGGGTCGCTCTACCAGGACTACAATGACGATCTCGGGTTGAACGGCGGGCGGGCAAATTACTCACCCGATGGCCGCTCTCTTGCGGTCACCGTCGACGACAACCATTTCCCCTTCGAGAAGACCTTTGGCGTCGCCGTCGATCCGTGCGCAGAGGGCGGTTGTGCCTCAAGTAAGTTTTGACGCAAGCCAGGGGCGCGGCTACGGCAAGGGCTTGATGTCGAGGCCCACCAGCACCCGCTCGGTGTTGGACAGATCGCCGACGATCTTTTTGATCGGCGTCGGCAGCTTCCGCACCAGGGTCGGAACCGCCGGGATCTGGTCGCCCTTCGCAAGCTGAGGATTTTCAAGAAGGTCGATCACGTCGAGGGAGTACCGCCCGTTCAGGTATTCGTCGCAGAACTTCTTGAGATTGGAAAGCGCTTTGACCGACCCTGCGCTGTGACCCACCACGTAGAGCCGAAGTTGATACTCCGTTGAGGAAACAGTTATCCCCCGCTGCCCAGCCCCCGATTTACCCGGCATCCGTTTCCTTCGACTTCGCTCGCCTGAGAATGTTGGCTCGTAGATAGTTTTCCAAAAGAAAAGGCGCCCGGCCAGTGAACGGATTACCGGGCGCCTCGGCTTTCGGGTCGTTGGCCCTACGCTGCCTTCTTTTCATTCGGAGGCGTCTCCGCGTTGGGGGCGGGTGCCAGACGCTTGGCCTTCCCCCGACGGCGGACGATCGCCGCCAACTGGCGCGCTCCTCCACGCGCCTTCGCCAGCTGCTCCTTCATCAGGTCCATCGCCTTTCCCTCCTTGAAGGCGGAGAGCAGGCGCTCCTGAGCGACGTGCCAACGGCGAGCCAGCATCCCGACGCCGCTGAAGAAGAGACCCGTTCCGAACACCAACACCAGCGTGGTGGGGAACGAGTCCGGCAGGAGCCCGATCGTGGCAGCTATCAGGATGCCAAGCGCGAGCAGCGCGAGGGCGATCCTGATCGACGCGGCCTCGTTCTTCGGACGCGTCTTCGCGGTTCGGCCCTTGCCATTGGCAGTCTTCTTTCGACGCTGATTCGAAAGCCGCAACTCTTCCACCGTGCAGTCGCGGAACTTCTTTGCCAATGTCGAGCCGTCCTCCTGAACTATCTGCAACTCGCGTTCGCCGGGGTCTTCCGAAGCTGGCTTACCCAGAACCTCCCGGTCGTAGACGTTGAGACAAGCCAGTCTCGTCACTCCCCACGCTTCAACGTGTTTCTTCGTATAGTTACTGGCGACGTCTGCGTAACGGTAGAGAGTGCTCGTCTTCCCTTGGGCTTCAGGTACCTCGGCGTCTAGCCAGGCGCGGGTTTTTCCATAACCCTTAGTGCGCGCTAGACCCTGTTTCTCGATTTCATTAAGCAGGTCCCCGATATCCCATGCATTGCATTCTTCGTTCGACAAGAGCATACGGATCCTTTCTCGGGCTTGGTCAAGCGTGAGAGATAGATAGCGATCACTGTTCTGCTGCGTCAACGGGACAGTAGTTACTTGCTCCATATCGTACCTCCTCCATTCATGAGCCGGATCATTCCGGCGTAACGAATGCCACGTCCAAGGAGGTACGAGCCCGGTCGAGCGTCCGCATCCGTGGCCCAAAAGACTGGCTGGGCTACAAGAATATTCAAGCTAGGCAACGCCGCGATGGAAGTGTTTGATTCAGAAAGAGTACTGGACCAATCCGGTGAGACGATTTCTCACCGATGAGAAGTTGTCTCACCGTTTCGGCTCACTGGTGAGAATTTTCTCACCGTTCGCGTTTGCCGGTGAGAATTTCCCAAGGCTTTGGCTGCGGTAAGAACGTGGCCAGCCGGGGTTCTGAATTAGCCAACGAGACTGAGCAAAGGTGCGCCTTTGCGCTCCAGGGCGTCGCGCCCGCTGTTAACCGTTCGCGGCGCCCCGGACTACGGACGCTCAATCACTGCGTCAGGCCGTACGCGGTGATTCTGTTGGTACCCACGTACACCTTGCCGTTGATCACGATCGGCGTGTTGTACTTTCCGCCAGGCCCCAGCTGACTGTCCGGCGTCCGGTACACGACCGCGAGGGTGTTCATCCCGCTCGGGTCGACGGCATAGAGAATCGGTTGACTGTCCACCAGCGGAGAGCCGCGAAGGACATTCGAGTCCAGCAGCCAGAGAATGGCGCTCGCGAAATCATTCCCGTTGCTGCTGATCACGCCGATCGCGGGGTTCTGGAAGACGATGCTGTTCTCGTACGCATCGAAGGCCAGGTATGCGTGTTGGTCCGGCCCGGGGGTGACGACCCGGGTCCGAGCGACCGACGGAGTCGTCGGCATGATGCTGCAAGGCGCTGGCTTGGTCGAGCCGGTGAAGAACACGTAGCCCGTTCCGTTGGCATCCTGGAAATAGGTGGGCGTGGTGCGACCGCGAGCGAGATTGCCCTGATGACAGTCTTCCTGGTACGGGCCGAACAGATTGATCGGCCCGGGCCGGTCCTCGCCGAGCCCATCCTCGCTCTTGTAATAGGGATGAGTCTCGGGGCCGAGCAAGGAGCTCTCCGCCGGATCCGCCGTCGGATCCAGAGCACCCAGGTGGGCAGGATCGGTTCGATCCCAGTGGCAAGGAGGCATCTGGTCCAAAGCGCCGGGCATGTTGTCGCGGTCGAGGAGATAGGCATTCCCTTGCTTCCCGCCGATGGTGAGCAGGTGGGGCGTCGTGGTGACGCTCGGATCGAGATCGAACAACACCGTGCTGCTGCCGCTGAGATCGGCGTCATATTGATCCATCTGGCAGTGGTTCCACGGGGTGTAAGTCCCGATCAGGTTGAAGGTGTAATCCGGCGGCGCAACGGGGGCGAAGACGAGAATGGTCTCGGCCCAGGCACTCGGAAGGGGTGGATCCTGGGCGGGGATATAGTTGCCGGTGACAACGTAGACATTTCCGCTGCCGTCCAGCGCCGGCCCGCCGGGCGCCCACATGCCGCCAGAGGATGTCGGGTCCATCGCGGGGGCGGCCGCAAACACCTTCCGGATCGCGGGAGTGCCGCTGCCACAGGTACCCGTGTCCACCGCCACGATGAAGCCGGGTCCCTGGTCTTGATAGCTGCCGAACGTCACATAGAGGATCGAATTATCCGGGTTGAGCGTGAGCGCGCCCCGCGCGTCCATCCGGTTCACGTCTTGGAACAGGGTCGGACCGTTTTGCTGGATTCCCGGAGGCGCACCGCTGCCGATCGTGTCGTTATTGAAAATCAGCGGCCACCCATCCAGGACATCGCCGTTGCCGAGGTCGAGCGCGTATCCCCGGTGGGCTCGGCAGGGGGTTAAAGGATCGCAAACGTCGGTATCGCCGACGACGTACACGCGCGGCGGGGTCGAGACCAGATCGATCGCCGGCGTTTCGAAGATCCCCTTCGCGATGCCGTCCTGAAGTTGCTCGGTCGAGGGCGCTCCGATCGATCGCCTCCACAAGACGGTGCCCGGTGGAACCATCCCGGTCGGATCGAAGGCGGCGATCGCGCAGACGAAATTGGTATTGGTGGCGGCAATGATCACGCTGAAATGCATGCCGTCGTAACAGTCGCCGGTCGTCATCGTGACGTCCTCGACGAACAGCGGCGAGGCGTACATGTGCGCGGGAATGTCCGCGCCGCCACATTCGACCGGGTCCGATTCCCAAACCACACCGAAGCTCCCGCTCGCCACGCTGGATGGCGTCAGGATCGTTTCATTCGGATTCCACCCGGTGATCTGGCTGTCGCGGTGGAAGTGGAGCCAATTGTTGGAGGACACCCCCTGGTTCGGCGTTGGTTTGGCTCGGGCCTCAACCGCGGCGAGCGTGAGCCCAATCACGACCGCGAGTGCACTGCGAAATCTCGTCTGCCGAACGTGCTCGAATCGTTGCGCTGCTTTGCTCTTCATGGGACCTCCCCTCGGGTCTAGGGGTCTAGGGTTGAGTCGCTCTACATCAAAGCCCTCCCGTTAAGCAGGACACCGGGAACCCCCCATCCCGTTGCACGCGAGGTCTTCTGGACCTCGCTGCTTACGTTCAGTGCTCATCACAACGCGAGCCTCGGACGGGATGACGTACCGACTCCAGGCTGGTGAATGAAGCCGACGCGCACGAGAAGCTTGAGCGAGGGCACCGGTGGGCGCGCTGCGCGGGCTTCGGTTGGATGGTGGCGCAAGGTTCGAGAGACGCAAGGATTGCGCGATCCTGGAAATCCCGGGTAGCCGCGCGCACGGTTTGCGCCGGGACGGTGACCTTTGACCGCGCCGAGGCGGCAAGGCATTTGCTAAGGTGCGACGCATGGGGTCGACACGAATACTGGTCGTGGACGATGAGCAGAACGCTCGAGATGCACTTCGGACGATGCTGGTCGAGGAGGGATACCAGGTCGCCGAAGCTTCGGATGGCCAGGAGGCGCTTGACCGGATGTCGGAGTTTGCGCCGGTCGTCGTTCTCGCCGATGTGCGAATGCCGAAAATGGATGGCATCACCTTGCTGCGCAAGGCGCGCGAAGCGGGTCACGACGCGGCGTTCGTGATGATGACTGCGTTCGGCAGCATCGAAACGGCAGTCGAAGCGATGCGCGCGGGGGCGGAGAGTTTCCTGGTCAAGCCGCTCGATATCAATGCGGTTCTCGTCGTGCTGCAAAAGGTGCTGGAAAAGAAGGAGCTCGTCCGCGAGACCGAGACCTTGCGGGCACGAGTCCAGGAGCGGTACCGATTTCCCAACATCATTGGCGATAGCCCGGAGCTGCAGTCGGTCTTCGACGCGGTTCCCGATGAACGCGCAACGTTTGCATGCCAGCGGCCGAGACTTGGCAACGCATTTCCGTCGCTAAGCTTTCGATTGTGCGGGACGCGTTTTGAACGCGCGTAGGCAGTTTGGATGGCCGGTCCCAGGCAAGCTCGCCTGGTCGCTCGTCGATGTGGTTTCTCAATGTCCTGAAATAGACTCGACTGCAAGTGAAGTCGTGCGCTTAGCCTCCTCCATCCCCACGATGGGCTTCGTAGATCGGCTCAGTCTGGGGTGTCTGGGTCGAGCTCATCCGCGCCGGGCGGCAGGAGCGGGATTCCTTTCGAGTCAGAGGCGAGGAAAAATGAAATCAGTATTGGGCTGGGTGGGCGTTGTCGCGGCATTGGTTGTTTCATCGGCGGCCGGGGCGGTAACACAGGCGCCCGACTACGTCTGGAGGCGGCCCGCTTTTGACGAACCCTTCATTGGCCGCTTCGCAAGCGCCAGTGGGATGGTTGGCGTCGCCGACCGAGGTCACTGCTCCGTGATTCGTGCGAGCGATGGTTTTCTCCTCAAAACGTTTGCAACCAATGGCACCTACTGTAGCTACGCGTCATTTTCACGGGATGGGCGATTCATCGCTCTGTCGGGTGGCGCCGTCGCAGGATCGGTTCGTGTTTTTGTCTACGAAACCGCAGGCTGGACCCAGGTCGCGTTTGTCATGGCCCTTTACGAAGGAGAGCCCATCTTCTCCCCGGATGGGCGCTATTTGCTGGTGTCGGGCGAGGCGCATACCGGCACGATGGTGTATGACGTCGCTACCTGGACTCGTCTGAGGAGCCTGCCTGGCGTCGTGACACCATCGGTTTCGCCGGATTCCCAAGTGGTCGCTCTTGCTTCTGGGATTGGCCCCCCCACCATCCGCCTCTTCAGGCTCGAGGACGGTACCGAAGTGACACCTCCCTCCGGGTACCCTCAAACCGCGGGTTACCTCCTTGGCAATGATTGGATTGCGCTGACTGCCGGCGATGAAATTCGAATCGAAACCCTCACCGAGCCGCCGCAGATCATTGCCACGTTGACCGCACCCCAGATTTCTCTGAGGCTCTGGCTTTCGCCGGATGGAGAGACCCTGGCCGGTCTTGTCGGTGACGGTAAGGGCGGCCTGCTCTTGCAGCTGTGGGAAACCAAGAGTTTTTCGAGCTTGCGCAGCTGGCCTATCAGCCCGAACAACTACGCAGCCGTTGCATTTGCGTCGAATGACTCAATTGTCTCCAGCAATTTCACCAGCGACGATGCCCGCGTTGATTTGTGGAGAGTTTCCGACGGCACGCTGCTGCAATCCCTCAACACGGACAAGGGAATCTACACCGCTCTGGTGTACTCCCCCGATGGAAACGCTGTTGTCGGCGGTTTTGGCCCAAACGGAAATATCCGGGCGTGGCAGGCTTCGGATGGAACGCCGGTCCAAATGATTTCCGGATCGGCACGGCTGACATCCCTCGCGTTCACCAAGGATGGGCAATATCTGGCGGGTGGCGGAGATCGACTGAGCGTCTGGAGCTGGCCGGATGGGAACCTAGTCCAGTCTGTTGCCGAATCAGCTCAGGACGTCGCCGTATCAGCTCGAGGAGTTCTGGCACAACGGACCAACAACGAAATCAGGCTTCGAACGCTGCCCGACTTGATGCCGCTGCGCACGATTTCGCAAGGCGGCCCGATCTCCTTCTCTCCCGACGGCAATTTGATCATGGTGGATGCCGACCTGTTCGAAGTGGATACCGGCGCGCGAGTGCGGACCTTCCCGAATGGGCCCTTTGGGAATTCCGTTTTTTCACCCGACGGAACGAACGTGGTCGCCTCACGGGGACCTCGGATCGACCGCTTCGATGTTACGAGCGGCGATCTGGTGGCGGAGTTCGGGTTGAGTCAAGCAAGCCTAATAGATTCGCTCTCTTTTTCTCCCGATGGCACACGGCTGGCCGCGTTTTCTGCCTGGTCAACCTTTTACTCTCTGCTCCTGAATCTGGACATCTGGGATGGATATGGGTCGCTCTTCCGGGACTACAATGATGATCTCGGGTTGGGCAGCGGGCGGGCCTATTACTCACCCGATGGGACCCATCTTGCGGTGACAATCGACAGCTCATCGTATTTCTTCCAGATGACCTTTGGCGTCGCTGTCGATCCGTGCGCAGACGGCGGTTGTGGCTCACGGGGGTTTTGACGCGCTTTGTCGGGCCTTAGCCGACCACGAGCACGGTGCAGGCAGGCCAGGTTCGCCTTGTGGATGAATCGCGCGGCCTCGTTCCAGAACCGTCGGTAGCTCTCCGGAAGCTCGAGATAGTCGCGCCTCCGGTTCACCACAGCCATGGCAATTCCCTGGACACCTTCACATGTAGACGCCGCCATTGATGTTGATCTGCTGGCCGGTGATGTAATCGCCCTCGGCGACGATGAAGGCAACCGCCTGGGCGATCTCCTCCGGCAGGCCAAATCGGCCCATCGGTATCCTCGCCTTGATCTGCTCTTGAACGGTCTCCGACACCTTGCCGAGCATCTCGGTAAGGGTAAATCCGGGAGCGATCGCATTGACCGTCACGTTGAACTTGGCCGCCTCGATCGCAGCCGTCTTGGTAAAGGCGATGATTCCGCCTTTGCTCGCCGCGTAGTTGGCCTGGCCGAAGTTGCCGGCCTGACCGCCACACACCCACTCCATCGTGGCGTCGGTGCCCCGGTGCAAATTCTGCGTCAGGCGCGGATCTGTTCGTCGCCCATTGAGTCAGAGCGCCGAGCGTCGTTGATGCCGACGCTCGAGACGTCGGCAACCAGACGTTTGTGATTGTCGACCAACGCTCGGTCGTTTCGGCGAATCGAGGTTAGACGTAGCTCTGGTAGACGGGATCGTACATCTGGGAGCGGATGAAGCCCGGCAGGTTCGTGGGCCTTGCCGTGTCGGTAAGTCCTCTCCGGTAGGCGACCTCGGCGACGGCGCATGCGATCGTCACCGAAACCTCTCGAATGCGCTCCAGCGGCGGATAGATGCTGCCCTGGGCCAGGTCTGCGTCGGTCACTTCACTGGCGAGCGCCTTCGATGCCTCAAAAAACATCTCCTCGGTGACGATGCGCGCATTGCTGGCAACCACTCCCAAACCCACTCCCGGGAAAATATAGGAGTTGTTGCCCTGCCTCGGAACATGCTTGCGCCCGTTCACGGTGACGGCGGGGAAGGGGCTTCCGCAGGCGAAGATGGCTCTGCCTTCAGACCAGTCATACGCCTCTTCGGCGGTGCATTCGGACATCGAGGTGGGGTTCGACAGAGCGAAGATGATCGGCTTGCTGTTGATCCGGGACATGGTCTCGATCACCGCCTGAGTGAACGTTCCACCTCGTCCCGAAACACCGATGATCGCCGTGGGCCGCATTCGCTCCAGAGCGGACACGAGGTCTGCGGTGAGCTCGCCGTCCTGCGCAAAAGCCTTTTGGTGTTCCTTTAGATCCGTGCGGCTCTTCACCAGCAAGCCCTTGGAATCGAAGAACAAGCACTTCCGGCGGGCCGCTTCTTCGGAGACCCCTTCAGCGGCGATCGCGGAGGCGATCAGGTTGCCGATACCGATTCCGGCTTCTCCAGCACCGACAATGACAAATCGCTGATCCGCCAGACGCTGTTGGGTGATTCGCAGAGCGGAATAGACGCCTCCGAGGACCACGCTGGCCGTGCCCTGGATGTCGTCATCGAACATCCGTACCCGGTCTCTGTATTTGGCGAGCAACCTGAATGCGTTTTCGTTCCCAAAGTCTTCCAGTTGAATGACTGCCTTGGGAAACCGCTTCTGTGCGGCGACGACGAATTCTTCTACCAGTGCATCGTAGGGCTCGCCGCGCAGCCGTTTCTCGGGAACCCGATGTAGAGCGGATCGTTGAGCAGCGTTTCGTTGTTCGTCCCAACATCGAGTGTCACCGGCAAGCATTGGGAAGGCTCGATCCCGGCGCAGGCGGTATAGAGCGCGAGTTTTCCCACCGGAATCCCCATTCCATTCGCTCCCAAATCGCCCAGCCCCAGAATGCGCTCACCATCTGTAACGACAACGACGCGCACGTCGGTGTTCGGCCAGTTCGCCAAGAGTCGGTCGACTCTTCCCCGGTCGTTCGCGGAAATGAAAATTCCCCGGGGCCTTCGAAAGATGTGACCGTATTCCTGGCACGCCTGACCTACCGTGGGGGTGTAAAGGATCGGCATCATCTCTTCGATGTTGTCGATCACAATCCGATAGAACAGCGTCTCATTCCGGCCCTGGAGCGCCATCAAGTGGATGTACCTTTCGATGGGATTCGGCTTCCGCCGGGAGCTTTCCAGGATCTTCACTGCTTGCTGTTCGAGGGACAGGACGCGCGCGGGCAACAGCCCGCGAAGGCCGAGAGCATCCCGTTCGGCTTCGGTGAATGCGGTTCCCTTGTTGACTGCCGGGCTCTGCAGGAGGGCGAGCCCGGTTAAGCCCGCGGCCGGGCCGACCGGACGTTCTGGCTGCACTTCATTTTTTTTGACCGGACTCTCCTTTGCGAACGACTGCGGATCGGCAACAGGTGGCGGCCGGCGTACTGGGGGACGTGGCGTTACTTCGCGACTGGAGCTCATCGGATCTACCTCGGCGCAAAATGTGCGCTCTCCATGAAAGCTAAAGGGGGTCATAGTCACAATCATCAGATTTCAGCTGTGAGCATCAGCAACTTCGATACCAACGATGAAAGACGAGACAACGGCCTCGGTCGCTCAGTCGCTGACCGGAGCAGTCGGTCGCGCGATGAGGATCAGCGCGGATGATCCTTCTGCCTTGCCGCCGCCGGATCATCTGCCGCCAATGCGATCAGGGCTTCTAGACTGCATTCATCGACCACTGATACGGGTGCTCGCGCGCGAGCTTTTCGAGTTGATGAACCTGGTGTCCGAGCTCTTTCCACACGACATCGGCATACGAATCATACCATCAGAATGAAGGTCCCGTTTGGCGCCGATCGAGTAGATGGGTTGTAATCGGTGTCGATGAATTCTCCGCTCCGCGTTCTCATCGTCGAAGACCGGGAGGAAGACGCGGCCCTTCTGATCCGGCACCTCCGCGCTGCCGGATTCGACTTGCACGGCGAGCGGGTGGACAGCGCTTCGGCGATGACCGCTGCCCTGGACAGCCAGGCGTGGGACGTTGTCGTGGCTGATTACAACATGCCGCGTTTCAGCATCCCGGCCGCGCTGGCGATGCTGCGCGAGCGCAAGTTGGACCTTCCATTCATCCTCGTCTCCGGCGGCATTGGGGAGGACACCGCGGCAGCGGCAATGAAGACCGGCGCTCACGACTACATCATGAAGGACAAGCTCACCCGATTGGTTCCGGCGATCGAGCGCGAGCTTCGCGAGGCGGAAAGCCGCCGAATCCGACGGCGAGCGGAGGAGCGCATCGCCTACCTCGCGTATCACGATCCATTGACCGGCCTGCCGAATCGCAACCGCTTGGAGGAGCTGATCACCATCGAGATCGCCGGCGGCAAGCCTTTTGCGTTGCTGTTTCTCGAGCTCAACCGCTTTCGCGAGATCGTCAACACGCTTGGGCACGGCATCGGAGATCAACTGTTGGAACAGGTCGCGAAAATGCTCGGCAACAACCTGGAAGCAAGTCTGGCTGCGCGGCTGGACGGGGAGAGGTTCGCGGTGCTCCTTCCCTCGGCGAGCCGCGCCAAGGCGGTCGCTCTGGGATGCCGCTTGCGTGATGCGATGGTGCAGGGCATCCCGGTGGATGGTTTCAACCTGGACGTCGATGCCGGGATTGGAATCGCCCTGGCGCACGAGCCCGGTCTGAGCGTCGCGGACCTGATTCGCCGGGCGGACGTGGCGGTGGTCGCTGCTCGGGGTCACGACGACCCGAGGATCTATGACGCGGGCGACGATCCGTATAGCCAGCGGCGTCTGCTGCTGAGCAATGAGTTGCGAAAGGCAATCGAGGCGAACCAGCTCTTCATTGTATTTCAGCCGAAGGTAGATCTCAAAAGCCTGCGCGCGGTTGGGGTCGAGGCTCTTGTCCGCTGGCGCCATCCAACGCTCGGCATGATTCCTCCTGACGAGTTCATCCCAGTGGCCGAGCGCACCGGCCTGATCGGCGCTCTCACCCTGCGGGTCCTCAACTCCGCGCTTCTTCATCTGGAGCAGTGGACTTCGAGTGGTTTTGACCTCTCCGTAGCGGTCAATTTGTCCGGCCGAAATGTTCACGACGCCCATTTGCCCGACCGCGTGGCTGCCCTGCTGGCGGAGCGTCATGCACCATCGAACCGATTGGAGTTCGAGCTCACCGAAAGCCAGATCATGCAAGACCCCGCCCGAGCGAGGTTGAATCTGCTCGCCCTCAAGGCAATGGGGGTCAAAACGTCGATCGATGACTTCGGGACCGGTTACAGCTCGCTTGACTACTTGCGAAAGCTTTCGGTGGATACTTTGAAGATCGACAAGTCCTTCGTCAGCCCTGGCCTGGAAGCGGAGGACGATTCGGCCATCGTCAAGGCAGCAATCGACCTGGGTCACAATCTTGGCTTGAACGTCGTGGCCGAGGGCGTTGAGAATCGGGGCACGTTGGACCGGCTGACTGCTCTGGGTTGCGACGCGGCCCAGGGATATTTTTTTGCACGGCCGATGTCGAACGCGGATCTTAGGGAATGGCTGATCAGCTCTCAGTGGTCATCACTTCAAAGGCCCGCCCGGTTGTGAATCCCAGAAATCATAAAAGTTGAACCACTGATACGGGTGCTCGCGCACGAGCCGTTCAAGTTGACCAACGTAGGATTGTGCCCAGGTGCGAAGCTGACCCTCGCGGTCCTGGCCGTTGGTGAAGGCCACTCGCATCGGCGGCTGGGCAACAAACCGATAACTCGCTGGCCCCACTTGGATCGAGAACGTGGCGATCACCGGGGCGCCTGTCACCGCGGCGAGCATGAAGGGCCCCACCGGGAATGGCGCGTCCCGGCCGAGAAACGGAATCTTGATGATGTTCTTGTCGATCGGTCGATCTCCCTGAACGGCGAGCACGCCGCCGTCGCGCAAAGCGCGAACCATCTCCAATGAAGCCAAAGGCCCGCTCCCCACTTCGATGATCTGCGGGCTCTGCTGGTAGTTTTTCTCGAGGAACTTCGCCAATCGCTCGTGATCGCCCCGGAACGCCACGATCGCGAGCTTCTCCGCGACTTTCCCTTCGAGCAATCCGGCGGCCAGGTCCCAATTGCCGAGGTGAGCGGTCAAGAGGATCGCCCCCCGTCCCTCGGCGGCGCTCTCCCGGATGTGGTCCAGTCCAATCTCCTCGCAGCGAAAGACGGTCTTGCCACGGGTCGCGAGCAGCGCGCGATCGACCATCGTTCGGGCGAAGCTCAGGAAGTGGCGGTAGCTGCGGATCAGTCCGCCAAGCCAATGCGTCTTTCCCATCGCGCGGTCGAGGAATTGTCGGGACGCATGCCGTGCCGCGCCGGCTGCGAAGAGGAAGTAGAGGCTCACCGGATAGATGACGAGATACGCCGGCCTGACCCCGAAGAAGCGGGTGAGCTGGAAAAAGAACCAGTGGCCGAAAATGCCACCCCGGCTCCGTCCGGTCCATCGCCTGGGCGCCTCTGGAAGGCGTTGTCGCCGGCGTTCGAAAAGGCCCAGGGCGAGCATCGCGCCCGCGACGATCGCCGCCGAAGGGAGGGCGGCCAGCCCCGAACGGGTGAGGGTTTTGAACCCGTAGCTCGCCACCAGCGCCGGAAAGGCGCCAAGCCCGGTGAGCGCACAAGCCAGGGAGACGAGGACAAGCCCCCCGGGAATTTCGCTCGTGCTCGCGAGAATCCCCGCGCCCGCCGCGAGCAGCCTGCAGAACGGGCCTTCCGCTCCCAACCAGGCCCACCGCCGCAACGCGAAGAGCGACAGCCCGGGCCGGTGGGGAATGCGCCGCAAACGCTTTGACAGCGGCAGCGGCACGGGCGAGAGAAGCCGAAGGCAGGCGAGGGTGTTGATGAGGACAATCCGGACGTTGTCCAGGAATAGCCGAAAGTGCGTCACCCGATCCGGTGGGTAGACGACGCGCACCGGGACGGACAGCAGGGCGAGGCCGGCCCATGCCGCTTTCAGGAGAACAGCCGCTTCGAATTCGTAGCGGCGCCCTTTCGTGGTCAGTTGAACGGTTTCGGGCAAGGGGTACGCGCGAAAGCCGCACTGGGTGTCATCGACTCGCCAGCCCGACTCCAACCACACCCAGAAGTTCGAGAACTTGCGGCCAAATTCGCTGGACGGCGGCGCTCCCGCGGCACGGAGATTTCTCGACCCGATCACCAGGGCGCCGGGTTCTTCGCCCACCCGCTTGGCGAGGACGGGCAGATCCGCCGGAAGGTGCTGCCCGTCCGCGTCGATCGAGATGGCGTAGCGAAATCCCCGGCGGTTCGCCTCTCCAAGGAGGGTTCGCAGCGCGGCCCCTTTTCCCCGATTGGTGGGGTGATGGAGGACGACGCCTCCAGCCTTGCGCGCCTCTTCGCCCGAGCCGTCCGTCGAGCCATCGTCGCAGACGAGCACCATCGAGGCGTGTTCGAGCGCGCCCCGGACGACACCGCCGACGGTGCG